>Ga0194126_10000919_pt1 | contig 50034 bp, 31 predicted proteins | sample TA2KigC150mmetaG_FD_148641 | JGI IMG/M metagenome (GOLD analysis project Ga0194126, IMG submission 148641) | Freshwater microbial communities from Lake Tanganyika, Tanzania - TA2015035 Kigoma Deep Cast 150m | ecosystem: Environmental > Aquatic > Freshwater > Lake | place: Tanzania: Lake... | reverse complement strand
GGCCGAGGCGATCACCGTGCCGACCTGAAGGCGCTTGCAGGTGCTCCGGCGCGCGAGCAGGAAGGCCATCTTCATGTAGATTTCGGGGAAGCTCGGGCGCGTGGAGGAATGCCTGCTCTCCCTGCGTCTCTTCGCGGAGGGGGACTTCGGGCGGCGCGCCTTACTCATCCGCGGAAACCTCGCCGGCCCCTTCCTCTTTCTCTTCGGGCGCGGCGAGCGTGTCGGGCGGAATCGGCTCAATGAGATCGGATGCCGGCCTCAAGTAGTTCGCGACGCGCGCCTCGGGAACGAGAAAGAGGACATCGTCCTCCGCGCGCTTCACGTAGCGCCCGCCGCCCTCCGCTTTCTCCCTCCCGATGAGGAGCGTTCGGTCGGGCTCGCCCTGCATCTCGATTCGCACGATCGCCTCCGGCGCGTCGAGGCCGGTCTCCGGGAAATCGGACGCGGGAACGATTTCGATGCAAGTGAGCCGCGTGAGCCCGCGCGCGAGCGCCACCCCAAGCGCTCCGATCGGACGGTGCCCTTCCGGTTTCGTCGCCGCCCAATCGCTCTCCCCGCGGTTCTCCAAGCGAATCGTCTCGCCTCCCTTTTCGATTTCGAGCGAGACCATCTTCTCCTCTTCGAGACGGAAGACCGCCTTGTCTTTCCAGGTGCGCGTTCCGCGGTCGAAGATGCTCCGGAGCGGGTCCATCTGCCGGAACACGATCGGCCGCGAGGCGTCGCGGACGTACGTGCTCCGAAAATCCTCTCCCGTCTTCCCGACGAAGAAGCGAGCCGCAGGCGCTCCGCCGGCCGAGAGAATCACCTCCACGGCGCTCGCGCTGTCCACCTCGAAGATCTCGTGCTTGTCCGGATTTCGCGAGACGATCTCGCGCGCCGAGAGGTCCTTCGCCGCCGCGAGCGCTTTCCCGACCACTTCCGGATCGGCGGGGAAGCTGTCCTCGGAGGCGGCCTTCCAGAGACCGCCCTCGCGGTAGAGATCGACCGCGGCGCGCGCGGTGCGGATCTCGACCCGGTCGACGCGGCTCGTGTCGAGATCGGGATAGAGAAAATCCGCGCCCGATTCTCCCTTCACCCGGGTTCCGCTGCGCTCGCCGCGGGCAAGAAGAACGATGATGCCGAGGAGAACGAGAAGAATTCCCCCGAGGAGAAGCGGGTTTCTTCTCATGCCGACCTCTCTTCTGCGGCGAGCGCCGCGGCGCGCCGGTTCCGGAGCCTCAGGAAGCGGACGAGGCCGAAGAGGACCACGAGGATCGGAACGCCGAACACGGCGAGGAAACGCGCGAGCGCTTTCCCCTTCTCCGAGATCTCCCGGAGTGGGCGGTCGACCGCGGCGCGCGAACGGATCGCGATGAGATCGTCGCCGAGCGTGAGCCAGTCGACCGCGTTCTGGAAGAAGACACGGTTCGCCGGGAACTGGCCGATCATGTCGTCGAGGAATCCGTTCGCGGATCCGACCGCGACGACCTGCGTCTCCGCGCTCCGAGAAATCGTCTCCGAGCCGCCGGCCGCCGCGCCGTCCGTCTCGTCGATCGTCGGGATCGGCTTCCCCTCGAAGAAGCTCGGGAAGATGCCCGACGCCGCGAGGGCGAGCGGTAGCTTCTCCTGCGGCTCGCGCGGCGCGTCCTGGAAGCGCTGCTGCGGGTTCAGGTCGTAGCCGCCCGTCTTCATCCACGCGAACTCGCTCGTCATGAGGAGCGTGTCGATTAAGACCGTCTCGGGGGCATCCGCCGCGGCGCACACGGTCGATGTCCACGGGAGCACGATCCCGCTCAGCTTGTTCACCATCGGATGGTTCGGATCCGCATTCTCGGGAAGCACCCTCACCCAGAACGGATACGGCATCGAGAACATGAGAAATCCCTGGCTGAACGACGCGTTCGCGTTCGAGCGGGCGTCGAGCGCGAGGTTCGCGCCGACCTCGATGCCGTAGCGCTCGAGCAGATTCTCGAGCCCCGAGCGTTTCGCGAGCGCCTGGATGCTCCCCTCCGGGATCTCGATCGGATCGAGGAAGGCGAGGAGCTTTCCGCCGCGCATGACGAACTGATCGATCGCGTAGAGAGCCGCGTCGGAGAGGTTCTTCGGGCTCGCGACGATGAGCGTGTGCACATCCGTCGAGATCGGCCCGCCGCGCGCGAGATCGATCGGGACCACGCGATACTGGCGCTCGAGAGCCCCCTTCACGCCCGCGAGGCCTTTCTCGAGGGTCGGTCCTTCGCTTCCGACGAGGAAGCCGACCACCTTCTCTTCCTTCCGGAAGACCTTCAGGATCGCCGCCGTGAGATCGTACTCGAGGTTCTCCATCCCCTGCACGACCGGGATCACCTCGCTTCGATCCTCGTAAAGGACCGCGATCCCGAGATACGCGTTCGTCACCTCGGCCTTGTCCTTCTCGAAGATCTGAAGCTGTACCTCTGGAATGCCGAGGACGCGGCAGCGCTGCTCGAGTTCCGGATCGTCCGCCGGATCCTCCCTCTCGACAAGGAGGTTCTCCTTCCCGTACGCCTGGTACTCGTCCAGAAGATCCCGTACCGCCTGGTTCAGCGTGACCAGATAGGTGGGAAGGTTCTTGGAGAAGTAAACCTTGATGCTCACGACATCGTCGAGACCGCGGAGCATCCGCTTCGTCGACTCCGAGAGCGTGTACTCCTTGTTCTCCGTAAGATCGATCCGCGCGAAGCGGTTCACCGAGAGGAGGTTGACGACGATGAGAACCGCGAGAACGATCCCGACGAGAAGAAGCGAGCTCGTTCCGAGCCTGGTGCGATCACCCGCCATGGCCTATTTCCACTTCCGGCTCTCGACGGAGCGGATGTTGAGAAACAGGAAGAACCCGATGACCGATAGATAGTAGATCACGTCGCGCGAGTCGATTACCCCGCGCCCGATCGAATCGTAGTGCGCCCCGAGCCCGAGGAACTTCAGGATCGGGACGAGCGGGCGCGGCGCGTTGTAGAGGACGAACTCCTCGCTCACGATGAAGAAGGCGAAGATGAGCGTGATCCCGATGATGAACGCGACGATCTGGTTCTCGGTGAGGCTCGAGACGAAGAGCCCGATCGCGAGGAAGGACGCGCCGAGAAGGACCGCGCCGATGTATCCCCCCCAGATCGCCCCTCCGTCCGGATCCCCGAGGACGGAGATCAGGATCGGAAGCGAGAAGGTGAGGGCGAGCGTCACCGTGAGGAAGAAGAAGCTCGCAAGGAACTTACCGAGAACGACCTCGTGATCCTTGACCGGGAGGGTCATGAGGAGCTCGATCGTCCCGAGCTTCTTCTCTTCCGCCCAGAGGCGCATCGTCGCCGCGGGAACGAAGAAGAGAAGGAGCCAGGGAAGGATGCCGAAGAAGCCGCGCATCGACGCCTGGCCGACGAGGAAGAAACCGCGGAGAAAGAGCCACGAGGAGAGCATGAGGAAGAACGTGATGTAGATGTACGCCACCGGCGAGTCGAAGTAGCTCCGGAACTCCTTCCTGGTGATCGTCCAGGTGTTCTTCACCCGTTCTCCCCCCGCGTGAGGCGCCGGAAGACGTCCTCGAGCGTGGCCGCCTCGACGTGAAGCTCGGCGAGCGTCCAGGAGCTCTCCACCGCGAGCCGGAAGAGCTTCTCCCCGAGGCCGCCCGCCTCTTTTCCTTGAATGGTGAAATGATGAAGCCCGTCTCCGGTCGAGTGGAGAGAGCGAACCCTATCGACGAAGGGCGCCGCGGCGAGCATCGTCTCGATCGTCTCGCGCGGGGCGCCGCGAACCGCGAGCTGCACGACCCCTCTCCCCTCGAACCGGCCGGCAAGTTCCTCGGGGGCGCCCGATGCGATCAGGCTCCCCTCGTTGATGATGAGGACTCGCCCGCACGTCTGAGAGACCTCGGGGAGAATGTGCGTGGAGAGGATCACGGTCTTGTCGCGCCCGATCTCCTTGATCAGCTCGCGGATCTCGATGATCTGGTTCGGATCGAGCCCGCTCGTCGGCTCGTCGAGGATGAGGATGTCCGGGTCGTGGATCATCGCCTGCGCGAGCCCGACCCTCTGGCGGTATCCGCGCGAGAGATGGTGGATCACGCGCCCTACGACCTTCTCGAGGCCGCACACCTTCACCATGCGCGCGATCCGTTCGCGGGTCTCGCCCGGCGGGATGCCGCGGATGTCCGCGATGAAGCGGAGAAAGTCGATGACCTCCATGTCGCCGTAGAGGGGGGCCCACTCGGGGAGGTAGCCGATGCGGCGTCGCACGGAGAGGGAATCCTCGAGGATGTCGTGGCCGGCGACGCGCGCGGTCCCCTCCGTCGGCGGGATGTAGCCGGTGAGGATGCGCATCGTCGTGCTCTTGCCCGCGCCGTTCGGCCCGAGAAAGCCGAGCACCTCTCCGCGGGAGACGTCGAACGAGACGTCCTTCACCGCCACGGTGGAGCCGAAGTTCTTGGACAGATGTCGGACCTCGATCACGGCCTTGGCTTTCTCTTCTCTTGGTTCGATCCGGCGGAGACCCCGCCGTTGAATACGAACAACATGTAGGCGGAAAGTTTCGCCGACCGGGCCGCTTCTGTCAACCCCTTTTGAAATGGGGAAACGGGCCCGTTTCGACGGGGCGAGGCCCTTCTCCCCCCGCCGAAACCGGTACGCTTCCCTCCTCCGCTCCGTTCGTACCCCGGAGCGGCCTCGGCGGTTCCCCTGCGGGGAAGGGTCTTCTATTATAATGCAGGCGACCGACAGGGAGAACCGGATGGCGAACGGCGAACATGTCTACGACGCGATCGTGATCGGGGCCGGGCCGGCCGGGTCGATCGCGGCTCTTCGTCTCGCCGAGGCGCGGCATCGCGTGCTTCTCGCGGAGAAGCGCCCGCGAATCGGGCATCCGGTGCGCTGCGCGGAGGCGACCGGCCCCCGCGACGAGATCGCGCGTTTCGTTCCGGTGGACGAATCGTGGATCGCGCTTTCGATCGAGGGAGCGCGCTTCGTGAGCCCGCGCGGAACGGTGTTCGAAAAGGCGACGCCCGGAATCGGCGTCATGCTCGACCGCGCGCGCTTCGACCGAGGGCTCGCCGACCGCGCGGAACGCGCGGGGGCCGAGGTGCGCACCGCGTGCCAAGCGATCGGCCTCTTGAAGCGTAACGGATCGGCGCGCGGCGTCCGCTTCCGCGAGAAGGAACACGATTGGGAAGCGGAGGCGCGGGTCGTGATCGGCGCGGACGGGATCGAGTCGCTCGTCGGAAGGTGGGCCGGCCTCGAGTCCGGCTGGCGATCGGACGAGCTTTTCAGCTGCATCGAGGTTCGGCTTCGCTCGCAGCGCGCATGCGACCGCACGCTCGAGTTCCATTTCGGGTCGTCGGTCGCGCCGGGCGGGTACGCGTGGGCGTTCCCGCGCGGCGGAAACGAATGGAACGTCGGGCTCGGCGTCGACCCCTCGCGAGCGGAGCGTGTCCCCGCGTCGGTTTTCTTGAAGCGCTTCCTCGCGCGCTTCGATCCGGAAGCGGAGATCGCGGAGACGATCGCGGGGGCGGCGTGCCGCTCGCGCTCGCTCGAGCGGATCGTCGGCGACGGGATCGCGCTCGCCGGGGACGCGGCGCATCAGGGGAACCCGCTCACCGGGGGCGGCATCATGAACGCGCTCGAGGCGGGGGATCTCGCGGGGCGCGCCGCGTCGGAGGCGCTCGCCCGCGGCGAGGTCACGCGCGAGGCCCTTTCCCGCTACGAAGACGAATGGAAGCGCACGGTCGGGACGAGCAACGACCGCTTCCTCGCGCTCGCCGATCTGCTCTTCAGGAAATACGGGGACAAGGATCTCGAGAGGATTTGGGAGGGGATGGAGAAGTTCTTCCGCGCCCGCGCCGGGGGCGGCAAGGTCGCCTCTCTCGCCGCGGCCCTCTCCTTCCCGGGGGACTTCGTGCGGGCGGCGCTTCCCATCCTCGCCGGATTCTCGAACCGGAGGATTTTCTTTTGACGCAAAGGATCGGCGCGCAGCCGTTTCTACGCATCGACCGGGAGAAGTGCCTCTCCTGCGCGGCGTGCGTGGCGGTCTGCCCGCTCGAGGCGCTCCTCCTCGCCGGCCTCGATCTCGTCTTCGCGGAGGAGACGTGCACCGGCTGCGCGGAGTGCTTCCGCGTCTGTCCGACCGCGGCCCTCCTCCCCGAGAGCGGGCGCTTCTATCGGGAGGTCGCGTGAGCCGCAGGCAGGTCCTCCTCGATTGGGCGCGCTACGCCGGGAGTCAGTACGTCGCCAGGCTCTGTACGCTCGTGCGCGGGTTCATCGTCGCGCGCATCCTCGGGCCGACCGAGTACGGGAAGTGGATCGCGCTCCTCCTGATCTACGAGCTCGGGGCGTACGTCCACTTCGGCATTCTGAACGGGATGGACCGCGAGATCCCGTTTCATATCGGGAAAGGGGAGCGGGAGAAGGCATGGGGGTATCGCGACAGCGGCTTCACGGCGGTGCTCGGCTTCACGTCGTTCTTTCTTCTTGCGCTTATCGCGGTCGATCTCCTGAACTGGAAGAGCTACACGCCCCTCACGCGCTTCGCTCTCCCCGCGGCCGGGATCGCGCTTCTCATCGAGAACCAGATTTTCCTTCACTACAATCTCTTTCGCGCGCAGCAGAGGATCGGCCCCCCCGCGGAGGGCTGGGCGGTCCAAGGGATCTCCAACCTCGCGCTCTCGATCCCGTTCGTGCTTCTCTTCCGCGTGTACGGGCTCTTCGTCGCGCTCATCGCGTCCAATCTCGTCACGCTCGCCGTGCTCCGCGCGCGTTCCGACTGGCGCTTCGGATTTCGCTGGAACCTCGGCGAGAAGTGGCGGCTCCTCCGGCGCGGCGCGCCGATTCTCGTCTATCTCTTCGTCGAGGTGCTTCTCCGCCAGGTGGACAAGCTCGTCATCATCGCGTTCTTGAGCCGTGAAATGCTCGGGTATTACGGGATCGCGTTTACGGTCGCGCAGATGCTGATGTACGTGACGACCGCGGCGAGCTTCACGATCTTCCCGCGTTTCCTCGCCGAGTACGGAAAGACCGGGGAGATCGGCTCGCTCGCGCGCACGCTGAAGGAGCCCACCTTCGCCTTCTCGATCTTCATTCCGTTCTTCCTCGGGCTCGTCTACCTCTGGATCCACATCCCGATCGAGCATCTCCTCCCGAAGTTCCTCCCGGGGATCGCGCCGATGCGGATCCTCCTCTGCGGGACGGTTTTCTATTCGCTCGCGTCCCTCTCGAGCTACTTCCTGATCGCGGTGAACCGGACGCGCGTCCTTCTCGCCGGGGGGCTCGCGATCGTCGGTGTCGAGGCGGTCCTCACCTCGCTCCTCGCGAAGCGGTACGGAATCGAGGGGGTCGCGGCAGGGGCGGCGGTTTGCCAATTCCTCTACGGCACGATCCTCCTCGGCTACGCGCTCCGCCTCGTGCCGGAGGGGGGGCGGAGCGCGGCGGGAGCGGTCTTCCAGACCTACGCGCCGACGCTTTATGTCGCAATGATAGTCGCGGTTCTCTTCCGGCTCCTCCCGCCGACCGAAGCGACGCTCGCCGGCGACATCGGGATGGGGCTCGTTCGCGGAGGGATCCTCGCCGCCGCCACCGTGCCTCTCTGGATCCTTCTCCAACGAAAGACCGGCGTCTTCACGCTCGCTTGGGACCTTCTGAGGAGACGCAAGGAACCGTAGGATATCGAATCGCGCATTCCCCGCTCGACAGGCCGTCGGACGGCGGGTCTCAGGCGCCCAGGTTTGTCTTGCTCCGGAGACGGGGGGGAGGCAGAGCGGCGAGTTGCCGCGCGCCGCGCGCGGCATGTTTGAGCAAGCGAGCCCTGCCCCCCGGCTCCGGAGCTCTCCGTTCCCGAAGTCATACGGTTCACGCGGTCCGTCACGCGATCGCCGGGGCGGAAACGGTCCAGAGGCCCTGCGAGCCTGCTATAATCCAAGGGAGTCGATCCATGCCCGCTCCCCGCGGAAAGGAAACACGTGCGCGCTTCGGGAATGCTCCTGGCGGGGCTCTTCGCCGCCGCGCCCTTTGTCGGAGCGGGGACGCCGTCGCCGGACGACTGGCGCGACCAATCGATCTACCAGATCCTGACCGACCGCTTCTTCGACGGCGACCCTTCGAACAACACGATCGAGGGATCCTATGACCCATCCGACGGCGCGCGCATCCACGGCGGCGACTGGGCGGGGATCGAAGAGAAGCTCGACTACATCCGCGGCCTCGGCGCGACATCGATCTGGATCTCGCCGGTGCAGAAGAACGCGTACGCCGCCTACCACGGCTATCACATCCAGGACTTCTACCAGTTCGCTCCGCACCTCGGCGGCGAGACGGCGCTCCGTTCACTGATCGACGAGGCGCACGCGCGCGGCCTCAACGTGATCCTCGATGTGATCGCGAACCACGGCGGCGACCTGATCGACTCGGCCGACCCGGACTATCCGGGTTTTCGCAATCCCGGCGCCTATGTCCTTCGATGGAAGAACGCGTCGAACAAGACCGCGCCCCCCTTCGACAATCTCTCTTGGTACCACAACAATGGACACATATCCAATTGGGTCGATCCGGAGCAGATCCTCGGCGAGCTCTTCGGCTTGGACGACTTCCGCACCGAAGAGCCGGCGGTGCGGAGCGCGCTCATCGACGCCCACCGTTGGCTCATCGAGAGAACCGACGCGGACGGCTTCCGCATCGACACGGTGAAGCACGTCGAGCTTTCCTTCTGGCAGGAGTTCGCCCCCGCCGTCCGCGCCTTCGCCGCCGATTCGCTCGGCAAGGAGCGCTTCTTCCAGTTCGGCGAGGTCTTCGACGGCTCGAACTCGAAGAACGGAATCTACACCGGAACGAAGGCGGGCGGTCCCTTCGCGCTCGACTCGGTTCTCCGTTTCCCGATGCACTTCACGACGAACGCCGTCTTCCGCGACGGCGGCGCGACCGAGTGGCTCTCCGGGCAGTACGCCGACTCGGTCCACTACGATCCGAGCGCGAGAAACCGCCTCGTCCTCTTCCTCGACAACCACGATGTCGCGCGGTTCATGGGCTTCGGCTCCGCCGCCGCCCGGGACGAGGCGAAGGCGCGCGTCGCCCTCGCGTGGCTCTACACCTCGATCGGCATCCCGTGCCTCTACTACGGGACCGAGCAGGAGTTCGACGGCGGGGGCGACCCGTGGAACCGCGAGGACATGTGGGATGGATCGTGGGACTTCGGCCCCTCGGAGGGGGACAACTTCGACCAGACGGCTCCCCTCTACCGATGGATTCGCAAACTGAACGGCCTTCGCGGGCAGTTCCCGGCCCTTCGCCGCGGCGGGCAGACGGAGATCCAGAGCGCGAACCGGGCCGGGATTTATTCTTACTATCGAAAGTTGCCGGGTGAAGCAACCGTCCTCGTCCTCCTCAACACGAAGGGAGATGCGGACACGCTCCTCGTCGACCCGGACCTTCCGGGCGGGACCGTCTACGACCTCCTCAGCGAAAGGAGCTTCGCGATCCCCTCGAGCGGCGTCGTTCCGATCGTGATCAGGGGCCTCTCGGCGGCCCTTCTCGCGGCGTCCCCCCCGGACCTCGCGCCGTGGATCGAGGCGACCTGGCCGGCGCACGACCAGGCGATCCCCACGCTCCGCCCGCGGATCGCGATCACCTTCACCGAACCGATGGACCGCGCGTCGGTCGAGGCCGCGCTCGACATCTCCCCCGCCGCGGCCTACGCGACCTCCTGGACGGAGAGGACGCTTCATCTCACGCCCGCCTCCGATCTCGCCGACCACACGACGTACACGGTGACGATCGAGGCGAGCGCGCGCGATCTCTCCGGCGATTCGCTCGGCGCGCGCTTCTCGTTCTTCTTCCGGACCGACGAGGGGACGGGACCGATCGCGGTTCCGCCCGGGTTCTACGCGGAGACGCTTCCGAACCGGAATCTCGATCGCCCGGTCTCTCTCGACCGAGGAAAGAACGGAAGGATCCTCGTGGGAGACCGGACGCGGGATCGAGTCTTTCTGTGGAACGACCGGGGCTTCGTCGAGACGATCCTCGCCGACTCGCTCATCGGAAGGCCGGATGCGCTCGCGTGGGACCGCCCGGGCGGCGCCTTCGGGGGCGACCTTCTCGTCTCCGACCGATCGAGAATCTTTCGTCTCGCGGCGGACGGAGAGGAAGCCGGGCTCGTGCGGCTCGTGGCGTCGTTCCCGAGCGCGACGAGCGGATGGGCGCTCGCCGTCGACACGATCGGAGCGTTCGGAGGGCTCGCGTACGCCGGCGCTTCGTCGAGAGACTCGATCTGGGCGGTCGGCGCGAGCGGAACGAAGACCCCGTTCGCCGGTTCCTTCTCCGGAGTCCGCGGTCTCGCCTTCTCGAACGGCGATTCCTTCGGGCGTGCGCTCTACGCGACCGGAGGCGATCACAAGATCTTCCGCATCGATTCGACCGGGGCGGGGAGCGTGTTCGCCGAAAACGCTGCCCTTCTCTCCGGCGCCACCGCCCTCGCGTTCGACGAGCGGGGCGGCTTCGGCGGCGACCTCTTCGTCGCGAACCCCGCCCGGCAGGAGATCGTGCGGGTCGGGCCGGACGGAACCGCGACTCTCTTCGCGAGCGGATTTTCGAGCCTTGAAGGATCGGACGGTCTCGCGTTCAACGGTTTCGGAAACCTCTACGCCGCCGAGGGGGGGACAAGCGGGAGTCCGCGCCTCGTGCGGATCGCCGCGGTCGCCGAATCGACCGGGATCCCGGAGGACGCGGGACCTCCCCCGCGCTTCCTTCTCGGGTGGAACGCCCCGAACCCATTCAATGGCGTGACGCGGATCTCGTTCTCCCTTCCGCGCGCGGGCCGCGCCCATCTCGCCGTGCACGATCTCTCCGGCGCGCTCGTCCGCGTCCTTCTCGACGACGACGCGGCGGAAGGTCCCGGCGAGGCGGTCTGGGATGGGACCGACGCGGGCGGACGCCGGGCCGCCTCCGGCGTCTATCTCTATCGCCTTCGGTTCGACCGCCTCGAGGAGACCCGCCGCCTCGTCCTCATCCGGTAACTGCTTGAAACCAAAAAAGATTGGCTCGGAGCGCCCGAAAGGGTAGAATAATCTCGCGTCTAAGATCTCCAGCGCAAACGTGGATTCGGGTTCTTCTTCGCTCATGCGGAGGATCGGAGGTTTGCGATGCGCTCTTCCCTTTCCGCAGGGCTTCTCTCTCTCTTCACTCTCCTCTTTTCTTCCCCTTCCGCATGCGCCCGAACGTGGCACATTCTCCCCGACGGCACGGGCGACGCCCCGACGATTCAGGCGGGGATCGACTCGGCGGCGGCGGGGGACACGGTCTCGCTCGGGAACGGAACCTACTCAGGCGACGGGAACCGGGACATCCAGTTCATGGGTAAAGCGATCGTCGTCCGCTCGGCGAGTGGAGATCCCTCTCTCTGCGTGCTGGATTGCCAGGGGTCGGCTGAAGATCAGCACCGCGGCTTCTTCTTCGGTTCCGGAGAAGGGCGCGCTTCGGTTCTCGAGGGGATCACGATCACGGGGGGATACGCGGACGCAGCGCTCGGTTGGTACGGCGGCGCGATCCGATGCGCGTCCTCATCGTCTCCGACGATCCGGACTTGCGTTCTGGAGGGGAACCACGCGGCCCGCGGGGGCGGCCTTTACTCGCATGGAAGCGGCCCCGAGATTCGCGACTGCGTCTTTCGTTCGAACACGACCCGATCGGGAGGCTATGGAGGGGGGGCGTACGTCGAGGCGGGGAGCGAAGCGCCGGAGCTTGGCCTCCGCGGCTGCTTCTTCGACTCGAACGGGGGGACCGCGACGGGCTTCGGCGGAGGGCTCTTCTGCGGCCAGCCGAGAGGCGTGATTCAGGATTGCGTCTTCCGGAACAACCGGGCGCAAACGGGCGGCGGCGCCGCGTGTTTCGAGTGGGGCGATGCGACGTTCGAGGATTGCCTCTTCGAGGGGAACCACGCGAGCTGGATGGGGGGTGGGGTGTATTGGGTCTACTCCTGCTACGCGATTACGGAAGAGCCGATCGTGGCGAGACGATGCGTGTTCGTCGGGAACGACGCATGGACAGGCGGCGGGTTGTATCTCACCTACTCCTTCGCCGACGACCTCCCTTGTCTCCCCAACCCGCTTCAGGTGGAGGAATGCACGTTCTTCGGGAACGCCTCGACTGACGAGGGGAGCTGCATCTACGCCAATGGGTACGGCGAGGAGTATGGGTCTTGCGATCCACCGACCATCACCTCGAGCATTCTGGCGTTCGGCCTCGGAGGAGAGGCGATCTCTAGTTTCTCGGATCCGTTCGGGCCCGTGCTGGAGTGCTGCGACCTCTTCGGCAACGAAGGAGGAGATTGGATCGGGTGGGTCGCGAACCAGCACGGGGTGGCCGGCAACTTCTCCGCCGATCCGCTCTCCTGCGACGCCGAGAACGGCGACTTCACGCTCGACGCCGCTTCCCCCTGCCTGAACGCGCCCGGCTGCGGGCCGATCGGTGCGTTCGGAGAGGGGTGCGTGCTGACCGCGGTGGCGGAGTCCGGACCGCTTCCGCGCCGCGCGTTCGGCGTGTTCGTGTCGCCGAACCCGGCGAATGGGCGCGCGGTCCTTTGGTACTCGCTCCCCGGAAACGCTTCCTCGACGATCGAGGTGTTCGATCTCGCGGGCCGGCTCGTGCGCGCGCTCGCCGCCCCGGGCGCGGAGGGAAGCATCCTCTGGGACGGCAAGGACGGAGCGGGGCGCGACGTTGCCGCGGGGGTGTACTTCGTCCGCGCGGCGGATCGCGATCCCGCCGAAACGAAGCGCGTGATCCTCGTTCGCTGAGAAGGAGGCATGGCATGCGCCGCTCGCTCGTCCTCTTCGCCGCCGTCCTTCTCACAGCCGATTCCCCTCTCGCCCGCACCTGGCACATCCTCCCCGACGGTTCCGGCGACGCGCCGACGATTCAAGCGGGGATCGACTCGGCGGCGGCGGGGGATACGGTCTCGCTATCCTGTGGGGTGTACGTCGAGCGGAACATCCACATGAAGTCGGGAGTCTGTCTGCGGAGCGCGACCGGCGACCCGACCTGCGCGACGATCGACGCGCGGGGCGTCGGCAGGGTGCTGATTGGCGAGGTCGTCGACAACCAAGCGACGATCGAGGGATTGACGCTCACGGGGGGGCACGCGGAGGGAAGCCATCCGGACCATCATGGGGGCGGCGTCTTCCTCCAAGGTTCCTCTCCTCTCATCCGGAACTGCGTCCTGACGGAGAATCGAGCCGATTGGTTGGGGGGAGGCATTGTCTGCTACTTGTCTGCGTCCTCCCGTGTGGAGGCGTGTGTCTTTCGTTCCAACAGAGCCTATCGGGGTGCCGGGGCGGGTATCTACAACTCATCGCCGCAGTTCGTGGACTGTGTCTTCGAAGAGAACCAGGCAGACAACTGGGGCGGCGGTGCTCTCGCTGGTGAGGATAGCTTTGGGAGTTTCCGCCGGTGTGTATTCCTGAACAATTCCGCCCAGGGGAATGGCGGAGGCGTTCGCGCGTTCGACAACTCAACCGGCTTCATCGAGTGTACGTTTCGGGGGAATTCGACTCAAGGTCAGGGGGGAGGGATTCTCTTCCTCCAATGCAACGGCCCGCGGTCCCGTCTCATTGACTGTATCGTGACGGAGAACCGAGCGGCGAAAAGCGGCGGTGTGCGTGTCGACCGATCGACGACGTTGGTGCAGAACTGCGAGATATCGAGGAATGAGGCGCAGCAGATTGGTGGGGGGATCCATTTCTACGAGGACGCCGACACGCAGATGGAAGGATGCCTCGTTTTCGGGAACCGCGCGCCGGTTGGTGGGGGGGTGGTCGCGGAGCTGATTTCGGATCCCGTGATTCGGAACTGCACGATCTATGGGAATGCAGGGACAGTAGAGGGGGGAGGCCTTTACTCCTACCGGGGGTCTGACCCCCAGATCGAGAACACGATTCTCGCGTTGAGTGCGGAGGGTGAGGCGGTTTCCTGCGTGAATCAGTCCACCGCGACGCTTCAGTGCGCGAACGTCTACGGCAACGCCGGCGGCGATTGGGTCGGCTGCATCGCGGATCAGCACGGCCAGAACGGGAACTTCTCCGCCGATCCTCTCTTCTGCGATCCCGAGAATGGAGATTTCACGCTCTGCGCGGACTCTCCGTGCGCGGCGGCCGCCGGATGCGGCCTCGTCGGCGCGTTCGGGATCGGATGCGACGCGTGCGGCGAGATCTCCGTCGAGCACACGACGTGGGGAGGGATCAAGAGCCTGTTCCGGTAGCGCGGCCCGCACGAGCTTCTCCCGAACCACGCGATCCCCTTCCTTGAAGACGATCACGCCTCAGCGTACACTCTCCTCGTCCCTCGCCCCTAGCGGGAGAAGGAGAGCCGCCCCGTGCTCCCATCCGTCGAGCGCCGCGAGATCCTGGTCCAGGCGGTTCTCGTCGTGCTCCTCGCGCTCCTCGCCTTTGCGAACACTCTCTCGAACGGGTTCGTCGGGACCGATCGGGCGGCGATCGTCGAGGGGAAGGCGCTCCTTCGCTCGGGAACCGAGCTCGCGCGGGCGTTCGCGAAGCCGGCCTGGACATTCCGGGAAGCGTCCTCCACGGGGAAGGGGGGCTACTTCCGCCCGGTCTCTTCGATCTCGTACACGATCGACCACGCTTTCTACGGAAAGCGCCCCGCGGGATATCACGCGACGAACGCCGTTCTCCACGCGGCAGCCTCGCTCCTCCTCTTTCTTCTTCTCCGCCGCCTCTTCGCGCGGAGCCGCGTTCCCCTTCTCGCCGCGCTCCTCTTCGCCGTCCACCCGATCCACACCGAGGCGGTCGCGTGGATTTCGGGACGAGGCGGGCTTCTCTCCGCGCTCGGCGTGATCGCCGCGCTCCTTCTCTACACGCGATGGGGGGAGCACCGCGCCTACGCCGTCGGGAGCCTCGCGGCCGGCGCCCTCGCTCTCGGCTCGAAGGAGTGCGCGATCGTCCTCCCTCTTCTCGTTCTTCTCGTCCGCGCGCGTCTCCGCAAAGAAGACGAGCCGTTTTTCTCGTGGAGGCGCGAGGGATCCTTCTTCCTTCTCGCGCTCGCGTACGCCGCGCTCCGCTTGTCGGCGCTCGGAACGGTCGGGACCGGCGCGGCGCAGGACGCGGGCACCGCGGTTCTCGCGCCGACCATGCTCCGTGTGATCGCCGGGTACGTCCGGCTCCTCTTCCTCCCCCACCCGCTCCACACGAACGACGCGGTTCGCCTTTCCGTCTCGGCTCTCGAGCCGGGGGTCTTTTTCTCCCTTCTCTTTCTCGCCGCGGTCGTGGTCGGGTTCCTTCGGCTGGGGCGGCAGCGGATCGAGGTCCCCTTCGGCCTCCTCTGGCTCGGAATCACCTTACTTCCTTTTCTTAACGTCCTGCCGATTCTTCAGTTCCGCGCAGAGAGGTTCCTTTATCTCCCCTCGGCGGGGTTTCTCGTCGCGGCGGCGGCGCTCCTCGATCGCTGGGGAGGCCGCATCGTGGGGCGCGGGAAGAAGCTGGGGCTCGAACCGGGGGAGGCGGTCACCGCGGCGCTCGTTCTCGTCCTCGCCTTCGGCACGGTCGCTCGGAATCGGACGTGGAAAGACGACACGACGCTCTACACCGACACGCTCGCGAAGAACCGGTACGCGCCCGAGGCGACCTACCGGCTCGGGCTGGACGCCTACCGCGGCGGGGCCTACCGCGAGGCGGCGCATCTGATCCGCGCGTCGCTCGCGCTCGACCCCGGATGGGCCGCGTACCTTCCAGTCCCGGACGTCCACGCCGATCTCGGGCTCGCCCTCTACAAGCTGAGCGAGTTCGAGAACGCCGAAGCGGCCTTCTGTGAAGCGCTTCGCCTCCGCCCGAGGATGCTCGAGGCGCGCTTCGGGATCGCGCTCGTGGCCTCCGCGCTCGGCCGGCACGAGGAGGCCGTCCATCAGTACGAGGTCATTCTGGAGGCCGACCCGGCGCGCGACGACGCGCGATATAACCTGGCCTTGGAGTTCGAGGCCTTGAATGCCCCCTCGCAAGCGGAGCACGTCTACCGCACCCTCCTCGAGAGGAATCCCGCCCGAAAGGACGCGCACCTCAACCTCGGATCGCTCCTCGCGCGGCAAGGGCGCCTTGAGGAAGCGCTCCGCTTCTACCGGAACGCCCTCCGGCTCGCCCCCCAGGACCCAAAGATCCACTTCAACGTCGGCCTTCTCTTCGCCGCCGCCGGGGAGCGGGCCGGGGCGGAAGAAGCCCTCCGGACGACCCTCGAGCTCGACCCGAACTATCAGGAGGCGCGGGCCCTCCTCGAGGAGCTGGCCCTCACGGACTCGGTCCCCTAATCGGACGCGCGCCCCACCCTTCCAGAAATCAGCGCGTTACAAGGCCCCTTTGACAAGAAGCTTCAAGTCGGTCCCTCCCGAACGGAAAAGCGGGCCGGCGGGCTCGGCAGTCGCGAAAACCGCGGATATACTGACTCACGGAAGACATCGGTCGTTCGAGACGGCGTGCCTACTCGCGGCCAATCGCCGAACGGAGGTGCGAAGACCCCGTACGAGGCACGCCGTCCGCATTTCACAAAAAAAACCGAGAAAAGGTCTTGCCACCCTCTCGAAGGCGCATCTATACTGATAGCGCTTCATGGGTGAGAGATCGCCTGGGAGGCGACGACGCACTTCGAGAGTTCTTTCGGGCTACGCGGCGTAGGTTCGGCCCGGAACTGCAGGACTCGAGGCGAGCCGATTCGTCTTCCTCTCTCTCACCCTTCTTATTTTGGGAACTTGAGATCCTGCCTCGTGGTTGGCTTCGGGACCTGATCCACGATTCCGTGTCCGCCAAACCCTGGGTGATGCACGCGTTTTCGCCGCGAGGACGTGGAGCGCGTGCCGAGAGGCCGACCTGGACGAGCCGCTCCCGGAAACGTAGTCTCGGCCCCCCCCGGCGCGCTAGGACTTGTCGCTCGTAACCGTCGCGACAAGATCCAAGCGCGCCACGGGTCCCTGTTGAGGAAGCGGCGACGGAAGGGAGGCCTCTTGAGGCCGCGATCCGCGGCCGCAGTAGAAAACGCGTGCATAGTCCAGGCTAGCAGGGACCTTCCTCGCCGCGGCAGTAGACGCGAACGATCGCGCCCCCCTCCCCCTCGGCGAGGTAGTAGGCGATGCGGCGGAAGACCGTGTCCGTCCTCTTCGCGTCCGAATCCGTGAGGAACCGCTCGAAGCTCCGCGGATTCCAGAAGGGCGCCCAGAGAAGGCTCCCCCCCTCGCGCCGGACGATGCCGAACGATCGGATCATCGAGAAGAACTCGATCGGCTTTAGCGACGAGAAGAAGATCGCGAAGATCCCCCTCCCCCAGAAGCGGGCGACGTAGGATCCGATCAACGACGGATCCGCGATCCGAAAGACGAAGGGCCGGTTCGCCCAACGCGCTCCTTCCGAGATCCCGAACGTTCCCGCGAGAGGGAAGCGCGGGCACTCGGCGTTCTCAATCGCCTCGAAGAAACGCCGGTCGACCGACCGTTCGGGGACGACCATGTACGGATGGAGAAACCCCTCCTCGCCGTCCGTCAGCCCGTCGATCAGGGCCTCGAGAAGCTCGGCGATCTCCTCCGGCTTCTCGGTCGGGTCGACGGTGATCGAATGCCGCCAGAGGTGGTTCTTCGGGATCTGCTCCGTCTTGAGGTTCAGCGCGTCCGACAACATCGGAACTCCCTCCCCCTGGGGAGACGCTCCTCTCGCTCGCCCGCCGCGTCGGGACTCGTTCTCGCCGCGGGCGACGCGGCGCGCAACGCCCGCGTCACCTTTAAGTATACGCTGTTTTCGAAAGACGGGGGCTTCCTCGCGACGTTTTTTCCGTTTTCGAACGGATCGCGAAAGAAGCGCGCTACGCGTCGAAGGCGGGGCAGCCTCGGCGGTGGGGACAGAAGGGGCAGGCGTCGTTGCGGGTCGCCGGGAAGTCCCCTTCCGCTTCCGCGCGGTCGTAGCGGGCGAGAGCCTCGGCCGCTTCCGCCTCGCCGTCCGCGACCGGAAGGAGGACGCCGCTCCTCGCGGCGTAGATCGCCGCCTCGACCGGACTCGCCTCCCGCACGAGAACCCGCACGGCCCAACGATAAAGACCTAAAGATACTCGATACCGCACGAGGATCTCCGCGGGAGACGCGCGGTCGGTCTTGTAATCGACGAGGAAGAAGCCGCGCTCGGTGCGCGCCAAGAAATCGAGAACGCCGCGGAGCGGGCGCCCGCTGACCTTCGCCGCGAACGAGACCTCCCCCTCCGGGCCCGATGCGCGGTCGAGCCGCGCGATCTCGGGAAACGAGAGAAAGCGCTCCTTCCACGCGAGAAGCTCGGGTTCGATTACCGGCTCTTCCGCCGCGCGGCCGTTCCAGTGCGCTTCCATCAGCCGGTGGAACGCCGTCCCGACGCGCGCGCTCCCTTCCTCGCCGCCCGATGCGCGCCGCGGCAGGGGGAACCGCCTCGAAAGCCGATGGCGCCGCGGGCACGAGACGAACGCCTGAACCGCGGTCACCGTGCGCCCGTCCTCGTCCGCTCCCGCCTCGAGCGGCGGAGCCGCGAGCCTGGACGCGGCGCGCTCGACCCTCGCCGCATCCGCTCCCTTCCCGTAACGCCCGGGATCCGCGGCGACCGCCGAGGGGAGAAGAGGAGGCCCTTCGCGCGCGCCGGCCGGCGCCCGTCCGAGCACCTCGACCGGCACCCCCTCGATCGCGTGGACTCCGGGTTCCCTCGGGACCGGGATCGCGTCCTCCACGCGCGCGAGCCATCCCTCCGCGCGTTCAGTCCGGCATCCGGAGAGGATGAGATGCCGCTCGGCCCTCGTGAGAGCGACATAGAGAAGACGAATCTCCTCCGCCTCGGCGAAGCTCCTCGCGCGCCGATCGATTTCCGCATAAAGAAACGGCCGGATTTCTTTCGCGCCTCTCTTCGGCCGTTCGCGGACGCCGACCCCAAGCTCCTTCCGATAGAGAAACGCGGGGCGGTCAACGCGCGGCTTCCGCCCGAGATCGACGACCGCGACGAGCGGAAACTCCATCCCTTTCGCCCCGTGGATCGTGAAGAGCCGGACCGCGTCCCGCTCGACGTCGACCGCAGACTCCGGCTCTCGCAATCTCGTGTAGCGAAAACGCTCGAGCGTGCGGATCGCTTCGGGGAGCGAAAGCTCCTCCCGTTCCTCGAGGCCGCGCGCAAGCTCGAGGAGTTTCCTCACGTTCGCGCGGAAGCGAAGCCCGTCGGCGAGAAGAAGGTGCGCGTCGATGTACCGGGTTTCCTCGACGAGCCGCTCGAGAAGACGAAAGGGCGGGACCCGCCCTCGAAGCGATCGGAGATCCTGAAGGAGCTCCGCGAATCGAGCCGCCTTCTCCCGACCGCGCGGCGAAAGCGAGGAGAGCCTCTCCCCTCCGCGGATCTCGTCCCACAGGGAAGGCCCGTGTTCCTTCCGTCCGATGAGCAGAAGCCCGAGATCCTCGTCCGCGAGGCCGGCGAGAGGGGAGCGAAGGGCGGCCGCGAGCGCGAGATCGTCGGACGGATCGTCGACGAGCGCGAGCCCGGCGAGGAGATCGGTCACCTCGCGCGTCTGGAAGAACCCGCGCCCGACCGCCACCGCCGTCGGGATCCCGCGCGAGCGGAGCGCGCGCTCGTAGACCTGGAGATCGGACGTGCTCCGGAGGAGGAGCACCATGTCCTTGTAGGCGAGGTCGTCGAGCCGCTCGCGATGGATCTCCCGGAGGCGGTCGGCGAGAAGCCCGGCCTCGCGCTCGCGCGCTTCCCGGATGTCGGTTCCCTCGACAAAGAGGATCTCGACCGACGGGCGCTCTTTCGGAGGATAGGTCTTGGTCTCCGACGGCTCGAGGGGCAGGTAGGGAACTCGCATCGCGTCGTTCGCGCCCCAGATCTTCGGAAAGAGAAGATTGACCCATCGAAGAATCTCGGGGCGGCTTCGGAAGTTCGAGTCGAGCTCGACCCGCCGGGCCGAATCGCCGAGCTCCTCGTTCATCGCGAGAAAGGCGGTGACGTCCGCGTCGCGGAAGGCGTAGATCGATTGCTTCGCGTCGCCGACGGCGAGGAGGCGCCTTTGGTTTTGGAGACGCCGCACGATGCGGAGCTGGAGCTCGTTCGTGTCCTGACACTCGTCGAGAAGGAGGTACGCGTAGCGCGAGCGGATCTCCCGCGCGGCGGTTTCATTCTCGAGGATGCGAAGCGCCCCCTCCTCGAGGTCGAGAAAGTCCATCACTCCCGCCTTCCTCTTCTCCTCGGCGAAGGAACGATGGAAGTCGGCGACGAGCTCGCCGAGGAGGCGCCGCGGGCCCTCGAGGCGCGCCTCCTCCTCGATCGACGCCCAGCGATCGAGACGATCGATCGCGCCCCCGACCGCCTCCTTCGCCGCCTTCGCCACGACGCGGCTCACGGCGGCCCTCGCTTCCGCGAACGCGGCGCTCCGCCGGTCGGGGGGGACGCCCCGGAGCGCGAGAAGGGCCGCCAGCTTCTCCTTCGTCGCGACCGGAACGGTGGATGCATGAAGCGTCTCGATCTCCGGAAAGAGCTCCTCGAGCGACCGGACGACCGCGCGGCGCTCCGGCTCGAGTTCGGGAACGAATGGAACCTCCTCGAGCCGGCGCCCGGCCGTCCGGATCGCGCGAAGGAGAGAGAAGAGAGGCCACGGGTCGATCCCCCCCGCGTGCGCGGCGCCGACCCTCCACGGGAGCGCGCGGAAGAGACGAAGCGCGTCCTCGCGCCGCGACTCCCACCAGCAATCGAGAACGCGGATCCAGACTTTCTCCTGCCACTCCTCCGCGTCGACCGGATCGAGAACCTCGGCCGCCGGTTCCAGACCGGCCGCCTCGCCGTGCTCGCGGACGATCCGGTAGCAGAGCGAATCGATCGTGTGGATCGGCGCGTGCGAGATCTCGCGGAGGGAATCGAGCCGGCCGTGGGCGCGGAGCCGTTCGGCGATTCTCGCGCGCATCTCGTCCGCCGCTTTCTCGGTGAACGTGATCGCGAGGAGCTTCGCGATCGGGACGTTCTCGCAGAGGTGCAGATGAAGGTAGCGCGCGGCGAGGACCTTCGTCTTCCCCGTGCCGGCTCCCGCCGTCACCCAGAGGTTCACCTCCGGCGCTCCGGCGGCTTCCTTCTGCGCATCGGTGAGACCGTCGAGCCAGGGGCGGTCCTCTCCCGCGGTCATTCCTCTTCCCCTCCCTCCTCCTCGCGCGCGGCGAGCACGACGCGGCAGAGATCCCCATACGGGCACCCGAGCGAGTCGCACACCTTCTCGTCCGCCGGCTCGACCGGGAAGCTCCCCTTCCGCACGCTCTCCGCCGCCTCGCGCGCGACGGCGGCCGCGCGGCGAAGTCTCTCCGCGAAATCCTCTTCCTCGAGCGCCGCCGAGGCACGCGCTTTCTTCGGATCGGGAACGATCCCCTCGCCCGCGAGCGAGAGGTCGTAGAAGCCGACGCGCCGTCCCTCGCGCACGGAGAGAAGAAACGCTCCGGCCGGGCGCATGCCGGTCCGCTCCGCCGCGGCGAGCACGTAGAGAGGGAGCGCGAGATTCCGCTCCTCGCGAAGCCCGCGCTCGAGCTCCGCGCGGCCCCCGCGCCCGCTCCTTTTGTAGTCGACGACGAGGACACGCCCGCCGAGCGACCGATCGAGCCGGTCGATCCTCCCCCGGATGCGAAGCCCTCCCGCGATCTCGACCGGACGCTTCTCCGCGCGTCCGAAGCGGAACTCGAACGCGTCCGGCATCCAACCGTGCTCCCGCCGAAAGGCGGCATCCTCATCGAGAAGCGCGATCAAGTTCTCCCGAAGTTCTTCCTCCGCGAGACGATGCCCGATCCTCTCCGGGAACGCGCCGCGCGCCTCCTCGAAGCACCGCGGGAGGATTTCCTTGACATCGCAATCGTTCGGGACGGCCGCCTCGAGGGCGCGGTGGATCGCCTCCCCTTCGGAGACGACGGGAAGGGCGTACTCCGCGCTCTCCTCCGTCTCGCGAAGACGAAAGACGTGCTTCGCGAGATAGCGGAAGGGGCATGCCTGAAAGTCCTCGAGCTCGGTCACCGACCATTCGGCGCGCCGGCGAAGCCACGCGCGGAACGGGCGCACGGCGGACATCGACACCGGTTCGAGAAAGGAACGGGGAGGATCGGGCGGCTCGTTTCCCGATCGGGCGAGGAGCGCCGCCGCGAGCGCGATCCCCTTGAGGTCCCGTTCCGCCGGATCGGCGCGCGAGGCGAGGAATGGGAAGAGATCCCGCGCCGCGACGATCGCGCGCTCCGACGCGAAGCGCTCGGTGCCGCCGAGATCCTCGCGGGCGCGCTCCGCCCACTCGCTCCTCATCTCCTGACGGAAGAGGGACTCCGCGCACGCCTTTCCTCCCGGTTGAAATCCGGGAGCGGTGAGATAGAGAAGCTCCGTCCCCCGCTCGCACGCGCGCCGGAAGAGAAACCGCTCCTCGTCGGCGTGGAACGCGCGGTCCGGAACGCGGTGCTGCCCGCTCGCGTTCAGCCGCTCCCTATCCCCCTCGTTCCAGAACGCACCGGGATCGTACGGGCGCGGGCAGAGGGACGCCTCGAGCCCCGCGACGAACACGACCGGCGCGCGGAGGTTCTGGCCGTGCCGGAAATCGTCCACGCGAACGCCCGCTCCGTTCCCGGCGGCGTACGAAACGCGCGCCCGCGCGATCTCCTCCCGCGCGCGTTCGAGGATCTCGGCCGCCGGCGCTTCTCGAAAACGCGCTTCCCGACCGAACGAGCGTTCGAGCCGGTCGAGAAGATCGACGAGGCGGACGACCGACGCCCCGACGAGCGGACGGTCCCTCACGGGGAAGGCGGACTCCCGGAGCGAGGGGTCGATCCACTCGAGCCACGCTTCGCGAAGCGCGCGGATCGCCTCGCCCCCCCGCGCCTCCCGCATCTCGCGCGCGAAGCGGACGAGCGGCTCCACCCGCTCGGTCGCGAACCCCCGATCGAACGCGGCGACCTCGACAAGAAGCGCCTCCTCGTCCCGGGGCTCGGGGGTCGCGCGCCAACCGGCGACCGCGCGATCGGCGAGGTCCGGATCGACATCGAACATCCGATTCTTGAGCCATGAATCGACCGATGCCCGCGTCGCCCCTTCCCGCGCAAGTCGGACGCAATCGAGAAGGGATCTCCCCGGCGGGGTGGAGGCGGCTCCCGTTTGGAAGCGCCCTCGAAACGGGATCCGATAGTGATCGAAGACATCCTCGACGACGCTCCGGTACGGCGCGACGTCCCGGAAGAGGAGAAGCGCGTCGCCAGGCTTCTTCTCCTCCTCCCGTGCGAGACGGAGGATCTCCCGCGCGATCCGCTCGATCTCCTCGCGCCGGTCGGCCCCTCCGAGAAAGACGGGCGGAGGCGGATCGTCGCCGCCGGGGATCTCCTCCTCGATCGGCGCGAGGGTTTCCATCAGGGCCGAGTGCGTTCTCTCGATCATCCTCCCCGCCCACGGATCCCGCGGATCCGCCGCCGGAAGCGTGAGGAAGACCTCGGGCGTTCGCCGCGCGATCGCCGCGAGGAGATCGAGACGAACCGGGGTGAGATGGTGGAACCCGTCGACGAGCAAGACATCGGGCGGGGAAAAGCGGAGAGAGCCGTTCTCGATCGCCCGCGCCGCTCGGCGCGGAAGGTCCTCTCGAAAGAGGAGCCCTCTCTCTTCCTCCGCGCGGCGGAGCCGATCGGCCGCCTCCGCGAGAAGACCGAGGCGTCCTTCCGGACCGGGGAGGGCGCCCGCGAGCGCGCGGATCTCCTCCCCCCCCAGGCCGAGCGCGCGAAGCTCGGAGGCCCAGCGGAGGAACGCCCCGCGGAAACGGGGGGACGACGCGCGCGCGGCGAGGGGCCCCGGCCATTCCGGAGCGAGCGCGAGAAGAAGAAGCGACTCCTCCTCGGGGGCGGCCGTTTCCTCGCGGCCGACGCCGAGAAGGCTCGCGGCGAAGTCCTCGAACGTCGTGATCCCCGAATCGAAGAAGCCGTCGATAGTTGATTGATGAAGTAATTGCAGGCGAAGCTCGCGCGCCGCCCCGCGGTCCGGAAGAAGAACGAGGGCGCCCCGCCCGGGAGTCTCTCCTCCCCTCGAGCGAAAGAGATCCGCGATCCGGCGCGTCTTCCCCGAGCCGGTCCTCCCGGTGAGGAGGACGACGCGGCTACTCTCCCGGCGCATCCTTCTCCGCGGCGGGTTTGGGCGCTCCCTTGTAGTAGCGGCGCCCGACGGCGCCGGAGGCCCAGCGATCGGTGAACGCGGAGCCGCCGTTTCGATCGGCGGCGAGGGTCTCGCGGGCGTTGGCGAGCTTGGCGTCGAGGTTGTCGAGCTGGTGAAGAAAGACCGCCTCGCGCGTCGCCGGCTCGATCGGCGCGCCGAACTCCCTCTCCCCGTGATGGCTGAGGACGAGGTGGAGCAAGAGCCTCCTCGTCTCCTCCGGGAAGCCCTCGATCGAATCGATCGCGCGCTCGAGGCGCCGCGCGCCGAGGTAGACGTGCCCCTCGAGCGTTCCGTCGATCGTGTACTCCTCTCCCGCGCGCTCGCCGAGCTCTTCGGTCTTTCCGATGTCGTGAAGGAGCACCCCCGCGCGGACGAGATCCCAGTCGAGGTCGGGGTAACATGCGCGGAGGCTCTCCGCCGCGCGGAGCAACGAGAGCGTGTGCTCGAGAAGACCGTGCCGGTAGGCGTGGTGGAGCCGAGTCGCGGCGGGCGCGTCGAGGAAGCGCCGGTAGAAGGCGGGATCCTCGAAGACGCGGACGACCACCGCGCGGAGCATCGGATCCTCGATCGCCTCGAACGCCGCGCGGAGCTCCTTCTCCATCTCGTCGAGCGGCCGCTCGCTCGCCCGTTCGAAGAGCGCGGGGGCGACCTCGTCCTCGCGCGAGAGGCGAAGCTTGTCGAGGATCATCTGCGGCTTTCCTTGGAAGAGATCCACGCGCCCGGACACGCGGATGACGTCGCCCACCTGGAAGAGATCGGCGAACGCCTGCACGGTGTCCCCGGCCGAGTGGCGCGGCTGGAAGAGGCGTGCGGTGAGGCTGCCGGTCCGGTCCCCGAGATCGATGTCGAGATACGGCTCCCCGGTCCTCGAGATCTTCACGCTCTTCCGGAGGACGCGGTAGTGCTCCGTGACCCGGTCCCCTTCTTTTAATGTATCAATGAATTGGCCGCGGTGCGGGATCGCTTCTTCCGCCATCGCTCTCCTCGGATGCGGAGTATAAGCCGGACGCCGGCCGCGGTCAAGACTCGCGGCCTTGACGCTCGGGATCGTCTCTCCTACGCTCTCCGCCTGTCATGAACCGCGAACGGCGAACACGGCGCGTGCTTCTCGGGGTCTTCGCGCACCCGGACGACGAATCGTACGGTCCGGGGGGCGCGCTCGCCAGCGCCGCGCTGGATGGAGCCGAGGTCCGTCTTCTCTTCTTCACGTGCGGAGAAGCGGGGACGATCGGGATCTCGAAGGACCTTCCGCGGGAGGAGCTCTGCCGGCGGAGGCGCGTCGAAGCGGCGCGCGCCTCCGAGGCGCTCGGAGCGGCCGGCCACCGGATCCTCGGGCTTCCGGACCGCCGCCTATCCGAGGTTCCGGAGGAGGAGGGGGTTCGGGCGGTGCTCGAGGAGATCCGCGCCCACCGCCCCCAGGTCGTTCTCACCTTCCACCGGCTCGGGGTCTCGGGTCATCCCGACCACGTCGCGGTCGCTTGCTTCACGCAGGAAGCATTTCGCCGGGCAGGCGCGGAAGGGCCTCTCAAGCTCTACGAGTGGGCGATCCCGCGATCGAAGGTTCCCCTCTACCGAGGACGACGGCTCGTCCCGGTCGCGGACGAGGAGATCGGAGCGGTCCTCGCGATCCCGCCCGCGGCGATGGAGAGGAAGCTGGAGGCGATTCGGCGCCACGAGACGCAGATCGAGTTCTACGAAGAGCTTGTCCGGATCTTCGGCGACTTCCGCGAGGCCACCCGGGAGGAGTTCTTCGTTCTTTCCGACACGCGCCTCCCGCGTCCCGCGGAGAGGGAGAACGATCTCTTCGCGGGGATCGCGGAATTACCGTAGGAGCTTCCCGTAGGCGCGCACGCGTCCTTCTCCCCCCGTCCGGCGAAGATACTCCTTGATCGGGCCGACCACCTCCGGCCTCGGGCCGAACTCGGCGATCATCCGCTCGAGCGCCTCGCGCTCCTTCGCGGGCATCCCCGTCCGGTGGTAGAACTCGGCGAGCAGGAGGTAGGCGCCGTAGTGGCGCGGCGTCGTGTTCACCACCGCGTTCAGGTTCTTCTCAACGGTCTTGGCGTGTTGCGGCTCGTACAGCCGCTCCTCCGCCTCCGCGACGAGGGTCTCGGCGCGCGCGCGGTTGAAGGGGACCAGGTACTCCGACTCGAACGCCGCGCGGTCGATCGTTCCAAGGAGAAGCTTGTTCTCCCCGATTTCCAGCTTCGCGTAGAGATGCCTCGGGTTCCTGGCGATCGTGCGGGAGAGGTGGTTCTGCGCCTCCTCGAGATTCCCGAGGTTCTTGTGCGCCATCGCGAGAAAATAATTAATATCGCCACTGTTGTCCTGTAAACGATCGAGCTCCTTGCCGGCGAGAAGATCTTGGAGCCCGCGCTCGTGCTGCTTGAGACCTAGCCTGGCTTTCCCTCGCACGACATAGAACCACGCGTCTTCCTTCCCTTCGTCGATCGCCTCCGTGAGAAGGCGGTCGCACTCCTCGAACCGCCGGGCGGTGAAGAGATCGTCCGCGAGCGCGCGGATCACCACGAGGTCGTCGGGGCGGGACTCGCGAGCGGCCCGAAGAACCGCGATCGCCGAGTCGAGATCCCCCGCTTCCTCCTTGAGGAAATGCGCGTAGGACTCCGCCGCGGGGCCGGACGGGTCCGATTCGTACGCCCGCCTCGCCCACAGGAGACCTCCCGCTCCGTGGCGGCTTCTCCGGAACGCCCGCGCGACCTCGAGCCGAAAGAACCCCGTCACTTCCCGGGAAAGCCCGTCGTAGTCGAGAACGCGCTCCGCGTCGAAGTGAAGCGCCCGGAGGCTCGCCGCGAGGCGCCCTCCGTCGAGGGCCGCGGCGAGGTCCTCGGCGTCCGTCTCGACGTAGGCGCGGGCGTCCCGATTGGGCCGGGCATTGTTGATGTATGAATCGATCGCCTCCCCGTCCACCCGGAGAGCGGCGACGAGCTCGTGAACCGATCGGACCTTCGCCCCGAGGAGGTCGGTGCGCGTCGCGATCTCTCCCCAGGAAGCGAGTAGGTCCGCCGCGCGGAAGACGAGCGGCTCGTTGCTCCCGAGAAGAATGAGCGCGCCGGGACGCGGCGCCTCGACCCCGAGCGCGTGCGGGAACGCGGAGCGGAACGCCGCGAGGAGCGAGCGGAGGTGCTCTTCGCGAAGACCGACGAGCGGGATCGATCCGGCGAAGACTCCGCCCGGGCGGAGGCGCGCGGCCGCGAGCCGGTAGAACTCCTCGGTGGTTCGGTGCGCCGCGTTCCGGTCCCACACGATGGAAGGTTCGGATACGATGAGGTCGTAGCGCGCCGAGCCGCCCGCGAGCGCCGCCCGCGGATCCCCCTTCCGGAAGCGGAAGCGAGGATCGTTCCAGGGTTGCCGGTTCGCCCGCGTGAAAGAGCGCATCGCCTCGAGGTGCGCCGGTTCGGCGTCCAGAGAGAGGACCTCCTCCACGCTTCCGGAGAGGAGGACGCCCGCGGCGATCCCCGCCTCCGCGCCCGCAAGGAAGACGCTCCGCGTCGCCGGGCGTAGGAGAAGCGGGAGCCGGCCGGACAAGAGCGGAACCGACAGGTGATCGCGGTCGGAGACCTCGACGACCCCGTTCGAGGCGAGAAAGCGGCTCCCGGGCGCGCCGGTGACCAGAACGGTCACGTGCGCCCCCTCCTTGTAGAACGAGGGGAGGACCGAATACGTCCTCAGGAACCCCTCCTCATCGATCTCCTCGTAGAGACGGGCGTAGCGGAAAACCGCGGTGTTGAGAAGGCTCGGTCTCCAGCGGGGAGGGTTCGCGAGGACCACGACGAGGAGGAGAAGAAGCGCGGCGGCGAGCGGAATCCGCACGCGAAGACGGGAGCGGCTCCCGGCGAGGAGGGCGAGGCCGGCCGTCGTCTGGAACGCCGCGCCCGCGAGGAGAAGCCCTCGGATCCCGACGGCCGGGAGAAGCGACGGGGAAAGAAGCAAGGACGCCGCCGCGCCCGCCGCGCCCGCGATCAGAAGCCGGCGGAGAGCCTCCCGCTCGGACGCCCCCTCCCCCCACGGCTTCAACAGGAGCCCTCCGAGCCACCCCACCGCCGCGGCGCAAGGGAAGACCGCGATCCCCACGAGAAGAAGACGCCCGAGGAGGATCCGCCCCGGGTCCCCCGGGTCCCCCTCGATGACCCGAAGAAAGAGATACGGAAGGCGCGCCGAGATCGCCGTGAAAAGAAGGAGAAGAAGGGCGACGAGCCCCGCCGCGAAGGCTGCCGGGGAGCGCGGGATGCCCCCGCCAGCGCGCGCGCGCGCGGCGAGGCTCCCGAGCGAGATCCCGAGGAGCGCGACCGCCGCGAGCAACCCGGTCGCGCGGAAGGTCGGTCCGATCAGGAGATCGAGCGTTCGTCCCCACCCGACGAAGACGAGGGGGAGCGAGAGGCCGACGAGACACGCGACCGCCAGGCCGGTGAGGCCGGGACGCTCCGCGTCTTCCTCGTCTTCCGAAGCCGACCGGATGAGCGAGGATCCTTCCCCGCAAGCCCGCGCGAAGGCGAACGCAAGAAGAGCCCCGACCGCGGCGGCGCCCTCTCCGAACCTGGGGACGAGAGCCGCGCTCCCGGCGAACACGCCGATGGAGCCGCCGAAGAGCGCGATCGAGACGGCTCGAGGCGCCCCAGGGGCGGCTTCCCGGCCGATGAAGAACCCCGCAGCGAGGACGAGAACGGCGAAGAGAACGCGCGCCGCGAGCCCGGACGGCTCCGCGAGCCCGGAAACGAACGGGAAGAGCGCGAGAAGGAGGGCGAGCGCCGCGGGGGCGAGGCGGAGCCCGGCCCCTCGCAGGCTCCCGCGCCCGAGGAGAAGCCCGGCGAGAACGCCGGCCGCGAAGAGCCCCGCCGGAAGGAGAGCGGTGGAGAGCGACGGTCCGTAGAGAGGGCGGTTCAGCCGGACCGCCGCGAGGAGAAGAAGCGCCCAGCCGGCTCCGGCGAGAAACGGGGAAAGCGGGGAGAGAACCGCCGAGAGAACGCTTGCCGTTCGCCTTCCCACCGCGCTCCTCTTCAGAGATCCGCCTTGCCATCCGGGCAAGAGACGCTTACCATCACCCGAGTGTCCGACAGGGGAGTGTATCAGGCGGTCGGCCCGCGCTCAACCGCTGGAACCCGAGAATAACCGATTGAAGATCAACGAGCTGCTCGATTCCCATACGATCCTATTGAACCCGAAGGCGAAGAAGAAGTTCGACCTGATCCGGGAGATGGTCTCCCTCTTGTCCGATAGGGACCTCCTCCGCTCGCCGAAAAAGGTCCTTGCCGACGTGATCGACCGCGAGAAGGAGAAGGGGACCGGGCTCGAGCAGGGAGTGGCCGTTCCCCATTGCCGGAGCGAGGGGACCGAGAAGCCGGCCGCCGCCTTTGCCCTCGCGCAGGACGGGATTGATTTCGGAGCGCTCGACGGCCGCCCGAGCCGTTTCGTGTTCCTGTTGGTCTCCCCGAAGAACGCCACGACCGCTCATGTCCAGGCGCTTGCGACGATGGTCCGCATCCTGAAACAGCCCGAGGTCCAGGCGGCCCTCCTCCGCGCGAAAACGCCCGAGGAGGCGGCGAAGGCGCTCGCGGAGGTTAAGGTGTGAACCGTTTCGAACCAAAGGATTTTTTTTTCGTCGCGCGAAGCGGGAAGGTTACGCCGCCCGTTCCCTCTATAAGCTCGAGGAGATCGACCGGAAGCACCGTCTGATCCGTCCGGGCTTCCGCGTCATCGATCTTGGATGCGCGCCGGGATCCTGGCTTCAGTACGCGGCGGAGCGGGTCGGCCCGGGGGGGCTCGTCGTCGGCGTCGATCGGGACGAGGTGCGGGTCGCGCTCCCCGATCACGTGCGCGTCCTCCGCGCGGACATCCTCTCCCTCCGGCCCGAGGAGCTTCTCGCGATCGCTCCCTCGTTCGATGTTCTTCTTTCCGACGCGGCGCCCAAGACGACCGGCGTCCCCTTCGCCGACCACGCCCGCTCGGTCGCGCTCGCCCGGCGGTCGCTTGCGCTCGCTCTTGCGACCGTCCGGCCCAGCGGCTCCTGGGTCTGCAAGGTCTTCCAGGGGGAGGAGATCGAGTCGTTTCGCGCGGAAGCCCGCCCTTCGTTCGACCGCCTCGTCGAGTCGAAGCCGAAGAGCTCGCGCGAGAGAAGCGTCGAGATCTTCTTCGTCGGGATCGGGCTCCGCGCGTAGGGGCCGACGGTTCGTTTCCATCGGACGGAGACCCGCCTATGTCTTCTCGGACGGGGCGCGCGCAAGAAGGACGCTACGGGTGGATGGTCAGGAGCCCAGCCCGAGATACCAAGCGATCCAAGCCTCGCCCCAGAGGAGCGCGAGGAAACCGACTGGAGCGAGGAAGACGCCGAAGGGGATCGGCGTCGTCCCCTTCCCTTTGCGGAGAACGATGAGAGCGATCCCGAAGAGGCCGCCGACGAGCGACGAGAGGAAGAGAACCGCGAGGACGAGCTTCCATCCGAGGAACGCGCCCATCATCGCGGCGAGCTTGACGTCCCCCCCGCCCATCCCCTCGCGCTTTCGAAGCCGATAGTACCCCTCGCCGAGAAGCCAGAGGCTCCCTCCGCCGACGGCGAGCCCGATCAGCGAGTCGAGCCACGCTCCCCCGATCCAACCGCGGTAGAGGAGGCCGAGCGGGATTCCCGGAAGCGAGATCGAATCCGGGATGATCTGGAGATCGAGATCGGTGAAGAGGATCACGAGGAGCGCGCACGCGTAGAAGAGCGGGAAGACGATCGTCGCGTCGTGCGGGAAGCGGTTCCACACGACGAGGAAGAGAAGCCCGGTCCCGAGCTCGACGATCGGATAGCGCGGCGAGATCCGAGCGCCGCAGTCGCGGCAGCGCCCGCGGAGAAGGAGCCACCCGAGGACGGGGATGTTGTCGCGCGCCCGGATCCTCGCCCCGCAGGCGGGGCACGCGGAGGGCGGACGGATGATCGAGCGGTTTCTTGGAAGCCGAGAGATACAGACGTTGAGGAAGCTCCCGACGATCAGCCCCGCGGAGAAGACGAAGAGTGCGGGAAGGCCTTCCATCTCAGAAGAGGGAGAGCTGGTCCGCTTCCCGGGCGGCCCGCGCGCCGCTCCGGAGGAACCGGACGATCTCTTGGAAGTCCTCGACGAGAGCCGGTTCCAGCGTCCGGTTGTAGAGGATCGCCGCCGGATGGTAGATCGGGATCACCGCGATTCCTTTATACGCAAACATCTTGCCGTGCGCCTTCGTGATCGAGAGCCGTTTCGAGGAGAAGAGATTCGCCGCGTGGTTCCCCATCGGGGCGAGCACGCGGGGAGCGAGGATCGCGATCTGCTCGTCGAGATACGGCCGGCAGAGGTCGATCTCCTCCTTGAGAGGGTCGCGGTTCTCCGGCGGGCGACATTTGAGGACGTTCGCGATGTAGATCTCCTCGCGCCGGAGCCCGACCTTCTCGAGCGTCTTGTCGAGGAGCATCCCCGCCTGCCCGACGAAGGGGATTCCGGTCGCGTCCTCCTTCTGCCCGGGCGCCTCCCCGATGAGCATCAGATCCGCCTCGGGGTTCCCCGTTCCGAAGACGACATGCGACCGCGTCTCCGCGAGAGGGCAGAGAACGCACGCGGACGCGATCCGTTCGAGCTCCGCGAGCGTGCGCACGAGCGAACCTCCCTCCCGATCGAAGCGGCTTCCGCGCCAGGATAGGAACGGCCGGCGGGCGAAGTCCAGACAAAAAAAGCCCGGCCGGCGGAAGCGGCCGAGCCCGCGGAGATCGCGAAGCGGCGCGAAGGAAGCCGAGCCTTCGAGACCCGTCCTACCCGAGGATCCGGTCGACGCGCGCGACGATGTCCTTCTTCGGGTACGCGCCGATCAGCTGGTCGACGACCTCGCCGTCCTTGAAGAAGAGGATCGTCGGGATGCTCCGAATGCCGAAGCTCCCCGCGACCTTCGGGTTCATGTCCACGTTCACCTTCGCGATCTTCACCTTCCCCTGATAGTCGGAGGCGACCTCGTCGAGGACCGGACCGACCTTCTTGCACGGCCCGCACCAGGGCGCCCAGAAGTCGACGATCACCGGCGTCGCAGAAGAAACGACCTTCTCCTGGAACTCGCTGTCCGATACCTCCATCACGTGCTCCGAAGCCATCCGCTCGGTCTCCTTTCGTTGGTTTCGCGATCCGAGGATCCGTCCGGTAGGATGCGATCTCGTCTCCATGAATCTAGAATGCCCGGCGCGCGATGTCAACGCTCCTACAACTCCGGAACTCTCCCCGTCCAGCGGGACCACCACCGGTCGAGCCGCGGCGTCGCCCACGCGGTCCACGGAAGAAGGAACGCCCCCGCGATCAGATCGACCACGTAGTGGTGCCGGAGATAGACGGTCGAGGCGAAAAGCCTGATGACGAAGAAGAGGAGGATCGGGAAGAACCGCCGCGCGTGGCGCCACGCGTAATAGAGACTCACGAGGCTCACCGCCGTGTGGAGGCTCGGAAACGCCGCGCGCGAGGCGTGGTTCGGGAGCATGTCGAGAAGCGCTCGCTGAAAGTCGGTGATCGCGCCCCCCTCGAGCGTCACCGTGAACGCGCCGAGCGACTCGAGGTAGAGCCTCGGCGGCGCCGCGGGGAAGATCACGTAGAGGACATAGCCGGTGTAGAAGCAGAGCGTGACCCCGAGAAGCGACTCGCGCGCCTCCCTCCTCTTCCGGGAGAACCAGAGGACGATCGCGACCGACGGTGCGACGAGAAAGAAGTTCGTGTAGAACGCGCTGAAGAACTCGGTCCGGAGCGGCGTGATGAACTGCTCCGCCCACACGACCGGCTGAAGACCGAAGATCCGCTCTTCGATCGCGACGAGAACGTCATGAATGTCGTTCGGGTTGATGAAGCGGACCGTGTCGTGGAGGTTCGTGTAGACCGCCGAGCAGAGAGCGAAGGGGAGCATCGTGCGAAGGAACGAGGCGATCCCGACGAGGAAGCGGGGCCGCGCGTCGGACCGCCGCGCCTTCTCGAGAAGAAGGAGCGCGAACCCTACCGCGATCACGATCGCGAGGCGAAGAAGCCCCCCTTCTACGCGCCTCGACGACATCCCGGAGCGGGCGAGCGAGACGTTCGCCCAGACGGTCACGATCGTCGAGGGAACGAAGAGAAAGAGGAAGAGCGCCTCCTCAAGACGAAGTCTCTTCGCCTGTCGTTCGAGAAACCCGCGCGCTCGGGCGGTTCCCCTCGCGCGCTCTCGGCTCATCGTGCTCACGGCGCCTCCTCCCCCCCGCCTTCCGGCGCGGATCGCGCGGGAAGCCGATAGACCCGGTGGCGGCCGCTCGCGCCGGCCGGCCGGAGCCTCTCGAGAAGCTCGAGAGGCAAGTCTCTCTCCCTCCCCTCTCGGAGAACGAGGATCCGGTCGCGGGCCGGGCCGACATCCCCTCCCGTCCCGTCCGCGCTCGGATCGAACCGCGCGACCCTTCCGCGAAGATAGAACTCCGCCGAGAGCGGGATCCCCCCGTGGAAGAGAACCGTTTCCCCCGTGTCCGCGCCGAGACCCGCGATCGTTTCCGCGAGGTGCCGCGTCGACTTCGTCTCCGCGATCGACCCAGGAAGCCCGAGAGAGGCCGCGAGAAGAAAGAGCGGAACGAGAGAGACGCCGGCCGCGAGCCGCGCCATCGGCCTCTTCGAGCGCGTGGCCCCGAGCGCGAGGAGAAAGACCCCCGCCGCCGCCGCGACGAGCGCCGCTCCCGCGCCCGCGGAGACACCAAACTCTTGAAACGTGAAGATCACCCCGCCGAGGAAGAGAACGGGCGCGAGAAGGAGCGACCTCCTCGGGACCGCTCCCCTCCCCTCCGCCTCCTCCCTCGCGAGAAGGAGCGCGAGGAAGGGGAGCGAGGGGAGAACGTACGGAAGCGAGAGGGAGCGCGAGAAGGTGAAGAAGACGAGAGGCGCGAGCGCCGCGATCCAAAGGCACGTGCCCGCAGGATCGCCCGCGCCGCTCCCCCGGCGGCGGAGCGCCCCGCGCGCCGCGCCGAAGAGCGCAGGCGTCCAAGGCAGGAACGCGAGAAAAGCGAGGCCCCACACGAGACCGTAAGGGGAGACATGCCCGTGGCCGTAGAGATCCCCGTACTCCTTGTGGAGATAACGAAGCCAATGTTCATGGATGAAGAAATAGCGCAAGAAGCCGGGGGTCGCCCGTTCGGCGAGAAGATACCACGGCCCGGCGACGAGAAGCAGGATCCCGATCCCGGGGAGCCAAGGGAGCGCGCGGAGAGCGCGTGCGCTCCGCCGGAAGGCCGCGTCCGCTCCGATCGCGAGAAGAACGAGCGCCGCCGCGACCGGTCCCTTCGCGAGAAGCCCGAGGGCGAGGAAGAAGAAGACGAGAAGCCCGAAGCGCCTCCGGCCCGGTTCCTTCACGTGCAAAAGGTACGCACCGAGCGCTCCCGTGGTCGCGAAGGCGAAGGTGACGTCCAGGAGGACCGTCCCGGCGAGAAGGAAGAAGAGGCCGCTCGATCCGAGAAGGACGGCTGCACGGAGCGACGCGCTCCGGCCGAAGAGCGAGCGGCCGAGGGCAGCCGTGAGAAGTAGCGTCCCGAGCGCCGCGAGGAAGCTCGGGAGGCGGGCCGCCCATTCGGTCGCGCCGAAGATCCGCATCGCGAGCGCGGTCATCCAGAAGTGGAGCGGGGGCTTCGCCCAGAACGGCTCGCCTCCGTGAAGGGTCGGCGTGACCCAGTTCCCCGAGACCGCCATCTCCCTCCCGATCTCCGCGTAGCGGCTCTCGGTCGCGTCGAAGAGAGGGAGAACGCCGAGCGTCGCGAGGCGAAGAAGGAGGAAACACGAGACGAGGAGGAGAAGCGCGCGGTCCCCCCCACCGCGAAGCCGCGCCCGCTCATTCCCCGCCGCTTCTCTCACGTCTCCCCCCGGCCCGCGGCGCCGCGGAGGCGATGCGCGAGGAACGAGTAGCGGTGGCGGATCCGGTTGTTCCGGACCGCCGCGCCGATCGTCCGCTGCGATCCGAGGAGCACGACGAGTTCCCGCCCACGCGTGATCGCCGTGTAGAGGAGGTTCCTCTGGAGCATCGGGAAGTGTTCGCCGAGAAGGGGGGCCACGACCGCCCGGTACTCGCTCCCTTGCGACTTGTGAACCGAGACCGCGTAGGCGAGCGTCAGCTCGTCGAGATGGTTGAACGGATAACGAACGCGCCGGTTGCCGAAGAAGACCTCGAGCTCCTCCTCCTCCGAATCGATCGCCGTGATCCGCCCGACGTCTCCGTTGAACACGTCGAGCTCGTAGTTGTTTCGAAGCTGAATCACCTTGTCCCCCATCCGGAGGATTCTCTCGTCCCGCCGGATCTCCTCCCCCCGCGGGTTCAGGAGCGCCTGAAGCTCGCGGTTCAGGTTCGTCACGCCGGCGATCCCCTTGTGCATCGGGGCGATCACCTGCACGTCGCGAACCGGATCGAGGCCGTGCCGCTCCCGGATCTCCTCGGCGAGGAACCGCTTGATCCACGCGAGCGCATCCTTGCCGCTCTCGATCTCGACGAGGCGGAAATCGGACGCGTCCTCCTCGAAGAGGGGCATCCGCCCCTCGTTCACGCGGTGGGCGTTCACGACGATCCGGCTCTCGCGCGCTTGGCGGTAGATCTCGGTGAGGCGGACGGTGCGCACGCGCCCCGAGTCGATCAGATCGCGGAGGACGTTCCCCGGGCCGACCGAGGGGAGCTGGTCGACGTCGCCGACGAGAACGAGACGCGAGCCGGGGGCGAGCGCCGCGAGGAGATGCCGCATGAGAAGGATATCGACCATTGAGACCTCATCGATGATCGCAGTTGACGAGGTGAGGGAGTTCTCCTCGTTCCGCCCGAAGAGGCCGGTGCGCGGATCGAACTCGAGCAAACGGTGGATCGTGCGGGCGGGGCGCGCGGTCGCCTCCTCGAGCTTCTTCGCGGCGCGTCCTGTCGGCGCCGCGAGGGAGACCTCCTCCCCCGCCCGCTCGAGGATCGAGAGAAGCGAACGGACGAGCGTCGTCTTTCCGGTGCCGGGTCCTCCGGTGACGACGACGACCCGTTCCTCGACCCCCGCCTCGACCGCGACCTTCTGCTCCTCGCCGAGAGGAAAATCGAACGCCTTCTCGAGCCAAGCGAGCGCCGCGCGCGAGTCGATCCGCCGGACGGCCGGAACCGAGAGAAGCGCGCGGATCGCCGCCGCGACCCCCTCCTCGGCGTCGAGCATCTCCGTTCGGTAGACGAGAGAGGGCCCGTCGTCGATCTCCTCGGAGACGACCGAGCCGGCCTCGAGAAGCCTCTGGATCGCCGCCTCGGCGACCTCCTCCTCCTGACCGAGAAAGCCGGCCGCGGCGCGCGCGAGCTCCTCCCTCGGATAGCAGACGTGCCCAGCCTGCGAGAGCTGTCCGAGCGTGTAGAGAACGCCGGCCTCCGCCCGTCGCGGGGAGTTCTTGTCGATGCCGAGCGCCTCGGCGATCCGATCCGCCGTCTGGAAGCCGACGCCCCACACCTCGTCCGCGAGCGCGTAGGGATCGCTTCGTACGCGGCGCACCGTGTGCTCCCGGTAGGTTTCGTAGATGCGGGCGGCGAGCGCGGGGCCGATCGGAAGCTGATGGAGAAAGACGAGCGCCTCGCGGACGCTCTTCTGCTCTCCCCACCCCTCGCGGATCATCGCGAGGCGCTTCGAACCGATCCCATCCACCTCGAGAAGGCGCTCCGGTTCCTCGTCGATGACGCCGAGCGCCTCCGCCCCGAAGCGCTCGACGATCCGCTTCGCCATCTCAGGGCCGATCCCCTTGACGAGGCCCGAGGAGAGATAGCGCTCGATCCCTCCCGCCGTCGCAGGCGGACGAACCTCGAAGGTTTCAATCTCAAATTGTTCGCCGAACCGCGGGTTGAAGACCCACTTCCCCTTGAGTCGAAGCGACTCGCCGACCGAGACGCCGGGGAGCCGCCCGACGACGCTGACGAGGCGGCCGTCCGCCTCGTCCTGCACCCGGCCCACGGTCCACGCGTTCTCGGGGTTCTGGAAGACGATCCGCTCGAGGGTCCCCTCGATCTCCGTCGGCTTTCCCATGTGGATCCCGCCGTTCCGCCGGACGTTCCAGGCGTTCTCCCCGCGCCGCCCCCCTCGCGAAGCGGAGCCGCGTCAGAGGCCGAGGAGCTTCTCCATCTCGGTGATCGTGCGGTCCATCAGGCGGGCCGCCGCCTCGATCGCCTCCGGCTTCGTGAGATCGACGCCCGCCTCCTTCAGCAGCATGAGCGGGGGCTTCGAGGACCCCGCCTTCAGCATGCCGAGGTAGGCCTCGCGGGCCGCGGGATCGCCGGACTGGACCTTCTCGGCGAGCGCGATCCCGGAGGAGAGACCGGTCGCGTAGGTATACACATAAAACTTATAGTAGAAGTGCCCGATGTAGGCCCACTCCAATCCGTCGTTCTCGCCGAGCGTGAAGCCCTCCCCGTAGTAGTCCCGGACGAGCCGCGCGTAGGTCTCGTCGAGCAGGCTCGCGGTCACCGGGATCCCGCTCTCGGCGGCCGTGTGCACCGCGAGCTCGAACTCCGCGAAGAGGGTCTGCCGGTAGATCGTCGTGCGAATGCTCTCGAGAAGATCGTTCAGGATCGAGAGCTTTACCTCTTTATCGGTTGTGTTCCGGAGCAGGTAGTCGGAGAGGAGCTTCTCGTTGCACGTCGAGGCGATCTCTGCGATGAAGTTCGCGTAGTCCGCGGTCGGATAGGGCTGGTGCGTCATCGAGAGATGCGTGTGAAGCGCGTGGCCGTACTCGTGCGCGAGCGTGGAAAGATCGTCCGAGCCGTTCAGGTAGTTCATCTTCACGTACGGGTGCACGCCGTAGACGCTCGCGGAGAAGGCGCCGCTCTCCTTCCCCTTGTGCGGGTAGAGATCGAGCCAACCGTTCGCGGGGTCGAGGCCGGCGGCGAGGATCTTCCCGTACTCCTCGCCGAGAGGAGCGAGCGCCTCGGGAAGAACGCGCATCGCCTCCTCGTAGGGGACCTCCCTCTCCTTCCCCGGGACGAGCGGCGTGTAGAGATCGTAGATGCGGAGCTCGTCCAGGCCGAGCACCTTCTTGCGGAGCTCGACGTAGCGGCGGAGCGGGCCGATGTTCGCGCGAACCGCCGCGATCAGGTTGTGGTAGACCGCGGGATCGATGTTTTCCATGTCAAGATACGCGTCGAGCGCGCGCTCGTAGCCCCTGGCGCGGGCGAAGAAGACCGTGGTGTTCGCCTGCCCCGCGAGGAGGGCGGCGAGCACGTGCTCGTACGAACGAAGGGCGCCGAAAACCCCCTCGACCGCGTCGCGGCGCACGCGGCGGTCGGGCGAGCGCCGGTAGAGCGGGTAGTTGGAGAAGGTGAGCGGGACCTCCTTCCCCGATTCGTCGAGGATCGCGGGGAGCCGGAGGTCGGTGAGCATCGCGTCGAACGCCTTCTCGTGATCCGACGGAAGCTCGTTCAGGTCGATTTCCGCCCATAGGTTGTCGCCGGCGAGCGCGAGGAGGCGCTCCCCCTCCGGCCCGAGGACGCGCGCGCGGCGCCTCCGGATCTCCTCGAGATAGGTCCGGTACGCGCCGAGACCCGGCTCCCTCGTGTAGGCGCGCGCGATCGCGCCGTCGTCCAGCGCGAGAACCTCGCCCCGGATGAACGAGGCCTCGGCCATCAGGTCGTTCATCGCTCGGAGCGCGCGGTCGTTCATCGCCTGAACCTCGGTCGAGCCGCGGCTCGTGTTGAAGCGGAGGTTCGCGTAGAGGGTCAGCTTGTTCGTCGCGAGACGCACGCGGAAGTAGAGGTCGAGGCACTCGCGAAGAGCGGGCGGATCGGCGAGCCGGCCGCGAAAGCGCCCGAGCTTCTCCCTCTCGGCGTTCACCTCCTCGAGCGCGGCGTCGAACGCTCCGTCGCTCGGAAGAAGCAGGCGGAGATCCCATTGATACGCTTCCGGGATCGCGCTCCTCTCCGTGTTCGCGTCGGGAGCGTAGGACGGAAGCGTTCCCGCCGCGTGACCGGAGGGACCGTCGAGAAGAGCCACGAGCGCAAGAAGAACGAGCGGAGCGACTCGGACGATCGAACGAAGACGATTCATGACCCCCTCGACCGGCGTCGGGCCGGGAACCCTCGCCGAATGGATGGAAGGAACAGGCCGCACCTCGGCCGGCCGGACCGGATCAACATACCAGAGGCTCACGGGAGAGGACAAGCGGGAGGGTTTCGGTGAGGAGGGGTTCGGTGCCAGGAGGGTTTCGGTGCCAGGCTACGGATCTCACTCAGGGTTTCGGTGCCAAGGGTTTAGAGGGTTTCGGTGCCAGGCTACGGATCTCCTGGGTTTCGGTGCCAGGCTACGGATCTCACTCGGGTTCGGTGCCAGGCTACGGATCTCACTCGGGTTCCGTAGCCTGGCACCGATCCACTCGCGTAGCCTGGCACCGATCCATGGCACCGATCCAGTGCAACGGATCTCCTCGATTCTGCCGGAACTGCGGAGCCTGGCACCGATTGCCACGCACTCGCGTTCGAGACCGAGTGTCTACCGAAAGAGAACTTTGATGCTCCCCCAGGAGCTCTCGGAAGTCCCGGTCGGAGTCCCCGCGCACAGCCAGACGGGGATCGAACCGGAGAACGCCCCCGCGTTGAAATCGGAATCGATCCAATACGAATCGAGATCGTCGACCCGTACCGTACCCGGACATCCCCCCACCACGTACCATGCGGAAGCAAGGTGCACGGGCGAATCGATCTGGTTGTCACAGAAGTTGGGTACATCGCTTCCGTACAAGCCCAGGCATGTGTCCGCGGGAGCTGTGTAGTTCACCCACGGCTCCGTCCAGAACTCGATGGAATCCGGGACGACCTGTTCTGCACACAGCGGCACCCACACGTGGCAGAGACGACCCTGCGGCACGTTGTGATGCACATAGACCTCGACCCGCACCGTGTCGCCCACGCCGGCGGCCACCGTATCCGGTCCGTTTCCGAGAATCCCGTCCACGTCCAGCTCCACATAGGTCTCACCGTGGACGCACGGAACGAAGAGCCAGGACCCGATCGCCAAGACGCCGATCCATTTCGCCAGCCACATATCGATCCCTCCCGCGCGAGCGGACCCATGAAGGAGACCGAGGCAGGCCCGCGGACGCGATCGCGATTCCCGCCGCCGCTTGTCGTACGCGCGTTGAATCGTTCGCCGTCGAGATCCCGGAGCGCGGCAAGCTGCAGGCTTATTTTAGGCGCCCACCTCTTCTCCGTCAAGGTCTTTCGGGCGGAGAGCCGTCTCGTGGAGATCCGGCACGCGCGGCGGGTCTCCTCTCTTCACCCGCGAGTTGATGCGGCCGAGAGCGCTTGCCACCGCTTCTCACGGGATGGCGGCCACAAGGAGGGGGAACATGCCGGTCGTCATTGATCCATGCCTCCTTTCTCCACGATTTCCGCGAGCGGAATCTCGTGAATACGACCTTCTCGGAGATCGCCCGGTCGTGAGTCGAGAATTTGTTGTAGGCAGGCCGCCCGGAATTCCTCCACAGTCATCCCGGGCCTCACAAAGGCCTGGAGGTCCGCGTTGCGCGGCACGATCACGAGGGAGGGCCCGAATCGATCCAGGATCTCAGCGAGCGTGCGTACATATCCGACCGCGCGAGAGTACGACGGTGGCGGGTTGTACTCGGCAGGACGGAAACCCTTCGGGGGCTCTTTCAGGCTCCACTCGGCGAAGGGGCCTTCACTCTCCGGCGGATGTCCGCGCCAGGGAAAATAGAGGTCCCCGTTCCTCCATACCAGCCTTCCGGCCGGTTCCACCATCAGTGTATCGTTCAGCGCGTCCAGCGTGTCCTGAGCCGCCCGCATCGACAGACTCTCCGACCGGGTGGTGTGCCAGGTCATTCTGTAGGCCTCCGCAACCCGTCCAACAATAGGGTCCGTACGGAGAATCCAGCCGAGGATGGCTTCGCGCCAGGTCGCACCCTCTTGCCTTTCGACCCGGATGAAGGGGACCCCCCCATACTCCTGTGCGAGAGTGGAGTCCTCGAATCCAGGTAGGATCACCGGTTCGCCCGGGAGTATCTGATGCCCATCGATGACGAGGGGGCCCCCGATGGACCACGTGCACTCCAGCTCCCCTGTTTTCCGCTCCCCATGAATGAACAGAACGTCCTCGTCGGGAACCACGAGCGCGCGCGAGAAGCTCGTGGGTCCGCTGGGCGGCGCACTCTCATATTCCCCGCCGGTGACGACCGTATCCGTCGAACCGATCGGCAGGGTGTCCGGGGCGTTGGTCACGTTGGAGTCTCGGTTCGCGACAAGGGAGATGTTCGCGCGAACCGGCAACGGAAGGAAGGAAGCCGACACAGCGAAGATCGCAACATGAACGATCATGCGAACCGCCATCGAAGATCTTCCTTCGGAACGGATGGAGGGGGTCGGAACGCTCCCCATCCATTCCTCTTCCATCCCGCACATCCGCTCGGAGGGCGGCGGACTCTATTTCAAGAGCACGATCTTGCGGGTCTCGGAGAGGCCGGCCGCCTCGACGCGCGCGAAGTAGACGCCGCTCGCCGCGCGGCGCCCGGACGAGTCGGTGCCGTTCCACGCGACCGCGTGACTCCCCGCCGGGAAGACGCCGTCCGCGAGGTGTCTCACGAGTCGCCCCGAGAGATCGTAGATGGAGAGGCGCGCGCGGACCTCTTTCGAGAGGAAGAACACGAGGGTTGTGTTCGGGTTGAACGGGTTCGGGCGGTTCGGCTCGAGGCGAAGCGCGGGAAGTGCCGGAGCCGGCGCGGACGCCTCGTGCGAGAGAAGAAAGACCGACGAGCCGGGGAGCGCGCCTCTCAGGCTGCCGCGCGCCGCGTCGTGCTCGGACGCCGAGAGGATCCACGCGTCCCCCTCCATCCGGAAGAGGGAAGGCGCGTTTCCCTCCGGATCGAGAGGGACATCCCGGACGAACACCGCGACCGGCCCGTCCGCCTCACCGAGCGAGAGCCGGAACGGACCGAGGGCCGGAGCGGGAAGCGGGCAGGATGTTTCGCTTTCAATCTCCGATCGCTCAACCTTCGTGAGGAGAACGTAGGAATCCCCCGCCGACTCGCGCGGAGGAATCCGAACTTCGACCTTGCCGGACGGGGAGTAGATCGATCCCCCCTTTGATCCGCGGACGTAGGAGACCGAGAACTCCTTGCTCGTGTCCGACTTGTTTCCGGCGAGATCCTCGCCCGAGACGCTCACGGTTCCGATGCCGGTCTCGGCGAGCCGGTACACGGCCCGGTAGACGTTCCGGGCGACGTCGATGCGGAAGACCGCGAGCGATGTATCGACCTCGCCCATCGTGAAGCGGACCTCCGGCTTTTCGATCAGGGCCTCGGAGGAGACGATCACGAAATCGAGAAACGCGTTCGCGAAGGGGTTCGAGAGGATCCCGATCGTGTAGCTCGGCGCGGTCTGATCCGCGTTCACGAAATCCTGGCGGTACATGCGGAAGGCGCTCCCGTCCGCCTCGGCGAGATACGTGCCGAACACCGCGAGGTCGAACGCCGTCTCCGGTGTTCTCCCCCGCCAGACGCGCACCGGGTTCGCCGGGTTCGCGAGATCGTAGACGTCGATCCCCTCGGTCCGTCTCGCGCAGAAGAGATGGTCGTTCACGACGCGCATACGCCGGACGAAGGAGAGGTCCGGCCGGAGGATGGATTGCGTCGGGTTGTCCGGATTCTCGGCGTTGACGATGGTCGTCCCGATCTGGCGCTGCCCGAGATAGACGTGCCCCGCGTAGGCGGCGACGTCGAGCACGCGGTGGGTCGTCGGAAACATGCTCCGAAATACGGGAGCAGACGGGTCCACGAGATCGAGGATGAAGAGCCCGCGGCTCCTGTCCGCCGTCCCGACGAACGCGAGGTTCCCCCCCAGGGCGATCCGCTCCGCCCCCGCCCCCGCGAGATCCGAGTTCTCCGTCCCGCCGCTCCGGAAGAAGCCGAGCGGGACCACCGCCTCCGGGCGCGCGATGCTGTAGACGCCGAAACCGTGGTTCTTCATCGCGACGCAGAGGAGCGTATCCCGGATCGCGAGCCCCGATGCCTCTCCCGGAAGCTCGATGGTCCGCGCGAGCAGGGCGATGTCCGGCGTCGGGAGGGTCAGCTCCACGAGAAGGCTTTCGCCGGCGATCGAGGCGAACGCCCGCGTGCCGTGCAACACGACGTCCGCCGCGGCCCGGCCGAGGTCGTACGGCTCGCCGCGGCTCAGCGCCTCCCCTTCCTGCAAGTAGAACGGCCAGATCTTCCCCTCGCGATCGGTCGCGAGGACACGCGTCTCGGACGCGGAGGCGATGTCGATCGGCGCGTGGGGATCGTACGAACCGATCGGGAGGAACCCGTAGTCCTCGAACGTGCCGAAGATCTCGAACCCGCCCGACCCGGCGGCGACGTACGCGCGCTCCCTTCCGGTCGCGAGGTTCCCCGGGAACCCCTGCGATTGAATCCGGAGGAGAACCCTTGGAACGCGCGGGTCGGCGACCGAGATCACGTGGACGAAGCCGGGATCGATAACCCCGAGCGATTCGGTCACGTAGAGAACGCTCCCCAGTTTCTTCACGTTTCGAAGAAGGGAACCGGAGATCGTCACGAGACCGACCGAGTCGGGGCGGGCGGGATCGGCGACGTCGAGAACAAGAAGCCCGGTCGATCGGAGAAGCGCGTAGAGCACCCCGGTCTCCGAAAAGGCGACGTCGATCACGTAGTCGGCCGGATCGTACGCACCGAGAACCGCGGGGGCCGCGGGGTTCGCGGCGTCCGCGAGACGGATGCCGGCGTCCCCCTCGGCGAGCGCGACGAGGTTTCCGAAGACCGCGACCGCACGCGTCGAGCGTCCGGCCGCCCCTCCCGTCCCGATCGAGCCGACGGGGACGGGCCCCGCCGGGTTGGAGACGTCGAGGATGGAGAGCCCGGCCGATCCCCCGCACATGTAGGCGAGGGACTCGTCGACCAGAAGCCCCTGCGTCCCCGGGGTCGAAGCGAACCCGACCGCGGCCCCCGAGGCGGCGTCGTACACGCGGAGACCCTGGCCGGTCTCCGCAGCATAGATGTATCGATCATTCACTTCCAAAGCATTGACGCTCCCCACCGTGGGGAGAAAACCCAGAAGGGCGGGGTTCAGCTCGTCCGTGAGCGAGACGAGGCCCACGCCCTTCGCGCCGGCGGCGAGAAAGGCGGTGTCCCCCTCCACGGCGACGTCGGAGACGACCGCGCCGGGGACGGCGAAGCCGGCGACATAGGTCGCGTTCTGGGGGATGACGAGCTCCACGAGACGGAGCCCCCGGTCGAGCCCGGTCGAATAGACCCGCCCTTCCTTCGCCAGAACACGCCCGAGCGTCGTGTCCACCGCGCTCACGGCCAGCGCCCCCGCGGAGAGCCCCCCGCGCCGAAGGAGATGAAGCTCCCGCGCGTCGTGAACCGCCACGAGGAATGAGTCGACCGCCGCCACGTCGCCGGTCGCGCCGGACGGACGATAGGCGTCGGGGAGGATCACCGGGTTCGTTGAGTCGGAGACATCGACCGCGGAGATGCCGTCGCCGCCGCGGGAGACATAGAGGGTCGCGAACGAGAAGTCGAGATGCGCCGCGCCCGCGAGCTCCGGCCGATGGGCGAGCGGAACCGGAATGTAGTGGGAGATGTCGAACGTGCGGAGACCCCCCCGCTCCAACGCGAGAGAGGCGACCGCGCGGCGGACCCGGATATCCTGGATCGGCTCGCCGATCGGATACTTGTAGAGACGCTGCGGGGCCCCCGGGTTCTGGATGTCGATGACGATGAGCCCGCTGTCCCGGTCCGCGACCTGAAGCCGATTCCACCCGTGATCCAGCCGCCCGAAGCTCGAGGGGGCCGGAAGCGTGTCCACGACCGCCGGGCGGAACGGGTCGTCGAGGCTCATCGTGAAGAGCCCGCCCGTTCCGCGGCTTACGTAGAGATAGTTCTCGCGTAAAAGAAGGCCGCCCGCCTCCCCGGGAAGAAACACGCTTGAGATGAGGCTCGGCCGCAGGGCCGAACGGATGTCGAGGACCGCGAGGCCCGAAGGGTAGAGAACGTACGCGACATCCTCCTTTTCCGCGATCTCGTACGGGTTCGAGAAGAGATCCGCGCCGACCGGCGCGGCCGAACGGGCGAACGCCGGCCCGGCCGCCGCGAGCGCCGCGGCGAGCACTGCTCCCCAAGCGAAAAGGACGCGCCGCCTCATGAGACCAGATCCCCCAGCCCCTCGATCGCGAGAAGGAGATCCCGGAGATACGTCGGGCTCGACGAGGAGAGACCGTTGTTCGGATCGAGAAGATCCACGATGTCCCTCGCCTCCTGGTACTGGCCGATCCCGTAGTAGCAACGCGCGAGGAGCACGCGGAGGCTGACCGAATTGACGGAGGAGTTCCGCGCGAACACGAAGGAACCGCCTCCCCTCTGGAAACCCTTCTGCGCGAAGCCGATCGCCTGCTCGAACCGCGTGCGCGCTTGATTCGGAAAGAGAAGACCCTGCGCGTGCGCCATGTACGCGGCGCCGTAGTAGCAGTCGACCGCAGAGCTGTCGAGGGCGAGCGCGCTCTCGAACTCCGAGAGGGAGAGACCGATGTAGCCGAGCTCGAGGTTCGACCAAGCCCTTCCCGCGATCGCGGGGACGTAGACCGAGTCCTTGGTGAGCGCGTTGTAGAAGGCGGCGGCGGCGCCCGAGAAGTTCCGATCCCCGTAACGCTTCCACCCCTCGGCGGTCCAGAACGCGGCGTCGCGCGTTCCGCCCCCATTCCCATTTCCGTTCGGCTCATCGGGGGCGCGCTCGGAACAGCCGGCGGCGAGCAGCGCGGCGAGCGCAACCCACGCGAGAGAGGGACTTTTCACGGTCCGCGCCTCCTCAAAGGGAAGACACCGTACAAGTCTAGCACATCCGCGGTCGAAGGGAAGCCCCCGGGAATCGCGCCGTCCTCTGGAAGGGCTTACCCCACCCTCGCCCGGGTGATCGAGTTCAATGGGTCTCGGCAGCCTGCGATTGCCGCCCGCCGTAGGACCGCCCTGCGGAGGCCCACCGTGTTTCCGAAGCGAGCGTGGTTCACCCACCCGCCGACTGAGGCGCTGACGGCGGCGATCGGGAGTCTGCCGGCGCGGCATGCCTCGACCATTCGCTTCAGTTTCCGCTGGAACGACACGCCCTTGCGGCGCTTGAGCCGGCGGCGCTCCGGGAACACCGTGAACCCGAGGAACGGGATGCCCTCGGTTACCGGCCGCGGGTGGGCTCCCGGATGGATGCTGAGCCGCAACCGTTCGAGCCGTCGCACAACCGTCTGGTGCCACGTCGACAGTGTTGTCTTGTCGTCACCGAACAGCAGAATGTCGTCGACGTATCGCACGTATCCCCGGCACCGCAGCTCCCGCTTCACGAAATGATCGAAGGGACTCAAATACACGTTCGCCCAGAACTGACTCGTCAGGTTGCCGATCGGGAGCCCCCGCGGCCGCAGGACGGCGAACAGGTCGTCGCCAGGGAAGTACACCATGTCGTACCTCTCGTCGAGGACGCCGCAACCGCTCGCGAGGATGACTTCCGTCAAACGGAGGACGCGGCGATCGCTGATCATCTCGGCGAGTCGCGCCTGCAGGATGACGTGGTCGACGCTGGGGAAGAACTGCCGGATGTCGCACTGCAGAACGAACCGGTGACGGCGAGCCAGGCGCTGCGCGCGTGTCAGCGCCCGGTGGGTTCCCTTTCCGACCTGGTTCGCGAAGGAGTCGGACACGAACGTGCGCTCGAAGATCGGCTCGATGACGTTGCACAACGCATGGTGCACGACGCGATCGCGGAACGGCGCAGCGGAAATCAAGCGCCGCTTCGGCTCGTGAATCCAGAAATGGGTGTAAGGCCCGGGCCGGTACGTTTCGGACAGGAGGTGATGAAGTCGAACGTGCGCGTGAAGATCGGCATTTCCGCTTGAGGCATGGGCCCCGCACCTCCCTTTCGTAAAAACGTGATCGAAAGATCGGAGATGAGGATACCAGAGTCCAGAGAGATCAGAGACCAGAGTTCGGAGAAGAAGATGGGGACACCACCACCCGAAAACCGAAGCCGTCGATGCGGGAGACGGGGTTGTCCCTGAAGCGGGAAGCACAACGCGCGAGCCTCTCGTAGTCGTTGAACGCGGCGCCGCGAACCACCCGGAGGGCCGTTTCCCGCACTGACTCGCGGCCGTCGGCCGCGACATAGGGGTACGATCGATACAGGCTCCTCGTCCATTCGCTCACATTGCCGGCCATGTCGAAGCAGCCATAGGGGCTCTTATCGCCTGGGTAGTTCCCCACCGGGCTGGTTCCCGCGGTCCCCACGTTGCACCGTCCCGATTCCCATTGGTTGCCCCAGGGATACCGGCGGCCGTCGGTTCCCCGTGCCGCCTTTTCCCACTCCGCCTCGCTCGGCAACTGCACCCCCGCCCATTGGCAGAGCGCCACCGCATCCTGCCAGCTCACATTAACCACGGGATGATCGTCCCTACCGGTCTTCAAGCTCCCCGCCGCCGGCGATCCGGTCTCCTCGCGGAATCGCCGATAGAGCGCTTGGGTCACCGGGTACTTGCCAATCCAGAACGCCTCGAGCGCCAGCCGATGCTGCGGACGCTCGTCACCCGCGCCGGCATCATCCCCCATCTCGAACTCACCCTTTGGGACGTGGACCAGGGGGAAGCCGAGACGGTCGAGCAGGGAAAGGATGCGCGCGTCCACAGACCCATTCACCTTTCCGAGAAACCCGGTGAGAAGCTTCAGCACGGGTCCCAGCGGCTCGCACAGGCGCGCGAGCGCGCCGCGGTCTCCCGCTTGGTTTAGGGCGAGCACCGCCGCCAGCGACGCCTCCGGGTGCCCCTCGGTCTGTGCCCGCTCGACAAGGTACTCGGTCCCGCCCCATCGTCCGAGAGCGGCCATCGCGTCGGCCGCGTCCTGGCGCCGATCACTCTCGTTCTCCACAAGCGTCTTCAGCCCGGCGAGAATCTCGTCTCTGAGCGCGTGGAACGCCGGTGTGCCCGGATCGTTGACATCCGCGAGGGCCGCAGCGCCGAGCAGGAGATCGTGTTGAAGCAAACGCCGCACGACCTCGGTTGCATCGCGCTGCAACCCGGCGGCCAGAAGAACGACCTCGCGCCACCACGGGTCTCCGACGTGGGCGAAGAGGTCCGCGGTCTGCCGGCGCTCGTGGTAATCCTCGGCGGTGAAGAACTCCTGCCACGTCAAATGCGCCAGGCCGTACGAAGAGCGCGACTGCCGGCGGATCAGCCCGCTCCGCGCCATCAGCTCTTGGAGAAACCGATTACGGCAGTCGTCCTGGCGCCCAAGGTCCTTCAGCGCTTGCCCGATGACGTCGAGAAGGGGCTCTTCGTCGAACACCCGAACCCCTTTGGCGTGGAACGTCCGGGCAATCGCCTGCAGCGCCCGCCGCTTCTCGCGCGGCGGGAACTCCGCCTCCCTAGCGAGCTTCCCGAGCAGCTCCTCCGCACAGCGCTGATAGAGCTCCACTCGTCTGTCGGGGAGGCGCAGATCGAGCTCGTAGTTCAAGCACATGAGCGAGAGGAGGAGCGGGTTCGTGGCTAGTTGGCGCATCCGCGCGTTGCGGCCCAGGCTTTGCCGCAACCCCTCGACACGATCGGCGGGCGCGCTCGACGGCTCGTCGAACCAGCTACGGATGAACCGCTCCACCTCCTTCTCGGCGAACTCCTGCACCTCGACCCTCAGAAACCCGGGGAGCGAGTCGCGGGGATCGCGAAAGCCGGCGCTGCGGCAGGTCACCACCACGGGCACATGCTCGTAACGGCGGGCAAAGGCGCTGATCTCCTTCTCCACATGATCGTAGGCGGATTCCTCCATCACCTCATCGAGGGCGTCGAGCAACACCAGGCAGCGCCCCTCGTACAACTTCCGCTGAAGGAACCCTTCCGCGTCCGCGAACCCGGCCTCGCTCAGCGTCCGGGCGAGATGAACCTCCAGCGGCTCGCCGCTTCGGCCAACATCGTTCAGCGTGAGGTACAAGGGCAGTGGAAAGCGCGTCAGCCGATCCCGCAGATGTCTCAGCCAGGACACCGGCGGCACGATCCAATAGGGGTAGAGCAATACCAGGAACGCGATCCCCATTGGAGCGCCGGCGTACCACGGCACGAGGGCGAAGTGGGCCGAGACCGCCAGCACGGCGATGCCTACGATCGCCGACCCCCTCACCGCGCCCGAATAGCGGACAAGGATTAGCAGCAGCGCAATGCCCAACACCACCCAGGACCCAAAGAGTCCCAGAGTCCACGATACGGTCCACTTGGGCGAAGACAGAAGCCCGCCGGCGATCCAGAGGAGCAGAGCCAGCACGCCAACGAGGAACCCGATGAGTTGTGACTGCTCGCCCAGCCGGACCATCCGGCGCTGCATCGCGTCTGCGGCCAGGGCAGGGCCGGAGTTGATGATCTCGCGTGCCCAGTCACCGAACGCCGTTGCGCGCCGGGCGATGCGCAGGGCCAGGTACTTGAGGAGGGTCGTCTTGCCGCTGCCCGGATCGCCTAGGACGACGAGGCGATGGGGTTTTCGACGGACGGCCTCGACGGCGTCGATGACCCCTGAGGCCTCTGGTGAACCCCCGCTTGGGCGCGGCGAGGAGGGGTCGGGCAACAACTCCGGAGGTACGTACTTGCCGACCCGGAGCGCGATATAGATGCTCTCGAGGTCGAGCGGCTTGCTGCGCCCCAGGATGCTGATCGCGGCGTGTTCGGCGATGACGCGCTCGCGGTATCGCCGCTCGGCCCTCCGATCGCTGAGGCGAGGCACCGGAACCTCGGGCGTCTCCGGCAGCCGGAACCCATCGCGAAGCACCAGGGCGCGCAGCTCGTGACGCGACCCGAAGGAACTGCGATCCTCACCGCTCTGACGGATGGAGCGGACGAAGTCCTGCTGGAGCGTTGCGGCCTCCTC
>Ga0194126_10000918_pt1 | contig 50049 bp, 37 predicted proteins | sample TA2KigC150mmetaG_FD_148641 | JGI IMG/M metagenome (GOLD analysis project Ga0194126, IMG submission 148641) | Freshwater microbial communities from Lake Tanganyika, Tanzania - TA2015035 Kigoma Deep Cast 150m | ecosystem: Environmental > Aquatic > Freshwater > Lake | place: Tanzania: Lake... | reverse complement strand
ATGCCGAATGGCAGGAGGTGGAAGGTGCCGTCAGTCTGCCGGGCAACGGCGGAGTGATGACCTTGAGAGTCCCCGCCTCACACCCTTCCGGCTTTCATCGGGTTCAAGTGTCGATGACGCCCTGACGGGTCCAGTCCAAGACCGAGCCATAGCCATAGTGAGGCGAGCCATCCGCTCGACGGTGCACGCCACGCGCGGTGGCCGACGCGACGGCGGTTTGCAGCCGCTGTGGCCCGCTGAGAGGCCCCGCTGGAGGTTGCGACCGCCTTTCGGTCCTCGCGGGCGGCCGACCAGGCACTGGGCAGGGCACGATCCCGCCCCGTTTCGCCCTGAAGCGCCCCTCCTGACCGGGCACACTCGACCCAGCTCGAACACGCTTCCTGCGAACTTGGCCAAGCCATTCCATTGGGGCCGGACGAGGAACCTTGGAGTCAAGTCGATGGAGCGCCCGACGGCAACACCCTGGTGTCCGACACTCACTGCGCCGTCTGCACGTCCACGCTGGCCACTTGATCCGGGTCGATTACACACACCCCTCCCTCCGGTGGGAACAAGACCAACAGATCCCCGCGAGGCGAAAACAGCAAGTGGTCAGGGGTAACTACCTGCAACGTGCGCCCGCTGGTGAGATGAACTGCGAAGGGCTTGAACGGGGCAATGTCCCGCATTTCCTGAATGTCTCGAACCGTCATGAGTGTCTTCTATAGCCTCCTTGTCGCCTGAGTTCAATGGTCGTCGCAAGCGGAGGAACAGCACGCCTGGGCACCTGCGGTGGTCTGACTGAGCGAACTCCGACCACTCTTGCGCACAGCGCCCGCAGCGGCCAATCTCCGCGCCGCCGCCGCCGTTGATCGTCCCGGGCACCCGTCCCGCGCGTGAGGCGAGCCATCCGCTCGACGGTGCACGGAACGCGCGGTGGCCGACGCGACGGCGGTTTGCAGCCGCTGTGGCCCGCTGAGAGGCCCTGCCGGAGGTTGCGACCGTCTTTCGGTTCTCGCGGGCGGCCGACCAGACACTGGGCAGGGCACGATCCCGCCCCGTTCCGCCTTGAAGCGCCCTTCCTGTCCGGGCACACTCCAGCCAGCTCGAAAAAGCAAAAGCCTATGAGTCACTCGCAACGTCGCCGTAGGCTTGGAGAAATGAGTACATCGTACCATACGGAGTTGCACAAGGTGGTGTCGGTGGTTGCCCTGGCGTTTGGCATCCACGCCCAGGCGAACGCCGGGGAACCTCTGAACTTCACCTTCGGCACCCCAACCTCGGTCACGCGTACCGGGTTCACCAAGGTTACAGTCATCGACACGTTCACATCGGCACGAAGCTACGGCTTTGAAACCGCTCAGGGCCTGCTGGCCTTTGACCGGGGAGGCTCCGCCATGGTCCGCCCGAAGGACGAATACACGGCCAGCGGGTGAGATTCGGCTACTGGACGAGGCTGGGCGCGGGCACGACCGTTCCCGGCCTCCAATTACGCCAGAACCTGAAGGACAAACCTGGCGAGGGTTTCTACTACAGCGGCGGAGTGGGCGACCCCTCCGTCTGGAATCACTTCGAGACCGAAGGCCGCCTCAGCCCGGAGTTGGAGAGCATGGACATGCATACCTGGTGCGCCATCCCCGAGGCCGAGCTGGCCCAGAAGAGCTTCTTCTACATGGATGACGTGTCGCTGCAAACGATCGAAGAGCCGCCCTTGAAGATCTCGACGCCGCTCGACGAATACTACGTCGGCGAAACCATTCCCTGGACGGCGAACGCCACTGTCGCAAACGGCCCCCTTGCCATCGCGCTCCTGCGGGGCGAACGCCGCGTTGCCGAACGAACGCTTCCCGCCGCGACCGGCACGCTGCGTGGCACATTTGAAACCGGTGGACTCAAGCCCGGGATTTACACTTTGGAGGCCAAGACCGGCGGCGCGGCCGGACTGCCGCCACAATCCGCCCAACGGCGGGTCGTCGTCGCCCCTGATCCGTTCGGCTGGTGACACAGGGAAAAGTGGTTCTTGATAGAATGACCGCAGCCAAATCTCTATGAAACCGCGGAAGATCGTCCTCCTATCGAAGCTCATGCATCGAAGATGCGTCGCGAATGCAATCTTGTGCCTGGGCGTGGCGTATTCTGTCGGCTCCCAATCAGGTCTCGGGCAACCCCGTGCTGCTCACGAGGCCGCCGGACAGATGAAGGGGATGTTGCCGCCTCTCGTGGATCTGGGTCCCGGGCAGACCTACCATGGACAGGAGGGAGGCCTTTATCCAGGCGGCAGCAATGTCCGCCCGGCTGCCCACGATGCGGCGGGACAGAAGATCGCACGGGACATTGTACCTCTGGCCGCAGACGGCAGTCCCGATCCCGTCAATGGCAAGATTGTGATCATGCCAGTGAGCGTCTCGAACGGGTACGGGGCCTGGCATCGGGGCGACGAAAGCGATACCTCCACAACCCTCATGACCCGAGCGAACGCCAATCCCACCAGGAACCCCAAGCTCTGCATCGCCTATGGGTTCGAATATCAACTGCCCGGCGGTAACAGGGGCACAGGCGATCCTGGTCCGGACAGCATTTTTTACAGATCGCTCGACCACGCGCTCAAAGAGCAGGAAATCACTCCACGGCAGGTGCAGATCGTTTGGCTCTCCATGCCCGTCTCCGGAAGGTCGTGGGGAACCAACCTGCCTCCGGAGTCCAGGACATTCCCGGCGGATGCACAAGAATCGAAGCACGCCTGGAAGGAGATCGTCCACGCAATTCACATCCGTTATCCCAACGTCAAAATCATCTACAGCTCAACCAAAGCGGCGATGTACATGACGCCACAGGACAATGCCGAGTTCGACGGCGGTCCCATCGAACCGTGGAATCACGACGCGGCTTGGGGCGTCAAGTGGGTGATTGAGGACCAGATCAACGGTGCTCCGGACCTCAATTATGATCCTGCCCGAGGACCGGTCAAAGCGCCCTGGCTGTCCTGGGGACCTTACTTCTGGAGCAATCCGGATGGCACCCCCCGCCAAGCTGACGGATTCGCCTGGACCCGTGCTGATGTTGCCCCGGACGGCTTGCATCCGTCGCTCAGCGGCCTCACCAAGTACGCCAACCTGCTGCTCCACCAGATGACAACCGATCCCACTGCCACGCCGTGGTTCTTGCGACCTGGCGCGCCGGTCAACCAACCGCCGACGATCGCGAAAGCAGCGAGCAGCGATGCGAACCCGGTGAGCAGCGCGACTGCTGAGCTGTGCGTGCTCGGAGCGGATGATGACGGGGAGTCGAACCTGACCTATACCTGGTCGTGTTCAGGTCCTGCGGGTGTGACGTTCAGTGTGAACGGGCCGAACAGCGCCAAGAACACAACGGCGACTTTCGCGCGCGCGGGCCGTTACAGGTTCCAGGTGACCATCGCAGACACTGGAGGACTCACCGCGACCAGCAGCATCGCGGTCGAGGCGACACCGCGTTAGCGCCCGGGGGAAGGAGCGAGAGGAAGACCATGACGCACACGATTTTCACTTCCGGGGCCCGCCTGCTGCGGGCCGGATTGCCAACGTTGCTGGGCATGATTCAACGGCGACAAGTCGCTCTTCACCAAAGACAGCCCGGCGGCCATGCTCGGCTCCAACGCCGATAACCTTCGCGGAAGATTGGCGATCAAGATCGTCATCGGCAGTGAGGACGGCCTGCTTGAAGGGAGTGAGAAGCTGCACGCCAGCCTGGTGAAACTGAAGGTCTCGCACGAGTTCGAGATCGTCGGCGGCGTAGGGCACGATTTCGGCCCCAAGGGCATTTGCGAACATCGGTTGCGCGCGCTGCGTTGCGCCGGAGACCATTTCGCGCTGCCGCAGCCGGTGGTGGGTGGAAGCGAATAGCTTCCGGCAGACGGTGGGCGATGTCTTCCTCCTGCATAGCCCGCCGTGCGCGGAGTCTGCGTGGATGGTCTTGCCGGAGAGTGTTGATTCCAATCCGCTCCCGCCACCCGACGACAGCAGCGCAAGCTCTGCGCGCTTGGCGTGGAGATTCTCTTGGGGCATCGTGAATTGCTGTTACGGCGAAATCGTCGAGCTTCCATGAGAACATGCATCTCCAGGACGGCGTTCGCGACTATGCTTTGTGTCTTGGTGTCGTCGCTGGGATGCTTGGGGGCGATCGCCCGCGAATCGGAAGGCTCGCGAACCAACTCCACTCTGCTCAACGGCCAATGGGAATTCGTCGTGGGCGACGGGGGCGAACGTGCCGAATGTTGGATGAAGTGACCTTCCGCTTCGGCATGCGCGAGATTCGCGTGAAGGATCGCAACTACCAACTGAACGGCCGGAACCTCTGGTTGCGCGGCTCCAACCTGGTCTTCGAGTGGGACTGGGGCGATACCATCACCGGCCACGAATACGAATACCTGGTCACCGAGGCGCGCGAGATGAGCATGAACTCGTTCCGAACGCACACGCGTCCGCCACCGCGGCTTTGGTGCGACATCGGGGACGAGCACGGGACCATGATCCTCGCGGAGTTCCCGGTGCTCTTCAACTATCAGGACTACAAGTTCACGCCGGACGAGTGGGCGATCTGGCATCGCAACTGTCTGCTTGACGCCGCCGGCTGGATGTCGCGCCTGTGGAATCATCCTTCGGTCATCATGTGGGTGCTGTCCAACGAATCGCGGGGCGACAACGCATGGGAGGAAGGCCCGTTCCAGGACTTTGTCAACGCCCTCGACCCGACCCGTCCCACCATGCGGACCGGGACCACCGGCACCCGAGAGAACTACGACGCGCACGCCTGCGGCAACGTCACCGAAACGCACGAAGGGAATCTCCAGGGGCAGATCCAGCATTGGTTCCAGGAAGCGGGCGACCGCACCACGACCTGCTCGGAGTACATGAACTACTTCGGCCATCCGCACACGCAGTGGACCGGCGTGGACGATCGGGTGGCCAATGCGCTGGCCGTGGCCCAGATCGGCGCCGAGCACACCGAGGCGATGCGCCGGGCGCGACTCGATGGCATTCTGCCTTACATGTATGCGGGTTGGACGCGCACCCGCCTGGCTGCGCGGGTTCGGGAAACTGGCCAGGGCAGTGCGGTCTGGAAAGCCAATTACGCCGCGCCCGAATCGGCCGCCTGGCACAGTTCGCTCTCGCCCGTCCTGGCCAGCCTCGATCTGTTCAACGCCAGTTATCTGACCGGCCAGGAGGTGACTACCGATCTCCATCTCATCAACGATTCCTGGCACGACGCCAAAGTCCACGTTGACCTGGTGCTGACCCGGGAATGTCCGGAATTCGTCCCGGAGGCCGCGTGTTTCGACAAGCCGATCCGGAAGTGGAGCTATGACTTCGCGCTTAAGGCAGATTCCGTCGAGAAGGTGCCCGTCACGTGGAAGCTCCCGGAAGCGGAAGGCAGCTATTGGCTGACGGCCTGTCTGACGGGTGTGGCTGGCCGTCCCGTGTTGAGCCAACGGTTTGTGCGCGCCGTCAAACCTGCAGTTGTGCCGGATGCGTTACGGCAGCGGACTTACGTATTGTTCGGCGGCAGCGCCGCCGCACGGGCGTTCTTCGGGGCAAAGGGCCTGCGCGTTGCGAACCCGGGCGACGAGCTTTCAGCAACAACGCACACCGTCGTCATCTGGGATGCGTCGCGGCTGACCGAGACGGAGAAACGCCAGGCGAAGACGCTATGCGAGTTCGCCAGCCGAGGTGGCCAAATCATCGTCTTGTCCGCGCCATCCTGGGACTGGAAGGAACTGTGCGACGTCAGGCTCAGTCACCAGCCGCGGTTCTCGCGCGTGTTTCCCTATTCGGAAGTCCGGCATCCGTTGCTGTCCGGGATTGACCCGCAGTCGTTGATCCGGTGGAACGGCCTGCCCGGAACCGTCGGGTTTGGCCGGTTGGAAGGAGCCGCCGTGGAACGCGCCAACAAGATCCTCTGGGCCAAGGAACCAAACACCACGATTGCCGCCGAGTTGCCCGCCGCGTCGGGGAACGGCCGGATCTTATTCGTGCAACTGGACCTGCAACGCCGCCTCGACCCGGGCAGCCCGGACTACGATCCCACGGCTGAGCGGTTTTTGTTCAACCTTCTGGGGCAGGGCCAGTGAGCGGCTGAGCCACCCGCCGTCAACAGCAACTGCAACCCAAAGACGGTGGCAGCCACCGAGTTGGTGCACGGCTGGCTTGAGCGGGGCGAGCCGGCGGTACTGGTTTCTGAGCGGGTGGGCTAGACTGACGAGCTCGACTTCCGCCTGGCGGCCGCGCTCGGAGAGGGAAAAGTCGCCCGGATCGACTCGACGGTGCCGGCCAGCGAGCACGCTGGCGAATCGCCAGGTGCGAGTCGGACCGCATCCACGAGGGCGGCGATGAGCGGGCGCGGCGTGAAGTATTGGCCAGCAACGCCGGCCAATCCTTGCCCTTGGGGATCGGCGACGGCTTGCTGAACAGCGGCCCGGACTGCTCGCCCGCCATTTTCAGGAACAGCAGAAACGTCAACTGCTCCACGTAATCGCCGTAGGACAGGCCGTGGTCCCGCAGGGTGTTGCAGTAGTTCCAGGATTTCTGGACGAGGGCGGTGGGGTGGCTCATGGATTCAGCCTTTCAAACGAATCTCGCGCGGTGAATTCCAACGGCCAACGTCAGGAACCCTAAAACTCAAATCAATGACACCCTCCCGTTTGAGTCTTATCAGCACCGGCGCTGCGTGCTGCCGCTTCACGCCGTGCTCAAGGCAAACCTGCATAACATCAGACTCAGTATTCAACCGACCACCGCGCAGCAAATGCTCCAACTCACTCTCGAATGCGGCAGTCTTTCTTAGCCGCATCTCCGCAAGAGGGAGTTGCATTTCTCCAGCACGGATGTTCTCGCGGTGAATGTCGAAGTCGGCTTCGCCGCTGATTTCATCGCTCCGCCACGCCACCTGCAAGAACTTGTCGATGCCCAAAGGATGCGCCGACCCGACAATCAGACCGTAAATGTTGGAGCCCTTCTTGATGGAGAATGGAGCGAGGAAATACTTCTCTCCAGCTGGCACCAGCTTCCGGTAGTAATCCAGCGCTGCGCGATGGACATGGTAGTAGTCGTCCGGTCTCGCGATCTTCTGCTTGATGGCCGGATGATCCCGGAAGCGGTAAGGTGTGGACGACGAGAGGAAGAACAGGAAATCGCAGGTTGGAGCGCCAACCAGAGCCCTGAACACATCCGGCGTCACATGGTCAACGCCGAATTGATCAATGAATACAAGCTTCGCCGCCTGAGGATCCGACAGAATCGCCGCGGTTTCGCGAAAGGCAGCATCAAAATCCAACGCTCGCACATCGAGTGTGACGCCTGGCGGCCGAAGGCGGGCCTGGGAGACGTTCTCGTCCAGTTCTCGAATCCTCTTCGCTGATCCATCGAACAGGTGAACAGTCGTTGCAACGTTCCTCCAACCGGCAAGTTTCTGATAGTCCTTCAACTGGCTCAGCAAACGCATGGGACTTCCAAGCTGGCCGACTGAGTCTCTTCCCGGCCCGGCGAAGAAGTCGAACAGGTGTAGTCGAGGGCGTGGCGGTTTCTCGGCGGATAGAAAAACTGGCAGCCACTCGCGAGCATAGAGCTCCAATACGCGCAGCTTGGTCAGCGTTCCCTCGTCGAACGGCCTGTCAAAAAAGCTCTCGGCAGGCATGGTCTAGGGGAAGGCCTCCCGAAAAACGGGCAGTTGAGCAGCCGAAGGCGAAGGCGTGTAGCGGCGCTCGGGGAACTCGTCATAGGTGCGGCCATCCAAACGCCGGCCAGTCTCGCTCTTGCGGACGCCGCCCCACTGCTTGAAGAAGAAGCGAACATGCGCCCGGTGGCACTGGTCGCGGATGCTGCGCACCCATTCGGGCAGCATCGGACGTGCACCGGACCCGCTCTCGCCACCGACAATCACCCAGTCAATTCCGCGCAAATCCACGTTGCCGAGGTCCTCCAGCAATGGCTCGACTGACAGAAATGCCACCGTTGGCTTTGCGCTGCGCAACTTGGCAATGCGGGGCAGGCCGTGCTTGCGGTTTTCCACGCTCACGCCCCACCAAATGTGAGGGACTCTTGCCGCCGTGCAGAGCTTGCCCTGCAATAATGACGCCATGCGGTCTGCGCGCTTGGTCAATACCTGGTAGGTGTGCCAGTTCGCCGCCAACATCACGCGGCACACCTGTTCGATGTAATCGTCCGGGACTTCTTCGTGGAAGAGGTCGCTCATCGAATTGACGAAAATCATTTTCGGCTTCGACCAGCGGATCGGATCGCCCAACTTCTGCGGCACGAGTCGAAGATCAAAACCGAGCTCGAACGGGTGACCGGGCACCCCGCGAAAGCGTTCAGCAAACGTCTCCGCGTCACAGTGGACGCAGCCGGGACTGGTCTTCGTGCAGCCGCGAACCGGATTCCATGTGGCGTCCGTCCACTCGATTCTTGAATTGTCACTCATGTTTGGCCATATTTCTGGGCCCATCCTGGCATAGCAGGTTGGACAAATACGGGGCTACCCATATTTGCCGCCAACTGGCCGGAGAACGCCCTCTGCAAAATGGACTGGCGGAGGGTTGGCCAGGACGTAGTCAGCCTTGAGGTCGGGGTCGCGGTCGTTGTGGAAGGTGTCGCCGTGGGCGATCTGGGCGTCGATGCCGCGGATGGCGAGGTTCATCTTGGCCAGCCGCCAGGTGGTGTAGTTGGATTCCTGGCCGTAGATGGAGATGTCGCCGAGGCGGCCCGCGTGGGCCTCGATGAAGCGCTCGCTGCTGACGAACATGCCGCCAGAGCCGCAGCAGGGGTCGTAGACCCGGCCCTTGTAGGGCGCGATCATTTCGACCAGAACGCGTACGACGCGCGATGGCGTGTAGAACTGGCCGCCCTTCTTGCCCTCGGCGCTGGCGAACTGGGAGAGGAAATACTCGTAGACGCGGCCGAGCGTGTCCTTGGCACGCTCGGCGGGGTGGCCCAGCGCGATGTCGCTCACCAGGTTGATGAGTTGGCCGAGAGGTTCTTTGTCGAGACCTGGGCGGGCGTAATCCTTGGGCAACACGCCCTTGAGCGAGGGGTTGTCGCGCTCGATGGCCGTCATTGCGTCGTCCACGAGCCGGCCGATGGTGGGCTGCGGGGCGCTGGCCTTGAGCTGCGTCCAGCGGGCTTCCTTGGGCACCCAGAAGATGCTCGCGGCGCGGTATTCGTCCGGGTCCTCGGGATCGGCGCCGCTCGCCTTCTCGGCCACGAGCTTGGTGTGCTGCGCCTTGAAGGCGTCGGAGATGTACTTCAGGAAGATCAGGCCGAGGACGACGTGCTTGTACTCGGCCGCGTCCATGTTGTTGCGCAGGGCGTCGGCGGCAGCCCAGAGCTTGGGTTCGAAGCCGACCGTTGCGGCCTGTTCACTCACTCCATTTGCATTGCGTCTGGCCATGATCGCCCGTCCTCCGGTCTTTCGCCGGCGCCAAGCCACCCGCAGAGATCGTCACGAGACTGCTCGATGGCCTGCGTTTTGCGGAATCCGACCCGCCCCTTGTTACCAGGGGCGACGCGCTAATCGAATGAAATAGCGAATTGGGTGCCTGAGCTCGCCGCCTGCCCTGCCGGCCTAAGCGCGGCCGACTCGCGAATGGCTTGCCAGGGGTGCCCTCGGTGGCCGCGGTTCATTGGCAGCCCGACGCGGTGAGCACGGCGTCCATCTCCTGTCGTGCCTGTTCGTCCGGGGTCATGGATTCAGACGGCCATGCTCAAGCTGTTGCGACGCAGGTATATGATCGAGATTGGATTCGCTCGTCCACTCGAAAACGTGGGTGGGAGCGAAGCCGTTCGGCGTCTTTGGCTCGAATACCCGGGTCACGCATCGTGTTCATGACGGAGATACGTCGCGTGAGGGAGCGTTCTGACAGAAAAATCCCTGGGGCTGCCCGGACCCGGCGAACGCCCGAAGAACAGCCACGGCCGGGGCTGCCGGTGAAGCCAGGCACTTGGGCGGGTGTGGCGGGTGAGCAGCCAGCGCCCGTTAGTGCGGCCCATACGGCTGCTAGAGGTGGGGCGCTCATGGCGTGCCGCCAGACCGCCATCCAGCGCGGCATTTGCCTCGCGTCCGCGCTCGGGGAGGGGGGCACCGGCCCGGACCGACTCGACGGTGCCGGCGAATGAACACGCCGGGCAGGCGGCGCGGTTCAAGGTGTTGCTTCGGCAGGCGTGCGGAGCGCACAGAATTGCCGGCGCGGGCGCTGGTGGCGCGGGATCCGGGAGGATCGCGTCCTGGGCGCCGCCGGCCGAACTGCGAGCCGGCTGCCTGGGTGGGATCGGCAAGCGCGGCCTGTGCCATGCACTGCGTCGCGGCCGCTGGGCGGGTGTCAACTGGTGTCGAGGCTGGCGGCTGACTTCGGGTAATTCCAGGGCAGCCAGGCCTTGGGGATGAGCTTCACGGCCTCGGCGTGGGTGGCAATGGCCAACAGGTAGTCAAAAGGGTTGACCCCGTTGAGCCGGCAGGTGTGGATCAGGCTCATGAACAGATCGCCGGTCCGAGCCCCGTTAAGCGTCTTGTAACTGAGGCTGTTCTTGCGATGGAGGATAGCCATCTTCAAGGCACGCTCACAAATACTGTTGTCGAGGGGCGCGCCGGGCTGGCGAAGGAACAAGGTCAGCGGCTGCCAGTGGCGGAGCATGTAGCCGATGGCCTCGCCCAAGCCAGAGTTGGGTTCGACGAGCTTGTCGTCGAATTGCCGCTGCATCCAGGCCGGCTGCTCCCGCCAACTATGAGCATCCTTGTTGCGCTGGAGAAGGGACCACCGCGGCGCGTTGCCGAGCATGGTGGAGCCCGCCCAAGAGAACGCGGGCGGGCTGTACTGATGAGAGGTCGGGACAGACGACAGATTGCAGGTAGGGCTCGCAGTCCTCTGCGCGCCGTAAGCCACTATCGACACCGGAAGCCGCGGCGCGCAGAGGACTGCGCTCCCTACCGCCGAGTTGTAGTCCATCTCAGTGACTCATCAGTAAGCCACGTGGACTTCTGCGTTACCTGGGTCGGTAGAGAACCGCGCGGTCGATGGCGATGGTGGTGGCTTGCGAGCGGGCGTCGGCGGTACCGGTGGTGACGAGCCTGAGGGTATGGTCACCGGGCTTAAGTCCGTAGATGTGCCAGAGGGTGTTGTCGTGGGTGCGCTCGACGATGTAGGCGTCCAGCACGCCCGCTTTCTTGCCGTCGAGGTAAATGTCGGCACGGCCTCCGGCCTGGTTGAGCCGGCCCATGAGAGCTACCGCGACGCCGTTGAACCGGAGCGTAGCCTCGCCGCCGGCGCCTTGGCAGACCTTGGTCATGCCGTCCTGGGACCATGGCCCGCTCCAAGTCCAAGCGGCGTCCTGGACGCCGAGTTTCGCATAGGGCACGCCGGGATCCCACTGCTCGAGTTTGGGGGCCTTGGGCGCTTGGTAAGGGAGGACAATTTCGGTCTGGGTGATCTTGCCACGGTTCCGCGCGATGACCGCCAAGGCCCGGCGTTCGGTCGATTCGCAGATGCTCTTGAACGAGTAGTCCGTGAACTGGAATTTCTTGTCCGCCAGGGCTGGGATACCGGACTTGAACTCGTCGGGGATCCGGCTGTAGCCGAGTTGAACGCCAAGGACGCCGGCGGCGCTCGAGGGGTTGCAGTCCGAGTCTTGGCCGCAGCGGGTCGAGATTTCGAGGGTCTTCAGGAAGTCGCCTCCGCCGAAGAGCAAGCCGAAGGCGATGTAAGCCCCATTGAGCCGAGCGTCGATGTTGAAGGGCGCCAGGGCGCCGTCTGGGCAGGGGTCGTCTTTGTCCCATTTGTCTTGGACCAATTGCCACACTTTCCGCCAATCGTTTGGATGCTGGGCCGACCAACCCAGCAAGTCGCGGATCAGGCGTCCGTAACCGCTCTGAGCGGGGATGCAGGCCCAGCCGGCTTCGACGATGCGGCGCGGGTCGTTCTCGAAGAAGGCGGCGGCGTACATCCCGCACACAAACATGCCGCCGTACAGACCGTCTCCGTAATTCATCACTCGGCCCACGCGATCGCAGAACCGGTTCACCTCACGCGGCAAGCCAGGGCACATGAGCCCGATGAAATCGGCCTCGATCTGGAAATCGATGTCGTTGGCGTGGATGTTGTACTTGGGGTGGCCGGACCACGGGGCTTTGATGCCTTGATGAAGGGCGCGGCGGGCGCCGGCGTTGGCGTGCCAGAGCCGGTATTGGGAGGTGCGGAAGGCCTCGCCATACTGCTCGCAGGTGGCGTTCAGGCCGAGGGTATCCATCACCTTGGCGAAGGTCATCTCGACGTACAGATCGTCCTGGTCAATGGCGTTGGCGATCCGCCCGGGCGCCCAGTCGAGCGGGGCGTCGTTGATCTTGCCGTTGGACCGAAACTCCGTCGGTGCCCCGTAGGCCACGCCGATCATCTGCCCGGCCCAGCCGCCGCGGATCTTGTCGCTCAAGTCCGCTCGGCTGAGGCGGCGCGGGCCAGGTTTGTCAGCGGCTGCGGTGGCCGTAGCGACGCAGAGGTTGAGGCCGAGGGTGACGACGAGTCCGGTGAAGATCGCATGCGAGCACATAAGTTTGAGCCGTGGTCTTGCGGTTTCCAGCGAGCTTGGCGGACCCCGCCGGGACGCGCAAGTCTGAGATCTGGGGGGCAAGCTCAAGTCCGGCCAAGCGATGCCGATGTTGGAGTCGAAGGCCTGCCAGAACGGTGGCCCATGACAAACGAAGCGAAGAGCTTTCTCTGTGTCTACAGCGCCGCCCTGATCAGCGCTCTCTGTCTGGCAGCCAGTTTCTGGGCGGGGTTCATGGTGGCTGCGGGTCTCGTGTACTGGTCGTTCACGTTGCCCGGGAGGACTTCCTGAGCGAGGTGCGCCCGGTCTACTCTCAGCGCCACTGCTTGTGCCGCTCGCGAGCCACCGGAAACGCGCGGCGGCATCAAACCGAGCTTTGGGGTCGACCGCCGCCTTCCTGCGGGCGATCTTCGAGGGCAGGCCGCTCGGCTGCGTTGGGCCTCGGTGGGCCTGAGGGACGGACGAGGCAGAGCTCGACGGCGAGGCCGGTCGGGCTGCGGTTGTAGGCGGCGACGGTGCCCCGGCAGGCCTCGACACACGTCTTGACGATGGCCAAGCCCAGCCCGACTCCACCCGTCTCGCGGCTACGCGAGGATTCCACTCGATAGAACGGATCGAAAATCTGCTCGAGGGTATCGGGAGGGACACCCGGGCCAACATCGGCGACGACCAAGACCACGCGCTCATCGGCCGGGTTGGCGGAAATCGTGATGGGGCCCGCGGCGCCGGCGTAGCGGACGGCGTTGCGCACCAAGTTTGCCACGGCGCGAGCCAGGAGGTCCGGTTCGGCGAGCACCTCGAGTGGGTCATCGATCTGCACGTCAAGGGTGGCCTGCTGGTTGCCTTCGCGCTCGACGACGCGGCGGACCAACGGAGCCAGCGCGACCGGTTGGAGTTTGAGCTCCCGGGTTTGCATCCCTGCCTTCGAGAAGGAGAGGAGCTCGTTGACGAGATCGGACATGTGCTGGACTTCATCGCGCACGTCGGCGACGTAGGGTTGCTGGGCATCGTCGGCGCGTTGTTCCAGGATACCTAAGGCCATTTGCATGCGAGCCAGAGGCGAGCACAACTCGTGGGCGATATCGCCCAGGAAGCGTTTTTGTCCGTAAACGAACCCGCCTAATCGGTTGGCCATGCTGTTGATGGCCTGGCTCAGCGCGCCCAACTCGTCTCGTCGCTGGGTTCGGGCGCGCGCCTCGAATCGCCCCTGGGCAATCTGGTCCGTGGCCGCGGTCATGTCCGAGACCGAGCGCGTGATGCCGCGAATCAGCGGGAACCAGAGCAAGGCGGAGAGGAACAGGGCGCTGAAACCGACCGCGACCCAGGGTCCCAGGTCGAACAACAAGCCGCCGAAGCTTAACGAAGTTGAGGCCGCCACGAGCGTGATGGGACCGCGCCGCGGCGGTTCTTCGTCCGGGACGGGTAAGCGGACCAGCACCCAATACTGCCTAGGGCGCGTCGTGCGGAGCATGGCTTTCGGGAAGCGTGCCGGCACCGAGGCGTTCGGATCCGGTACCATCCGCATACCCGCTCGCCCCCCGGGACCGAGTCCGAACCCGGGGCCAGGCCCAGGCCCGGCACCGGGGCCAGGCCCCAACCCCAGTCCGGGTCGCGGTCCTAGCCCGAGACCACGGGCGGGTGGTGCGGCCGGGGCAGAGTCGGCTCCCGGCTGCGGTTGCGGTTCGGTTGCGGTGGCGGGAGGCTGGACCGCCGGGGGACGACGTTCGGTGGCCAACGAACGACGAAAGCCTGGCGGGCCGAGCCCGGGGGGTTGGCGCGACGGATTAGGGCGATCGCTGAGGCGGGCACGCACCGCTGACGGGAGGGTGATGGGATCGCCGGCCAACTGGGTTCCGTCGGCGCGGAACAGGGACAACTAGATGTTGTGCGCCTCGCCGAAGCGGTGCAGGACGGACGTCCAGCGGGCCCGAGTGAGTTGACCCAACTCGACGGCGATCAACTCGCCCAGGGCCTGGAATCGGTCGCCGGCCTGCCCGGCCAGGAGCGAGTCCAAACCGAAGCGGAACTGGCCACGGAAGACAGCGTAGAAGGCGACGGCGAGGAGGAGTAAGTTCAGGGTGAACAGGCAGAGGATCTTGGCGAACAAGGGGAACCGCCTCATGGGGCCTCGGGATGGATAAGCAGGTATCCCGCCGCACGCACGGTGCGAATGAACCGGGGGTTCTTGGGATCGTCGCCGAGCTTCTTGCGCAGCGCGGAGATGTGGACGTCGATCGAGCGGTCGAACACATCGTAATCTCGATCCCGGATTTCCTCGAGCAACTGCTCGCGCGTCTTGACGCGGCCGCGCGCTCGGGCCAGTGCCGCCAGCAAGTCGTACTCGACGGGCGTCAGGCTGAGCGGTTGATCGCCGAGGACGGCGGTGCGCGTGCCGGGTTGCACCCGCAGGGCGCCCACCGCGAGCTCCGGTTCCGGGCCGCCAGGCGTCTCCGTGCGGAGCGCGGCGCGCCGCGTCACGGCGCGCAACCGGGCGAGCAGTTCACGGGTCGAGAAGGTCTTGGGGAGGTAGTCGTCGGCCCCGATTTCGAGTCCGACAATACGATCGGCCTCTTCGCCTCGCGCCGTGAGCATCAGCACCGGCACGGCCGAGTCGCGCCGGATACGCTTCAGGACCTCGAAGCCGTCCAGGCCAGGCAACATGAGATCGAGGATGATGGCCTGCCACGGCTCCGCCACGGCGCGCTCGGCGCCTTCCGGCCCGCTATGGACGCTGGCGACCTCGTACCCAAGCGGTTCGAGGTAATCCTTGATCAGGCGGCAGAGCTTGCGGTCATCGTCAATGACGAGCAGGCGCGGGCGGCCGGCATTCGAGCCGGATGGGCACGCAGGCGGCTGAGAGCCTAGGGCCGTCATGGGCACTCGCGAGTTTTCCGGTGGCAACTTAGCCATGGACTCGACAAAAAGCCGCCATTTTTACGCGCCCTTAACAATTCTTCCGGCCGATCCGTGGCCACCGAGGGCGGCTCAGACCGCGGTGCGCCCGGGTCGTTCGCCGCGCAGGGCGGCGTGAATCATCAGGAACTCGCCGATGTTCTCGGCATTCAGGATCCCGACCAACCGACCGGCTTGGACCACGGGCACGGTGGGACAACCGCCCTCCTGCAGCCGAGCAAAGACGGCCTCGGCCATCTCCGGCGGCTCAGCAACGTGAAAGTGTCGCTGCATGACCTGCTCCACTGGCGCCTCCTTGCCCCGCTGCGCCAGCGCCGACAACAGGTCCGCCCGGGTGAGCACCCCCACCACGCGGCCTTGGTCGACAACGGGAAAGTCCTCCTGGAAGCCGCTCAAGACATGGTCGACGGCGCGGCTGAGGGGGTCCAGGGGCAGGAGCGTGCGGAAGTCGGTGATCATCACCTGTTGGATCGGGACGCCCGCCAGTACGGATTTTGCCTTGACGAACGCGCCCTCGTTCTCCGCGCCGAGCCAGACGAAAAACGCGATGAGGACCCACAGGACCTGCATTTTGAAGAGGCCAATGGTGCCAAACATGAAGGCCAGGGCTTGGCCAATGTCCACCGCGATCCGGGTGGCGCGCACGTTGCCCAGCCACAGGGCCAGGAGCGAGCGCAGCACCCGCCCGCCGTCCATCGGGAACGCCGGAACGAGGTTGAAGACGGTCATGAAGACATTGACCCAGACCAGCTTCGCCAGGAAATCCCCGCCCACCAATCGCACCGTACGCCACTCGGCCAGGGTGGCGGCCGAGCCCACCACGGCCCACAGCGCCAACGCCAGCACCACGTTCACCGCCGGGCCCGCCAGCGCCACCACGAGCTCTTGGCTGGGTCGCGCCGGCAACCGTTCGAGGCGTGCCAGGCCTCCAATCGGCAGGAGGATGATGTCGCGCGTGCGGATGCCGTAGCGGCGTGCCGCCAGGCAATGGCCGAGCTCGTGCAGCAACACGATGCCGAAGAGCGTCGAGATGAACAGCAAGCCGTGGAGTGCATCGCCCGGGTTCCGGCGCCAGGAGTAATGGCCAAAGGCTACCCAGGCCAACAGGATCAGGAACGTGGCGTGCACGTACACGTCGATGCCGGCCACCCGACCGATGCGCCAAGCCCATTTCATGTCAATTCCATGTCATCACAAGAGTCCGTGGTCTGCCGGCCAACGTGCGCTGGCGACCGCGCCTAGTTAGCGCCGCCGATCGCCGTTTTCCAAGTCCGGAACGACCCGGCGAGGTTCCGAGCGGAATAACCCCGCTGTTCCAACAGCCGGCAGGCGAAGTACGAACGCTGCCCGCTCTGGCAGTGGGCGATGATCTCGCGGTCCTTGGGCAGTTGGCCCAATCGCGCCCGCAACTCGGCGAGCGGGATATGAATCGAGCCAGGCAACTGGCCGGCCTGACGTTCCTCAGTCGTGCGCACGTCCAAGAGCACAGTCCGGCTTGGGTCCAGGGTGGCAACCTCCGACCATTGGGCGAGGCGCACATAGCCAGCCCGCACGTTTTGCCCCGCCATACCCGCCAAATTGACCGGGTCTTTCGCCGAGCCAAACGGGGGCGCATAACCGAGTTCCAACTCGGCCAAATCGTCTACGGTCAGTCCGCCTGCCAAGGCGGTGGCCAAGACATCGATCCGCTTGTCCACACCGTCACGGCCCACGGCCTGGGCCCCCAACAACTTGCCGGTATCAGGGTCAAAGAGGATTTTGAGCGCGATCGGTTCTGCGCCTGGATAGTAGCCTGCGTGCGATGCCGGATGCAGGTGAAGAGCCTGGTACCGCATCCCGGCGCGGCTCAGACCCGCTTGGTTGGCGCCCGTGCAACCGGCGGTGAGTCGGAACAAACGCAGAATGGCCGTGCCCAAGCCGCCTGCGTAGCGCGTGGGTCGACCGAAGAGGTTGTCGGCCACGATGCGACCTTGGCGGTTGGCCGGGCCCGCCAACGGGAGCAAGCACGGTTCGCCAGTAATTCGATGCCGGACCTCGATGGCATCGCCAACGGCCCAGATGTGCGGGTCACTGGTTTGGAGTTGGTCGTTGACCAGGAGTCCACCGCTGGCCCCCAACGCCAGGCCGGCGGCTCTGGCCAAGTCGGTCTCGGGGCGCACGCCCATTCCGAGAACCACCAAGTCCGCCGGCAGTCGCCGCCCGCTTCTCGACACGACGATCGACGCGCGCGCCGTTTCGCCCGGTTCCGCGGCCTCGAAACGAACCACCGGATCGTTCAAATGCAACGCGACTTGGTGGGCGACGAGTTCCTGGTTCAGCCAAGCCGCCATCTCCGGGTCGAGCGGCGGCATCAGTTGGGGTAGGGCCTCGACCACCGTCACCGCCAGGCCGCGGCGGCGGAGTTGCTCGGCCATCTCGAGGCCGATGTACCCACCCCCAACCACAACCGCCCGCTCGGTGCGCCCTGACTCGATCCAGGCCGTCAGGGCCTCGACATCCGGCACGCTGCGTACAGTGAAGTGTCCCGGGCGGTCCAATCCCGGAATCGGCGGTCGCACCGGCGCGGCGCCGGTGGCCAGCACCAGCGCGTCATAAGCCAGATCGTACTCGCGCCCGGACGTGTGCTCTCGCACGCGGACCATGCGCGCCGCGGGTTGGATGCGCGTCACCTCGGACCGGACCCGGACGTCGAGGTTGAATCGGGCCTTGAGACTTTGCGGGGTCTGGAGCAGCAGCGCCTCCTTCTGGGCGATTTCGCCTCCCACGTAATAGGGCAAGCCGCAGTTGGCAAACGACACATGCGGCCCACGCTCGAGCACGACGATGTCCGCTGTCTCCGAGAGTCGCCGGGCGCGCGCGGCGGCGCTTGCGCCCCCGGCTACCCCGCCGACCACGACCATGCTTTGGACTGGCATGACCGCACAGTGCCGTGAACCTGGCAGAGGTTACAGTCAAAAGAGGGCGGGCGCCCCCGCGAGCAGAAGATAGAGCCGGTGCTTCCCTGCCCAACTCCACTTGTGCTAGCCTCGCGTCCGTGAAGGGGAAGGACTGCTATGATGAGGACACGTGAGTCCGCGATGGTCCGGTTGACTGCCGCCGGGTTAGGGTTAGGGATGCTCGGCTCCAGCGCGTTGGCGGCGGACCGACCCAACCTGCTGTTCTGCTTTGCAGACGATTGGGGACGCTACGCGAGCATTTACACCACCGTCGAGAGTCGGCCCTCGATCAACCAGGTGCTCGAAACGCCCCACATCGATCGCGTCGCGCGCCAGGGTGTGTTGTTCAAGAACGCCTTCGTGACCTCGCCGAGCTGCACGCCGTGCCGCAGTTCGTTGTTGTCCGGACAGTACTTCTTCCGCACGGGGCGGGGTGCGATTCTCCAAGGTGCCACCTGGGACCCGGCCATCCCAAGTTACCCGCTCTTGCTGCGGGAGGCCGGCTATCACCTGGGCAAGAGTTACAAGGTCTGGAGCCCAGGGGCACCGGCTGACGCGCCTTACGGGGGACAGCAACACGCTTACGAAAAGGCCGGACGCGATTTCAATAACTTCTCCGAGAACGCGACGCGTTGGGTGCGGGAAGGTCTCACATTCGCGGCCGCCAAAGAGAGGCTGTTAGCCCAAGTGCGCGCCAACTTCGAGGCGTTCTTGGCCGACCGCAAGCCGGGTCAGCCCTTCTGCTACTGGTTCGGGCCCACGCTCACCCACCGGGCGTTCGAGAAGGGCTCGGGGCAAGCCCTCTGGGGCCTCGATCCGGAGTCGTTGAAGGGGCGGCTGCCACAGTTCATGCCGGACGTGCCCGAAGTGCGCGCGGATTACACGGATTACATGGGCGAAATCCAGGCCTGGGACGCCGGCGTAGGCGTGTTGGTCCAACACTTGGAGGCGCTCGGTGAATTGGACCGCACGCTGGTGGTCATCAGCGGCGACCATGGGATGCCCGGTGTGCCGGGCGGCAAGTGTAACCTCTACGACCACGGCGTGGGCGTGGCGCTGATCGCGCGCGGGCCAGGCGTGCCCGGTGGCCGCGTGGTGGACGACTTCGTGAACCTGATGGACTTGGCGCCGACTTTTCTCGAGGCCGGCGGCGTTCGCCCGCCCGACGTCATGACCGGGCGCAGCTTCCTCGATGTGCTCCGCTCGAACCGGTCCGGCCAGGTGGACCCCAGCCGCACCTACGTGGTCACCGGCCGCGAACGCCATGTGGCGGCGGCCCGGGACGGAAATCTGCCGTACCCGCACCGGGCGTTGCGCACGGCCGAGTTTCTCTATATCCGCAACTTCGCTCCTGACCGCTGGCCCATGGGCAACCCGAAGTTCACCGGCCTAGTCGACCGGCCGGCGACGGAGGCGCTCGAGAAGAACACCTTCGTTGCCTTTGCCGACATGGACGCCAGCCCGACCAAGGCCTGGCTGGTGGGCCGGTACGGTCAAGCCCAGTGGCAAGAACACTTCGACTACGCATTCGCCCGGCGCCCGGCCGAAGAGCTTTACGACCTGAAGACCGACCCCGACCAGACCCGAAATGTCGCTGGCGATGCCGCGTACGCCGACGCGAGACAGGCGCTCGCAACCCAACTCCTTGAAGTGCTGACCAACGCCGGCGACCCGCGCGTGCTAGGCGACGGTCAGACCTTCGACCTCGTCGTTCGCCACGGACGGGTCGCCGACGGAACGGGCAACCCGGCCTACTTCACAGACGTCGCCATCCGCGATGGCCGGATCGCAGCCCTCGGACGCGGGCTGGCGCGGGGGCGCATCGAGTTGGATGCCACCGGCCTGGTGGTGGCGCCCGGCTTCATCGATGTTCACACCCACGCCGATGAACTGCACGAGACGCCCGAAGCGGAGCATTTCCTGCGCATGGGCGTGACGACCCTGGTGGCTGGCAACTGCGGCAGTTCGGCGCGAAACGTCGGCGAAGCCTTCAGCCAGATCGAAGCCCAGGGCGTCAGTGTCAATTTCGCCACACTCGTTGGCCACGGCACCGTGCGGCGCGAGGCCATGAACGGCTCCTTCAACCGGCCTCCCACCGCCGCCGAGCTCGAGGGCATGTGCCGGCGCGTCGAACAGGCGATGGAAGCGGGTGCGGTGGGGTTGTCCACGGGCCTGATTTACGCCCCCAGCGTGTACGCCCAAACGGAGGAGATCGTCGCGCTGGCCAAGGTTGTGGCGCGGCACGACGGCATTTACGCCACGCACCAACGCAACGAGGGCACCGGCATCTTGCGCTCCCTGGACGAGGTCTTCCGGATCGCGCGTGAGGCCGGTGTGCGTGCCCAGGTATCGCACCTGAAACTGGCGGGGGAGAAGGCTTGGGGCCGCGCCGAGGAAGTCCTGGCTTACCTCGACCGAGCCCGGTCGGACGGTTTGGACATCACCCAGGACCAATACGCCTATACCGCCTCGAGCACGGGGCTCAGCCAGCTCATCCCTGACGAGGCGCTCGAGGGCGGACGCGACGCGTTCCAACAGCGCCTGGCCGATCCAACCCGCAAGGCCAGCATCGTCGAGGCGATGCGCCGCAAGATCCGCGACCGCGGCCGCGACGACTACGCCTTCGCCGTCATCGCCGCCTACCGGCACGACCCGGCCTACAACGGTCTCAATGTGGTCGAGGCTGCGCAGAAGCTGCGCGGGCGAGCGACCCTGGACGACCAGATCGAAACGATCCTCGAACTCCAGCGCCACGGTGGCGCAACCGGCATCTTCCACGGCATGAACGAGGCCGATCTCCAACAATTCCTCCGCCACCCCAACACCATGGTGGCCTGCGACAGCGGCCTCCGACGGCTCGGCGATGGCATGCCCCATCCGCGCGGCTACGGCAACAACGCCCGCGTGCTGGCCCGCTACGTGCGCGAGCTAGGCATCTTGCGGTTGGAAGATGCCATCCGTAAAATGACCAGCCTACCGGCCACCACGTTCCGCTTCGCCGACCGCGGCCTCGTGCGTGTGGGCGGTTGGGCGGATCTGGTGGCGTTCGACCCCGCGGAGGTGCGTGATGTCTCGACCTACAAGGACCCACACCACTACGCCACGGGCTTTCGCCACGTGCTCGTCAATGGTGTGCCGGTCATCCAGCACGACCAGCTCACCGGGGCGCGCCCCGGCAAGGTTCTGCGGCACGAAACCCAAGCGCACTGAAGGCAGGAGAAACCGCGCTTGATCCCCGGAGCTGCGTCCCCCCAGGCGGACGCCGAACGCTGCGCCTTGCGTTGGGCTGCACGCGAGCCCAGCCCTGCGGTCACGCCAGCCTGGCCCGCGCCACCAAACGATCCGCCAATCGCGTTGGCTCGGGCAACCGGTACCGAGGCGCACAGGCTAACACCAGTGCCTCAGCCGTGCCGAGGTCCAGCTTGTGACCCACGCTGACAAACAGCGGCTTGCGGCCCCCTTGGGTGCGGAGCACCGTGCCGAGGACCTCCCCGCCCTCGGTCAACTCTGCCCGACCTCCGCGTGCCGCCAAAGGCTCCGCGTACCGGCCGATCAAGCGGCTCTTTGCACAGCCCAGTGAAGGCAAGTCGCAAAGGATGCCCAGATGACACGCTATGCCAAACCGCCGGGGGTGCGCCCGCCCCTGTCCGTCGCACATCAGCACCTCGGGCCGCCGTTGCAGCTTGCGCAGCGCCCCCAAGAGCGCCGGCGCTTCCCGAAAAGACAGCAGACCCGGCACATACGGAAAAACCACCGGCCGGGCGGCAAGCCGTTCCTCCAAAACCGCGTGGGCGGCACGATCCCAAAGCACCGCCGCCCCCCAACACACCCGGCCGTCGGCCGAGAAGGCCGCATCCAACCCCGCCACGAACCTCAACTCGCCCTCGGGCGCTTCCACCCTCACGCGCCCAGCCAGCGATCGTTGGACCTGGGTGGCTTGGCGCGGCGTCAACCGCCAGCGATGAGGCACCCTCGGGATGTGCATCGGCCCAGCTCGACCTACAGTCCAGGCGCCGCCACGATGCGAATGGGGCGAGGCAATGGGTGCCGCAACGCGGCCGCCATCTGGAGCGCTTCCACCTCGCTGAAATCGGCCTGCAGCCAAAAGCGGCCCTGGGTCACCGCTTCCTTGATCACCGGAGCGCACACCACCTCCCCGTCCACGACCATCGCCAAACGCTGCTCGAGTTGGGCTTGCGTCACCCGCGCAAACGCCTTCGTGCCGGGACGGTCCAGCTCGACTTCCACTACCGGCTGGCGCGTTACCGGATGTTTGATCACCGTCACTAGGCGCAAATTCTGCGCCGCCAAGTCCTCTGCCGGGCGACCGCTGACCAGGCAGACGGGCGGTCGAGCCGGACCGCGCCACCAGGGGCTAGCCGGCAGATACTCGTGGCCGGCGATCGGCGGGCGATTGCTGACCACCTGGTCGCTCTGCGGGTGGACCACGCGAAACTCGAGCTGGCCTTGGCGCGTGAGAATGCGCCGGACGACCTCGACGAGATCTTCCCGAATGGCTGGCAACACAACCTCCAACTGAGCCGGGCCGGTCTGGTGAACGCGCACGCGATGAAAACCGGCCACGTCAAACCGACGTTCGAGGGCGCGCTTCGTCCGCTGAACGTCGCGGGCCGCCTCGCTGGGCACCACGCGCACCTCGAGCAGAATCCGCGCCCCGCAGCATCGACCTCCACGGTAGACGTATCGGAACAGCCCAGTAACCACCCCGCCACCAACATCGCCGCCCACGCACACCGCCAACGATACCGCGAGCCCGGGCGCCCCACCCCGCCTCCGCCTGAGGCAGCGAGTCTCGCAGTCCCCGCCTCCGGCCCGGCGATCTCCCCCCAACCTGAGCCTCGCCGAGAAAGCACGTCGCGCCCTCGGTAGCCGTCCGTGCCCCAGCGCGCGAACGGGACCCTCTTCCTCCGCTGCGGGCCATCGAGAGCTTGGACACCGAGATCGAGTTCACGCGTCTGGAGGTTCCTGCCCGCACCCCGAAGCGCATCATCAGGTTTCATGGCCCATGCTGAGGTTGCTGCCAGCCTGCACCTGTCGGCCCCTCCACCTCAAGCCCAAACCGCAGTCCAACTTGCAGCGGGGCGGACCGCAGACTTCACTGAAGCGCTGGCACTGAAAAGCGGGCAGCACAGCCCGCCAGGGTGGCATCCGGACGGACCGGGGCTCGCCGTCGTTCGCCCTTTGCCTGCCGCCCGGTTAAGGCCCGGAAAGTGTGAAACTGCCAGAGATGCCAAAGGACCCGCCAGCGTAAGCCGTGCCCTCAAATGTGCCTCCACCGTCGCTGGTGAAGTCCAGGCGCAAGGTCATCGGCACCACTGCCGAGAATTCAATCGGCCAAAGCCGGCCCCGATAGGGGTCTTGGATCCAGTCATACCCAAGGAGGAGACCGGGACTCCCGTTGTGGTCGTAGGTGCCGCCGCCAGCCGAGTCAAAGCGGATCGTCAGCGTGCCCAAGCCAGCCGAGAGCGACAAGACCAGGGTGCGATCGTGCACGGTGCGGGGCGCAAACGTCGTGGCAGGATACTGTACGCGTGCCAGCGAGTAGAACTGCACTGGGGCTGAAGTCGCGCGTTGGACCTCGCCCAGGGCCGGTGCGACGAGGTCGATCCCCAGGGTGACGTTGGTCCAGACGAGCAGATCGCTCGAACTGCGGAGACAATGCTCGGCAAACAGGCTCGCCGTGAAAGCCAAGACCACGGCGTCCTCGCCGAGGCGGATTCCGAGCGGGACTTGAGAAACCACGGGCAGATTCTGTGTTTCGGGGTCGAAGGCGTGTGCGGCCGCCCCAACCCGGCGGATCGTCACGCGCTCCAGAATCACGTCGGTCAGCGGTTTGTCCGTGTTCTTATCCGTAGCCACTTGACTGATGGCCTGCACAACCGTCAGGCCCGACGTCACCCGCCCGAAAACCGTGTGCCGGTCGTCGAGCCAGGGGGTGTTCGTGACGGTGATGAAGAACTGCGACCCATTCGAGGCCGGGCCGGAGTTGGCCATCGAAAGCACACCCGGCCCATCGTGGCGCAACCCGGGGTTGAACTCGTCGGGAAAGGCGTACCCGGGTCCGTCGCTACCGTCACCCTTGGGCGAACCGCTCTGGACCATAAACCCCGCGATCACCCGGTGGAACACCAGGCCGTCGAGGAACCTGTCGGTACGGACCTGGCCGCTCCGCTTGTCTAGCCAGGCGCGCTCGCCGGTCGCCAAGCCGATGAAACTGGCCACCGTCTTGGGCGCCGCGATGTGATCGAGTCGGCACGTGAAACTGCCTAGGCTAGTGTTGAAATCGGCGAAGATGCCCTCCTCCTGCGCCGCCGCCGGGGGCGTTTCTACCCCCCAGCACCCGCCCCCGCCCCAGGCAACCGTCAGCACCCACACCCACAGCGGCATCCCAACTTGGTAGTACTTCATAAATGAACTCGACCCTGGCAGATCATCGGCCTCCGCGCCAGCGCGCATTCCTTTCCTTTCCTTCCTCTTCCCTTCCGTCCACGCCAGAAAGAAGAGAAGAGGCACGCAAAAACGGGCAAACAACCCTCGCCATCGCCATTCGCCGTTCATTGGATCCGGCCCCTCATCTTGCTCTTGCCGCTGTTCCTAGTCTTTGATCTTCAGGCTGACCACGGTTAAACGGTTAAGAGAAGACAAGAGAAGACAAAGACGAGAAAGGGCACGATGCACGGCAAGCGCCGGGGGGAGTCCCTTGTGCGTTGTGCGAGGGGGAGTCCCTTGCCACGGACCAGAGACCTAGACCGCAAAACCAGGACCAGTGCGGGCTTTCCCTTTCCTTCCACAACACTGCCAACGGCTTACCCAGGCTGCACCTGTGTCAACGTTTATTTGCCAGTTACATTAATTTGGAGCACATCCACCTCGCCCGGATGAACTCGTTCGAGGTCGGAAGGCTGTCAATTTTTATTTGCCAGTTATATTAATTGCTCGGCCTGCCGTCGCTGCACTCCTGCACTCCCCTGCTAGCGGCTCGGGCAGACTGTTTCGGTGTCAACGTTTATTTGCCAGTTATCTTAATCTGGCTACCCCTGGGGACAGGGCCAGTGGACGGGATGGACGGACCCGGCTTGGAGCGGGAATTGGGAATCGGAATCGGGACCGGGTTGCTGCGGTCACTCGACTTCACTTGACCGGGACGTGCGCAGCTAGGCCGCGCCAGAGATGACCGTTGTGGGCGGCTACGGCGTACGCGTCCCCCCCGGGCAGCGGGCGGTGCCAAAACGTGCCGCCCGCGCACTCGACCATGAGGCCGCCGGCAGCGATGTCCCATAGGCGGAGCCCAGCCTCGAGGAAGGCGTCGAAACGACCGCTCGCCACATACGCAAGGTCCAAGGCCGCTGACCCGGTAATGCGGATCTTGCGCACCCGATGGGCCAGGGCGGCCAGCGCGGGTAGCAAGTGCCTTAGGAGATGCGCCTTCTTCCCAAAACCCAACGAGATGACCGCCTCCCTAAGCCGCCGTCGGTCGCTCGCCCGCACCACGCGACCGTTGAGCCGCGCGGGGTGCCCGCGCGTCGCCGTCCAAAGCTCGCGGCAAAAGGGATCATAGACGACCCCGACCAACGTTGTATAGGTCGCTGCTTCTTGGCCGCTGGGCCGGGCCCCCGGTCGGGCGCGCGGTCGCTGGCTGGGCCGAGTCCGAGTCGGCCCGGCAACAGCCTGGGCTGGCTTGTCCGAGCGGTGCTCCTGGAGCGCGATCGAGACGCAGGCATGAGGCACACCGTAGGTGAAGTTCACGGTGCCGTCGATCGGATCGACCACCCACCGCAGGTCTGCATCGGCTTGGCCGTGGACGCCTTCTTCACCCAGGATGGCCGACTGCGGGTAAGCCGCCAACAACAGGCGCTCGATCGCGGTTTGGCAGCGAACGTCCAGCTCGAGCTTGATGTCATGCTGCGTGGCGGAATGAACCGTCTTCGCCGCGTGCAAATGGCGTCGCAGGAGCCGTCCTGCAACCTCGGCCGCTTGGACTGCGACCGTCAACGCCCGCCGCTGTTCTGCTGGTTTCATGTGCCTACCGCCTCAGGGCGGATGGGCAAGAAGTTGGGGCTTGAGTGGCGTTGCGTCCAGCACTTCTATTGCGTTCTCCGCAAACCCATGCGCTGCCGCCACCAACCCAATCGACTCGACCAGCCGGGTTGCGTTAGCGCTGCATGCCGGATGCCAGCGCCTCCAGCACCATCGGCACGGATGCCCAACGGACGCCGGCAGCGCTCCCCCTGGCTTCGGGCTGGGGTAGGCTTGGCGTGTCTGGCCGCGGCGGCGTGGTGCGGCCTGCGCCTGGTGCCGCTGCCAGCCGCGCTGTTCACTCCGCCGCCGCCAGGATGGGTGTTTACCGATCGCCACGGCGAACCCCTGCGGCAGTTGCCGGGCACGCTGGGCTTCGCGCGCCGCGTGACCTTCGAGCAACTCCCGCAGTCGTTGGTCCACGCAACCCTCGCGGCCGAGGACAAGCGTTTCTGGGACCATCATGGCGTGGACTGGCGGGCCAGCGCGCGCGCGTTGGTTCAACTGATGCGGTACCGTCGCATTATCTCGGGCGGCTCGACTATCAGCCAACAGGTCATTAAACTGGCCCATCCCCGCCCTCGGACACCCCTAACGAAGTGCCTCGAGGCAATTCAGGCGATGCGGCTCGAACAGCGCTGGACCAAAGAACGCGTCTTGGCGGAGTACTTGAACCGGATCGACTACGGCAATCTGTGCCTCGGGCCTGCCGAGGCAGCGGCGTTCTACTTCGCGAAACCGCTCGCCGACTTGAGCGTGGCGGAGGCGGCGTTTCTGGCCGGCCTACCCCAGGCGCCCGGCCGGCTGAATCCTCACCGGCACTTCGAGCGGGCGTTGCGACGGCAGAAGTGGATCCTTGGCCGAATGTGCGAGAACGGTTGGCTCACCGCCAACGAACAGGGCCGAGCAGCCGCTGAGCGGATCGAGTTAGCCACACCCGACCGCGTGTTTCGGGCCCCGCACTTCGTTGACCTGATTTTGCAGGCACGCGGGGGCAGCCTGGCCTTGCGCCGCGCGGCTGAGCTTCGGCACTCGGATTCGAGGGTCATCCCCACCACGCTCGACCTCGAGTTGAACCAGGTCGTCCAGCGCGCGTTGACCAGCCAACTGGCCAAGCTGAGCGCTCACCGTGCCCGCAACGGCGCGGTGGTGGTGTTGGACAACCGGACCGGGGGCGTGCAGGCGCTGGTGGGCTCGGAGGACTACTTCGAGCCGAAGGCGGGCCAGGTGAACGGCGCCTGGGCGCGGCGCTCGCCGGGTTCGGCCCTCAAGCCGTTCACGTACCTGCTGGCCTTCGAACGCGGGGACACCCCGGCCACCGTAGTGGCGGATGTGCCGACCGATTTCCCGACGCCCACCGGCGTGTTCCAGCCGGTCAACTACAACCGGCAATGCTACGGCCCGATGCGCTACCGCTTGGCCCTGGCCAACTCGCTGAACATCTCGGCCGTTAAGGTCTTGGCCGCTCTGGGCGGCGCTGAAGCGCTCCAGCGGCGCCTCCAAGACTGGGGCCTCACCACTCTGGAGCGTCCACCGGACTTCTACGGGCTGGGCCTCACGATTGGCAACGCCGAGGTCAGGCTCCTTGAGTTGGCCAATGCTTATGCCGCACTCGCACGCTTGGGCGACTTCCGGCCCTACCGGCTCTTGGCAGCCGAAGCGCAGGAACCGTGGCAGTCGGTTGGCCAAGCCCAGGTTCCCGCGGCGAATTCGCCCGCGTCGGGTACGGAGGCTGCCGCCTGGCTGATCGCAGACATTCTGAGCGACAACCAGGCGCGGGCCTTGGCCTTCGGCCTGGACTCGAACTTGCGCTTTGCTTTCCCCGTGGCCTGCAAGACCGGCACCAGCTCCGATTTCCGCGACAATTGGGCGATCGGTTACACCCCGGAATTCACTGTCGCGGTCTGGATCGGCAACTTCGACGGCTCGCCCATGGACCAGGTCAGCGGCGTGACCGGAGCTGCCCCCGTGCTGCAACAGGTCTTCGTTCACCTCCATGAACACTACGGCACCTCCTGGTACACCCGCCCTGCTGCCATTGTCGAGCGAGTCGTCCACCCGATCACCGGACGCCTCCTCAACAGTCACGGCGACGGACTGCAGATCGGCGGTAGGGCGCGCAGTCCTCTGCGCGCCGCGGCCTCCCATGTCGACAGTGGTTCGCGGCGCGCAGAGGACTGCGCGCCCTACCTGCCAGCGGTGGCCTTTCCGGAGGCTTTGTCAGGATCGACCAACTCGGCCTTTGGCGGGGTGGTCGAGCGGTTTGCGCTGCCGAACCTGCCGCCGCAAGACGACGGCGCCCAACACGACTCGGAGGGCCGCGTGCGGTTACCCGCAGAGTATGCCGGCTGGCTTGCCTCGGGCGACAATTGGCTGGCCGGCAGGGCGGTCCTAGCCCAGCCAGAGACCCCTGCCTCTCTCCCTCTCCGCATCGTCAACCCCCTCCCCGGCTCGACGTTCTTTCTGGACCCCGACTTGCCGGAGTCGAGCCGCTGGATCCGGCTGACGGCCGAGGGCGGAACGGAGGTTCAGTGGCACTCGGATTCGCTCGAATGCCAACCGGTTAGGGGGCAGGTGCGGGCTCGATTGGCCGAGGGTCGGCATGTTCTTGTGGCTCAAGATCGAACTTCAGGCCAACAGGCTGAGAGTTGGATCGTGGTGAAGCCATGGTAGAGCAGTATCGCGGGCGCATCGGGTGCCCGCCATGATGCGCAGAACGCCGGCCGAAGTCTGCTCCGACGTTCTTGATCCACAAAAAAAGCGCAGGCTGTCCACCTGCGCTTGATACATCTGGCTGCGCGGCCCGATCTAAGGACTCGCGCTAATCACGATGGGCGCGCCAATCGGGACGGCACGAATACGCTTGGTGCTGGGCGTAACCCAATAGCTCGAGGCCCACGATTCAAAAGCGTAGCCGACGGGGCTGGCAGTGGGGCCGAACTTGATGGCCTTACCCAATGTCACCCAGCGGTCAAGAACCGTGGTAGGCGGCAGTTGGTTGCGAATGACCCAAGGCAACGTAATCGCGACTGCGTTGGATGGGTCCACAGGGTAGCCGCCGTTGGTGTCCGTGCTGATCACGCCACGGAAGAGGTTTAACTGGAACGTCTGACCCGCGGCGATCGTCACGAACTTCGTCACGAAAGTCCCGTCCCACACCCCAACACCCGGGAAGGCGGCTGGCGCCATGTGCAACGTCAGAACGACCGTTCCGCTCAGCACGTAAATCGCGCCGCTCTGAACGTGGATGTAAAAGGTTGTGCCCTTGACGCTGGCCACCCCATGCGGCGTGTTGACCTCGTAACGGGAGCCCGCACTCAGTTTATCCACACTGGCCAGGAAACCGCCCGCCTGCAGGTCCAACCGTGTGTCCATCACACGACCCAACGAGGTATCCTCGTAACCCAACCGGTCGATTTTCAGGACGCTGCCCTCAGTGAGTCCGATTACCGTACCGTTCTCCGGCAGAACAAGATCCACGATCGATCCGGCCGCCGTCCTCACCAGATCCCCCTCCTTAAGCACTGTGCCCACGCGGACTGGGTAGGAATGTCCCGCGGCATCCTCGTAAGTCACGGTTCCGGTAAACGAACTGACCGTTGCCGTGCCCTGCTTCATGTCTGCCCGAGCGCAAAGCCCCGCCAGCGACAAAACCGCCGCCGCCGTCATCAATAGCCCGGTGAATTGACTCTTTGTTTGCATAGACAACCCAGTGGTACTTCGTTAAGACGCTCAGCATTCAACGATGAATGGCCGCGAATGTCAACTGAATTAACTGCCAATTTTGCCCGGCTTGCCCCATCCGGACCCGGCAATTTGTTCCGGCGGACTGCCAGAACCTGCGCTCTATACGCGGCCAGCAGTCGGTTCTTCACACGGGCGCCGAGCCGCCGTCGAGTGGGACCTCTCCCCATCTGTTCAAATAAACCCTAACGCTCGAAGGCAGCCTCGGAGGAAAGCCCCCCCCCCATTTGCTTGATCGCCGTCGCCAGCCATCGCGCTTGCTCCGGGAAGAGCAGGGCCGTGTCGATTCGATCCCGCACCACCCAGGCTTTGTCGATTCGCCCTTCCTGCAGGTGGATCTCGAACTGCCAGTACTCGAACTGAGCTCGGTCCATTGGGGGCAGCGCTTCCGCGCGCACGTTGTCCAGGAGTGTCTGGGCTTCTGCCACCCTGCGATTGAGCACGAGGGCGCCGGCGTGACAAATCACCGCCTCCGCCCGGTTCGGGAACCGCTTCAGTGCTTCGAGCGTGAGCCGGACGGCCTCTTCCGGATTCCGGCGCAAGGCCACCAGCGTTGCTGCGTAATGCTGCTCGGTCAGCGGATCGGACGGCGCCAGGCTCCTGAGCTTGGTGATGGCTTCCCATAGGTACGCCGATTTCCTGAGGTAGTAACCGCATCGGGACAGCATCCGCAAGTACTCGGGGTCGTCCGCCAACCGTCCCAACTGGGGCACCAGGATCCCCTCCGCCTCGCTGAACGCTCCGCGGACCATCAACTCCCCGGCAATCCATAGGGAGAGGTCCGAACGAGGAATCCCCGCAGTCGCCGCTCGGCGAAAGGCCGACTTGGCGAGCTCTCGGCGTCCTTCCCCCCAGTGAGCGAACCCTTCGAGGCAATCCGCGAATGAACCCAAGCCCGCCCTTTCACCTGCCAGTGCCCGCATATGCGTGACCAACCGCAGCAGCCCCTTCCAGTTCTCTTGTTTCGTCAGGACCCGCGCGTGGAGTGCATGCACTTCAGATGCCCAGACCGAAGGCCCACCAAATCGATCGAGCACCAAATTCGCCTCATCGAGCATGCCCAGTTCGAGCTGCACCTGCCCCAGAAGATGCGCCTCCAGTGGGTTTCCAGGCACTAGAGCTGCCGCGCCAACCAGCTCTTTTGCCAGAGCTCGGTGTCCGGTTTGAATCAGGATGGCCCAGTAACCGGCCTGGTGAACCGCGGTAGCCGCACCCACTTCCTCCAACTCCTTGAGCAAAGCCGCGCACCCTGCGGGATCCGACTCGTACACCGCAGCCAGAAACTGCAGCTCGAGAGCCAGCCTCCGGTAGCTCCCGGCCTCTTGAGCCTGCCTCAACTGTTGACGAGCAGCCTGGCGTTCCCCGGGTTGGCCCCAAAGCGCAAGATCGCTTAGGCAGTACAACCGGAAACGCTGATCTTCGGGTTCCAACTCGCTGACTTGGAACGCGGTCTCCGGCACTCCCACCATCCCGTTTAACCCCCGCATGCGTTGCCGAAAATCGTTGGTTCGCCCAGCATGGAACAGCGCCATCGCGTAGACTCGTTCCCCGATCTCGCTGAGCGAGTTGGTTCTGAGGTCTAACAACTCCACGGCCAACCGCTCTAGGCCACACCCTAACCAGGCACGGGCGACCAGCTCCGTGTCCGTCTGATTCGTGGCCCCGAAACTAAACAGCAGACGTCCGAAACGGACCGCGTCAGGCCTCTCCTCGACCATGAGCCCTTGCCCCGCAGCCCTCAGCCAACCACGCAGGCTGTCAACGTTGGCCGGGTTCTGAGCCAAAGCCCCTTTCCAATGGGCAAGCGCGCTGACCTGGTCACCTCGCTCGACGGCGGTATGCGCTTGCCGCCGGAGAGACCACTCCTGCGCTAGGTCGAGCAGGTTGACCCTGATTTCCGGCAGGAAGCCCGCAGGCGTCACCCTCCACAGTTTCGGCACCAGAAGGATCAGCAGGATCAGGACCGTCACAAACCCGGCGAAAACCACGCGGAACCACAGATTCAACACGAGCATGCGCAGCAATGGCCAGTCACCCAACCGTTGGGCCAGTCGGTGTCGCAACCCCTGAGGTTCTGGGCCAATGTCTGCGTCAGCCCCACCGTGCTCGTCAGCAGATTTCATGGTGGCCCCAGGATAGCCCCCTTCCGACTGGCCGAAAAGCGAAACATCCAGGCTGCCGAAAGCCGCTATGGCGACCTGGCGTGCTCAAGCTCTCGAAAGGAAGACTGAGGCGCATGGCGAACCGCGAGCGGAGCTCAGTGCCGCGAGGCTTCTTCTTCAAGGAGTCGTGGACAACCAACGGGTCGAAAAAAAAGGAATTTCGCGGTTGACAACCCCCTCGTTCGTTTTGTACAAACCTCCCCAGCATGAACTACCGAACGATTATGAAAGGACTGGACATGACGAATCGGATTCGCCGGTTGGCAGGTGTGGGCGTCGTGGCTGGGGCTTTGGCGCTGTCAAGTGCCCAGGCGCAGTGGATTTTCCCTGTGACAAATCCGGGGGCGCTGGTTACCGGTTCATTCAAGGATTTCACGTTTGACACTTCAGGTGCGGTAGATCTACCGGCCACGATTCCTGGCTGGTATACCATCAAACTGCGGGTGTCGCTCGCGCACTTTGATACGAGCTTGGGCTTGACGGCGCTTGACGCTTGGCTGGTGAGCCCGTCCACCACGCTGAAAGTGGTTTGGGATGCCGGGGATGTTGGCGGGACCGACATGCGCGGCACTTTGTTCTCTTCGGCTGGAGTGGCTCTTCCGACTCCGCCCGCCTCCCCATATTCAGCGGAGTATCTGCCGGCTGAAGCACTAGCCTACGGCGGAGACGCGTCCAAGCCAACCTGGACGCTCAAAATCAACAACATCTCCTCGTTGTCAGGAACGGTGTACGGTGATAGTGCTAGCTCAAACCCCGTCCCTTCTGGCTGGGGCGTGCGGGGCACAGAACTGATCATCATCCCTGAAGCCCACGAGTACGCGATGATTGCCGGTATCGGTCTGCTCTCCTTCGCTGCGTACCGCCGGCTGCGAGCCCGCAGCTAGGTCGGGCTGTTTTCGAGTTCTTTTGTAATCCGACTGCCGCAGAAGCGATTCTGCGGCAGTCTCCTTTCTGGTGCTCGTCGCTCGCCGCGACGAGCGCGCTCCAGGGGCTCGGACGAGCGATCTCGGTCAGCGAGCCGAATGGTGGAGCCTCCCGAACGGCCCCGGAGGTCGCATGGCCAACCCGAATTCTCGGATCGCATCGGCGCCCAGGATAGATCGCGGCCTCACGTGCTCGTTTCGTGAGACGAGTAGCGGCGCAGGTGCCGGCGTCCGGGGTTTGGTCAGCCGCGCGCCGGCCGTCCTCGCCTCAGGCCGACACACTTGTGTCTGGCAGGCGGAGGGAGTGCGAACATGAAGGCGCCACGCGGAGCCGGCCCACAAGAGGAGACCTATGGCGTTCCCTGGCAGCGCTCCGGAGTTCGAGGTAAATCACTTCACCCCGCCTGCATACCGCGCCCAGGCCAACCACGCCTCGCGCCATTTCTCGCGCTCAGCCCAGAGCGTGCCTTCGAGGTGATGGAGGTACTTCGGGCAGCCGGCTTGATTGGTCAACTTGCGCACGGTGAGGAGCGCAGCGTCAGCGTCGCCTTCGTCAAGGTGGGCTCGGAAGAGCGAGTAACCTGTGTAGAAATCGTCCGGTCGCAGGAGGAAATCTCGCTCGAGTTGACGTCGCGGTTCGGTCCGCCGCACCTCCGGCAGGACCGGGGCACCCCCGTATTGCTGGAAAAGCGCGCAGGCCTCGGGATACTCGCCCCGCCCAGCACGCAGGGTGGCCAGCGCAAACCAACCAGCGCTTTGCCACTCCGGTTTGCGCGCCAGTTGTTCCTCGAGGAATTGCCGGTCACCCTTTTGCGCCCACAGCAGAAATAGCTCGGATTTCTGCGCGTCTGGAATGGAGGCTAACTCCGGATCTGCCAACAGGAGTTTGCGCAGTTCCTGGTCGAATTCTTCCCGGCCGGCGCTCCGGAGGAACACAGCGATCAACTCCGGGTCGTCGCCAGCCAACGCCCGTACTTCATGTCGGATTTCCGGGAAATCCGCACTGTCGGCTAGCATCCGCCGGTAGAGCGCCTGTTTCCGGCCGGTCCCACCCTCCCACGAGCGCCGGGCTCGCTCGAGCGCCTCGTACCAAGGCGCCATGGCCATCACCGGCGAGCGCAGCAGCAGCGCTGCCCCCTGGACGTAGCACCACTCGGCGCTGTTGGCCTCGAAATGCCGCGAGCGATGGAAATCCACGACCGCACCCGCAATGTCGTCGGTGCCCAAGGCGGCGACGGCCCGGTTGAAATACAGTCCTGCGTCCAAGGGCGCGAACTCGAGCGCTCGCGTCGCCAGCTCGGCGGCCTGGCCGAAGAAGCCGTTGCTCAACAGTCGCTGGACCCTCGTCCGGGCCTGGTCCACCGTCGCGTAGGTGGGCCAGGTCGTAAAGCCCAACGCCGCAATCAGCCACCAGAGGGCCGCCCCGCCCGGCACCAACGCCGCTAGCCGAAACGCGCGCCCAACGGCGCGGGGCGTCGTCCCGTCTGCGCCTGGGCGCCGTATCAGGCCGAACAACAACAACGCCGGCCACAGCGCACCCACGCGATGCCCGCTCACGTCGGTGATCCCATGCAGACAGAACACCAACACCCCCGCCACCATCCCCGACCGCAGGTAAAAATGCGTTTCGTGTGCCCGCGGCCAGTTTTGGGCCAGCCACGCCGCCAGCACGCCGAGCACCGCGGCCAGTCCAACCCACCCCAACTCGATGCCCAACCAGAACCAGTCGCTCTCCGGGTGGATGACACGGTTCTCTGCCGCGGACGCCACCCGGTGCCGCGCGAACACGGCGTCGAAGTTCCCCACGCCGATGCCATGCCAGGACGTTTTACCCAGCAGGGCCCACGCGTCCTTCTGAACCGGGATGCGAAAGTCGACCGCCATCTCGCGCTCCGGTTTGAGCGCCTTTTCCAACCGTTCCCACGTCTTTCCCCCAAACAGCAGAAAGGCCGTCAAACCGAACAAAACGCCAGCCACGCCTAGACTGGTCCGGTTCAACCGCCCTGTCTGCGCCGTCACCCACAACAACCAACCCAAGGCCCCGGCCAACAACAAAATGGTGCCGCCACGCGACCCACTCACCACGATCCCGACTCCCGTCAAGACACTGCTCGCCGCCCAGAAATACCCGAAGCGCCGCCCCCGCCCGAAGGCATGGTACGCCAAGGCGAGCTGCAGGATGCCGGCCAGCGCCAGCACATTCGCCGTCTGGTTGCGATTGGGAAAAGGGCCAAAGTTGGCCCGTTCATCCTTCCACCAAGGCGGCAGGTAGTCCGTCGCAAAAAAGACAATGCCGAAAACCCCCAGCACCAAGCACACCGCTGCATAGAGCGACATCAGGCGGCGGGGCGAGGCTGACCACTCGCGCGACATCAGGTAGAGCCCCCAAACCACGCCGCTGCCCAACAGCAACCACGCCTGCAGGCTCAGCCACGGCTGGACCGTTAGGGTGCCCGCCAAACGTACTCCGCCGTCGGGAATCATCCGCGCGCGCCACCCGAGCTCCCCAAACCAACGGTGCGGCAAGAAGCAGACCAAGCCCACGGCCAGCAACACCATGCTGAAGATCAAGACCCATCGCCCCGGCCAGCGCCGTGGCGGCGAAACCCAGATCAGCGTCGCCCCCGCCAACACCACGATCCCCTGCGACCATTGATCGGTCGTGCCGCCCAACAAAGGCGCCAGCAACGTGAGGATCACGATCAGATAATCCACCGCCCGATTGCGTCCGTCCGCGCGCATGCGGCACTCATTTGATTGGCTTCCGACCCGTCGTCGCAAGCCTTTTTTCTGGCGTTGGATTGTGGATGAATCGCGGGAAATGCCATGGCATGATCTCCGGGCATGCACCACGGACAGTCCGCAGTTGCGTCGAACGGGAGATCCTCCCTCCGCATGAAAACTCACCTCCTTGTCCTCGCCTTGTTGGCACTGGTCGCATGCGTGGTGGCGCCTGTGTCGACGGCTGCCGGCGGTGCGTTGGCCGGTCAGCGCTACCGCGTGCTGGTATCGACCGACGTCGGCGGCACCGATCCGGACGATTTCCAGTCGCTGGTGCATCTGCTGGTTTACGCCGATGTCCTCGACCTCGAGGGGTTGGTCTCCTCGCCCTACGGCCCCGGTCGGAAAGAGCACATTTTGGAGGTCATTGCGTGCTACGCCAAAGACTACGCGAATCTGAAGACGCATGCCGGTCATTATCCCACCCCCGACGCGCTGCGCGCGATGACCAAGCAAGGCGAGACCGAGCCAGCGCCTTACGCCGGAGTGCGACGAACCACCGAGGGATCCGAGTGGCTGGTGACGTGTGCGCGGCGGGACGATCCGCGTCCCCTGCACGTGTTGGTCTGGGGTGGCATCGAGGACCTTGCCCAAGCGCTGCACGATGCGCCCGACATTCTGCCCAAGCTGCGGGTGTATTACATCGGCGGACCCAACAAGAAATGGGGCCCCCACGCGTACCAGTCCATCGTGGAGAATCATCCCCAACTCTGGATCATCGAGGCCAATGCCACCTATCGCGGCTGGTTCACGGGCGGCAACCAGGGCGGCGAATGGGGCAACAAGGCGTTCGTGGCCCGGCACATCGCCGGTCACGGGGCGTTGGGTGAGTTTTTCAGGGCGCAGCTTGGCGGCACGATCAAGATGGGGGACACGCCTTCCGTCGCCTGGCTGCTCGAGGGCACGCCCGCGGATCCGTCCCAACCCGGTTGGGGCGGGCAGTTCGTGCGCGCCTGGGAGCGCCCCTACACCCGCTTGGCCCGGCTGACGACGAAGGAGGATCGCATGCAGGTCTTCGGCATCCTCGAACTGGCGCTGCCCTTGGGTCAAAACACGCCGGAAACGCCGGACGTCCAGCTCCAGGTCGAAAACCAATCGCTCCCAGGGCATATGCCCGGGGACGGAACGGTGCGTCTCCGGTTCTGCCCGAAGGAAGCCAAGACCTACGATTTTCTGATCCGCGGCAATGTCCCCGCTCTCGACGGGAAGACCGGCGGCGTCACGGCCGTTCTTCCGTCGCCTGACCTGGCACGGCAGCCCTCCGCGCAACACCCGAATTGGTGGACCGACGATCCGTCCCCGGAGCGGGCTCAAGGCCCGCACATCGGCGCCCAAACGGTCAGCCGGTGGCGTGAGGACTTCTTGAGCGACTTTGCCGCCCGGATGGATCGCTGCCAGGGCGCCATGGCCCGGGTCCAACCGCTCCAACTCAACGCCGCGCGTTGGACCAGCGGCTTCTGGGCCGAACGGTTCGCCGTTTGCCGCACACAGACCATCCCGGCGATGTGGCGGCTGATGTCGGGGACCCATGACTCGCACTACCTGGAGAATTTTCGCATTGCCGCGGGCCTCAAGGAAGGCCGGTACCGCGGCGCATCGTTCAACGACGGGGATTTCTACAAATGGCTGGAAGCCGCCTGTGCGATGTTCGGTGCGACCGGCGATGCCGCCCTGCGCGCGGCCATCGATGAGGCCGTGGACACCATCGCCCGCGCCCAGCGCCAGGACGGGTACCTGCACACCCAAGTGCTCGTGCGAGCGCGCAACGGCGAACCCGGCGCCGAACCGTTTCAGGACCGGAACAACTTCGAGCTCTACAACCTCGGCCATCTGATGACCACGGCGTGTGTCCATCGCCAGGTCACAGGTGAGACGCGGTTGCTCGAGGTGGCGCGGCGGGCGGCGGATTTTCTCGAGGCCACCTTCCGCGGTGTCTCCCCGGAAGCGGCCCGGGCCTCTGTGTGCCCCTCGCATTTCATGGGCCTCGTGGATCTCTACCGGGCGACGGGCGAAGCGCGCTACCTCGAGCTGGCCAAGCGGATGTTCGCACTACGTTCCCAAATCGCCGACGGCGGCGACGACAATCAGGATCGAATTCCGTTCGAGCAGCAGCGGGAAGCCGTCGGCCATGCGGTGCGGGCCAACTATCTGTATGCCGGCGCGGCGGATTTGTTCCTCGAGACCGGCGCGGCCTCCTTTTGGGAACCGCTCGAGCCCATCTGGCGAACGGTTACCGAAAGAAAGATGTACCTGACCGGTGGGTGTGGCGCGCTGTATGACGGGGCTTCGCCCGATGGTTCCAAGCAGCAACGCACCATCACCCGCGTCCATCAGGCCTATGGCCGCAACTACCAGTTGCCGAACATCACCGCCCACAACGAAACCTGCGCGAACATCGGCAATGTCTTGTGGAATTGGCGGATGTTTCTGGCCCGTGGCGAGGCGCGGTTCATGGACGTCCTCGAGCTCGCCCTTTACAACGGCGTGCTGGCCGGCATCAGCCTCGAGGGCACGAATTTCTTCTACACCAACCCGCTGCGCGTCACCGACCCGCTGCCCGTCGAGCTGCGCTGGTCCCGCACTCGCGTGCCCTACATGAGCTCCTTTTGCTGCCCACCGAACCTCGCCCGCATCCTGGCCGGAGCCACTTCCTTCGCTTACGCGCGCTCGCCACGCACGCTGTGGGTGAACCTCTACGGCGCCAGCACGGTGGCCACCGCCCTCGACGGCGCCGGTCGGGTGACCGTGACCCAGGAAACCGAGTATCCGTGGAGCGGACGGGTCCGCTTGCGGGTGAACCAAACGGAGGGCAACGAGTTCACGTTCAAGCTGCGCATCCCTGAATGGGCAGGCGAACCCCAATGGCGCGTCAACCAACGTCCGGAAGCCGTGGACGCCCGGCCGGGGTCCTACGCCACGATCGGGCGCCGCTGGCAGGCCGACGACGCGCTCGAGCTCGAACTGCCGATGGCGACGCGCCTGATCGAGGCGAATCCGTTGGTCGAGGAGACCTTGAACCAGCTCGCCGTCAAACGAGGCCCGATCGTTTATTGCCTCGAGTCCGTGGATTTGCCCAACGACATTCGTGTCGCCGAGGTGCGCCTGCGGCCGGACAACCATTGGACCGCGCGGTATGACGGACGGTTGTTGGGCGGTGTGGTCGCGTTGCACGGCGTTGCCGAAGCGCGCCCTACTGGGGACTGGGCCGGCCGCCTTTACCGCGAGCTGCGAGAATCGCCCGCGACACCCGTCCCGGTTCGCCTGGTCCCCTATTACGCCTGGGGCAACCGCGGCCCAGGCGAGATGACGGTCTGGCTCCCGCGCTAGTGTCTCCCCCCGTCGCTATGAACGCCAAACCAAGAACCCAAAAAACCACCGGCTGCAGACCGGGCAATACAGCCAGGCCAACGGCGTGCTCGTGCTCGACCGACCATTGCCACCGGCCAAGCAACATCTGCCCCGCGAGATGAGGAAGGCAGGCTACCAGACGGCCATGATCGGCAAATGGCACTTAACCGACGAACCCGCCGAGTTCGACTACTACAAGGTGCTACCCGGGCAGGGGAAATACTTCAACCCGGACTTCATCGTCCGCGGCGAGCAGCCCTGGCCGCGAAGCATCGTCCGGCATCGGGGCCACTCGATCGACGTCATCACCGACCTGAGCATCGACTGGCTCGAGCAGCGCGACCGCGCGAAGCCGTTTTTTCTGATGCACCATTACAAGGCGCCGCACGACATGTTCGAGTTTGCGCCGCGGTACGGCAATTACCTAGTCTATTGCTTGAATCTCGACGCCAATCCCGAGGCCACCCTGAACGGGAAACGGACCTTCCACGACCTGCGCAGGCTCCTCCTGGACCCGCCGACGCTCGCGGGCCCGCTGCCGGACGACTCGGTCCGCCCGGGGGGAACGGCCTTTCAGATCAAGGCGTGGCGTGAGGACCAAAGCGGATTAGCGGATGTGCCACACCAGTTCACCCTCAAGCTCACTGAGTTCGCCGATCCGGGCGGTGAACTCATCTATCAAGATCCCCGACTACGACCTCGCGGTCGAGGACGAGTTGGCTAGCGATCCCCTTCGCGGTCGGCTCTAGCTTCCAGGCCCGGCGCGCAGAGGGCGGCGCACCGCTGAGACGCTTTGGAACGGAGAGCGGGCGTCTCGCCCGCAGCGCCGCAGTGGCCGTTTGGAACGGAGAGCGGGCGTCCCGCCCGCTGCGGCATGTCCCTCGTGGTCCGCAGCGATGAGTCAGCCTAGCGACAAATGAACGCGCGCCAGACCGACGCCGATTGCTCGTCGCCAGCCGGGCGCGCGCGCCACAGCCGCTCGACCGGCTCAGGGGCAAGCCCGAAACGACTTGGTCTCCCGTTAGCCGCCAGACAGTCCCGATGACTCAGCGCTGATTGACCGCCAGAGTATAGGGGCCGCTTCGCCTCGACGGATCGAGATTGAGCCGATGAGCACGGTCATTTCGGGAGCCGTGAGCGTGAGCAGTTGCGCCCGATCGAGCAGCAGCTCCTCCGCGGGGCGGTCGAGCGTGTGGTCGAAGAAGTTACGGAACCCGTCCGACTTCGGCTCGAGCACGGCGAATGAATCCACATCGGTCATTTGCTGCGACGCGTCGGTGCGCCCAGGCCAGAACGGCACCTGGGTTTCCACCCCGGCCTGCTTCGCGGCTTCTTCAACGGCGGCGCAGCCACCGAGCACGATCACGTCCGCCAGCGAGACTTTCTTCCCACCGGTCTGAGACTGGTTGAACGATTGCTGCATTCCTTCAAGGGTCTGCAAGACCTTGGCCAGCGCGGCCGGGTTGTTGGCTTCCCAGTCCTTTTGCGGCGCCAGACGAATGCGCGCGCCATTTGCCCCACCGCGCTTGTCACTGCCTCGAAACGTGGAAGCCGATGCCCAAGCGGTCGAGATCAGTTGCGACACCGACAGTCCGGACTTGAGAATCTTGCCTTTGCGATCTGCCGCAAGGCCTCAAGGATCGGGCGGCGAGTCGCCGAGGCAATCCAGACGTGGGCCGTCCAGAATATGGGGCAGTGCCTCCCTCCCCTACCGGTGCGAGGACGGCGTCGATCCGGTCGGTCCTGACCTCGGGTTGGGGCCTTGGGCCGGGCGCCGCCGCGCGTCGTACGCCGTCCAAAAGTCGGCGGCGGCGACAGTCCAGTTGCCGTTTTCGAGGCTGTACGCGAGGAACTTGAGCTTCGGTAACTGCCGCAAGCACTCGAGATTGTCGTAGAGCACCGGGATTGTCAGGTTCTCGAGCTCCCGGCAGTCGGCCAAGGGCGTGAGGTCTTTGAGCCGTTTGCAGCCGTCGAGCCGCAGCTCGCGCAAGGGCATCCCACGGAGGCTGGTCAGGTCTGCTACCAGCGTGCTGTGCAGCGTCAGCATCGTCAAGGGCGCCCCCTGCAACGGGCCCAAGTCGCGGACCTTCGTCCCGGTCATCCCCAGCGCGTTCAGCAGCATACCCCGCAACGCTCCCAACTCCGAAACCGGCGTGTGACTCAAGTCCAGGTTCGTGATGGCCATGCCTTCCAGGACGGTCACATCGTTGAAGGGAGTCGAGCCGGCCAAGAAGTCGCGCAAGGGCAGTCCGCGGATCGGGCTGAAATCCCGCGCCTGCGCGCTCGTGAGGCTCAACTGTTCGAGGGGCATGTCGCGCAAGACGCTGACGTTGGTCACCGGCGCATCCAGCCAGAGGGTCTTGAGCCGCATCCCGGCAAGCGGACTCAGATCCCGCAGCTTGAACGCCTGCGACAGCCGGAGGTAGCTTAGCGGCATCCCGCGCAACGGACTCAGGTCGACGATCTCGTGCCCATTGACGATGTCCAGGTTCTCGATCGGCATGCCCTCCAGCGGTTTCAGGTCGTTCACGTAGGTTGTGTAGAGTTGGAGCGACTTGAGCCGTAGGCCCCGCAGCGGGCGCAGGTCGACCAGGTTCGTGCAGTGCGGCAAAGACAAGTGCTCCAGCGGCATCCCCTTGAGCGGGCTGGCATCGACGAAACTCGCGCCGTTGATGTGCAGCAGCGCCAGCGGCAGGCTCTTCAGCGGGGTGAGGTCGGCTATCCGCGCGCCATGGGTGATCTGCAGCCAGCGCAACCGAGTGTCGCGCAACGGCGTCAGGTCCGATACCAGGCCGCCCACAATGGCCAAGAAACCCGCTGGGATGTCGCGCACCGGGCTCAAGTCGCTCGCTTGCGCGTCGCCCGTGAGGGTGACCTGCCAGTTGTAGGTCGGGTCCTTGGTGGCCGCCAGCGCCCACCCCTTGGCCGCCAGTGCCGTCTGCCAACGGCCGAGGTCGTCCGCCGTCTGCTGCTTCAGCTCGCCCGCCAAGGCCAGCGCCTCGGCCGACCGGCCCTGGGCCAGGACCGCCGCGTGCAGTTCCTCGATCGCCGCCTGCGGCAACCCCGCCGAGCCGTCCTGCAGTGCTAAGAGCTTGTCGCAAAGACGGCGGTTCGCCAGTGCCGCTGCGTCGCTTCCCTTCACCTTCAGGGCGCTGTCGTAGGCCGCGCGCGCTTCTTCGAGCCGCAACAACGCCTGCAGAATGTTCCCTCGCAGGACCAAGTAATCGGGCTGCTTGGGCGTGAGGGAAAGCGCATAGTCCAAGCGCTCGAGCGCCTCCGTAAACTTGTGTTCCTCGACCAGCGCCAGGGCTTGTGCGTGGAACGTCGGCGCCGTGCGTCTCAGTTCGTGCAGCGTCCGGGTCACCTTCAACACCGAGGCCGTCCCCAGCACCGCAATCACCGCCAGCGCCAGGCTCACCAGCGTGAACTCGGTCCGGCGCCGCTTCACCGCCAAGGTGAACAGCCTCCACATCGTGGCTTCTTCCACCGACGTCACAAAGCCGCCCTGGTAGGCCGCAATGTCCCGCTGCAGGTCCCCGACCGTTGGGTAGCGTTGGTCCGGGTCGACCGCCAACGCCTTCATCGCCACAGCCGACAGCGTCTCCGGAACGCGGCGGCCAGGGCAGTGCGGCAAACCAGTCGACGCCGGACCGAGGCTCGAGGGCGGGCGAATCGCGCCCAACCGGATGCGCTCGAGCACCTCGTTCGTGTTCGCGCCGCTCACGGGCGGCTCCAGCGTCAGTATTTGATACAGAATACCCCCCAGCGCATACACGTCGGTCCGAGCGTCCAGGTCCCCAATCCGCCCCGCCGCTTGCTCCGGCGCCATGAACTGCGGCGTCCCCAAAATCCGGCCCTCCATGGTCCGAAAGTCCCCTTCCGCCACCCCAAGCTCCGGCTCGTCTTGCTTGGGCACACCCTCATCGCCATCGGCCTCACCCCCCACCTCCTTCGCCAGTCCCCAATCCATCACCAGCACCTCGCCGAAATCGCCCAGCATCAGGTTGGCCGGCTTGAGGTCGCGGTGGATCACGCCCCGCGAGTGGGCAAATGACACCGCATCGCACACTTTTTGGAACAGGGTCAGGAGTTGACTCAGGGGGTAGCGTGCGACGGTTTCGGCGTCGCCACACCGGATCTGGTCCAGGACCCTGTGGAGCGTGGTGCCCCGAACCAGCTTCATGGTGTAATAAGGCTGTCCGTCTTCGCCCACGCCCAGGTCGTGAATCGGCACGATGTTCGGATGCTCGAGCCGAGCCAACACCTTCGCCTCACGCCGAAATCGCTGCGCCTCCTCCCTCGAGGACTGCCCCCCGGTCAACATCGCCTTCATCGCCACCGTCCGCTCCAGCGTCAACTCCTCCGCCTCCAACACCGCCCCCATCCCGCCACGCGCTACCACACCCCCAACCCGGTAAGCCGCCCAGCGGCCCGACCGGGCAATCGGCCCAAAACCCCAGCTCCTACCTCCACCGGCGACTCGACCGACGAACCCGACGCATCCTCCGTGTCCCTCACCGGCCCCACTTCCACGAGGGCGGTGCCGAGGCGGAACTGGCCGGCGGCGCCGAGTCGGATCGAGCCTGCCAACCTGCGTCCTTCGATGTAGCTTCCGTTGCTACTGCCCAGATCTTCCAGTTGGATGCCCCCCGCCGCGATCGCCAGACGTGCGTGCCGTAGCGATACCTCCGGGCTGTCGATGCGAATATCGCTGTCGTGACTCCGACCCAAGACATACTCGCCCGGAGCCAACAGGTGGCGAATCCGGCGTCGGTCGGCCAGGCTCACAACGACTTCGTGCAGTGGTGCTGGCATAGTATGGCCCAAGCGTTGCCGACGCCCAAACACGAGCGCCGGCGCCGAAACGAAGCCTTAACCGACCGAAAAAGGAAAGCAAATCGCTCCTCGATCGCGCTGGCACCGACCGACGACGACGAGGACTGACGGAACGACGATCGACGAGACGGGCGTCCCCGATCCGGCCTTCAGCGGCCTGCAAGGGGCGAGTGAAAACTCCGACACTAGAACCGGACAGAAGTCAGCTTCGCAGATCACCCCTCCGTTCGCATCCTTGAACAGGACCGTCACCTTGACCATATCCAGGTCACGATGACAGTTTGCTGTGGTTGCGGCGGCGGGGATGTATTCATGATTCAGTTCGGGGTTCATTAACTGAGCCATTCAGTGGTTCTTTCGTGAGGTAGTTCTTCACGTCAGTCACGGCGCTTCCAGTATCCAAGTGGCTTGTCCAGAGGGATTTATGACCGATCACGGAGGTTGGCTGAGCCGGGGCTCAAGACTCCTCGGCCCCTCGGTCCGGGTGGCTGGGGCCGGCCCCGGATTCTCACCTCGACTTGCCCGGGGCGCACTCTTCGGTGTCCCGGTTCTTCCTCGCTCGTCCCCCTCTAGACCGCCCCGAGCTCAACGTAGAGGACATCGCGGATAAATGCGTCAATGCCTGCGGAGGAAACCACCGCTACGTCCAGTTTCGAGGTCCTGAGACACTCTGGGGCTATGGATTCAGCAAGGCTGGAGTGAAACCAGAGTTGATCTTCAAGCCCAATCGATGCTTCCCGTGCGAGCGGTCGGGTTCAAGGCTAGTGCATGGTGATCACGGGAAAGGGAAGAGTGGTGTGGATGCGACCGTTTCTCAGATCCAGGACTGCATAAAGAATACCCCTCCACACTACAACTACCTCTTCCTCTGGTACGACTGTCGGCATTGGGCGGCGGACGCAGCGAAGCAGTGTGGGCTAAGTTGTAAGTGACATTGGCATTATGGCATGATTTCTCGCAAGCCCATACTAGCTGGCTTTCTTGCTGCTTGCGTTACCAGCTTGGTACTGGTCTCAATGTGTTATGTGAAGTTGAGATTGCGAGTTGCGTTCGCTGCGGACCAAGTGATCATTGTGGAGTATGCTCGCCAGAAAGCTGTTGGGGCGACTAGTCCTACGGAAACAACTAGTCTCCTTGAGTACACACTTGACTACTATCCGAGTGGGACAAAGCAGGTACCCGGTTCTAGACTCGACCATATCGTTGAGACGGTTAGATCGAATGCTGTGCGAGAAGCGCTTTCAAAGCTTAGAACGTTGACGGGGGCGGACCTAGGGGATAATCCGACGAACTGGTTTCAGCGTTATCCGCGTGCGCGGCCGTAGAACGGGCGTGGCTCAGGGTCAGGTCTCTGGGTTCTGGGTTCTGGTACTGCCGCTCCCGCCGCAGCGCCCTGTCTGTGAGCCGAGGAGATCTTGAAATGTGGGAATCGCAACCAGCGGACCGCATCACCCGGACCCAAACGACCGTCCTCCCCGCTGGCGACGCGCAGAATCCGCGCCAGGTCGATCTGGTCCGCACCGAGACCTTCCTCTGGACGACCCCCGGCGTCGACACTCACCCGCGCCTCTCGATGCACGAGGTCTCGAGGGACCAGCAGCAGAACTGGGACCGAGGCGTCCTCACCAGGCACACCTACGACGGGGTCGGTGACCTCGGGCGTCCGAAGCGGTGCGGTGGGTTCGAGGGCTGTCTTCCTCGCACCGTTCGCAGGCCAAGGTGCCAGGCTACGAGCGCCCGCACGCCCCGAGGCGGACCTTCACCTTGGCCCGGCGATCCGCGGCAGCAGAAGACCACACGGACGCCCGCGAGCGAAACGGACGCGCCGGCCGGCTTGAACCTGTGCTCGTCAGGCGTTCTCCGGGCGCCAAACGTTTGGCAAATATTTGGCAACCGGCCCCGACCGGACACAGCGAGACACAGTGCGACCAAGATCGGCGGGGACTCAGAAACCGTGCCAAGAATGCAAATAAGCCGCTGAAGGCCAGCGGCTTAAGTGCTTGATCACCAACGCAAATTGGTTGCGGGGGCTGGATTTGAACCAGCGACCTTCAGGTTATGAGCCTGACGAGCTACCGGGCTGCTCCACCCCGCGTCTCGCTAAGCGACCGTGCGAACTTATGTTCCCGACGCCAGCCAGGCAAGCCCTTTTCTCGACCCTTTTCTCAGCAGCTCTCTTCTCAACAGTGTGCGCTGCCACCACTGCCACCATGCCCGATATCCGCTGCCGCCGCACCGCGGCACCGATGCCCTGCGGTCCGCCGACGCCAATCACCCAGGGGACCAAGGGCCCCAACCTCAGGTACAAGGGCTGGACAGTGCCAGGACCAGACCGTAAACGAGAGCGGTGCACGATCCGCTTCAACTCGCGATCGCCGTGCTCGCGGCGCTCTTCATCGGAGTTTCGAAGGCCGGCTTCGGGGGCGGCCTCGGGATGTTGACCACGCCTTTGTGCGTGCTCGCCTTTGGAGCCAAGGACGCGATCGGGATCCTGCTGCCGTTGCTCTGTGCCGGAGACCTGTTCTCCATGCGGCATTACTGGGGCAATTGGGAAAAGCGGAACTTGAAGTACTTGCTGCCGGGCGTGGTGGTCGGCGTGGTGATCGGGGTGCAACTGATCGGGCGGTTCTCCGCGCGAGAACTCAACATCGCCATCGGCGCCCTGGCCGTGCTCTTCGTGCTCTTTCAGTGGGTCAAGGAAATCGTCTTTCGCGCCGAGGGCGCCTTCGCCCCGAATCATGCCGTGGGGATCCCGTGTGGCATCGGCGCCGGGTTGACCTCGACTTTTGCGCACGGGGCGGGTCCGGTGGTCGCCATGTTTCTGATCCCGCAACGGTTGCCCAAGACGCGCTATGTGGGGACCACCGTGCTGGTGTTTGCCTGGATTAACTGGATCAAGCTGCCGTTTTACTGGCTGGACCGAGGCTGGGTGGACTGGTCGTGGCTCCCGGCCGAGTCGATCATCACGCGGCACACGCTGGAACTGAGCGCGTGGTTCATGCCCTTCGTCCCCGTCGGCGTGTGGTTGGGGATCTGGCTCAATCGCCGGATTTCGGAGGACTGGTTCACGCGCATCATCTACGTCCTGACTTTGCTTGCCGGACTGGAGTTGCTCTTGGACTTGGATGTGACCGCGATTCTGCATTGAAAACGCGCCTGATCGGTTTAACCTGCACTCATGAAGACGGCCGTCTCTTTCTCCCGCCCGCGGGCGTCCTGGCAGGCGCTGCCCTGGCTCTGTGGCGTGTTGCTCCTGACCTCCTGTGCAACATCCCGGGTTAATTGGGATGCACGAGTGGGGCAGTACCATTACGACCAGGTCGTGCTCGAACTCGGCCCTCCCGATAAGGCCGCCACGCTCGGAGACGGCACCAAAGTGTGCGAATGGCTGCTCGCCCGTGGATTGCGCGGAGGAACCGTCCATAGCACCTGGTGGTACGGCATCCACCACTACTACGACCCTCCCGCTCCCGACCATTTCCTGCGGCTGACCTTCGCTCCCGATGGGACGTTGGCGGCTTGGAAGAGAGTCGCCAAGTGACTCGGCCGTGCGACGGGTCGACCCTTGGCCGACCCCCTGGCAGCATTTCAAGCGGCCTGGCTCACACGTCGATCACCGGTCCGCCGGAGCCGCCCGGCTGAGATGGCGGGCGTCCCGAAGGGCGCGACCGCGTCCAGCGGACCTGGACCTGGCGATCCTGAGTGCCCAGCAGACGGTTCACAACCAGTGAGACCACGCTGATGACCAAGGCACCCCAAAACGCTGCGCCGAAGCCGGCCACGTGGAAGGACTTCACCAACACCCCGACCAAATAGAACAAGGCGGCGTTAATGATCAACATGAACAGACCAAGCGTGGCCAACAACAGCGGTAACGACAGCAGCAGCATCACCGGCCGCAGCAGTGAATTCAGTACCCCCAGCAGCAACGAGGCCACCACCAGGCCGGTCAGGGTATCGTAATGAATGCCGTTGACCACGTTGGCCGCCACCAAGACCGCCAGGGTGTTGATCACCCACCGTTGCACGAAGGGCTTCAGACCTCCGTGCCAAGTTGTCGATTCGCTTGACACAACGCGCTACCGTACCCCAAAACCACTCGCGCCGCTAGCGTCCGGCCGCGCCCGCGCGCCCGCGGACGCAGCTTTGGCGAATCTCTCAGGGTTGCTTTGGACATGACTCGAACTGCGTATGCCGACCGGCTCGACTTGGCTGTGGATTGTGCCCGCGGCGCTGGCCAGATCCTTAAAGGCCACTTTGCCCAAGGCGTCGCTGCGGTGCCGAAGGAGAACCACAGCAGCGTCGTGACCGTGGCCGACCTCGATGCCGAGCGCCACATCCTCGAGCAAATCCGGTCGCGCTTTCCCGAGGACGGCATTATCGCCGAGGAATCGGGCATGCAGCCAGGCCGCACGGACCTGGTCTGGGTGGTCGACCCGCTCGACGGAACCTCCAACTTCGCCGCGGGTGTCCCGTGGTTCGGCGTGCTCATCGCGGTGTTGAAGTCGGGCGTGCCCGTGGCGGGAGTCATGCACCTGCCCACCAGCGACACCCTCTACGTCTCTGAAATGGGTGGGGGCGTCTGGCGCAACGGTGCCCAGGTCCGCGTCACCGCTGAGCCCGAACTCCGCAATGTCCTCTGCGCCTATAACTTGGATCCTTCCCCCGACCCGGCCAAGACGCGCCGGGAAGCCGAGGCCATGGCACGCCTAGTGACGCGCGTGCGCAATGTTCGCTCGACCAATTCGCTGGTGGATTTCTGCTATACCGTCGATGGACGGTTGGGGGGATGTGTCACTCAAGGGGGCAAGATCTGGGATTTCGCCGCCGCGGCCCTCATGTTCCGGGAGGCTGGCGGCCGATTCACCGACTTGAGCGGCGCCGAGCTCGAGTTTGACCTGGGCGCCGGCACCTGGGACCGGCTTTACTCAGCCGTGGGCGCCAGCCCAGCCTTACTGCCTCAGATCCTCGCAGTGCTCACCCTCTAGGCACCGCGGTGTCAACAACTGAGAATTTGTCACTGCATGAGGGTGTTGCCGGCGGAAGGCGTGGTCGGCGATGGCTGCCCGCGAGCGGAGAGTTGAGGCACGAGCAAGAAACATCGAGGTATGGCCGACCAACACCCACCACCGGCTCAGTCGTCTTCCGGCAGTTGCAGACTGCACCCGTGTTCTCTGGCTACGCTCTGACGCCGCTGGCCGCGTTCGCTGACGCCTACGCTGAAGGCGGACCGACCGCCCCGACCAACCGCGCCGAGACGGCCGCGTGGCTCGAGAACAAACCGCTCCTGGCCGAGTGTTTCGCCCGTATTCTCGCCACCTCAGATCGCCGGGTGTTCAATGGGCGTAATCGCTATGGGTGGATCGGGACGGACACCGGGCAGGCACAGCGGCACTTGGGCTATTACGCCCTCTGGCAAGCGGCGGAAGCAGAGCGACGCGGCGCGATCCTCGAGGCGTACCAGCACCTGCTGGTCGGCTGGCGACTCGAGCAGGCGTTCTTGCCAGACATCCCTGGGTCTGTGAGCGCCACGTTCGGAGCCGTCTGGCGCAGGCTGGCCCTGACCGAACCGCCACCGCCGAGTGCGGACGCCATGAGACTGATGACAGCGCTGGTCGAGTTGAGCCAAACCACACCTCCGCTCGAGAGCGTCTTCATCCGAGAGGTCTGGAGCCGTCGAGACAGGATCGTGTCCAAGAGCCGGTATTACAGCGGCGGCGATCGGACAGCGGCTAGCCAAGAAGTCGACGCCACGTTCACGGGCGCTTTCGCCGAAGTCGGAAACTACCTCCGACATCATGCGCGCCGGGCGGTCGGCCAGGATGTC
>Ga0194126_10000915_pt1 | contig 50188 bp, 30 predicted proteins | sample TA2KigC150mmetaG_FD_148641 | JGI IMG/M metagenome (GOLD analysis project Ga0194126, IMG submission 148641) | Freshwater microbial communities from Lake Tanganyika, Tanzania - TA2015035 Kigoma Deep Cast 150m | ecosystem: Environmental > Aquatic > Freshwater > Lake | place: Tanzania: Lake... | reverse complement strand
TCGTTGCAAAGGCGGATTCCTTTTTCATGATGGCCTACGCATATCAAGGCGAACCTTTAGAGAACGTGAAGCCGCGACTTCCGTCATCGATTCCCAGCGGCAGGCGCGCCCGTCGGGAGCGGCCTGAAGCAGCGTAGTCACGGCGGTGAAACTGCCAGAGCGCCGAGGTGAAGGCAATAGGGAGAAGCGAAGGGGCTCCGGGTCGGTCGGGGCAGGCTCCGGCCGCCCCGGAGCGTGCCTTGGCAGGATCGAAGTACGGGGGGAGACAGACCGGCCCGCTGCGAGGGTTCCGCGGCCGCCGGGTGCCTGCCGGAACTTGACCTGCCCGGCCCCTCGGCCCGAAACTCCCGTGTGCGCCGGGGGAGCCGCCGGTTCCCGGGCGCCATGGCGGAGGAAACCAGCATGATGGCGGAGACCGGTCCCCTGCGCGTCGCCTGCATCGGATGCGGATCGCGCGCGCAGACGTACACCACCCTGGCCGCGAAGCGCCCGGACCGGTTCCAGATCGTCGCGGGCGCCGACCCCGTGGCCGCGCGGGTCGAGAAGGTCCGCCGCATATCCGGACGCGCGGACTTCCGATGCTTCGCCGACGGGGCCGAGTTGCTCGCGGCCGGGCTTGCGCCCGATGTCGTCCTCGTCGCCACGCAGGACAACGACCACCACGGCCACTGCGTGGGCGCCCTCCGGGCGTGCAGCCACGTGCTGCTCGAGAAGCCGATCGCCACGCGCGTCGCGGACGTGCTGGAGATCGAGCGGCTGGCCCGCGAAAGCGGCCGCCGCGTCATGGTGTGCTTCGTCCTGCGCTTCGCCGCGTTCTACCGGAAGGTCCGGCAGATCGTCCAGTCGGGCGCCCTCGGCGACCTGGTCTCGATCCAGGCCAACGAGGGCGTCATGCCGTGGCACCAGGCCCATTCGTTCGTCCGGGGCCACTGGGCCGTGACCGGGACGAGTTCGCCGATGATCATCTCGAAGTGCTGTCACGACATGGACATCGTGCACTGGCTCGCCGGCCGCCGCTGCCGCCGCGTCGCCAGCTTCGGCTCGCTCGACGTCTTCCGGCGCGAGCGTGCGCCCGCCGGCGCGCCGGCCCGGTGCACCGACGGCTGTCCGGCCGCGGACGGGTGCGCCTTCAACGCTCTGCGGTACACGACCGACATGCGCGCCGGGTGGCTGCCGATGGTCTACGACCGCGCCGCGGAGGCCGGAACGGACGAGATCGTCGCGTGGCTGCGCACGAGCCCGTGGGGCCGCTGCGTCTACCGCTGCGACAACGATGCGGTCGACCGCCAGGTTCTCGCCCTCGAGTTCGAAGGCGGGCTCACCGGCACGTTCACCATGACGGCCTTCGAGAGCGGGCGCCACCTCGAGATCTACGGCACGCGCGGGGTCCTCAAGGGCGGCGAGACGTACCGGAAGCACTTCGGCGCGCACCTGGTCTTCTTCCCGCACGAGGGCCCGCCGGTCCGCTACAGCGTGCAGTCGGCGGACGGGGGGTACGAACTCCATGGCGGCGGCGACGCCGGCCTGGTGGACGCGCTGTACCACGAGATGACCTGCCCGCCCGGCACCCCCCTGGAGGCCGGCATCGACGCGACGGTGCACAGCCACATGATCGGATTCGCCGCCGAGGAATCGCGCACGTCGGGGCGGATCGTCGACATCGAGGCGATGTACCGGCGCGATGCGGCGGCGTCATGAGCGCGGGGGCCCCGCCGTCGCGGACGGTTCCGAAGGTCGAGACGTCCGTGTCGAAAGCCTTCATGGCCGACGCCTTGGGCGTGGCCTTCGACGAGGCCTACTACTTCGATCCGTCGGTGCGGCGCCTCGTGGATGCCCGTTGCCACGCCCACGCGGCGCGGGTTCTGTCGGATCTCGACGCCGTCTTCACCGAGAGCAATCTCGGGAGGAAGGACCACATCCGCCCGGACCAGGTCCTCGTCGGCGGCATCCAGCCCTGCCTGATCCTCGGCATGATCCTCGGCGCGGAGTTCGTCCCGTCTCCGGGCGGGGATGCGGACATCTCGCCCGGGTGCTGGGCGGACCGGCCTGTCGAGGATCTGCCGCGACCCGACGATCTGCTGGACCACCCGGTCGTCCGCCGGTTCGACGCCCAGATCCGCGCCGTTCAGGGGGAGGGGGGGCTGACGCCGGTGCCCCCGTTCTTCTGGGACGCTTCGGGGCGCGCCGCGATCCATGGCGCCCTGACGTCGGCACAGAAGCTCCTCGGCGAGGGATTCCTGGCCGACCTGCTGACGGAGCCTTATCGCGCGCGGCGGGCGATGGATTGGATCACCGGCGCCTGCATCGTGCTCGTGCGTCACTACGCCGCGTTGTGCGGCATCCGCATCCGGGACGTCCATGTCGGGGAGTGCTCGTCGTGCATGGTCGGCTGCGGGGAGTGGGAGGATTTCGTGGCTCCGACGCTGGCGCGGATCGGCGCCGAACTGGGGCCCGTCCGCCTGCACTCGTGCGGGCCGAGCGATCACATCCTCGACGCAGTCCACCGGATCCCGGGGCTGCACAGCCTGGACCTCGGCGGGGAGACCTCCGTGGCCCGGGTCCGGGAACTGTGGGGCGACGCTTTTCCCCTCAGCGTCGCGCCCCCCGTGAAGCTGCTGGCCGCGGGCGACGCCGACGCGCTGCGGGCGTGGACCGCGGACCTGTTGGCGGCCAACGGCCGGGGCGACCTGGTCATCTTGTATCACATCGAGCCGCAGTATCCGCTCGCCGCGCTGAGGGCCTGGCGCGCCTGGATGAGGGAGATCGCATGACCGGCCGCCGGAGCATCGAGGCCGCGCTGCGCGGCGAATGGCCGGACCGGGTTCCGGTCATGCTGCACAACTTCCCGATGGCGGCGCGCGAGGCGGGGTTCACCCAGCGCCAGTACCGCGGGAGCCCGGACGCCATCGCGGAGACATTCGTCCGAGCGGTGGACACGTATGCCTACGACGGCGTGGTGGTCGACGTGGACACGGCGACGCTGGCCGGCGCGGTGGGCGTCCCGGTCGACTTTCCCGAGGACGAACCGGCCCGCTGCACGGGAGCCTGTCTCGCCGATCTGTCCCGGGCGGCCGACCTGCCGCCTCCGGACATCGCACGCGATCCGCGCGTGCAGATCTGGGTGGAGGCCGTGAGGCGGCTCCGGAGCCGCTTCGGCGACGCCGTCTGGCTGCGCGCCAACGGCGACCAGTGTCCGTTCGCCTTGGCGGGCCTTATGCGGGGACCCGCGGACTGGATGATGGACCTGATGGACGAGGCCAACCATCCGGCGGCGATGCGCCTCCTCGACCATTGCGCCGAAGCCACCCGGCAGTTCCTTGTACTCCTCGCCGGGGCGGGGGCGGACATGCTGTCCAACGGCGACAGCCCGGCCGGACCGGACCTGATTCCGCCGGACATGTACCGCCGCTTCGCCCAGCCATGGGAGCGGAGGATCGTCGCGGCCGCTCATGCCCTCGGCCTGCCGTACCTTCTTCACATCTGCGGCAACACGGACCGGATCCTCGGCGACATGGCGGACCTGGGCGCCGACGCGCTTGAACTGGACTTCAAGACGGACATTCGCCTGATCCGTGCGACCCTGCGGGGAACCACGACGTTTGTGGGCAACATCGACCCCAGCGGGGTCCTGGCGCTGGGAACGCCCTCGACGGTCGAGCGCGCGACCCGCGCTTTGCTCGAGGTCTATCGCGACTGTCCCCGCTTCATCCTCAATGCCGGCTGCGCCATCCCGGCCACCACGCCCCCCGCGAATCTCCACGCGATGATCCGCACGGCCCGGTCATTCCGATAAGAAGCCGAGCCGTTCCAACTTCACCCGGAACCGTCCGGACCTCGCGGACGCTGCCCGCGGGTCCGAAGGGCTCGCCCACGGCATTCCGGCCCGGATCGTCGCCATCGTGGAGGGCGAGATCGCCGAGGGCAACTTCAGGCCACGACGTGGCACGCGGGGAAGGGGGCGTCCCTCCTTCGCCTGCGGCTGCGGCGGGTACGATGAGCCAGGGCTCGATGACCGTAGGCCGCGGGGGGCCGATGGCGGGCGTGACGCGCACGCCTTGCGCCCAGCCTCCTTCGCTCTTCGAGCCACGGCGGCCAGGCAAGTCGCGGCGCAGGAAACCGTGGCGGCACTGGTGGCGCTCCCTGTAGCCGGTGAGGAGAACGTACGGCTGTCATGTGGGACAAGGGCGGAGGCCGAAGTGCGATCCCCAAGCCCCGCCGGCCACGGACCGGATGAAGCCATCATGGCTTCATCTTCGGGAAGGCGCTTCACCCGCCGCGCCGAGCCGACGTCGCTTGCCATCCGGCCCCTCGACCTCGACCCGAAGCACGGCCTCGCCGCCCCCCTGCAGGAAGCCGACCACGAACGGGTGCATCCCGGCCTGAAGCGCGATGCGTCCCGAACGCGTCTGCTCGGCGTGGAGGCCGTCGTTGTCCACGACGAGCCGGTCGCCGATCCAGAGGCGCGAGCCATCGTCGCTGGTCGTATGAAAGGTATACAGCCCATCCGCAACGGCGTGGAACCAGCCGGTGAAGCGAAGGGCAAAATGGCCCTCGCGGCGCCGGGGCGTCGGATCGATCGCGGTGACCGTTCCGGTTGTCGCGGACTGGAGGCGGGCGAAGTCGGGAATCCGCTCCGCCGTCTGCGGCAGCTCGTAGTAGGCGTAGTGGACACTCCCGGAGGCCTTCGCCCCGGGTTCGGCCGGACGCAGCGTCAGCCTGCGGAACGCGGCCGATCGGGTGGCGCTGGCGGGACGGCCCGGGGCGAAAGCCCGCACCTTGAGCGTGAGCGAATCGCGAACCCGCAAAGAAGACGGCAGCCCGGGTGCGTCCGCCGTCGGCTCGCTCCCGTCCGTCGTGTATCGCAGGACCGCACCGGCCGTCGTCGTCGTTCCGGTCACCGACACGGAGTCGAGGAAATCGTCGCCGTCGGGCCGGAGCACAGGCCAGGCCGCGGGCGGCGGTTCGGAGAGCTGATCGGAAGTCCAGCCGCTGTACATCGCCCAGCCGATCCAGCCGCCGCCTTCAACGGGACGGACATCGGGGCCGCGAATCTCGCGCACCTTCACGGGGAAAGTATGGCCGCCGAAAACGATCTCGCGCGCGCCCATCAGGCAGAACGCCGAATTGTCGTTGTGGACGATGGGTCGCGAGTCGTCGGCGCTGACGCCGGGGCCGTAGTTGAACATCCCGAAGACCTCGGTCTGCCCGCCGTTGTCGTTCCAGAAGCGGACCCCCGCACCCTCGTGCTTCACGCCCAGCACCCAGAGTTTGCCGCCATGGTTGCGCACCAGCCCGATGTCGCTGGTTCCTTCGGGATTCAACTGCCGCGCCCACGCCCGCTGCTTCGGGGAGCGCAGTTCGATGCCGGAGGGGCAGTCGGTGACGAAGATGTCGCCCCCGCCCGTGCCCAGAATCAGGCCGTCGCAGCTTTCGACTACCATTGCGCGGCTTCCGGAGCGGTTCTCGTAGGTCAGGCCGCGGCCGCCGAAGGCCTGAAGATGCTGGAACTTCACGACAGGCGCGGAACGGTCGTCCACCACGAACCGGCCCTCCGGTCCGCCGAGAATCCGGCCGAAGCCCAGGCCGATGACGTGGCGGACGCTGCCGTGTATCCGCACCTCGCCGCCGAGGTTGTACCAGTTCGGCTCGGGCCCGCCGACGCCGCGCAGGTAGACGGTCGTCGCGCCGGTTTCCGCGGCCTTGTCCACCGCCTGCTGCAGGGCAGCCGTGTCATCCTTGTTGTCGTTGAAGGTGGCCCCGCAATCGTTCGCGCAAACCCATTCTCGCGGATCGGTCTCCCACGCGAGGCGCGGTTCCGGCTTGATGGGAAGCCGCAGCCCCGCGGCCGGCGACGCCTCGAAGGCTCGCACCGGCGGATGCGAGAGATACTCCGCAAGGCTGCGGCCCTCCGCGTTTCCGCCCGGCGTCGAGCTCTCGACCGCTTTCGCGAATCCCTTGCTGGTGACATCGCGCGCGTAGAGCACGCTGCGGTTCTCGATGGCCGCACGCGGGGAGTCCTCCGTCGTGAAGGCTCCCCCCACCAGTGCGACAACTCCGCCCCACCACGTCCAGTCCTTCGGATAGTCATTGCGGATGGCGACCGGCGTGTTCTCCACCGTCAGGTCTTCGATCGCCACGCTGTTGGCCGAGACATACACCGCGTTGGAGCGGCAATTCAGAATCCTCACCCTCGACAGCGTCTGGCCCCAGATCCAGGCGGAAGAGATGCCCGTTTCGAAGCCCTCGACGACAGCGTCCTGGATGAGGTTGGGGCCGCTCTGGCCGCAGAAGCCGGCGTTGATGCCCACGCGGCCGTTTCCCACCACCCGCACGTCCTGCAGGATGCTGCTGTTGTTTCCGAACCAGCGGATGCCGTCCAGGCTCGGGTTGTCGCCCGCGTCGACGGTCAGGTTGCGGAAGTTCCGCATGAAGTAGTCCGCCGAGGTGGCCTGGCCGTCGTTCGGATGGGTGCGCAGCACGGCGGTCACGTTGCTCGACGCCGCCCCGTCGTCCATGCGGATGACGACGCCGTCGCGCGATTCGCCGTAGACCCACGGCCCGACGCCGTGCCGCGCCACCAGCGTCCGTGTGACGCGATAGGTCCCGTTCGGAAGGTACAGGATCCCCGACCCGCTGGCCCCGCGGCAGCTCGCGTCCAGCCCCGCTTGCAGGGCGGCTGTATCATCCGCTCTTCCGTCGCCCTTGGCGCCGAGATGCCTCTTCGCATCGATCACGCAAGGATCGTCCGGGAAGAGGACATGCGGCGACGGTGCGGCCGTCGCGCCGTTCGCTGCCGTCGCCGCAATCAGGCTCACGAGCAGCAGGGCACCGGGGTGTGAGAATCCGCATTTCATGTGAGGTTTCTTCCTGGACAGGAGGCTGCGTCTGGGTCTTGCCGTTCTTGACCCTGGGGTCTTCCGGTCGCCTTGCTGGGGTAGGGGGTGGTACGGGTGATGGTCACGAGGTTGTTGTGGCAGTTCGTCGGGCCCATGGGTTCACTTCGCCTCGTTGACCAACACCACGGCGGCGTGGGGCGGGACCTGCAGCGTGAACCGCCTCTCCATTCCGGTCTTCTCCACGCGCTCGACCCGCACCGCCTCCTCGTCGATGTTGTGAGCGCCGGGGCCGGGAGCGGCCAGGGTGTGCAGCGTGTAAGCCGGCCGGGGGTCGTAGGGCAGCTCCAGCGTGACGCGCGTGGGGCCGTCCAGCCGGCGGGAGAGCAGAAGGATCGCGTGGCGCGGCCCGTCGCGGAAGGGATAGCAGTCCACCAACGGCAGGTCGGGTACGGGCGGGAAGGAGCGCGTATTGCGGTCCGCGCTGTTGCGCTGCGACACCAGGTCGGCCTGCGTCTCCGGCAGGTCGATCGTGACCATCTCGCGCGCCTCGCAGGCGAGCAGGTCGCCGGCGAGCAGCGCGTTGCGCAGGCCGAGCGCCTTCCAGGCGATATGCTCGCCCCAGGTCCGGTTGTGCGAGGACCAGTAGTGGCCGTTGAGGAAGGTGAAGAACGACTGGTCGCCGTAGCCCTCGCGCAGGTTGGACAGGAAGATGTCGAGCGCGTTGATGGCGTGCGCGAGCGACTTGCCCTCCTCCTGCTCCCGGCGGTTGAACTTGCCGGGGCCGGGGAGCGTGTACCCGGGTCCGGCCTCGTAGACCAGGCTCTCGATCGCGCCGGGCCGGCCCTGCTCCGCCGCGATGGCCTCCGCGGTGCGGCGGAACTCGCGGGCCCGCGGCAGCAGCATGCGGCGCGAGTAGGTCAGCGCGTTCATCCAGCCCTCCGCCTCGCTGCCGGCCTTCATCAGGCCCACCGCGTCCCAGCCGCCCGTGTAGTAGGCGATGTCCACCGCCTGGGCCGACGGCGCGTGCCGCAGCGCGTTCGCTCCGTAGCCCCATTTGTCGTTGCCGGGCTGGGCGACCCAGCCGTTGACCACGAACTGGAACTGCCCGGCGCGGAAGTGCGGGCTCGCCTTCATGCGCTGGAACATCAGCTCGCACAGGGCGCCGTAGACCGCGCCGCGGCCGCTGAAGTGCTGCGGGGCGAACATGCCGTTCCACGTCTCGTTGCCCATCTCGATCTTGATCCGCCGGAAGGCCTCGGTCCACGGCGCCGCCCGCCCCCAGGCCGCGCGCTTCCGGCCATGCGGCGAGCCGGGCGGGCCGGCCAGGTATTCGATGAGGTTTTGCTGCTCCGCCGGCGTGAACATCGTGGAGGTGATGATCCAGGGATCCGCCCCGACCCGCGCGCACAGCTCCAGCTCGCGATGCAGGCCCAGCGGATCCGTGGTGTGCGCGCCGTTCAGCTCGCGGAAGGTGAGGTTCGACTCCTCGGGCGGACCCAGCGCATCGTCCAGCGCCTTGCCGAACCCGCGGTTCTCCTGCAGCGACCACAGGCGAAGCGTGCTGGGCCGGAACCGCTCGAGCGTCTCGATGACGTGCGGGTAGAAGCCGTACGGCGGCGGGCCGTCCCGCTCGACGATGGTCAGGTTGTCGATGAGCAGCGTGCCGGCCCCCGCGATCCCGATCTCGAGCCGCTCCGCGCCCGGCCCGCGCGGCGGCGCGGCGGCGAATTCGAGGCGGTACTCCGCCCATTCGCCCGTCGCGCGGAAGGTCGCGCCCGTCAGACTGGCAACCTTCACGTGGGCCGCGCCGTCGGCCAGGCCGTTTTGCTTGAGCCAGACCCGCAGCGAGTAGGTGCGGCCGGGGCGGAAGCGCGGCCAGTCCGCCTGCTCGGCCGAGAGCAGCCACTGCCCGACCGCAACCCGGCCGTTCGTCCAGCCGGCGGGCAGCGTGAGCGCGAACGATGCGCCGCCGCCGCCCGGCGGGGCGTCGGCCGACAAGCCGACCCGCACGCCCTGCGCATGCAGCTTCTCTGCCGGCCCGCCCAGCTCGAGCCCGCCGAAGCACCACCACGGCCGGCCGGCCCAGGTGCGCGTGGACGCGGCCGGGATGTCCATCCGCGTCGCGTGCAGCAGATACTCGTCGCCCGCCCGCACCTCCGGGCCGGGCTCCGCGAACTCGACGCGGTTCGGTCCGGCCCTTGACGCGAGGTAGCGGGCGATGCGGCCCTCGCGCAGCACGCGCAGGACGCCGCCCTCCAGCCGGTACACCACCGCCGTGCCGCCGTCGAAAAAGCCGTCGCGGAAAACGTCGTAGTAGCCAATCCCGGGCGACTTGTCGTCGTCGAGCGTCGTGGCGCTCCCGCCGGTGGCCGTGCCCTTATGGCGCGCGGTGATGGGATTCGGGTTCGGCCCCAGCCACCACTGGTTGTGCCACGGCTCCGTGTTCCAGTGCGACATGCCCGGCGGGTCGAAGTTCACGCCGAACCGCGGCGGGTTGGTCACGGCGACCTCGTCCCGGATGACGAACACCGCCTGCTCCCCCCGCGGCGCGGGCAGGCCGGCCGGTGGGTCCGATGCGCGCAGGGCGGCCGGCGGCGCGAGCAGGAGCGTGGCGAGCAGCGCGCGGATGTGTTGCCCGGCGGCGGCGTCAGGGTGTCTCATGTTCACGGCTCCGCGATCCGATCGATTGGACCCAGTGCGCGTGTGCTTCCATCAGTTCCTTGACCAGCGCGGGTTCGCGCTCCAGAAGGTTGTCCGCCTCTCCGATGTCGTGCTGGAGGTTGATGAGCGAGAGGGCTTTGTTGCGCTTCCCCGCCAGCTTCCATGAGCCGCGCCGCACCGCCCAGTCTTCGCCGGATTGCCAGTGCAGGTCGCGCGGTGCGGGGGCGGCCCCCCCCTTGAGCAGGGGCAGGAGGTCGATGCCGTCCAGCTGCCGGTCGGCCGGCAGGCGAGCGTCCGCCACGGCCGCGAAGGTGGGGAACAGGTCCATGCTCATCGCCGCCGCGTCGCTGGTCGTCCCCGGAGCGATTGTGCCCGGCCACGAGGCGATGAACGGCACGCGGTGCCCGCCTTCGAAGAGCGTGCCCTTCTTTCCGCGCAGGCCGGCGTTCGCTGCGAAGCCGGGTGGCGCGGCCGGGCCGTTGTCCGAGCAGAAGATCACGAGAGTGTTGGTTTCCAGCCTATGCTTGCAGAGTGCGGCGACGACCATGCCGACGGAGTCGTCCAGCGTGCCGACCATCTCCTTGTACGTGTCCACCGGCGACCGCTTGCGGGCGGACTCGCGTCCTTGCAGCGGCGTGTGGACGGCCCCGTGAGCCAGGTAGAGGAAGAACGGGGCGTCCTTGTTCCGCGCGATGAACTCGGCGGCATACGTCGTGAGCAGATCGGTGGAATAGCCGGCCTCGTTCGCGATCCGCCGATCGTTCCACCAGTCCAGCTCCTTCGTGCCGTAGCCCGCGACATGCGTGTGGTAGTCCACGTTGCCGCCCACGAAGCCGCGGAACTCGTCGAAGCCATAGTTCATCGGGTGGAACTTCGCGTCATACCCGAGATGCCACTTGCCGATGAGGGCGGTGCGGTAGCCCGCCTGTTTCAGCACGGCCGGCATCGTCCGTTCCGTCGCGCAGAGGCCCCACGCCCAACGCTGGACGGGATTCGCCCTGCGCTGCTCGCGGAACACGGGGGAAAGCTCCGCGTCGGGCACCTCCGCGCATCGCTGCGGGTAACGGCCCGTCAGCAGCGCCGCACGGGTCGGCGAGCAGAGCGCTCCGTTGCTGTGAAAGTCGGTCAGACGCACGCCGCCGCGGGCCAGGCGGTCGATGTGCGGCGTTGCGACCTCCGCATTGCCGTAGCAACCGAGAGATCCATAGCCCAGATCGTCGGCCAGGATCAGAACGATGTTGGGCCTCGCGGGCTCCGCATTGGCACCGTGCGGTACGGCCAGCGGAGCGAGCAGCAAGGCGGCGAGAAATGGTGCGCTGCGACTCATGGCGGGGAACCCGCGCCTGGATACGCTGCGTCCCGGGCCGCGCCCGTCTTCCAGCCGTCCACTGACATCTCCCCGTTTACGCCGCACCGGAACTGAAGCGGCTGCTCCGGCCCTTGCGGCCTTCCGGCGACCTTGTTGGGGTAGCGCGCGGTGTCCGTGATGTTCACAAGCCGGTTGTTCTCCACGGTCGCCGCCCCGCTGGCGTCGTTGCGGAAGAGAGGGCGCGGCGTGCCTTCGCATTCGATGATGTTGTCCGCGAAGCGGAACTCCGCGAAGCCGCTCTTCTCGTTGAAGCCGAAGAGCCCCTCGGTGCGCGGCGTCTTGGTCGTGCGGGCGATGATGTGGTTGTTCCGCACGTCCAGCTTTCCGTACGGCTCGTTCATCCACATCACGCCGCGTCCGGGATTGCTCACGAGGTTGTTGTGGAAGCTCGCCGGACCGGGCGCGGCGGCCTTGCCGAAGGCTGAAATCAGGTTGCCATGGTCCGCCTGCGGATCGAAGTCGAAGAGGTTGTGGTCGATCTCCACGCCGTTCCGCACGAACTCGATGCTGTAGCTGTTGCGGAAGCAGTTGTGATGGATGTGGAAGGTGCGTCCGCTCTTCGCCAGGGGCCCGCCGGCATGCTTGGGGATTGAAACAGTGCCGCTGCAGACGTTGTGGTCGATCTCGACATCCTCGTCGTTCTCAAACGGGAACTCGATGGAGAAGTTCGTCAGGATGGTGTTGTGATGGATCCGCACGCGCCTCGCTTCGCGGCCCTTGATGCCGTAGTAGTGCTCGTTCGGCTCGCTGCGCGTTTCCAGGAAGCGGTTGTTCCAGATCTCGGAATCGCTTGTCCAGCAAGCGAAGATCCCTCCGCCAGTGATGCCACCTTTCAGCCCGGGTTGGCCCTTCTCCCATCGCCCGCCCGCGTTGATGAACTCGCAGTCGTGAACCTTCGCCTGTTTCAATCCGAACGTGCGCACGCCGCACCATAGAGTGTCCTTGATCCGCAGGCGCTGCAGGTGCAGGCCGGTGTGGAACCACGCGAAGATCGCCCCGTGCAGCTGCGGTCCTTGCAGGGTCATGTCCGAGAGGGTGACCCCCTGGGTATCCCGCCGGATGCGGATCAGGTAGGCATCGGTGTCCAGCCCCTCCAGCCGCATCTCCGGGTCGGGTAGGGATTCGGGAGAAGGCTTCCAGGATTCCACGTGGGTGAGGACGGTCTTGTCCATGCCCGCGCCCTTGAGCGTGATTCCACCCGGGACATCAAGCGTTCGGGTGAGGCGGAACGTGCCTCCCGCCAGTTCGATCACAGCCCCGGGCCCGGCGCCCGCGATGGCGGCGAGGAGTTCATCCGTGGTGGTGACGGGCGCCGCCGAAACGGCGGCGGCGGGCAGGAGGACAGCGAGCAGGTTCACTTGCAGTCGGGTGCGCATGTCGTGCTTCCTTGCGTGTACTCCAAGCCGGCCATCATAGTGGGCAGGCCGCTCGGTATGTAACTACCGGCTCAGGTGGATCGATGCTGCCGGGATTCAAAGTCCTTTCTTCGCCCAAATCGGGCTGGACCAGGCGTGCGAGGGATTGCCGTGCGCGTCTGCATCACTCTGGACGACGCGGACATAGTAGTAGCTCGATTGTTGGAACGATTCGTCGCGATAGGTGAGCTTGACCTGCGGCGTGTTGGGTGTAAGGCGGCTTAACACGGAACCGTCTCGAATGATCACTAGTTCGGCGATCGGGGCGGTGCCTGTGACGGACACCGTGATCGCCGGCTTGTCCGCTGTGACGAACTCCTCGCCCATCCGATGGCCGTTGATCTGAACGTCGAGTTCGATCCGGGCGTGCGACACCGCGTAGTTGCGGCGATGTCGCAACGCATCGAAGATGGCGTTGCGCGTGAGTTCCTTGGCCAGCACGGCCGTCCGCGCCGCAGGCTGACCCTCGTGCGTGTCGGAGCCCAGCACAAAACCGGTCTTGCCGCCCCGGCTCAGGAACTCACGGACCATCCTCTCGCTATCGAGCGGGTACGTCTTGCCCTCGTGCCGCAACGTGTCGGGGCGGATTTCAGTGTTCGTGATCACGGGGTAGTGGTCTGGCGAGTAATCCCACTGGTCCTGCCCTTCGGGACCAGCGTCGGGATGATTGTTCTGAATCAACCCGCCCTGTTTCCGCACGGCCGCCGCTAGCATGTCCGGAGTGTAGGAGGCGGTGTCCTTGGCGCTGAAGATGTCGTCGAGTCGCGTCGGGAAGTACACGTTCTTGTGGTTGTAGAATTTCGGCGCACCCGGGAACAGCCGCTCGGAAGGCTTATTGGGCCCGACGTCCGTCCAGTACTTGGCTTGCGAGGTCCACTCGTAGCCCGCAATGGCGACGAACTTGCCGTCGACCGTGAACTCGTCCGCCTTGTCTTGCGTCAGCATCCAGGTTTCTTGGGGCATCCGCCACGCGGGCTTACCGTTTCCATAGTCGTGGTCGGTAACAATCACGAAGTCCAATTTGGAGACATCGCGAGCATAGGTGAAGTAATCGTCCAAGCTGCCCTTGCCGTCGGAGTGGCTGGTGTGACCATGAATGTCGCCCCAGAAGATCTTGTATTCGGCGTACGACGACGGAAGAGCCATCGTGGCGGCGAACAGAAATGCCACGAACGAAGTCGGACCGCTCGCTCCCGCCATCCGGCCCCCGAGTCTGCCGCAGGTTGACGACGTGTGCATGATCCTACATCTGATCAATCTGGTTCGGACCTGAGGTCTGGTTGACGGTGACACGCACATGTTGGTTCTTCTTTCACATGCTTCAGAGCGGCTATCATAGTGGGTAGGCGCCTCAGAGGGCAATTACCGGCTCAGGTACACCCAGGCCGGCGATTTCGACTCGCGGGTCTCTTCGCCCTGGGTTTCGCGGAACCACAGGGACACCGGCCGGCGGTTGAAGTTGCGCTCGTTGATGCCCGCCAGGATCGCGGTGCTGTTGTGGATCACGAAGGCGGGCACGGTCTCGTCCCAGCCCTGATTCGAGTAGATGAAGATGCCCGCCGCATCAGTGACGCCACCGTTGGCGGTCTCGATGATGGTGCCGATCTTCTCCGTCTTCATGCCGAGGATCCACAGCTTCCCGCCGTTGTTCCGCAGCATGGTGCCCTTGCGCTCGGTGTTGAGCTGCCGGCACCAGGCGCTCTGGCCGGGTTCGAGGAGGTCGAGGCGGCCGCAGAAGTCGTCCAGGAAGAGGTCGCCGCTCCCGCGGCCTTCCACGTGGGCGCCGATCCACGAACTGACTACCAGGGCGCGCGCGGATTCGTGACGGATGACGATGCCGTGGCCGCCGCTGTCCCCGCTGCACCGCTCGATGATCACCGCCGGGGCGTCGCGCAGTCCGCTCGGGTGCTTGCCATCGACCAGCCGCCATACCGCCCGGCCCTCGGTGGTGAAGCGGCCCTCCAGCCCGATGATCCGCTCGACCGGACCCCGGATCTGCACCTCGCCGTCGAACCGGAACCGCGCGCCCGCCGGCAGGTAGACGGTCTTCGCGCCCGAGTCGATGGCCGCCTGGAGCGCCGGACTGGAATCGGCCTTGCCCTCCGGATCGCCGCCGAACTTCGCCAGGCTGGCCCAGTCCTTCGCCACGTCGCCCCAGGGAATCCCGGGCGACTCCTTGACCGGAAGATGTTTGACCTCGCCCGCCGTCGCGAAGGTACTGTCCGGAATCTCGCGGAACAGGCTGGTGACGTTGGCGTGGGAGGTGTCCTCGCGCACCACGCCCGCGGGCTCCACGTCGCCCTTGTCCCGGCCCTTGTCCGCGTGGTCCACGGACTTCGCGTACCCGCTGATCTCGACATTGCGCAGGTACATCTGCCGCTGGTTGAGAATGCCCGGGGTCTTCGGACCGGCGCCTTTGCCGACGATGCGGGAGTCCACCAGCGTGACCGTGCCCCAGGAGTCCTTCTCGTTGAAGATCGCGGGCACGGCGTTTTCGCTGTCGAGGCCGCGCACGAAGATCATCTGGTGGTAATTCCGCCAGCCGTAGCTCCGCTGTCCGATCAGCTTCACCTGCTCGAACGTCGCGGAATTCACCGGCCATTTCGTGACGATCCCGACCTCGAAGCCCGCGACCTCCAGGTTCCTCACGAGCAGCGGCCCGATCTCGTCGGTGAAGCCCATGTCGAGACCGATGGCGCCGGATCCCTCGGTCGCGCGAATGGCGACGTTGCGGATCGTGCCCTGGTTGCTGGCGTTGAACTGCAGGCCGATGGCCCCGGGGTTGTCCTTGCCGACGGCGATGGTCAGGTCGCGTACCGCATTGCGGAAGCGCTGGGCCGGCCGGTTGCCGGTCCAGATCATCGCCCTGGCTTTGGCGGCATCGGTGAAGCCGGGCGTGGCGTCGGGCAGTTGCAGCGTCGTGTACGCCGGCCCCGCACCCTGGAGGATCGTGCGCTTCTGCTCCACGCCGCCCCGCCCGCCCTGCGGCCACTTCAAGGTGTCGCGCACGATCCACGTGCCCGGCGGCAGGTAGATGATCCGGTTGCCGTTGGGATGCTGGTCGAGCGCCTTCTGGATGGCGGCCGTGTCATCCTGGTCGTCGTCGGCCACGGCCCCGAACTCGCGCACATCGAGCACGCCGCCATCCTGGGGGAAGGTGACGGGCGGTTGTGAAGTCGTCCCGGCCGCATGCCGCGCCGCCAGCGGCGCGAGCAGCAGGGCGGTGAGAGCCGACCGAAGGAAGACAGCCTGCCAAGCTGATTTCAAATGGGCGCAGGCAACGGGGATGGTGGAGTTCATTTTGACTTCGGTTCCCAGATGCGGTTCTTCTGCGCTTCGCGGAAGCCCTCGTTGGTGGGCTTGAGCTTCCAGATTTCGATCTTCTTGATGGTCATTCGTTCGCGAACGGTGAAGGCGTTCACATCGGGCTGGCCGCGATAATCAGCAAAGGATGCGACCATGGCTTGCCGGCCGTTGGCGAAAACTTCGACGAGGTATTTGTCGATGAAGATGCGCAACTCCACATCTTCGCCCTTTGGGAGGCCGGCGATGGAGAAAGGCGCTTCGGCGGCGCCGACGCGCAGTGTGCTGTTTTCGGGACGGAACATAATCGGCAGGCCACCACCTTTGCCGTCGGCAAACAGCGTGAATCCGAAGAGCCTCCGCTCAGCTTGCTCGCGGGCGATGGTGATGCGGAGTTCGACTGCGTAGCCGGGGAGAGTGGCGATTTTCGGTCCGGCGGGCGCGGCGTCCAGCAGCACGTTACGGGCGCCTTCGCGGATGTTGATGTCGCTGAGCGTGACGGGTTCGTGGCGCAGCGTTTCGAGTTCACGGAGGGGTTTGATGCGCAGGATGCCGTCGTCCGGCAGGCTGAGTTCTCTTGGCAGAGACTGGATGGTGCGGTAGTCAAACTTTCCATCCGACTGGCCAAGCGTGGCGAGCCAGGCCCACATGACGCGGCGGCCATCGGGTGTGAGCAGGGTTTCGGGCGCAAAGAAATCCACGCGCCACGGATTCCCGCCGTAGATACTTTGGTCCTCCCGCCGCCAATTCATCCGGCCGTGTTTCTGTGGGATGAACTGCTCGGTCTTCGCGTCCCAATCGCCAAGATAGTAGCGGCAGCCGAGGGCATGGCTGATGCAGAGCAGCATCCACTTGCCGCCGAGTTGGAAAAAGTTCGCGCATGAGATGTCCTCGCCGATCGTCACGTCGGGCAGGTCGTGGTGCAGAAAATCGCCGATGAACGTCCAGTTCTTCAAGTCCTGCGATTTCATCAACGGTGGATTGCCTCCGCCGGAAATCGCGTAGTAGGTGTCGCCGATGAGGAAACAATCGGGATCCCAGTGTCGGCGGATTATCGCTTCGCTGCCGTCGGCGTTCTTGACCTCGACGGGATACGGTTTCTCCCAAGCGGACAACTTTCGGTCCTTCGCAATCACGATTTGGTTCCGGCCCGAGGCCTCGCCGTGGTAGATGGCGGCGGGTTGGCCTTCTTTCGTGATAAAACCAGTGCCGCTGAACATGCCGTGGCCGGCGAACGACGGCTGGAGTCTCGTCGGCTGCCAGGTCCAGTGCAGCATGTCAGGGCTGGTGACGTGGACGAAGGAAAAGGACGTCTTCCCCTGCCACGGGTGCTTGAGGATGTAGTGTAAATGGTATGTGCCATCGAGGTGGAAGGCCGCATTGGGATCGCCCGGCGCACTCCCACCACCGGGATGCATCAGGTGATAGTTCAGAACGAGAGCTTCCTCTGGTTCGCGTTTGTCCGGTGTGGCCGTTTCAGCAGCGTGTAGCGCGGCCAGCGGCGCGAGCAGCAGGGCGGTGAGGAACTTGAGTCGCGGTTTCATCTCAGTCTTTCACGGGGCCTTCTTCAAGCCCTCCCACTTCACATTCCAACTCCCGTCATCGGGAAACCCGGGCGCGTGCCTGTCGGGACAGCCATCCCACCCGGCCGCCATCATCGCCACGGCCCAGAGAAGACCGCCATTGCCGGGCAGGTACCAACCGCCGCAGAAACCGCTCTCGGAGTACCCGTTCATGCTCGCCTTGTTGAGCAGCCAGTCCACGGCGTCGCCCGGCTTGCCCAGCCGGGCTGCCGTCATCGCCATCATCGGATAGTCGCAGCCCCAGAGATTGCCCTTCCATTCGCCCGCGCGCAATTCCCGGGCCGCCCGTTCATAGGTCCTCTCCATGATGGCCGGCTCGATCATGGGCCCCCGGATGCATCCGTATACCTCGAACCATGCCGGACGCACCCATCGGGAACCGTTCTGGTTCCAGACCTGGGGATGAGATTCGGCATCGACATACACCCCGTCGACCACCGGTGGCCGCGACAGCTTGGCGAGGATGCGGTCCCAGGACGGTTCGCGCCGCAGGCCGAGCCGTTCACGCCATCTCTGGGCGATGTCCAGGCTCATCGCCCAGTAGTTCAACTCACTGGTGGTATTCCAGCAGTCGAATCCACTGTTGTGTTCCGCACCACTCATCACCGGCGGCCCCATGATGTACCGCTGCGTTGCTTCATCCCAGGCCATGAAGTCGGCCATCATTGCGGCGGTCTCGAAGACGATGTCCTTCCACGTGTCGAGCGTTTCTCGGGTCGGATGCTGGCGATGGGACAGCTCGGCCCAGAAGAACGGATGGGCGTTTTGCGTGACCCGGTTGGGGCCGTGATCCCAGCTCTCCCAGCGGCCGAAGGGATCCGGGGTCTTCAGCCATTTCGCTCCCTTCCACCCTTCGGCGTGCGCCTCGCGTCGTGCTGACGGCAGGCCGACGTCATTGAACCAGCGCACCCAGCCTTGCACGCATTCGGATCGGTCCCAGAGCATGAAGTGCGCGCCGTGCCAGGCCGTCATCTCGAGGTGGAACTTGCTGCGCCAAACGTCGATGCCATAGAGCCCGATTTCGGGTGGTGGCATTGAGCCCGCTGAGTTCACGCGCATGAGGTATTGCGAAAGAACGATCCGCCGCTCCAGTTCCTTCCAGCGCGCATCCTTGCTGGCCGAGAGGTCGATCGCGCCGCCGGCAGTCCAATACGCCGCCCACATGCTCGCCGAGGAAGCTCTCACCTCCTCGAACGTCGGCAAGGCATCCGCGACCGGCTTGGCGGAATAGGCGCAGATCAACGCCAGCGTGTCCCGTCCTTCAACGGAAACGCGGTACGCATGACGCTTCGATTCCGCTTCTTTGCGCCCCGCCGCACCCTCCGACCAGGCCAGTGCCACACGATAGGTCAGCGCATCGGCTTTGCGCACCAGTTCAGCGCGACGGTCAGCGCTGCGCGCCAGGTCTGTTTGATGGGCGTCCGGCTTTTCCCAATCGTTGCCTTTCGGGACCGGATACGGAAAATCCATCAGCACGCCCAATTCGCCAGACGTCAACAGGGGGGAAACGACCTTCACGGCCACGACGTCCCGTGCCGCATGACAGACGGTTTCCACCCGCACCGGCTTGCCGTGCAACTCGAATTCGCTGACCAGCAGCCCGCTCCACAATTCCAGCCGCTGCCGGATGTGCTGCAGATCCGATGGGTTCAGCGGTCGGCTGTCCGGTCCGGTCACGAAGCTCAACCGTCCCAGGCTCGCTCGATGCGGATTGTCATTGAGCCAGCGCGCCAGCTCGGGTTGCTGGTGCGGAGCCAGGTAGTTTCGGCTCCTTCCGTGCGTCACGAATTCAGTCCGCTTCCGGTCCTCCGGTTTCATGCCGGGCGGCAACGATTCTTCGTGCCAGCCCCAGTTCGACAAGGTGTACCCGTAGAACGTCTGCAACCCGGTCACATCGGCGGTAAACGCGAAGTCTCCGTTCCCGATCTGCAACCCCGACTTCGGGGCAATCTGTTCCAACTCAACACTGTGCCGCGTCACCAGCGCCTGTCGGTCAATCCTGCTCTCCGCGGCATGCAGCGCGGCCAGCGGCGCGAGCAGCAGGGCGGTGAGCAGGGGGAGGGGGGCCTTCATGGTTGCTTCATTCATAGTGACCCTTTCCAGCTATCGGAACCCAGTGCCTCCTGGTCTTCCAATCGCTGGAGACTCCAGCTGCGGGGGCTTCCAAGCCATGGAAAACGCACTCCGCGGCTCTTCTAGGGCTGCGACTCATCGATCCAACTCGTCGAAGACGGCCTGCAACTTCGTGCGGGCGGCAGCTTCCTTTTCCGGTTCTCGGTTCGCATCGGGCTGGGCCGGGGCCTCCCACAGTTGGACGACGCGGCGCAGTTGGCCCTTGTTGTTCAGCATGTAGTCGCGGTTGCGGACCTGCCGGTCGTTCGCGTTCTGAATGTGAACCCACTCGCGGGGCTGGCCGGGTTTCCCGAGCAGCTGTGGCGCGAAGGACTGGCCATGGATTCTTGCGTCGGGCAACTTGGCTCCAGTGAGTTCGCAGAGGGTCGGAAGGAAGTCCGAAAGGTCGACGAGATCGTCGCAGGTTCTGCCGGCTTGGATCCGCCCCGGCCAGCGCACGAGCAGCGGAACGCGGGTGCCGCGATCGGTCATCGTGCCTTTTCCACCCGCGATCGCTTTGCCGTCGCCCCACATGTTCTGGAGCCCGCTGTCGGTGCCGTTGTCGGCGAGAAAGAGGACGATCGTATGGCTGGCGATGCCGAGTTCGTCGAGCAACTGGAGCATCGAACCGATTTGCCGGTCGAGATAGGCGACCATCTCCGGGAAGTACTTCGCGTCACCCTTGTGGGCTGCGTTGGGCGCGCGGTAGGACTTCTCCTTGCTGTGAGGTGTGGGTTCCCACGGGTAGTGCGGCAGGTAGGTCGAGTAGAAGGCCAGGAACGGTGTTCTGCCCTTCGCACAGGCCCGGATGAAATCGAGATGGAATTCCAGGTCAACGTCGGGTCCGTAGCGGTCGTTGACCTCGGCGGCGATGATCCGCCCGTCCCGCATTTGATAAGGACTCCAGTAGCGCGTGGTCTTCCGGCCTTGGTCGTCGAAGATGGTCCACGTCTGGTAGTGGTCGAATCCGAAGTCACGTATGGTGTTGTGTTTGTGCTCCAGCGACAGATGCCACTTGCCGACGATCTGCGTGGCGTAGCCATGCTGCTTGAGCTGGCGCGCGAAACTCGGCTGGTCGGGACGAAGGTAGATGTCCTCCTGGCTCTTGTTGGCGAGGACGACCTTCAGCCCGTTCAGAAACGGATAGCGCCCGGTCAGGAGCTGCCCGCGCGAGGGCGAGCACAACGGATTCGCGAAACAATGCGTGAATCGCATCCCTTCCTTCGCAAGACGGTCGAGGCTCGGCGTCGGATGCGAGGTTCCACCGTAGCTCGAAAGACACTCCACGCCAAGATCGTCCGCAAGGATGAGCAGCACGTTGGGCTTGTCGGGCGGCGCATCGGCGGCGTGCAGCGCGGCCAGCGGCGTCAGGACAAGGGCGGTGAGGAGTTGCAGCGAGGTCTTCACTGGTCCTTTTGCTTCCTCTTCTCCTTGGCGGGTGGTTCAGGTGCCACTGGAGCCGGATTGGCGGCGGCATCCTTGTTCGGGTCCTGGGCGATCAGGTCATCGAGGGCAGTCTTCAGGCGGGTGCGGGCGGATCGGGCTTCTGCATCGGTGGTGTTGGCGGCGACGGGGATCTCCTGCCAGGGGGCTTCCTTCATGTCGAAGAAGTCGCCCGTGTGCGTGAGCTTCCAGCGGGCATCGCGAACGTAGCGGTCGCTTCGCAACTGCACATAGACCCACTCGCGCGGCTGGCCGGGCTGGCCCAGGGCTTGCGGGGCGAGGCTGTGGCCGTCGAGCGTGACGCCGGTGGGCAGGGTGCCGCCGGCGAGCGCGGTGAAAGTCGGGAAGAAGTCGGTGAGGCTCACGAGATCCTTCGAGACCCGGCCGACCGGCGTGGTGCCGGGCCAGTTGAAGATGAGCGGCACGCGGCAGCCCCCTTCGTTGAGTTCGCCTTTCTCGCCATGAACCGGGCGGCCATGGACGGTGTGCGCGCCTTTGGTGGAGCCATTGTCGCCGACGAAGACGATGAGCGTCTTTTCCCGCAGCTTCAGGCTGTCGAGTTCGGCCACGAGCTTGCCGACGAGCTTGTCGAGATAGGCGATGTTGTCCGCGTGCAGGTCCGGCTTCCCGCCCGTGCTGTCGGGCGTGCGCTGCAGCTTGTAGTGAATCATCGGCGTGGGGTAATAGACGAAGAACGGCTGGTCCCGGCGCTGGCGGATGAAGTCCACGACGAAGCCGTGCAGCAGGTCGGGGCCGAACTTGGTCGTGTCGCCGCTGAGGATCTTGCCGTTGTGGTTGTAGTCCGGGCCCCAGTAGCGGGCGCGTCCGGTCTGCTTGCCATCTTCCTCCTCCCAGTGCTCGCCCCAGATCATGAACTCGTCGAAGCCCCACTTCGCGGCGTCTTCCCGGGTGACGAGGTATTCCAGGTCCGACCACTTCCCGGCCACAGCGGTGGCGTAACCGGCCTGCTTGAGCACCTTGGCGATGCAAACCTCGCCCTGCGGCGTGGCGGCCGCGCCGAGACCGTTGTCGGTCACCCCTGTGCGGAAGCCATAACGCCCGAACATACCCATCGCCCGCGACGGAGCGCACAGCGGCGCAGCGAAACAAAACTCAAAGCGCGTCCCACCCGCCGCCAGCTTGTCGAGATGCGGCGTCTTGTAAGCCGAGCCATAACACCCGATGTCCGGCAGACCGAAATCATCCGCCAGGATGTAGATGATGTTGGGTTTGGCCGCGGGCCTGGGCGCATCGGCGGCGTGCAGCGCGGCCAGCGGCGCGACCAGAAGGGCGGCGAGGAGGGCGAGGGCGGGCTTCATCGTCCAATCTTCATTACTGGGTGATGTTGGACGTGACACGGATCTCATCGAGTTCGATCCCTTGGTTGCCGCCGTTCTGCATCCAGAGGAGTTTGCGCTTGGCGGCGTTGAAATTGGCTCGTTTGAGCGTCTTGGACCACGTCGTGCCATCCAGCTTGATGATGACCTCGTCGCCGCGGAAGACGAGTTTCACCTCACGCCAGAGGTTGGCGGTCAAATCGACCTTTTCGAGTGGCAGGATTTCGTTCAGCCGGTAAGCGCCGCTTTTCGGATCCGCCGGGCGGCCGGTGTTTTGCCGCATCGGATGATTGGCGTCTTTCGAGTGGGCATCGACCTGCAACTGCACGCCGTCACGCAGCAGCTTCACGCGCAGCATGTGATCCTCGCTGCCGAAGCCGTCATCGCCATCCACGAAGAACCACAGCCAGCCGCCCGCGGCGAGGTGGCGGTAGCGGAACGAGATCGTGAGGTCCCTGCCCTGCACCGGGAGATAAACCATCGGCGGGTATTTGCCGCCGCTCGAGCCGCGCGTCCACAAGACGCCGTCGCGCACCTCGGTGTTCTTGTTCGGAATGGGCGTGAGGAAGCGCGTGGCGTCGAACGGTGCGTCGAAGGTCTCGTGGATGGACGGCGCAGGTTCGGCGGCGTGCAGCGGGGCCGGCGGCGCGAGCAGCAGGGCGGTGAGGAGTTGGAGAGGTGATGGCTTCATGATTCAAATGGTGATGAGCGGTTTCGACGCGGCGGATGGGGTTGCCTTCAACTCACCACCGACCGTCCTCCGGATCGCGTCCAACTCCCGCTTAAGGTGCTTCTGAAACAGGCTGATGTCCGCGCTGTGGATGAGCAGGTTCGCGCCGAGCCGCAGAAAGCGGGCCTGCTGCTCGACCTCGCCCCAGAAGTGAATGCCGGCGCCGATGCCGGCGGCGCGGGCCTTGCGGAAGATGGTCTCGCAGGCGTTGAGGAAGTCCGGGTGATCATAGTTCTCCGGCGCGCCGAGGCTGCAGGAGAGGTCATGCGGCCCGATGAGCACGGCGTCGAGTCCGGGCACGGCGAGGATGGAATCGAGGGCGTCGATGGCGGGCGTGCTTTCGATGTTGATGATGAGCAGGCGATTCTCCGCGCCGGCGGCCATGTAGGGGCCGAGTTCGCCACCGGGCGCTTCACCGTCCAGCAGTCGCTGGAGGCGTCGGCCTTTGATGGGACGCAGTTTCACCGCTCCGCGCATGGCTTGCACCTGGTCGGCGCTTTCGACGTAGGGCGCGACCACGCCCGCCGCGCCGCCGTCGAGCGCCATCGTGGCGGCGAACGGATCGGGCGCGGGAATGCGCACCAGCGGCGGAAGTCCGAGCGCGGCATACGTCTGGCACATCCAGCTCAACTCGGCGCGGTCGAGCGCGATGTGCTCGGTGTCGATGAAGACGAAGTCCAGCCCGCATCCGCGCACCACGTCCGGCCAGCGCGGCGAGGGCGAGACGATCAAGGTGCCGAAGACGGTCTGTCCGGCGCGGAGTTGTTTCGCGAGTTCAGAAGGGTTCATGGTTTGAGCGAGAGTTTACCAAAGTGGATGTGCGTGCGCGCGGTGTCGGCGGTGCCGCTGTCGCAGACGCAGCGGAACTCGCCCGGAGCCACCTCGACGAGCGTGGGGTAGGAGTTCTTGATGCCGGCGTCGTAGAACGTGCGTTCCGCGCTCCACGCGCCGCCGGGCGGCTTGACCTTGTACCGCAGCGAGGTGCGGCCGCCATTCGGGAAGCCGGGTGCCTTGACGCGCTGCGGGGGACCGTCGTTATAGACGTAGACGTGCGTGCCGTCCGCCGCGCGACCGAAGAAGCCCTTCGATTTGGCGTTGTGCAGGTCGGGTTCTTCGCGCGCCACGCTCCAGGTGCGACCGCCATCGCGGCTGACGCTGGAGTAGGCGCGCGGCGGGTCGGTGGTGAGTTCGTCCTGGTCGTAGTTGGCGGTGCGCATGACGAGTTTCAGCTCATCGGGCGCGTCGCCGGGGGCGAGGTTGCCCTCGTGCAGAAACACCCTCTGCGGGGCGGGCTGGGGAATGTAGGCCTCCAGTTTCCACTCCAGCAGGCTGGTGCTGGCCAGGATGAAATGGTCGCGCGAGCCGCGCGGATCGGAGCCGAGCGTGTTGCGATGCGCGGGCAGCAGGAAGACGTGCCGCCCGTCCCGCTCCACCTGCATCGGGCTGGCGCACGTAATCAACGGCCCGGTGTAGTGCATCGCCATTTCCACCGGCGTCCATGAGCGTCCGCCGTCCGCGGTGAACGCGCCGACAAGCTGGGATTCCTCGCTGTTCTCCGCCGCAATGAGGCAGCGCATGGCGAAGCACCAGACCACCGCCTGCCGCGGCGGGCGGTAGAGCACCGGATTGGCGTAGGCGAACTGCAGCGCGCCCTGCCGCCGTTGATGATCGAAGACCGTGACGGGCTCCTCCCAGGTGGCGCCGTCGTCCTTCGACAAGGTGACGAGGATGTCGCCCATGTCCTTCTTGCCGTTCACCATGGCGCCGAAAGCGACGATGAGGTGGTTCTTCTTGTCGCCGGGAAGGATGAAGGGCTGCCACACGCGCCACGCCAGCGGATGCTGATCGAGACGGCGGATCACCGTGACACCGGTGACATCGCCTTTGTGTTCCACCGCCGCCGGAGCGCTGGCGGTCGCGGATTGGGCCGCCTTCTCTTTCTGCGCCGGGGCGGCGGCTGCCGCTGCGCCCAGCACGGCGGTGAGGAGGGTGAGGGTGGGTTTCATGGCGAGTCCTGATTCCTCTTCTCCGATGTCCGTTTCAGAATCAACACCCAGTCCTGTGCATCGGGCCGGCGCGGCAGGAGGAGACGCTCACCCTTGACGAGGAGAGCGGATTCGAGCTTCGTGCGGTTGCCCGTCCGTGGGTCGAACCACTCGGCACTGTAGCGGTCTCCTTCGGGCATCCGTACCAGGGAGGTGTTGGGGGAAACGTCTCCGCCCTCGAGGAAATAGAGCAGCAAGACGTCGGCGCCATCGGCTTTCACCAGGACTGTGCCTGCCGGCTCAACGGCATCAAGGGACGGTTCCAGTCTCCACCACGCGACCGATTCGTAGCACGCGCGCAGGTGCTGGAGTTGGGCGCCGCCGGGCAAGCGCAGTCCCTCCTCCCACGTGAGCACGGGCCCCCAGCGCGCGGTCGGGCCGGGGTTGGCGCGGTCGAGCACGCCGGCGTAGAGGCCCTGCGCGCCGTAAGTGAAACCGGGGCTGCCGGCTTGCAACGCGATGTAGGCGCTGCGGCGGATCGCGCCGGCGTTGACGTTGAAGTTGGTGGCGGCGAATCCTTCGTAGTTCGCCTCGGCTTCGATGAACGGCATGGCCGACGGGCGCCGCCAAATCTCGTGATAGGTTTTCGCCGACTCGAAGCGGTGATGGCCGGCTTGGAGCATGATGAAGTCCAGCCACGGTTCGCCCCACGCCTGCCGCAGGTCGCGGCTGTGCGCCCACGGGTGCGCGGTCATCGCGCGCCGGTAGGGATCGGTCTCTTTGATGAACTGGCCGACAGCGAGGATCTTCGGCAAGTGCTGCTGTCGCTTGTCCGGATAGATGTTGTACTCCTGCGTGATGAGGAAACTGACCGCGTAAGCACCGTAGCGCGCGATGTAGTAATGCCAGAGCCGCTGCAGTTCGTTGAGGCTGAGCGGGTCGAACATGTCGCCGCGGCCGAAGCCCATCATGCCCACCAAGCCCTTCCGGTCGGCGTAGGCGATGTAGCGGTCCGTCTCGCGCCAGTAACGCAGCGTCTCCGCGTCCGGCGTGCGCACGGCTTCGAACGCGCCGATCTGGCTGCCGGCGAAGAGCGGCCGGTGGCCGTGCGCCTGATACACCGTGTAGCCCTGCGCCACGCGCGCATCCACCTGCTGCCGGAAAACATCAAACGGCACCGTCGGCACAGCCCACCACGTGTCGCCGAGCCAGAAGAACGGCGTGTCGTCGGTGTGGGTGAGATAGCGGTGATTGGCGCTGACCTTGAGAAACCCGCCGTGATGGCGGAGCGCATGGTCGTTGCCGGGCGGCTCAGCCCGGAAAGCGCTGTGCCGTCCGTGCAAACCGCGGTCAGTCGCATCGGAAAAGCGGGTGACGTAAGACCATTCGCCCGTGCGCGTCGGCGTGAAACGAATCTTCCACGCCCGCTCTCCGTCCCAGAAGCCGGGCACTTCGAGGCGCGCGCCATCGGGACCCCGGAACTCGGCGGAGAACTTCGCCCGCGTGAAGTCGAACGGATCGGCGCAGTCCTTCTCGGCAGTGAATGGCAACTCCAACCATTGCCACTGTTGCGCGTTGGTTGTCGGCCGCTTTGCGTCGGGCGCAGTTTCGGATTCGGCGTGCAGCGCGGCCAGCGGCGCGAGCAGCAGGGCGGTGAGGAGTGGCGGGAATAGCTTCACGGTTGTCTTCGGGTCTCTTTCGTGCCGGCAGGTGTCGCGGCGCCCGTGCCGGCTTGCAGGCGGAATTCGGTTTCGAGGGCCTGCCACTTCTCCGACATTTCCCGGACCTTGTCCGGCATCTGCGCGGCCAGGTTATGCTGTTCGCAGCGATCCGTCGCGAGATCGAACAACTCCCAGGCGTCCTCGTCCTCCCGGGCGGAAACGAGCTTGTAGTTGCCGATCCGCAACGCTCGGTTGCCTTCGTGGTGAAAGAAGACGTGGTCGTGCGTCACACGGCCATCCTGGGCGAAGGCCGGGACCAGGCTGCGTCCCGGCAGCGGCGGCGCCCCCGCGTCCAGCTCCGGCTTGATGCCGGCCACATCGAGCAGCGTCGGCACGAAATCAACGACGTGACTGGGATCGTGGCGCAGTTCGCCGCGGGCGGCGATGCCCCGGGGCCAGTGCACAATCAACGGTGTGGAAATCCCGCCTTCGTGCGTCCAAACCTTGTGACGCCGGAACGGAGCGTTGCCGGCACTCGACCAGCCCGGGCCAAGGCACAGGTAGGATTTCTCTGAACCTGGCGAGGCGGCCGGGTCATGTCCGCCACCCCGAACCATGATCGTGGCGTCCGTGCCGTTGTCCGACAGGAAGAGGATGATCGTGTTGTCCCACGCGCCCATGGCACGCACCTGGTCGAGCACGCGCCCGATTTCGCGATCCATCCGGTCGATCATCGCCGCGTGGATCGCCATTTTCGTCGCCTGAAATTGTCTCTGTTCGTCGGTCAACTGCGACCAAGGCGCCGGGTGTTGAATCTCGCCGGGGCCGAGTGTCTGCAAGACCGCCGGCTTGAAATAGCGCGGCGTGAAGGCGGTCTCCAGCGGGGACAGCGCGCAATTGACGATGCCGAGCCGACGCAGGTTCTGCCAGCGTTCCTCGCGCACCTGATCCCAGCCTCTCAGATAACGGTCCCGGTACCGGGCGATGTCCTCCGGCAACGCATGCAAGGGGAAGTGCGGTGCAATGAACGCCAGATACTCGAAGAACGGTTGGCTGGAATGACTTTCGGCATGTTCCTTCAGGCAACGGATCGCATGATCCGCAGCGCCGATCGTCACATAGAACCCCGGCTGGTCGGACAACGGTTTGCCGTCCTCGGTAACATCCGACGCCTTGAAGTAGTTATTCTGTCCGCCCTCGATCTGATAGGAATGGTCGAATCCGGCATCTGCCCGTGGATTGGGCGCACCCAGGACGTGCCACTTGCCGGAATGATAGCAGCGATATCCGGCCGGCTTGAGCCATTGGGGCAACGGGCGCGCCCACTCCGGCAGCCTGCCGTTGGGCGGGTCCATGCGAATCTGCTGCGCGTAGTAGCCGGTCATCAACGAGCTGCGCGTCGGCCAGCAACGCGCGGTGTTGTAGAACTGGGTGAAGCGCAACCCGTTCGCCGCAAGCCGGTCGAGGTTCGGCGTCGCGATGTCCGAGCCGTAGCAACCCAGTTCAGAGAATCCGAGGTCATCGGCGAGGATGACAAGGATGTTGGGTTTGGCCGTCGGGGGTGGGGCCACGGTCGCAGGCAGCGCGGCCGGCGGCGCCAGCAGCAGGGCGGTGAGTAGGGTGACGATGGTGACGGTCGTCCTCATGGGACCGGGATTCGTGCGTTCATTTCGGCTTGAGGGTCAACGTGCAGCGTTGAAGGTTGAACTGGTAAGGGCCGTTGGGGATGCAGGAGTAGAGCAGATGGAAGCCGGTGCCATCGGCGCTGATCCATTTGGAGGGAATGTTGGGCGCAAACCGGTTCTCCGGCGCGCCCCAGTCCGCGCGGTAGTCCACGACGCTCCATGGCCCCCACGGCGCGGGCGCGTCAAACATCCCGAAGTGCGCCCGTCGGTTCGGGTTGTCCTTGGCCCACCAGCCCCATTTCCCGTACGGACTGCACATGACCAGCAAGTAGCGCTTCAATCCCGGATTGTAAACGAGGTTGGGCCGGAAGCAGCCCGCGGGATCGGTGAACACGGGTTGGCGCGCTTCGAAGCGTCCCCAGCGCGGCACGCCCGGACTCGCGAACCCGGCGAAGAACTCGTGCGCGGCCTGGTCGCGGATGGAGGCCACGGGCACCCGCGCCAACACCATGTCTGGATAGTCCGCGTAGGCGCTGGGGCCGTCCGGGGATAGGTAATACGCGTACTTGTCCGGCGCGGCCTGGTAGTCTCTGCCCGCATTCATCCAGACCGGGTATCCGAGTTCCGGCCAATTCCAGTCCACCCACTCCCACGTTCGGCCGCGGTCCGAAGAGACCATCATCCCTGACCCCGTCCCCACGGGGGTTCCCGGCAGGTTCATATTCCTGACCCAGGCATAGAGCACTCCGTCCGCCATCAGCAAACCGCACACTTTGCGCGTGTGTTGACCCTTGGGACGGGGGATGGTGCCCGTGGGCGAATCCAGATCGCGTCCGCTGATCTCCGGCGGCTCGCCCTCGATGACCACCGGATGACAACTGACCCGGTCCGTCCGATTGAACCCCCGACCATCGGTGGGGAAGGCGTACATCAGGCCGTCATCGCCCCAGGTGTTGGCCCAGTTGTCGCCATCGCCGATGGAAAGTCGCTGCGCATCCACCGTCAGGCCCGCGATAACCTCGCTCGGCGGATATGGCGGTACCAAGACCGGAGCCGGTGCCTTTTCCTGAGCATGGGCGGCATGCAGCGCAGCCAGCGGGCCGAGCAACAGGGCGGTGAGGAGGGGGAGGGTGGCTGTCATGGTGTTGAGGATGCGGTGAAGCGGATCATGTTCAGCAGGAGCCTGTCCGCGACGGGGTCCTGGCCCAAGTTGGCGAGCAGACGGAGTTGGGAGGCGATGCAGCGGCCTTTGCCGAGGGGAACGATGGCCAGGTCGGCGCCCCACCAGGTGTCGCCGGGGCCGAGGTAGTGGCGTTTGCGCAGGTCGTAATCAGGGAACCAGTCGTAGCCGATGGACGCGACGATTGGTTCCCCGGCGACATCCTGGAGCGTGTTCTCGGCCCAGACGTTTTCGTAGATCGGCCCCATCATGCCGTTGACCGGGAGGCCGTCGAAGATCGGATGATCCTTCACGAGGTGCGGGATGCCGGTCCAGGTGCCGACGGCTTGTTTCGAGCGGGCGCTGACGGGCAGCAAAGGCGATGCTTCTCCGGCCACGCCCCACTTGGCGTGCGGGCCGCCGCCTTGCAGATAGACGGCGGTGCCCCCGGCCTTGATAAACGCTGCGAGTTCGGCGAACAGCTTCCGCTGCTCCGGCGTTTTCGCTTCGGTGCGCGACACAAATACGGGAAGGCTGCGGTCGGTCGTTGTGTCGAACTCCACAAACGCGATCCCGGTTTGTCGCAAGAACGGCTTCAGCGAATTGCCCGGGTCGAGGACGGCGATTCGTTGTCTGGTAACGGCCAACTGCCCGGCGGTGAAGACGTCGAAGCTGTATGCGTTCCCGGTAACCGGCGAGCCGTCATCCGCCGTGATCTCGGCCTTTACCTGATACGTTCCCTTGAGCGCCTTGGTATCGAACGACTCGCTGAATAGCGGCGTGATACCGGCACCGAAGTTGACTTTGATGGTCTTCGTGAAAACGGTCTTTCCGTCACCGGCGGCGGCGACTTCCACTTTCAGGTTCCCGCTGATGGCACTCAGTTCGTTCACACCGGTGATTTCGATTTTCGTTCCGCGTTCGGCATACACATTGCGCGGATGCAGGCGGATTGACAGGATGCGCGGCTGGCTGGCGGCTTTCGTACCTTCGTAGGCGTAGGTCTTCGGATTGCGCCACAGGTCCAACAGTCCCGCACCGATGATCCAGTCGCCATCGGCCAAGGCGTGAATGCAGTAGCCTTCCACCTTGGGATTGCAGCGCACGGCTTCGATCATGCGCCGGTTTGCAAAGCCGTGGATCTGCTGCTGGTCGAGACAGAACTTCTGGAGGTCGGGATAGATTTTGTCGAACCCGCTTTCTTTCAAAACGCGCCGGTGTTCGTCGGCGAGGCGGCGATGGTAAACCGTGGGCGGCGCGATGGGATTGCCGGTCGCTGCGAAGCGCCGGTTGTTGTCCACCAGGTCGGGCAGGCTTCCGTAACCCAATTCGGAAAAGAACGACATCAGCCCCGGTAGCACATTCTTGCCGGGCAACCGGCCCCGCAATCCCATCGCCTGCATTTCTTCGTGGGTCTTGCTGCCGGTCAGGAGCAGCTTCTGGTAAACCTCCTCGTTGATCTGCGGGCCGGGGTAGTCGTGGATGTCGTTGAACGTGGTCGGTTCGGACTCGTAGGGCAGATACATGTTCGCGCCTTGCGCCCAGCCGCCCGACTCGTCCAGGATCAGGCGCGTCGGATCGAGTTGGCGTGCCAGCACCGACATCGGGTGCAACAGCCGTTGGAGGTTTGGCTGTCGCTCGGTAATCTCGTTGAACAGTTCCCACTGCACCACGCAGGTGCGGTTCCGGTCGCGCAGGATGCTTTCGCGCACCTCGTTTTCAACCCAGCCCGACAGGCTGGCGGATTCGATGGGCAAATCCATGCACTCGACCGCCAGCGAACCCACGGTCAAGACACCCATCTCGTCGGCCAAGTCGAGCCACATCGGCGGCGGCGGTTTGCGCCACGGGCGGATCATGTTGAACCCCGCGTCCTTCGCCAGTTGGATTTCGCGGATCGCCATCTCGCGGCTGTCGGGGTAGGCCAGCTTCACCGGATACAGCCCCTCGAAGAATGTGGCCTTCAAATACAGCGGCTTGTCGTTCAGATAGAACTTCTTGTCGCGAATGGTGAATTCGCGCATCCCGAACCGGGTCTCCCACCGGTCGGAAACCGTGCCGCCAAACGCCACGCTCACCTCGGCGCGATAAAGGTACGGATGATCCGGCGACCAGTACACCGCGTCGGGAATCTTCAGCGTCCAGTCTTGCCGGTTCAAGCCCGGCTTCAGGTCCAACGTCTTGCTGATCGTGGCGGCGACTCGATCCGGCTGGCTGACCGGGCGGATGGCAATCGTGACCCTGGCGGGACCGGCTTTCTTCCCTTCATGCGCCAACTCCAGGTGAAACGCCGCGGTGTTATCGGAAATCTTCGGCTCGATGAACACGTCCTTCACAAATATGTCGCCCGTGGCGATCAGCCGGACCGGTTGCCAGATGCCGCCCGTGATCGCGCCGCGCCATTGCGGCGTTTCCATCGGCCCCATGCCGTCCACCCGCTTCTCCTGCATCAGGATCGGCCCGACCACGCGCAGCATCAGCGTGTTTTCCCCGTCGAATTTCAGCAGATCGTCCACCCGAAACTCGAACGGCGTGAACCCGCCCTCGTGCATGCCCACAGCCGTGTCGTTCAACCAGACTTCGGACCGGAAGTTCACCGCGTCGAACTGCAACCGGATGGTCTTGCCCGCCCAGTTCGCCGGGACTCTGAAAGCGCGCCGGTAGTAAGCGACGCCTTCGTAGTCTTTCTCCATCAGCTCCCAGCAACTGGGCACCGCGATGTTCCTCATCTGCTCCCCCGGGAAATGCTTTTCCCGAACCCATTGCTTCGCTCCGCCTTCATTGCTCCGGTCAAAGACGATCTGCCAAGCACCGTCCAATGATTGGAAATCCCTTCCTGCGGCACTTCCAATGACTGGAATAAGGAAGCTGAACGAAGCGGCCAGCAGAGTTGTGGAGAACGGATCTAGTTTCATTTTGAAGGATCGTGTTCTGCGGTTTCTATTTTGAACACCCATGTCCATTGGCACGGACGTTGGGCACTGTCCTGCAAATCTGCCGGCAGGCGGATGGCCAATCCTCCGTTAGGATCGTCCTGCCAAAAAAGCGGAGCTGATGTGCCAAGCATCATGATCTTGGAACCGAGCTTGGCTTGAACCGATTTGAGTACCAGCTGTTGACCGGGCCACTGGAGAGTGAACGCGTAAACATAGCGATGATCCTTGCTCTGTGTGTAACGAATGTCAGCGCCCTCCCCCCAGCTTTCCCCCGGCCGCGGCCGTGTGGCGAAAATCCCTTCCCCGTTGATGCGCAGCCACGCGCCGGCCTCGCGCAGCACCGCAACGGCGCGGGGATGAAAGGTTCCGCGGGCGTTCGGACCGATCCCAACCATGAAATTCCCGCCTTTAGCCACTGTGTCCACGAGGTTGGTCACAATCCAACCCGCGTCCTGATACTGGGCGGCATCGGGTACATATCCCCATTTCCCTCGAACACCGGTGCCGCCTGCCAGCGGATAAATCACCATCCAGGGCATCGCGGTGTTTTCCTTGGCGCCGGGTACGAATCCCTCGGGGGTGTAATAGTCGCCGTAGTTACCAATCCCTCGTGCCCGCAGCATCACATCAGGCTGGAGCCGCCGCAGGTGCATAATCGTCTCACGCAGTTGTGGCCAGACATCGGCTCCCAACCACATGTCAAAACACACCATGTCCACCTTGCCGTATTGGCTCAGCAGTTCGGTCAATTGCGCCCGATGTCGCGCCATCATACGCGCGGTTTCCTCCGTCGTCCGAACGGCTGCCATCAACACCTGGTTGGTGGTTCTTCGTAAATCCGGCGACGTCGGGACTTGGACCGGATGGCGGACATACGGGCGGAAATCCGCGTCGTACCAATCTGGGTGCGAGTAATAGAGATCCACCTTGATGCCCGTGCGCCGTGCGGCTTCGCATAGCTCTTGCACGATGTCGCGTTTGAATGGTGTTTCCATTATGCTGTATGCAACGTCACAGTTCTCCAGTTGCGGTCCACCGGCCGCGGTCCAGTTTACACGCTGTTTGACGCAGGTATGCGTGTCGTACATGGAAAAGCCATCGTGGTGCTTGGCAGTGAAGGCGAACACCTTGCACCCGGCCTCGTGGAACAGCCTCATCCAAGCGTCCGCGTTGAACTCAACAGGGTGAAAACTGCGGTGGAGTTCCTGGTAGCTCTGCCGTTCGGTCGGAGACATGGTGAGCAACGGCCAACTCACTTCTCCCGTCTGCGGCTCAGCCGCTGCATACAGGCCCCAATGAATCCGCACTCCGTACTTCAGGTCACGAAACGCCTCCCGCGCGGCTTCGGGAGCCTGACGGTATTCCGTCAGTGGCGTTTCTTCGACGTAGGCTCTTACCGGTTTCCAGTGGGCATCGTTGGTTGGAATGCGAACATAGTCGGCAGCGTGCAGCGCGGCCAGCGGTGCAAGCAGCAGGGCGGTGAGGAGGGTGAGGATGGGTTTCATCTGTTTGTTGCCTTTCGTTTTCGTTTGTTCGTCAGTTCCACTCATTGGAAGCCATCGCACCGAAGGTTTCCAGTGGTTGGTAGAAGCCGGCGCGGAGTATTCCAAACCCTGCAACTCCCGGCAAGTCGCGGTCCGCGTGCAGCGCGGCCAGCGGCGCGAGCAGCAGGGCGGTGAGGAGCGTGTGGAGGTGTTTCATGATTGTTCCGTTCTTTGTCATTGCGGTTCTTTAACCGTGGCGTGGCGGCCATGCGTGTTGCAGGTCTTCGAGTGGGAGTCAGGGTGCAAACACCGTTGCCGCGATATGACCCTGGGGGTGGTCCTTGGTGGCCCAGTAATACGTGACCACGAGATGGTTTTCATGGTTCGTCACCAGACGGGGATAGCCCACATCCGCGCTGTGGTCCTTGCCCGCTTGAAAATCGTCACGCAACACCCGTTCGTCGCCCCAGGTCCTGCCGCCATCGGAACTGATCCGCGCCTTGATCTGTGCCGTCCTCCGGTCGCCATAGGCACAGGCGATCCTGCCGTCTTTCAGCGCCACCAAGGCCGGAGGATTTCCATTCTGCTCCTTGCCACCGGTTTCACCCACGCGACTCAGAAAGCTCCACGTCCTGCCATGGTCAGCGGAACCATAAGCATCCACGTGCCCGGCCATGAAAGCCTCGCCCTTGGCGTCCCGTTCGACCCGGTTGCAACGCAAGGTGGCCACGATGGAACCATCCTTCAGACGGCATACCGCAGGCATGACGGCGCGGAAGGGACCGCTGAGCGGCGCGATCCAGGAGACAAAGTGGAATGACTTCCCGCCATCGGTGGTTTCCGCGACGTAGGATTTGTCCCACTGATCCACCCACTGGGACGGTTTGCCGCCATCGACCGTGCCGGTTGCTTGGCCCCTCACCCTTTTGAAATCCTTGGGGCGGGCTGACATGAAGATCAGACAGGATTCGGGGCCGGTCATGAGATAGCCGGTTCGGGAGGTGCAATCCGTGCCTGCAAGATTCGGGTCTTCCATCAGACCGTTGAAACAATAAGGGCCACGCCAGTTCTTGCCCTTGTCCTCCGATACAAAAAACGATCCGATCTTATCAGTTGAACCATGATAACCATCGGCCATCACCCGCATGGCAAACCCTGGGGCTTCAAAGCTAACGTTTCCCGGCGATGCGACGGGCTTGGCGCTCTTCCCGACGAAATTGGACGGGTCTTCCGTGCTCCACGTCGTTCCGCCGTCGGTGCTTCGTGCCAGCAGATTTTTGCGGTCCGTTTTTCCGATGTTGTGGCCCTCTTGTTCCACAAACGGTCCTTTGGTGAAGCCCACCAGGATTTCTTTTCCATCGTTCCATGTCCAAGCGCCGTTGTTCGCCGGCCAGCCTGCAAACGAACCCGGCTCGGCGAAGACAACAACATTTGTTGCTCCTTTAACCGGAACCTCATCAGCGTTTGCAAAGCTAACAGCCAATAGAGCTGCAATAATCCCTGTCAGAGCTACTGTTCTTTTCATGTTGTTTATATTCATGCCTGCTTCTGTGACGGGTTCCCGTCACGTTTTTCGCCCGGAGTTTCTTGGTTTTGGGCGGCGCTCTTTCGCCGGGTTTTTCGATTCCGGCGCCACCATATTTACGTTCCGTTCGTTTTCCCGGTATACTCCCTCACTCGCGGTGCGTCGACACGTCGGGTTTGGGCGCGTTCTTCGCGCTGCGCTCGGCCAGGATGCGCTTGGCGTACTCGATGGCCTCCTGGTGCTCCGGGCCTCCCTCGGACCGAGTGGTGAGGAAGGGCACCGGCGCCCGCTGCTCTCGGGGCCGGGGACCGGCGGTTTCAAATGAGCACGGACGCATGCCGTGACGGGTGTAGATCGAACCTGGCGTTATGGCCTTCGGCCAACCCTCGGGACCCGGGAAGGGTCCCGGCAGCACGGTGTCCTTGGCCCCATTCCCGGTGCTGGCGCACCATTCGCCGTAAGGGATCATGCGGTCATGCGCGCCGTAGCTACCATCGACGCCGACCTCTAGGTGGCTGGTGGTGCTGGCGATGAGATTCCCCCGCGGGAAGAACCCCGTGTTGGTGGGCGCGGTGCCCGTTTGGAAATGGAAGAGGGCGCCGTTGGTCGTGATGAGTAGGTTGCTCTCGATGCAGGCCATGTCGTTTTCGTAAGTCTTGCCCGAGGCGCGGCGCGCCAGGCTGCGCCCGCAGGGACCGAGGATATTGTTCCGGATCTGGCTGCGTCGCCCCTTGATGTTGAGGGCATCCATGGTATCGCGCACCAGGTTGTCCTCGATGCGCAGGTAGGAGGCGCAATCGTCGATGTAGATGCCGTTGCCGCCATACACGCTGCATTGCACGTTGCTCACCACGTTGCCGCGGATCACGCAGCCGATCATGTTGCCGTGGACGTAGATCCCCCCCAGGTCGTTGGAGCAGGGCATGGACGCCTCGCCGATGTCGTGGATGTGGTTATTGGCGATGAGGGTATCGAACGTGCGGAAGACGTCTTCGTTGTCCATCGAGCCGCCGCTGCAGTTGATGGCGGTAAAGTAGCCATCGGTGATGCGGTTGTGGGCGAGTACCGAGCGCGTGGGCTTTTCGACGATAAGCGCCACCGATCCGGGGAACACCCGGCCGTAGCCCGAGATGTCGTTGTCGGTGACCCGGAGCTGCGTGAGGCGCCCTTGCTCGTTCTCCTCGGGGGTATTCTCCCGCCAGGTGCCGACGGCCTTGATGGCGCCGCTGCCCAGGTCGTGGAAGCGGTTGCCGCTGAGTTCCACCTCCGCGTTTCCGTAAGCGAGGTCGATGGCGCATTCGCCCAGGCTCTCGAAGACGCAATCTCGCACGGCGACCTTTCGGGTGCCGGAGAAAATGAGCAGGCTGGGGCCGTAGTTGCCCCACCAGTTCCCGGTGCCGCGATGCGCCTGATGGTCGATTTCGGAATGGCGGAACGAGATCCCTTCGATGGTGAGTCCCGTCAGGAAGGCGCCTTTGCGCCAGTCCCCCTGAAAAGTGAAGGAATTGGTGAGGCGGGGAGCCCAAGCCTCGAGGGAAGCGGCGCTCTCTCCGGGGAGAGGGATGTAGTAGAGCTTGCCGGCCGGGCGGTCGAGGTACCACTGGCCCGGCTCGCGCAGCTCCTCGAACACGTTGTCCATGTAGTAGGAGGCGCCGAGGTACCAGGTCTGGTGGGGGTACGGAGTCTCCTGCTTGATCCAATCCGCCACGCCGTGTGAGGGGTGGGAATGCACCAGGGGCATGACAGTGCCCCACTTGAAATACGCCGTGCGTGCCGGCAGATCGACGTTGGTGAGCGGGAGCCAGGCGTGCTGCCAATAGTGCAGCACCAGGGCATTCACGTCGCCCTGGTTCGTCCAGGGGCGGATATCGCCCTCGCGGAAGACGAAGCGATCCTTGTGGGCGGTGGAGAGGTTGCGCCCCTCCTCGGAGGGGATGAGTTGCTCCACGCGGCTGTAGCCCTCGCGCGGGAGACGCGGCCGTTGCGCCCGGCGCCCGTTGACGAACAGTTGTCGAAAATCCCAGGCACCGCTGCGCACCTCGGGCAGTTCGGTCACCAGGCACGGGGCCCCGGTGGTGGGCACCTCACCCGCGTTCCAGCCCCCGAGCCGCCGGGCTCCCGTGACCACGGGTTTCGCCCCCGGCGCCGCTTTGATCGAGAGGGGCCACGCGTTACTGAGCGTGAAGTTCACGGGCTCATCCAGGAGATGGGTGCCTTCCATCAGGACGATATTCACGGGTTGGGAGAGAGGCCCCGGTCCGAGGGTACGCGTGGAGAGCTCGATGGCGTGGGGAATACTGCGCAGCGGCAACTCCGCGGTGAGCCCTGAGTTCGTGTCGGATCCGCCGGGGGAGACGTACCAGGTCGAGGCATGCAGCGCGGCGAGCGGCGCGAGCAGCAGGGCGGTGAGGAGGGTGAGCGTGGGTTTCACGGCTATTCTCCCTTCACGTCGTAGCAGTAGAGGTTTGTGTCATAGCGGAGGTACAGTCGCCCACCGACAACGACCGGGTGTGACCAACTGCTGCCCCGACCGGCGACTTGGACTAGGCCCGTCACCTTGCCGCCGGTCGCGGATGGTTCGACCAGCCAAGCCGTGCCATCCTTGCTGGAGAAGGCGTAGACCATACCGTCCGCCCAGCAACACTGTCCGGCGTCCACGTCCGGAAGGGACCACAGCGGTTTCCCGCTCTTGAGGTCCGCACAGGTCAGGCCCCGGCCGCTGCCGCCGTAGACACGACCCTGCGCGACGACGTAATTCCCGGGCCGGGTGCCCACGGCGGGTCTCGAGATCTCCTTGAAGGACCACTTCCCGCCCTCGGAACCAACCTGGAAGCAGATACCGCCACCGCCTCTGGGAATCCACACGAGGAACCCATCTTCGTAGGCGGGTGTGGCGATGTTCTGACGGTTACCGGACGAGAAGTCGTGTTCCCAGACCTTCCTGCCGGTCTTGGCGTCCACAGCCAACAGGCCGTTCTCCGAACCGTTCACGACAATCGTGCTGTCGGCGGCGCGGAGGGGAATGCAGGAACTGTAGCCGGCGGTCAGGGGCACGTTGGACTTCCACACGTCCTTGCCGGTGACCTTGTCGAGCGCGACGATTCCGCTTTCCCCGCCGGGCGTGACGATGACCAGGTTGTCCAGGACGAGGGGGCTCTCGGCGTAGTACCAACTCCCGCGCTTCCCGCCGAAGTCGGCGACCATATCCCGCTTCCAGACGATCTGCCCGTTGCCGGCTTGGTGGCAGGCCACCAGTCCGTCGTTCCCGATGAAGTAAACACGGTCCCCGTCCACGGTCGGTGTCGACCGGGCGCCCTTGTAGTTCGCATGGTTATCCGTGATCCCATGTTCGGCCCGCCAGACGTTCTTGCCGTTAGCGTCCAGGCAGACGAGCATCAGCTTCCCATCGGAATAGCCGGTGGTGTAGACGCGGTTGTCGACGACGGCGACGGAGGACCACCCCGATCCGATCGATTCCGCTTTCCACAGGAGCTTGGGACCGCCTTCCGGCCACTGCTTCAACAGGCCGGTGTCGGGGGAGTGGCCGTCCCGGTTGGGGCCGAGCCAGCCCGGCCATTGTGCGTCGGCGGCGTACGACACGGCCAGCGGCGCGAGCAGCAGTGCGGTGAGGCGGGTGAGGGTGTTTTTCATGGTTGCTCCTTCGACAACTTGGTTGAATCGCCGTCCCCTTGTCAAGGTTCGGAGAAGAATCGTCGGAAGTCCTTGATGCGGTGGAAGGTCGTCAGGTTGCTGTCGTGACCGCGCGGCGGTTTGCCGTCGCCCACCTCGAACGCGGTGCGCGAAGCCACGACCAGATCCTCTCCATCGAAATCGTACGCGAGGTATTGGAAGGCCTCGTAATCCACATGGGGCGATTCGAGAAACACGGTGGCAACCCGCCAGTTCCGCAGATCGCGCGAAACGACCAGTGCGGCGACGTTGCGAATCAACTCCGGCGGCCATCCCGAGTCACGGTAGGCGGGCAGCACCGGATTGGTGAGGGCGAAGAACCAGCCGGACTTTGAATCGTGGCCCGCCGCGAACTTCTTCTCCCCGCCCGGAAGGGAGACCCAATCTTCAGGTCGCGGATCCCGGATCTTCTTTGGGTTCGGTCCCGCCCGCAGCAGCACGGTGGAGGCCTTTCCGTGGATCTTGGGCATCACCACGACGCCGGTTTCGGGCGAAGCCACGACCTGGGCCTCGGTGATGCGTACCTTCTTGCCGAATGGCCCGTGGTTGAGATCCGCCTCTTCGGATAGGGTCCATGAATCCGCCCGCAGCAAGTCGGCTTCGACCGGCGCCGAGAACACCCGCCGGCCCGACTGGGCAACCCAGATGCGCCCCTCGTGGATCACCGGGCGGTTCGGAGTGCCGCCAAAGTCGCCCCGCCGCAAGAGACCCGAGCGTTCGTCCCGCGGCTCCGTCCACGTCCGCCCTCCATCGTCGGATCGGCGGATCAGCGCATCGCCCGGGGCGGCCCGGTAGCCCAGCAGGTAGAGCGCCCCCCGGTGGACAAAGAGGCTGCCCCGTTTCATGTCCCGCAGCACCGCGAGTTCGTCCCAGTGAAGTCCGCGATCCCGGGACCCGAACACATGCGTAGTCCCGGAGCGATCCGCGCCTGATCCGGAGCCGAAGAGGTTGTCGCTGATGACGTACTCGCCGGAGGGAAGCACCGCGATGGACGGCGACGCGGTGTAGATGGCCTTCCCCGCGATTCGTCCCACCAGCGAGGGAACGGGGAGACGGTGAACCACCACGCCGGGAACCTTGGAGTTATCCGTCGTCCCGCTCCGACAGGAAGCCGAAAGCAGGCAAGGGCCCGCGGCCAGAGGCGCGAGCAGCAGGGCGGTGAGGAGGGTCGGGGTGGGATTCATCTCCTCGTCTCTGCCGTGATGAAGCCCGCATCGCCGAAGTCGGTCAGGTCATGCGCTCCGCCATCGCCGGCGTCGAGCACGAGGAGGCGCAACGGACCGTCGGCATCGGGCGGCAGGTTCACGGCGATGTTCCACGGATTGGTGCCGCCGCGCAGGACGGGGGACCGATGGGTGCGCAGTTTGCCGGCCCAGGCCTCCACTTGGACGCTGCCTCGGGCGCCCTTTCCGTGAATCCCCACCCGAGCCACGAACTGCTTGTACTCGGGCTTGAGTGCGTAGACGAGTTCCGCGCGCGAATGCACGCCCAGGCCTTTGTCGAAGGCCGCGCCATTGATGTTCAGCGGCGTGCCGTCGGCACAGGAGTTCGTTGCCACTTGACGCCAACCGGTCACGGCCGACACCGGCGCAAGGTCTCCCAGGAAGACGTTCGGCCTCGGGGGCACGGTGTCCTCGACGGGACTGATGTCGAACGGGGTCACCAGATACGGCGCCGAAAAGACCGGCGAAGCCCGTTGCGCATTGCGGAAACACGCGGCACGCAACGTGGCACTCCGGTCCAACGTCACGCTTCCGCCGCAGGCCGGCGAATCCACCGTCGGCTCGTTGCCGTCCAAGGTGTAGCGCACCACGGTTTCATGGTCGAAGGGCTTCCCGGACCAGTCCGCGTGTGCCGATACCTTCACGTGACCCTGGACGGCAAAGCACTCCCAAGTCGGCGAGAATCGGATGTGGCGGGTGTCGAGATGCGTTAGGCGAATCACCCACGCGTGAGCGCAGGGCAGCATGTCGGGACGGAAGGCCGACAGGTCGAGCAGCAGGTCCTCACCCTGGCCGGTGACGGGGATGTCGAGATCGGTTCCCACCATGCGGGCGCGAGTGGCGGCGGTTGGCTTGGGATGATGCAGGCGCAGTCGGCCTGCCGCTGGCCACTTCGTGACGATGGCATACACCCCGTCGCCCCGCCGCGTGTAGAACACCGAGTCCTGTTCTCCATGCGCCCACCAGGGCTGCGTGTCGTAGATCGCCTCGCCGTTCACCTTCAACCACTCACCCATCGCCAGCAGGCGCTCTTCCATGATGGCCGGAATGGTGCCGTCGGCGGCGGGGCCAATGTTCAGCAGCAGATTGCCGCCCCGGCTGACCAGGTGAGCCAGCAGCGCGATCAGTTGCGGGGCCGTCCGGTACTCGGCGGCGCCCTCGTTGCGGTTGTGGCCGAACGAGGCTCCCATACCCCGGCACTCTTCCCATGGATGTCCGCTCGCCAGTTCTTTCCCTTCACCCACGTGGCCATACTCCGTGGTGAAGTAGCCGCCGTGGACGCTGCGACAATCCTTCCCCCAGCGGTCGTTGATGACGACCTCTTGGCGATTCGGCGCTTCGTTGAACAGCCACGCCAGCAGTTCGGGCGAGCGCCACGTGGCGCTGTCCTGGCCCCACTCGCCATCGGCGAAGATGAGCGCGGGCTGATAACGCATCACCAGATCCTTGAACTGCGGCAACATGTGCTCGCTCACATAGCGCGGGACATCGGTGAGGTAGAGCGGGTGGTTCCATTCGTAGAGCGAGTAGTAGCAGCCCATCTTGAGGCCGCGCTTCCGCACGGCCGACGTGAGGTCTCCGAGCAGATCCCGATGCGGGCCGGTCTCGCTGGCGTTCCAGCCGGGACTCTGGGCGCTGGGCCACAGGCAAAAGCCCTCGTGGTGCTTGGACGTGAGCACGACATACCGGGCGCCGCTGCGCGCGAACACGTCAGCCCACCGGTCGGGATCGAAGAGCTCGGCTTTGAAGAGCGGCGCGAACTGTTCGTACTTGAAGTCTGCGCCGTACACGCGCCGGTGAAAGGCTGCCGTATCCGATTTCCCGTTCTTCAGCATGCTCCAATACCACTCCGCGTATTGGCCTTTCGGTCCCCACGCCGGCACGGAGTAGACACCCCAGTGGATGAAGATGCCGAACTTCGCCGCGGGATACCATTCCGGGGTTGGCCGGGCATCCAAGGACGACCAATTCGCCTCGTAGTGGACCGGCGTACCGGCGGCATGCAGCGCATCCAGCGGCATGAGCAGCAGCGCGGCGAGGAGGGTGGGGGTGGACTTCATGGTTGTTCCTTGTGTTCCCGACCCCTCATTTCCCGGCTTTCGGCCCCGTGGCCTTCAGGCTGAGGTCCTTGAACTGCGCCGAGACCGCACTCAGTCCGGGCACTTCCCAGCCGATATTCATGCCGCCGATCTTGTAATCGGCCAGGTTGGTCGAGGAGTTGCACACGCCCCTGCTCCAGGTCCTTTCCAGCGCCTCGACCATCAGCGGCAGGATGTTGGTCTGGATGCCCAGCCGCGCGCCGGGCACAAGCCCGCGATCCGCGAACGGCCGGGTGCCGACACTGTGGATGAAGCGACCGGTTCCCCGCTTCTCGCCTTTGCTTTCATCTTCCTGGCCGGTCCCGTCGCGCATGGAGGTCGGAGGGATCACCGGATGGCGGTCGTCGTAGAACGGCACGCCGAACCACACGTAGTCCTTGCCGTAGCCCGGGCTCTGGCGATTCAGGTTCTGCAGGGTGAAATAGAGCTGGAATTGGGCGGCATGGAGACCCTCGGAATACCCGCGGTCGCGTTCATGGAGGTTGCGGGCGGAGCGCAGTTGGACGCTGACTCGGAGCGTCATCGCCTGGCAGTCGGCGAGGGAGGGCCCCGCTTCCGACGCGTGTCCGCCGGGAGCACAGATCGTCTGCTCCAGCAGCAAGTGCGGCCACGGGGCCTTGGCCCGACGATACTGACTTCCGTATTCCTCAATCGAATTCACCCCCAACACGAAGTCCGCATCGGGGGTGCCATGGCCCAGGATGAACTCCTTGTAAGCGTTGGTCCACTTCTTCTGGCCCTCCGGGAGGGTAAGCGGTTCGACGGAAGCGAGGCTCGCCTTGCTGTAGGCTTGCATCAGCGTCCAGATCGGCGCCGCCCCTTGGTCCTGCCCGCGCAGAATGCCTTCCTCGCGGGCGCCGTAGCCGGCAGGGCCGGGATTCACCGATCTCAGCTTCACGCCGCGTTCGCCGCGGGGGTCGCCGATGAGTTCGATGGAAAAAGGCGCCTGGAAGTTTGATTCTCCCCCTGCGGCGGCGCTGCCTGCGTGTTCGGCTCCCTGGGCTTCGAAGGTGAAAGCCAAGGCCAACGCAGGAAGGACAGGGACCGCTGCGAACCATGCGGACGGAGTTCTCTTTGACGCTCCGCGCTCCGGCAGCGCGGCCGGCGGCGCACGCATCGGGGTGGCGAGGAGGGTGAGGGTGGGGGCCATGGGAGGAGGTCCTTCTACTTGCCGTTGGTTCTAAGGTGCGGAAAGGCCGGGGGTATCACCGTCGCGCCCGCGCTCCAATCGGCGCCGCCGTGTTCGAACGCGCCCAGGTCCGGTGCGCTGCCCCGGAAGGGACTGGCCGAGCCCGCGTCGTTGATGCCGGGGATCCCCGCGCCGGCGTCAATCGAAGCGGCCCCGGCATTCAGTCGGAAGTCCCCTCTTGCCGCGTCCGCGAAGTCGCGGGCCGGCGCGTTGTCGCGGTTGTGGCTGGCGATGACGCCGCCGATGGCGGTCGCCTTGAAGCCGGCCCCGTTGGCGTGATTGTTCCGGAACACCACGTTGGAGATGGACCCTTTGCCCCAGGTGTGCGACGCGATCGCGTTGTCGAAGTTGCCCCAAATGGTGTTGTGGCAGCAGAGGATGTTCTCCTGCCGGTGTTGCGCCCCGTGAAGAAAGATGCCGGCCTTGCCCGCGCGCGGGTTCAGCGAGTGGATGACGTTGTGATGAATGGCGACATGGTCCGCGCCATTGTCGATGTAGAGGCCCCAGAAGAACTTCTCCGTGCTGCGGGATCGTTGCCCCGAGCAGCGGTTGAAGGCGATCTCCCCCTTGAGCCACCGCTCGTCGCTGGGGACATCGTCATTGTTGATGTAGATGAACGAGCCGCCGTCCATCATCAGGTAGGTGACGTCGCGGATGTCGTTGTGTCGAATGATCGGGTGGCGCACGTGGTTGACGTTCGAGCCGTCGCCGGGGTTCTTCTGCACCAACGCGATGCCGGCTCCGCCCGACCTCTTCAGGGTGTTGTGCTCGATCCGCAGCCGCGTGCCGAAACCGGAGATCGGCGCCGCCAGCCAGCGACCGAACCAGCCGAAATCCTCGAGGTAGTTGTTGGTCACGGTCAGATCGTCGCCTTCGAGCCGGATCCCGGAACCCCATCCGCCCACGAGGGAGCAGTTCTTGACGGTATGATTCGCCCCGGCGATGTACAGACCGGTTGCGCCGTCCTCCGGAGAACCCCAGTTGGTTGGCCAGCGCGACGGACCCTTCCGGTTGCCCCACGGGGAGACGTGCCGGAAGTGGCAACCGTCCAAGGTATTGCTGGCGCCGCCCGCGACCTGAACCGACGCTCCAAGGAAATACAGACCCTTGATCGTCACGTTGCTTCGGCTCGGCAACGCAAAGCCGTAAATGCGAGTGCGCGCCTCGACATCGGCCGGGGCGCCGCCGCCGGGCGCCCAGAAGAACAGCGCGCCCTTTTCCCAGTGCCATTCCCTCTCCGCATCCAGGCAGTTCAGGTGGTCGAGGATGTAGCCGGCACCTTCTCCCGAGTGCTTGTCGTCCTTCCACTGGTACTCGTATTCGCGCACGTCGGTGACCGTGAGACGGCCGCCCTCGATGGCGGCGATGCGGCCTTCATTGGGACAGAAGTTCAACGCGCCGTGGATCCCGGAATACCAGCCGCCAACCAGACTGCCGGGCGGAGTGGCCGATTCAAACGCCACCCGGTAGCGACCGTCCTGGTGGGAGGCGTTGCCCTTGGCCCAAGAGGCGGTGTCGAGATGGTCGCCCGCGAAGTTCGGCCAACGCGCCTTGTGCATGGAATTCGCGCCCACAAAGACGTCATACACCTTCGCGTCGACCGCCGCCTTGTAGACGTTGCCGGAATGGACCGTCCAGCCGCTCACCGGATCGCAGCCGGTGATCAAGGGCGTCTCGTTTTCATACGCCGCGAAGGTCTGCCCGCTCTGGGGCGTCACGGCCTCCCGGTAGGTCCCGGCGCGAACGAAAGCCGTCTCGCCTGCCTTCATGGTGTCGGCGGCCTTCTGGAGGGTGCGCCAGGGGGCGGCAAGCGTCCCCGGGTTGGTGTCGTTGCCTCGCCGGGCATCCACGTAGTAGCCAGCCTTCGCCGGCGACGCAGCCGCGCCGGCGCTTGAGGCGGACGGCGGCGTCCAGACTGTGGCGGCGATGTCGCGTTCGGCCTTTTCGTTTTCCTGCCAGTAGTAAATGGTCACGATCTTGCCATCGGGCCGCAGGGCGTTGCGCGTGTAGCCGATGTCTTCGTCGCCCCCGCCACTGCGCAGGATCAGTTCCCCGCCCCAGGTCGCGCCATCGTCCTCGCTGATCTTTGCGCGGATGGAGGTCGGACCGGCGATCGGCTTGCGATAGCCGTAGGTCAACACCAGCCGCCCATCCGTCAATCGCGTCAGCGCCGGCGGCGTCGTGCCGGCTTCGTCGCCCACGGGCGTTGAGGCCAGTTTCCAAGTTCGCCCGTTGTCCTCGGACACCCGGCAGTCAATCCAGCCCTTCTTCGGATAGGCGGTCAGGTTGCGAATGCAGCAGACGAGTTTGGTGGGACTGACCCGCACCGTCGCCGGCATCAGGGCCACGTCGTGCCGGGTTTCCGAAGTCTCCGTGACGCGGCTCACCAGCGCCTCCTTGGTCCAGGTCACGCCGCCGTCGGTGGTCTTGACCATATAGACCATGCCGCCGTTTTCGTTGCGCTTGATCGCCGCCTTCGATCCCGACCAGAAGGCCAGCGCTGTGCTCCTGTCCTCGACCAGATAGTCCGTCCGCAGTTGCCAGGAACGCTGATCGAAAAGCGGCAACTGGAACGGCCCCTTCCAGGTCACGCCCCGATCCGGTGAGTGGTAGAGATAGCCGCCCCATGAAAAGTGCAGGATCGTGTTCGGGTCGGCGAGGTTGATTGGGGTCGTCAGCGCAGGCACCCCTTTCAGCGGCGGACCGAATTCCGGGAACCTGGCTCCGGCTGGGCCGGTGAAGCTCGGCTCAGTGATTTGGATGGGCACGACCGTGTGCTGTGTCCAAGTCAGACCGCCGTCGAGCGAACGCGACTGCTCGATGCGGATGGGCTTGTCGAAGTTGATGTCGTGCGAGCCGACGGGCTTGTCCTGGAACTCGCCGCCGCGGTATTGGACGAGAATCTCGTTGCCCCAGCTCCAGATGCCGCCGTTGGCCGGCCAGCCGAAACAGCGGCCTTTCTCGTGCCGGACGTTGACGTGGGTGGCGTCGGGGATAGGCTGGGCGTTAACATCGGCGTGCGTGCCGGCAGGTGAGGTTGCCAGACATGCTGCGATGACGAGGATGGAGTGTGTGGGCAAGAATCTCAGCGTCATGGCGCCTATTCCCTTTGGCTGGTCTTCGCGGTGACTTCGTTGGACCACGAGGATTCTCCGGCGGCGTTGAAGGCTCGGACGCGGTAGGCGTAGGTCTGGCCGGGGTTCAAGCCGTAATCGGTGAACGATGTCCCATTGGGCAGGGTGCGGCCCTGGACCGGTTTCCATTCCCCCGCCGCACCGACCTTGCACTCCAGCCGGAAGCCGTCTTCCGTGTCGCTGTTGTCGTTCCAGGCCAGCTTGAGGAGGGTGGGGGACACGGCGACAGCCCGCAGTGCCGACGGGGCTGGCGGCATGGTGACCGGCGGCGTGCGGACGGCGACTTCCTCAGAGAACTTCGACAAGCCGCCCGCGTTGAAGGCAGCGATGCGATAGCTGTAGGTCTTGCCCGGTGTCACCACGTTCACGAAATCGTCCACACAACTCGTCACGCCCGGCGGGGTCGTCTTCACGTGGAACCACATCCCCACGTCGGCACGCTTGCGATCCACCCGCCAGCCGTCGGCGTTGCGGCTCTCGCCCTTCCATGAGAGTTGAATGCGATTGCCGTCCAGCGCGGTGGCCTTCAACTCCGAAGGCGCGTCGGGCACGGCCTTGCCCGTTCCGGGTTGCAGCGGAATCCACGTGCGGAATTCGCGCGAGACGCCGGCCTGACTCGAGTCGCCAAACGGAATCAGGGCGCAGCCGTCGGCCCCCGCCAGAGCGGGCGAGGTGTAGGCTTGGCCGCCGATCCAGCCCGGTGGCAGGAAGTCCCCCTCCATAGCCAGCGCCGGTGCGCTGTTGGCTCGTACCCGGCCCGCCGTCAGTTTTCCCTCCGCGCCGTTGCCCGCCACCAGCGTCAAGACCTGCGGGCCGCGCATGAAGGCGAAGTGGCCGGGATAACTCGCGCCACCCGGCACGATCCGTTCGTTCAGGTCCATCGAGATCTCGACGACGTCGCCGGCTTTCCATTCGCGCTCGAGGTTGAGGTACTGGCCGGGTGTGCCGGCGTGTTTCTGGCCGACAACTTGCGCGGTGAAGTCCTTGGCCCACGAGGGCACGCGCAGGGCCAGGCGGAAGTTCGCCGGCTTCTGCGGATGCACGCGCAGCGTGACGTTACCGGACTTCGGGAAGACGGTGGCCATCTCCACGCGCACGGATAGCGGGCCGGATTTCGCCAGAACGGTGTCCTCCATCGAGCCGGCGGTGTAGAGGAGGACGCCGAGGCCGCCGGTCGCGAACTTCGTCCAGACGGCTTCCGGCGTGCGGGCGATCTCGCGCATCACGCTCGAAATACAGCAGGGCGCGCCCCGAACCTTGCCCGTGACATCGTGTCGAGCGAAGTTCTTCGCGCCATTCATTCCGGTGTTGTAGGACTGGAAGCAATCCTGCGGACGCTGGCTGGCGAGAAGGAAATTGTAGAGCGCGTTCTCGATCGTCTCCACGTAACGGGATTCGCCCGTGATCTCGAAGAGCACGCGGCTGAGGAAGATCCAATGGGCGGTGACGCAGCCCTCGGCTGGGCCGTCGCTGGCTTCGGCGGGCAGGCAGTGGTCCTCCTTGAAGCACTCATCCGCACCACTCGATCCGGCGAGGTAGAGGCGGTTGGCGGCAATGTCCTGCCAGGCGTTCTTGGCCGCGGCGAGGTACTCGGGCTGGCCGGTAAGCTGATACATGCGCGCGAGGCCGATGATGCAGGAGAGCATCTCGTAGCCCTTGCTGCGGTTGCGCACCTGGCCGATTGCCTCTCCGAATCTCATCTCGCGCGCGGCGCGGTTGGCAAAGGTGTCCTCGATGTCGCAGACACGTTTCGAACCGGTGGTCAGGGTGCTGATGAGCTTCGGTCCGGTGGCGCTCTCGAAGGACGCGACGACGTACTCGCAGAAGCGGCGGTACTTCGGATCGCGCGCGTGGCGGTAGAGGTAGGTCATCGGCTCGAGGATGCTCGCGGAGCCCATGGCCCAATGGCCGGATTGGTTGATGTCGCCCAGGCCCGGGCCGATGGTGGCACAGTAAAGGTCTCCGATCTTGCGCGCCGCGTTCAACGCGTTCTCGTCTCCGGTCAGCGCGTAGTAATCCACCAGGCCGAGCAGCACGTACTTGTGCTCCCAGATGTCCCAGCTCTTGAACCGTGCGGTCGTGCCCAGCCAGCCGGTTTCATCCTGGAGTCTGCACCATTCCCGAACGATCCGGTCGAGCAGGTCACGTGGAGCGGCGTCGCCGGAGAGCAGATGCATCCGGGAAAGCCCCTGCATGATCTTGCCGAGGTACTCGCCGGTGGGCCACTTGGGGTTCGTGCCGTAACTGGCCAGGTAATCGTCCACACTGAACGTCTTGAGCAGACCGGTGCGGTAGTTGAGGTCCACGCGCCGGCCCAGATAGGAGACGGGATCGAGCCGCAGGCCCGCGTATCGAACGGGTTCGCAAGTGTCCTTGATCGTGTTCGCGATGACCGGGGCCTTGGCCCACGCCCGCGCCCGCGCGCTGTCAGCCGGCGCATCGGCGGCGTTCAGGGCAGCCAGCGGCGCGAGCAGCAGGGCGACGAGTAGTGTGAGCGTGTGTTTCATGGTCGCGATGCCTTGAAGAAGTGTGGCATGTGGTTTCTCTAGGGTCACCGCGGGGAATTGTCGAGGCGCACATTGTCCACGTAGAACACGGCACCGGGCGCGCCGATCGCCATCCAGCCGATCCAGTTCAACGCGTTGAACTGATCCGGGTGCGCCAGGCCTTCATAGCGGCGCGCCTGCGCCTCACCCGGCAGGGTGACCAGCAGGTCGTGGCGCCGGTTGGCGGCGGGCCCTAACGGACAGCGCACTTCCACGCGCACCCACTGTCCTTGCGGAATTCTCACCAGCTCCTTACCGCCAGACTTCAGCGCGCCGTCACGTGTGATCTCGAATGCGGGTCCTTGGCGGTATTCCGAGCCGCCGCGCTTCTCGTACTGGCGACACTCGAAAACCTGGTGCGAGTTCGCTTCCATCCGGATGTCATAGGCAACGCTCGCCAGGCCCGCATCCAGCTGCGCCTCGCGCCAAGTGTGAGGCTGCCAGGCGGGCTCCGTGGCGGAAGGCTGCGTGTCGGTGAACTTCAAACAGCGTCGTCCGTGGGAAGCTGCTTCCTCGGTGACCACGATGCTCCCGGGTTGGTTGGCCCAGGATCCGAAGTCGAGCGGTTCGTCGCCCACGCGATCCGTCTCGAAGTCATGGCCAAAAGGAGCATGGGCAATCGGCGTCATTGCATCAACCGGGGGGGCGGGCGGGAAGGCGTGCGGCACCGCCGGGAGTTGCGCGGTCCGATCGATCTGGGTCAGGCGTCCGGCCGAAGCCGGGTCGCGCGGCACAAAGCCGTTCGCCAACACCCGGGTGCCCTCGCGCAAACGAAAGTCGGCCGTCTCGACGTTCACAAACGGGAGCGGACCAAACGCGCCGTCGGGTTCGCGCTGCTTCCACGCGGCCTCATTCAAATCGCCGGGCATGACCGCCGCCTGGTCCATGCTCCAGTATAGGTTGCGCCGGAATGTGACCTTGGCATCCAGCGGCCCCCGGGGAAGTTCCTCGACGAATGGCGCTCCCCGCCAGACGAAGACGTTGCCTTCGAGCAACAGCGGCCCGCTCTTGCCAATGTCGCAGATGCGGAACGCGCCGTTGCTTCCGAATGCGAAAAGGTTGCCGCGGACAATATTCTCCTGCGCGTAGTTCTGGTGCAGGCCGGCATCTTGGGTGCGATAGACGAGATTCCCCTGGGCCGTG
>Ga0194126_10000913_pt1 | contig 50367 bp, 43 predicted proteins | sample TA2KigC150mmetaG_FD_148641 | JGI IMG/M metagenome (GOLD analysis project Ga0194126, IMG submission 148641) | Freshwater microbial communities from Lake Tanganyika, Tanzania - TA2015035 Kigoma Deep Cast 150m | ecosystem: Environmental > Aquatic > Freshwater > Lake | place: Tanzania: Lake... | reverse complement strand
ACGTCTATGAAATGATCCAGGCTGCCATGGACGGCACGTTTGCCGGCGGCAACTACCTTGGCACGCTGGCGAATGGCGGCGTCGGCCTGGGCTACGGCGGCGTGGAAATCCCCGCAGAACTCAAGGCCGAGATTGATGCTTTGGCACCCAAGGTCATCGGCGGTGAAATCGCCACCCTGCCTACTCCTCCGCCCGACCTGACCGGCGAGACCATCACGCTCTACCACTTCGGCGACCTGTCTGGCCCTTATGCTGCAATCACAGCTCCCCTTGTCCATGGGGCTGAGGATGCCATCGCCGCCGTCAACGAAGCAGGCGGCATCTATGGCGCCCAACTGGCGATCGAGTTCGCCGACACCGGCGGCAGCATCGACGAGGCAGTTGCTGCTTACGATCGCTTCACGGGCGACGGCAATCCCCTTGTGATGATCACCTATGGTTCAGGTGAGGTCGAGGCCCTGGCATCGCGCTTTGCCGAAGACAAGATCGTCAACATCACTGCTGGTTTGAGCGCCAAGGGCTTCTATGTAGACTCTGGATATACCTTCGGCCTGGGGCCGATCTATCCCGACCAGTTTGGCCTGGTGATGGGATTCCTGGCCGAAAACTGGGCCACTTATAAACCTGCCGGCGCGGGCGATGAGATCAAGCTGGCCTACCTGAGCTGGCCTACCGCTTTTGGTCAGGGTGCCTTGACCACCGAGACGCGCGCGTTCTTGGAAGAGAAGGGCATCGAACTGGTTCACGAGGAAACCTATGATCTATCACCAACCGCGGACACCACGACAGCCATCCTCAACGCCCAGGCTGCGGGCGCCAATGTGATCTGGACGAACACGTTGGCCTTCGGTCCAGCAGCTCTCTTGAATGGCCTGAACAGCCTGGGGCTGCGCGATCAATTCGTCGTCGCGGCCGACAACTGGGCTATGGATCTCAGCCTGTACGCCTTCCTGGCCGACCCGGCATACGGTGTAGGTCTGATCGCCCCCACGCCCTATCTGTGGTGGACCGACGCTGATAACCCCGGCGTTCAGTATGCTGAACAACTCTTCGCAGCCAATGAACGTTCTGCTGCCGAACACAATGTCGGCTATCTGCTCCTGATCGCTGGTGTAGACCTGGCGGTGGACGCCATCACACAGGCCATAGATGCCGTCGGGTACGAAAACCTGACCGGCGAGGCCGTGCACCATGCACTGGTTGAAATGGGTCCCTCCGAGGCATTGGACGGCGTCTTTCGCTTCGATTATTCGGACGACAACCGCTCACCGCACGAGGCCCAAATCCGCATGATCCAGGGCGGGCCGGATGCCTTCAATGTCCTGCAAGATTGGACTGCAACCCCCGACCTGCGACCAAGCGAGTAAATCAACTCTCACCATAATCTTGTACACGGATTACGCGGAATGACACGGATTTCTATTATCCGTTCGATCCGTGATAATCCGTGTACAACCTTATTGTCCCAGTATGAGCACCTCATGTTGAGACTGAACAACATCGAAGTCATCTACAGCAATGTCATCCTCGTCCTGCGCGGGGTTTCGCTCGAAGTCCAGGAGGGTCAGATCGTAACCATCCTGGGCGCCAACGGCGCAGGCAAATCCACCACCCTCAAAGCCATCTCGGGGTTGTTGCTCTCCCAAGAAGGGGAGATCACACGCGGCAGCATCGAGTTCGATGGCCAGCGCATTGATCACCAACCCGCTGAGGATATCGTGCAACTAGGCATTATTCAAGTCCTGGAAGGACGCCGATTATTCGCCCACCTGACCGTCGAGGAGAATCTTATGATCGGGGCTGTAGCCCGCGGTCACAACCGCAGGATAATCGCATCTGACCTGGAGAAGGTTTATCACTATTTCCCGCGCCTGAAAGACATTCACCGGCGCACCAGCGGTTATCTCTCCGGAGGCGAACAACAGATGCTCGTCATTGGCCGTGGATTGATGGCGCGTCCCAGGCTGATGATGCTCGATGAACCCTCCATCGGCCTTGCACCCCTCCTGGTGCAGGACATCTTTCAGGCCATCAGACAGATCAACAAAGAATCCGGCATTCCGATCTTGCTCGTCGAACAGAACGCCAAAATCGCCCTCGAGATCGCCGACTACGCCTATGTCATGGAAACCGGGCGCATCGTGCTCGATGGGCCAGCAGATCATTTGTCCGAAAACGAGGACATCAAAGAGTTCTACCTGGGGCTGACCCAGCTCGGCGAGCGCAAAAGCTACCGCGATGTGAAACACTATAAACGGCGCAAACGCTGGCTAGGGTAGCAAAACCACTGGGAGGAATCATGGAATTTCACAACACGACCATTTACGAAATCATCCAAAAGAATGCCCGCCTGAAGGGCCATCGAATGGCGGTCATCAGTGCAGAGAGGACATTCACTCACGCCCAATTCCTGGAGCGGGTTGATCAGCTTGCCGTCGGCCTCTCCGCAGAGGGGATCTCCAAAGGGGATCGCATCTGCATCCTGGCCCAGAATTCGACCGCCTATTTCGAATTGTACGGCGCATGCGCCAGGACGGGCGCGATAGCCTACCCGGTCAACTGGCGGCTTTCCTCTGACGAAATAAAAGGCGTCCTGGAATTAGCCGACCCCCAGATGCTGGTCGTGGGGATAGAGAATCTGCCCCAAATAAACGGGCTGGACGTTACCCGGTTTAGGGTGCGCGCCATGATTGGCGAGGGTACTATCGAGGGGTTTATCCCGCTTTCGGAGTTGTATCACCCCAAAGGGAGTCCGCCAGCCAAAGTGAGCGGCGACGATCCCTTTGCCATCATCTCCACCGCTGCCGTAGCCGGCGCGCCGCGCGGCGCAATCCTGACCCACACCAATCTGCTCACCGCCGGCGACCAGATCATCAACGCCCTCGGCCTGACTGGTCGAGACCGGCATCTGGCGGCTTTGCCATTCTTCCATATCACCGGGCTGGGATTATCCCTGGCTCTGATGCAAGCTGGCGGGGCCAACGTCGTCATGGAAAAATTCGACCCCGCCCAGGCTGTCCGGATGATGGATGAGCACGCCGTCACACTGGTCGCCGACTTCCCCCCCATCCTGCAGATGCTGCTCGACGCCCGCCAGGCAACCGGAGCCAGTTTGGCGAGCCTCGAACACGTCGCCGGGTTGGATGCGCCCGACGCCATTCATCGCCTGTACGCAGAGACGAACGCCAAATTCTGGACTGGATTCGGCCAATCCGAGACCTCCGGCCTGGTCACGATGGCGCGCGTGGACGAAAAGCCCGGCTCCGCCGGGAAGCCGCTGCCCGTGGCGCAGGTGCGCTGTGTGAACGAGGCCGGTCAGGATGCGCCCATAGGTCAGCCGGGAGAGATTGTCGTGCGAGGCCCGCTGGTTTTCGCCGGCTACTGGCGCGACCCCGACGCCACGAAATTCGCCTCTCGCCACGGCTGGCACCACACCGGCGACGTCGGCAGGTTCGACGAAGAAGGTTATTTATATTACGTCGGTCGAAAACCAGAGAAAGATCTGATCAAATCTGGCGGTGAGAATATCTATCCCGCCGAGGTGGAGAATGTGATTTTGGAAATGCCTGAGGTGGCAGCCGTTTGCGTCATCGGCGTACCCAATGAAAAATGGGGCGAAACCGTGAAGGCTGTGATCGAATTACAGCCAGGCCGGTCATTGACCCTCGCTGATGTCAGCCGATATGTCGCCGGGCAGATCGCTTCCTATAAAAAGCCCCGGCTGGTGGATTTCGTGGATGCGAATTCACTCCCCCGCGATGAAAACGGCGAATTAGACCGCGCCAAGATAAAAGAAATCCACAGTTGACTTCGCTTTGTCATTCTGATGAGCGCAGCGACGAAGAATCCCTGATAAACCATCCCAAAAAGGAGAACCACCGTTTTCGCCTGGAAACGGGCTGTTTCCGTTCCGCCAGCTTGACAATCGCTGTCGCCCAGGTCAATCCCGCGCCGAAGGACACGAAAGCCAGCGTATCGCCAACCCTGGCACGCCCTTCCTCCAGTGCCTCGCATAACGCTATCGGAATCGAGGCCGCCGAGGTATTGCCATACTTGTGGATATTGACAAAGACTTTCTCCATCGGAAGTTTCGCTTGGCGGGCTGCGCTCTCGATGATGCGTACATTGGCCTGATGGGGGACAATCAAATCAATGTCATCAGCGGTCAATCCCGCCTTGGCGATGGCTTGCCGCAGCGACTTTCCCAATACGCGAGTAGCAAATTTGAAGACCTCGTTGCCGTTCATGCGCAGATACTGTTGTTTCTTGACCAGCGCCTCGTGGGTAACAGGGATCGCCGCGCCGCCTGCTGGCAGAATCAGGTGTTCCGCCCCTGAGCCATCGGAACCAAGGTCGAATGAAAGCACCCCGCAGGGTTCGTCTGTAGCCTGGACGACCACCGCGCCTGCTCCATCCCCAAACAGAATGCACGTGGCGCGATCCTCCCAATCAACGAAGCGGCTGATGATCTCGACTCCAATCACCAGCGCGTTGGTAACCGAACCCGAGGCGATGAACTGCTGCGCAGTGGCCAGGGCATACACAAATCCCGTGCAGCCAGTCACCAACGTGAACGCCCCCACATGGCCTGCGCCTAACAGATGTTGAATCTGGGACGAAACCGGCGGGGTCAAATAATCGGGCGTGGAAGTAGCGACGATGATCAAATCCAGATCGGATGGTCGCAATCCAGCTATCCCCAACGCCTCGCGGGCGGCGGCTGTAGACATCTGCGAAGTGACCTCTCCCTCGGACGCATGTCTTCGCTCGCGGATGCCCGTTCTGGCGACGATCCACTCATCACTGGTATCTAACCGCTTTTCGAAATCAGCGTTGGTTACCACTCGGTCAGGGACATATTTTCCCCACCCCACGATATTTCCATAGCGTTCAGCCATGACGATCTCCTTGCTCTCCATTTTCTATAATATTAACAATGTCTATCGGAATACACCTTATAACACCCCACATCATCAATGGTTGTGTTTCTTTCCTGGATCGAAAATTGGGGGATGGCCAGCGACCAGGGGGAGTGAAACCGCCCACCGCCTACTGCCCACCGCCCACCGCCTACTGCCTACTGCCTACTGCTTACTTCCCCCCATCCCTCTCGATTAAAATCTTGATCCCCTCGATCGCCGTCCGAATCGCCCGATCCCCATGAAAGAGCTTCTTGCCATGCTCGTCCTCAGGCAGGCCTTGCTCGTAACCCACCATCATCATCACACCCCCGGCGCGCGCCCGGTGGATGCTGGCGATGACGAAGATCGCCGCCGATTCCATCTCCGAACAGATGGCGCCGCCCTCCACCCAGGCTTTCCAGCGCGCCTCGAGTTGTTCCGCAATGGGCATCCGACGGGACTCTGTCTCCCCGTAGAAGGAATCCTTGGAGTGCGATATCCCAACCCTGTACGTCAGACCCAGCTTTTCAGCCCCTTGTCGCAAAGCCAGCACGACATCGGGATCAGCGATTGCCGGAAATTCGATTGGCAGATAATGACTGGTGGTACCCTCATCGCGGATCGCCCCCGTGACGATGGCGACCTCGCCGGTCTTGGTGCCCGGCTGCATCCCGCCGGAAGTACCCACGCGGATAAAGGTGTCCGCGCCGATCTTGATCAACTCCTCCACGGCAATGGCTGTCGAAGGGCAACCGATTCCGGTGGAGGTAACCGTCACCTTCTGACCCAACAGCATGCCTGTATAGGTCGTGAATTCGCGATTATTCGCAACGAACTTAGGATCATCGAAATACCTGGCGATCTTCTCGCTTCGTCCCGGGTCGCCGGGCAGGATAACATAACGTCCCACATCTCCCTCCTGTAATTGAATGTGATATTGTCTGGTCATTTCGCTATCCTTTCTCAAGGAATTTCATAAGGATGTGGTAACTACCAGCCAAGCGGGGAAGTTCCCGAAAAAAGGGTGTGCAAAGGGGGCGCAGCCCCCTTCGCACACCCTTTTTTCGGGCTAATCCGTTCGATGGCTGAGCAGTTACAGAATGTGTTTCATTATCAAACGGCTATCTTCTCAAGAATACAACAACGGATCGAGAAATCAACGGATTTGGCAAAAGCCGAATCACGAGAACTGCCTACTGCCCACTACCCACTGCCAACTGCCAACTGCCTACTATCCTCACAACTCCACCTCGGCAAAATCGCCATGCAAATGGATATTCTCTGCCGCGGCAGCCACCTCGGTATATTGTCGTGACTGTCATTAATAATGGCTATGCGCATATTTTTTTACTCCTATAGATCGAATTCACTATGTGATAAACTTCTAGCCTCGCTTTGCTTATCAGTTGGATGTGTTTCATTTCAGTTGAAACCGTCCCGATGGTTGTCGTGAAAGCAGCAAACTCTCTGTGAAAACCTTCGGGACGTTCCTACTTTCAATTCATTCGAAACACACCCTTATCAGTTGGTGTGATATGAATCGAAAACATTTTACCCTCTCTATTCTACTCTTACTGACCGCCTTAAGTCTAACCTTTCTGGCGGGGTTCTTCACCCATGCTCTCTGGGGCTCTCTCGATACCGACTTCCCCATCCTGGTCGAAGCCCGGGACATCCTGGAAAATAACGCGCTGGATGATCTCCCCCAGGCGCCAGCCCTGGAATACGGCATGATCCGCGGCATGTTGGAAGCCTTCGGCGACCCGCACACCCGCTTCGTCGAACCCGTGCAAACCGAACTCGACAACAACAACTTGGCGGGCAGCTACGGCGGAATCGGCGCGACGTTGAGCCGCGATCCTGAAGGATTCATCCTCTTGTACCCCTTCCCCGATGGGCCGGCTGCCGAGGCTGGAATCAGCAACGGCGACAGGCTGATTCTGGTTGATGGGGTGGACATCACCCCGGAGACTTCCACGGATGAAGCGGTGGCTGCGCTGCGGGGACCCGAGGGTGATCCTGTTTCCCTGACCATCACCCGCCCCCCTGAGCATCGGGAATACAGCTTCGAGATCGTTCGCGAAAATATCCCCCTACCCTCGGTCACATGGCACACCGCCCCTGCCGATCCGAGATTGGGCATCGTCAAAGTCAACCTGATCGCCGCCAGCACCGCCGAAGAGATCGAGAACGCCGTCGCCGATCTGAAATCCCAGGGCGCGGCATACTTCGCTCTTGACCTTCGCGGCAACGGCGGCGGTCTGGTAGACGCCGGGGTCAATATCGCCAGCCTGTTCCTGGAGGATGGCGACATCCTTCGAGAACAGTATCGCGATAAACCCGTCCACACCTACGAAGTCGAAAAATCCGGCTCGCTGGTGGATATCCCCCTGGTGGTTCTGGTGGATGCCAACACGGCCAGCGCGGCCGAGATCGTCGCGGGCGCGCTGCAAGCCCATGGACGCGCCCCAATCATCGGCGCCCACACCTTCGGCAAAGACAGCATCCAACTCGCCTTCGAACTGCAGGATGGCTCCAGCCTGCATGTCACCGCCGCCAGGTGGTGGATCCCCGGCCTGGATACAGATATTGGCGAGAATGGCCTGACTCCAGACATCGAAGTCGCGCCTGGAGAAGAGAATCAAGATATAGCGATCGAAGCTGCCATTCATTATTTCACACAAAGGAAATGATTTGACACACTACCCCTCGAGTGACCCGTGGAGCGAAACTCAACCCACCTATGCCACCCACCCGCGGCCAAACCTTCCGGAGTGGGCCGAGCTGCCACGAAAACGCTCCTGCTGTTGCGCTAGCAGTTGCCTGTGGGGTCTGGCTGCGCCCAGTCTGGCGCTGACGTTGATCCTTCTGGTGTACCTACTCTATCCCTGGCGAACGAATATCCTGCTCATGGGCCTGGATGTGCGCGAACCCGATTCCTATCTTGGCCGCACCGACACCCTGATCCTGACCACCATTGAACCCTGGCGACCCTATGCCGGGATGCTGTCCATCCCCCGCGATCTATGGGTGACGATCCCTAGCTATGGCGAAAACAGGGTCAACGCAGCCCATTTCCTCGCCGAAGCCGATCATCCCGGGGCTGGCCCAGGCGCGGTCATGCTGACCGTCTCCTTTAATTTCGGCGTAGACGTAGATTACTACATCCGCATCCGTTTTATCGGGTTACTGGAAGTGGTAGATGCGATGGGAGGCATCGTAGTGGAATTGCCCCGCGACATGTCCGGTTATCCTGCCGGGGAACATCTGCTCGACGCCGAACAAGCCCTGGCCCTGGTCCGAGACCGCGCCGGAAGCGATGATTTCTTCCGCATGGAGCGCGGCCAGATCTTCCTGAAAGCCCTGCTGAAGAATATGCTCGCTCCGGCCAACTGGCCGCGACTGCCCCAAACGCTGCGCGCGATGTCCGAATTCGTAGACGCCGATCTGCCGGTCTGGTTGTGGCCGCGCCTGGGGTTTGCCGCGCTGCGCCTGGGAGTAAGAAATATTGACGCCCGCGTGATCACGCGCGAGATGACCTATCCGTTCACGACGGCTGGCGGCGCACAGGTGCTGGCCCCCAACTGGTCTGCCATCAACCCGGTTCTCATGGAGATGTTTGGACAATAAATACACACCACTATTGACATTGGTACTAAGGTACAATACCATTTACACCTCTATAAAGGTAACTACCCCTGAATGGAAGGAATAGGTGACAAGCCTGAATTCCTTAAGGGAGCAAATACCTCACAAACAAAGCAAGATGTAGTACACGGATCAACACGGATTGCACGGATATTAATTTTTTTCATCCGTGTTCATCCGTGAAATCCGTGTCCAAGAAGTCAGTGTCTCGTCTACACATGAGCATCAAAGTCATCGCCCGAAACAAGAAAGCCTCCCACGATTATCTCTTGTTCGATCGCTTCGAAGCCGGATTGGCGCTTCAGGGCAGCGAGATCAAATCCATCCGAGCCGGCCAGATCAGCATCCGGCAGGCCTATGTGCGCGTCGATGGCGAACAGGCCTGGCTGGTAGATGCGCACATCGCTCCCTATGAGCAGGCCTCCCGCTTCGGGCATGATCCCACCCGGCCGCGCAGATTGTTGCTGCACAAGAAAGAAATCTACCGGTTGTGGGACGAGGTGCGCCGAAAAGGTGTCACGATCGTTCCCACGCAGGTTTATTTGCGGGGCGGGCGCGCCAAAGTCGAGATTGCTATCGCTCGCGGCAAGAAGCTGCACGATAAACGTCAGAGCATCGCTGAACGGGATGCGCAACGTCAGGTCGAACGCGAACTACGGCACAGTAGTCATTAAGGAGCCCCTATGTCAACACCAGCCACCATCGGCGCCATCAACCTCCTCACGATGGCGGAGAAGCGTCGCCTGTACGCCAGCATCATCCCGCCTGAGCTTTTAGAACGCTTTCACCTGAATCCCTTCCTGACCGATAGAGAAGGGCGCGACTTACTGCGCCTGGATTGCCCCACAGGGAGCAGCAGCGCCGAGGTCAGTCTCTTTCACCGGCCCGGCTTCCGAGATCCAATCCTTTACGGTCACATCACCGATACCATCAATGGACAGCTACACATCCTGTTATACATCCTCAATGATCCAGAGTCGCCGCGCTACGATGTAGACCAACTCCCCGATGGCACGGCCACTAAATTTGGCACCAACATCCGCAACATCGAGGCTGAAATCGCTGCCATGCAAGCAGGACTCTCCCCAGGCCAGCTCCGCGAGGGACTGCACCTCCTGAAATCGGCCGTCGCCGCCTTCGAGAAGTTCGTCGAGGAGGCTGGTCATACGATCTATTTCGCCGAGCCGCTCTACTACCACAACGCAGTGATCTTCGAACGCTACGGCTTCACCTACCAGCAAGGCCGCCGCCGGATGGAAAGTTACAACCGTGGGTTCTCTCCCGGGGGGAACCTGCTGCCCTTGCTCGATAGCAGCACCCCCTTCCGGCATCCCGAGGCCGCCAATAGCATCCGCCTGCGCTCCTGGGCTATCCACGACGGAATCCTGGGAGAGCCGTTTACCAATGTGACCATGTATAAAACCATTGGGAAACATTCCGGCGTAAACACCTGTCCGGACATATCCTGGTAATCGGAGCCAACATGTTATCCAACAATTTCCTCGCTCTCGTCATCACCTTCGCAGCCGCACTCATCTGGCTGCGGCTGAACGATTTTGCTGCTCATCGCGGCTGGATCAGCAGCCACCTCAGCCGCAAGATCATCCACATGGGTACCGGCCCAATCTTCGTGTTGTGCTGGCTGCTCTTCCATGAAACCGCCTCAGCCCGCTACCTGGCTGCGCTGGTGCCTTTGACGATCACCGCGCAGTTCGTCATGGTCGGCCTGGGGGTCATAAAGGACGAAGCTGCCGTTCAGGCCATGTCGCGCACCGGCGACCGCCGAGAGATTCTGCGCGGTCCGCTTTTCTATGGGATCGTCTTTGTGGCGCTGACCATCATCTACTGGAAAGATTCCCCCATTGGCATGGTTGGGCTGATGCTGATGTGCGGCGGCGATGGTCTGGCAGACGTCTTCGGTCGGCGTTGGGGAAAGGCCAGGCTGCCCTGGGCATCCGGGAAATCCTGGGTGGGTTCATTGGGCATGTTGATCGGCGGCTGGACCTTCGCGGCTTTCGTTTTGTGGGTCTACGTCGCCGCGGGGTTCTTCTCTGGCTCCTTCAGCGGCTACTTGCTGCCCCTGGCGATTATCGCTATCGTTGGAACCCTGGTGGAATCTCTTCCCATCAAAGATGTGGACAATATCACTGTTACGCTGGCCGCAGTGATCCTGGGTCCTCTCTTACTCTGAGAGATCGTACAAACTTACGCCTCTGTCTTTCCGCTTCTGCTTAGAAAGCCTACAACGATATAGCCGCGAATGGCCTCGCGGATATTCACCAACGCCTCAGCCCTGTCCTTGCCCTGGCTGATACAGCCCGGCAGGCTGGGACACTCTGCCACCCAGTAGCCATCTTCCCCAGCGTACATCAGTACTTGTCGCATGGAACACCGCTGCTTTCTGCGTAAATCATAACGCGGCCTCCAGCCGCAACCAAAATCAATCGGACGCGGATTTACGCGGATGCACGCGGATTATTTCATAATTGTTCCGCTCCCGCTCTGACAAGCGGAGATCCCCCAAACCAGGCCTTGGAGCGGGTCTACTCCTTTGGGGCGCACAAGGTGAGTAAGGAATTCTGCCAGATTCTGTCACCGACAACCAAAGGTCGAACAGGATGACGTTCGGAAAAACCCCTGTCAACGGATTTTGGGAACGGATTTAGCGGATGATGCGCCGCTGGCGGCGTCGGAATCCGTTCAATCTGTTCTAATAAATCCGTTGACAGCGGCTCACCCGAATCCAATCTTTTGTTGACGGGTACAAATTCTGCCAGATTTGTTTCGCCAGGCCGAAACGATGCACGATGGCAGGAAACCAGGTGCGGATTGTGGGTTTTATCCTCGTTCGATGGCAATATATCACTGGACGGAACAAAAAAGAGCTGTATCATCGGCCCTCGCGCCGCCGGGCGGTGGAGTCCCCCCGGTATGAGGCGCGCCAATATATTTCTAAATGAAAAGGACTGGAAACCAAGAAATGAATATGGAAAAGGTACTTGTTACCTATGCTAGCCGTTTCGGTTACACGACGGGCGTGGCGGAGGCCATCGGCAAATCTCTGTCCGAAGATGGCACACATGTGGATGTGCTCCCCATGCGGGATGTGAAAGACCTGTCCGCGTACAGCGCGGTGGTGGCGGGCAGCGCCATCAACGGCGGGGAATGGCTGCCCGAGGCAATAGCCTTCGTGCGCGACCACCAAACCGAACTGAACCGCAGGCCCTTCGCCGCTTTCCTGGTCTGCATGACCCTGACCATGCGCAACGCGGAGCGGTATCGCAGCCATGTGGCGGCCTGGTTGGAGCCGCTGCGCGCCCTGGCGCGGCCGGTGAGCGAAGGCCTATTCGCCGGCGGGCTGGACATCAGCAAAATCCCCTCGTTTGGCGACCGGCTCAAGTTCCGCCTGAGCGTGCTGTTCGGCGTCTGGAAGGAAGGCGACCACCGCGATTGGGACGCCATCCGCGCCTGGGCAGTCCAGGTCAAGCCGCTTCTCTCGTCGTAAAGCGCCTTGCAGGAAAGAATGACTGCGTGAACTCGGTCGCTATACATGAACGTTCACGAATTCCCTAACAATCCTGGCCACAACTCGCGGTTTGAGGATATTTCGCATCACATCCCTATAGGAGGCATGGGCGGAGACCGCGTCGAAGAGACCTTTATGGAGGCTGGGGTCGTTATGAGCTGCCCTCACAATCGGGTCCAGCAAATGGTAACGTGAAAAGAGAATCGTCGCCCGGCGCATGAATTGCCCAAAAGGGAGATCCGATAGAATGTCCCGGTTCGCCAGGCGGTAGTGCGCATCGAAGGCTTCAGCAGTGATACCGGCGTTCAAGATGGTCTCGGCTGCCCGGATGCCTGTTAGTATCCCTGATGTGACGCCTTTGCCCTTGAATGTGCGCACCAACCCGGCCGCATCTCCCACCATGACGTAGCGATCGCCATAATAGCAGCGGGCCAGGGAGCAGGGGAAACGGCCTTTGAAAAACTGCTGGTCATCGGCGTTCCATTTCCCGGCCTCTGCGAAATTCGGCAAAACGCCCTGCACTTCCGGCAACGAGAGGAAATATTGCATCATGGGAGCGTCCACGCTCCGGCCAGCGATATTGATCGTCAGATGATTCCCCTTGGGGGTTACTGCGCCAAACTCGATCCTTGGATGGTCTGGTAGAAAGGCATGGATATATCTGCCTGCAGCCTCTTCCAGGGGGCTGCCAGGATGGTATTTGGTCACCACCGAGCTAAGCGCCTGCGGAGGCCGGTAGGGTGTCTGCCTGGCGAAGAGCGCGCCTGTGCCTTCATCCAGCCCGAAGGCGCCGACTACTACATCAGCCTCCAATGAGGCGTTTTCGGTATAGATTACCACCCGGTCGGCGTGAAATTCCAGGTCCACAGCCCGAGCGGAGAAAACGCGGATTCCGCGTTCTTGCGCGGTTTCCAGCATATAGGCATCGAATTGCACCCGCCGCACCGCGGTGGATGGCTGCATATCGCCATCCAGGGTGATCGTCTCCTGGCCGGTGTGAAGGATATAACCTTCGATTTCGCCGCGGCTCAGGTGGGAGGGAAAAGCAACATCCAGACAGGTGGTGAGCAGTTCAGGCAGCGGAGGGGATAGGACCCCTACGCACTGATTGAAGTGCTGTTCCTGGGCAAATTTCTTGCCCTCGACGATGGTGATGTCCACCCGCCGTCCCTGCGCCAGGCGTTTCGAGGCCAGGGCGCAGGCCGTGCCAGCCGGTCCGCCTCCGATGATGACAACTCTCAGGTCTTTGGATTTGTCACCAATATCTCTCATACGATCTCCTTCATGTACGCAAATGGTAACTGCTCAGCCATCGAACGGATTAGCCCGAAAAAAGGGTGTGCGAACGCAAAGCGGCTGCGCCCCCTTCGTACACCCTTTTTTCGGGAACTTCCCCGTTTGGCTGAGTAGTTACCGCAAATGTTTCAAGATGCGGATGATCCCATCAGGGTTGATTGATAAACGTAGCAGTTTTCGATAGGATTCATCGCCGGTGAACATCCCCCACAGGATGCGGATGTGAACCCGGCTATCCTGTGAAAAAGTCATTTCTTCCCTGACACATTCGACCCAGGCCTTGAGAAGCCGTGGGGATTGCAGCGTTCGGTTCCAAAAGAAGAATAGCAATTGTCCATGGCGGTTATCCCACTCCACCTGCTGGCAGTACGGCCGATACCCCGCGGCGAATGCGCGGCGTGAGACGCCCTGCTCCACAGCAACCTGCATGGCTTTGTGGCTAGTGAAGAAAGCAGAGCCGATGCCATCCTTGTACAGACGGGTGACTGCGGCGTCCCCCACTGCAACCCAGCGATCCCCAAAATAATTCCTGGCTGGGCCAGTGGCAATGCGCGGCGTGCAGCCGCACAGGCTGCTGGCCTGATCGAAGGCCAGGTCCGCGCGCAGCTCCTGCGCCTCGACGAATTCCTCGACTGTATCGCGGGTGAACTGTCTACCTAGCAGGGAGATATTGAGATAGCGGCCCTTCGGGATGATCGCCCCAAAGATCAGCCCCTTCGGACGGGTGAAATATGCGCTCACTTGATCATCCGGCCAGTTTCGCGGGCGCAGGATTTCATCCTGGGCCATAATAGCCGAGGGGGGAGGGGAATATCCAAAGAAAGGTTCCAGCGGAGGGCGGCTGTTCACCCCGGTAGCCAGAACAAGCAAATCCGCTGGAAAATCCCCCAGGGAGGTGTGAACGACTGGTTTTTCCTCCCAACTCACAGACCGCACCCGGTGCGCGATCCGATTTGCCCCGCGGGCTTGGGCGGCGCGAAGGAGAAAATCGTCGAAACTGTCGAGCGGGGAACCCTGGTGCTGCCGGGGACCTCCGCCTCGGTACACGCTGATGATCTTCCTTTGCGGATCAGGCTGGCCAATCTGGATCACTGCGGTATCCAGGTGCAGCGTATATGCGTTGAGTTGAGCCTGGATTACTGCGGGCGGAAGCTGGATTCCCAGGCTGTCCAGCCCTGCCATCAAGCGAGATGAAAGAATGCCAGCGCAGCGGTTGCAGCCCCCCGGTCCGGGTTTCGTAAAATCGCGCGGTTCGAAGATGAGGATCTCCAGGTGGATTCCGGCCTGCTGCGCCTGTCGAATCAGATGGAGCGCGGCTAAACTCCCCCCAGGCCCGCCGCCGATGATACATACCCGATCGTCGTTATTCAGTCGCATCATGGATCACCCTTCACCTATCTTAGCAGCAGACTGGCTATCTGGCATCAATGCTTCATTGACGCCGAATAGTGAATATGATAGACTTTGTCGAAATTTAAACCCTGAAGGTTTCTCTTGAAAGGTAACAAACATGGTAGTGACTGACACCCAAATTGCTGATGTGATATCGCTAACCCCCGCAGCCGCAGATGCCGTCCGTGATCTGTTCGCCAGGCGCGAGTTGGAAGGATACGCGTTGCGGGTTTTCGTCCAGGGGGGCGGCTGTTCTGGCTTACAATACGGTATGACGCTGGAAAACAATTTCCGCGAACTGGATACTGTGGTTGACTCGAACGGCGTGAACGTAGTCGTTGACGAAGTCTCCATCCAGTATCTGGCCGGCTCGACCATAGATTTCGTCGAAGACGTCAGGGGCAGCGGCTTCAAAGTCGAGAACCCCAATGCCTTCAGCGCGTGTAATTGCAGCAGCGCCTCCGGGGCAGCAAGCAGCGCGTGCAGCGGCTGCTAAGCAAGGTCAGAGAATTCGGGGATTACCGCTGGCGCAGGAATGACAAGATCAGGCCGAAAAACCCAAAAACGCCCAGGCCGATGATGACAAATCCAATCGGCACGCCGCCTGTCCCCGTGGCAGTTTGTTCGGGAGGGAATGTCGGGATGACCAGGGGAGGCGGCGGAGTCAGCGTGGGCATACGCGTGGCTGGAATCTGGATTACGAATTGCGAGGCCAGCGTGGGATCAATAGTTGGCGTGACGAGCGGGGTTGGGGTTGGCGGCGGTTCCACGATGGGAAGCTCGTCCCCGATGATGCGCACGAGAGGCGCGTAAACCCACGCCACGCCCTCCTCGACCCCGGGGTAGATGATCTGAACCCAATCGCCTGCCGGAGTGCGACCTAACGCTGGCACCTCCTGGCGGTTGAGCAGGACGCCCACACGAGGATAATCGGTGCCCGGCCCCGAACGGACGTTGATCTGGTCCTCAGGGTCGGAGTAGATCACGGCGATAGGCCCTGCAGGCGTTCCGGTCACCGTAGGGATAGCGACCGTCGGCTGCTGCTCCAGCTCGTTCTGCGGGGGCATGGCCTGCGCTGTCGGAATTTGCGCCGCCAATAAAACGAATAAACTTACTCCAAGCCATAGGATGGCTTTTACGCTCACGGATTGCATCGAACCTCCGATATTCCCATCACCAGTACTTCCAGATATGATCTAAGCCCCGTCCTCGGGGCGCCTGGGGCTTGCACTGAGTATGATCGAAACGGTTTATACCATAGCATGAGATTCACGGCAACCGACTACCTCCCGAAGGTTGCCTGTAAGAAGCCAAAGATCATCCAGAACCAACCTTCGGGAGGTTCGTCCACAATCCTTTTGATATAATATCAGCATGAAAAATAAGATCTTCCACGGCGACATTGACCCCCAAATATTTGCCAGGGCGCTCATCGCGGAATTCAACCACGGTAATCTACAGGCCAGCCAGACGAACACCCCAGAGGGCCTGATCGTTCAGATTGCCACCCGCGCTTACCGCCAATCAGGAGGGCAAACCGGCCTGACCGTTTCGATCGGGCGCGTCGAAGATGGCGTTGCCATCCAGACGGGCGACCAATCCATGTTTGGCGTGGCTGCCAGCCTGGGAACGACGGCGCTGGCGGCCATCCGCAATCCCCTCAGTTTGCTGGGCCGTCTGGACGATGTAGCCCAAGATATCGAAAGCATGCAACTCGAGGAGCGCGTCTGGGATGTGGTCGAAAAGGTGGCCCAGGCGGCGGGAGCATCCCTGGAACTCTCCGAACGATTGCGGAGATTGGTCTGCGCCTACTGCGACACCGCCAACCCCACAGGCGAACCAAGCTGCATAGCCTGCGGCGCGCCGCTGGGGGATGTCCAACCCACCACCTGCCCCAACTGCGGCTTCGTTGTGCGTCGCAGCGAAACGGTATGCCCGAATTGTAAGGAGCCGTTGTAAGAATCAGTCGAATTCCAAAAAACCTCACAGGTTTCCAATTTGGTGAAACCTGTGAGGTCTGGGTTCTCGACTTGATCTTACGGTTCCTGGAGTAAAGTCAGGGCGGCCTGTGTCGAGGTGAGCAATGTGCTCTCATCTGGTTCGGTAGGGGGCGCAAAGGACATCTTCTTCTGACCATTGGAGCGCGCAGACAATCGTTCGGCCAGACGCTCCAGATAGGGGATGGCCTCGATAAAGCCCACCCTGCCGATGAAATGGATCGCCTGCCGGCGCAGCGATACGGCCACCCGCCGATCAGACATCAATTCCGTCAGGATGGCCCCGGAGTGAGAACACAGGTTGAATATGGCCGCAATTTGAGACTCGACCGAAGGCTCCAGTTCAGCGACTTCGAGCATGGCGAGAACTGTCCCACGGCCAATCACAGCGCAATGGGCTTTCAAATGTCGCCTGACTTCGAGTGGTAGACTCTCCCCATTCCCATTAGAGATGATATTCCCCAACGCCTCGATCACGCGCATCCTGAACTTCACGCTTGGGTCAATCAGGCGAGTGGCCAGGACGTATGCCACCAGCGGAGACAAACGCGGCGCATCCAGGGCGATCAACTCGTCCAGGCTGCGAATACGCACCGAGACATCTGGCGAAGCGATCCCTTCCAAAGCGCGCCAAACCGCAGGAAAAAGTTCTGCGGTTCCGGTGATGGTGCTATCGAATTCGAATAATCCAAGCTGGGGGAAGTACATCTCGGACATAGGCGATCAGTATACCTCAGACCATGCCAAATGGAGAAGAGGCGCAGATGAGAAATAGGTAAACTTTAATGATCGCGTATAGCAATCGTCAGGTATGATGAGCATGTTCACGCTCCCTGACGATTTCACCCACCGTATTGCCGGCGCTTTTGGGGAGGATGGCATCGAATGGCTGCGATATTTCCCCGAAACGCTCGCAGAATATACCCGACGCTGGTCGCTGACTCTCCTGCCCTACTTCGAGCCGCTCTCGTACAATTTCGTCGCCCCGGCGGTGCGCCAGGATAGCACCGAGGTGGTGCTAAAGCTGGGCGTGCTCAATCCCGAGCTGACCTCCGAAATCGAAGCCCTGCGCATCTTTGCGGGACGCGGAGCAGCGCGCCTGATCGAAGCTGATCCTGCGGGTGGAGCTTTCCTGATCGAACGCCTCGAGCCAGGTACTCCGCTGGCGGAACTCGGAGACGACGAAGTAGCCACCGAGGTCGCTGCACAGATCATGCAGCAGTTGTGGCAGCCAGCACCCGCTGAACACACCCTGCGCGAAGTCGAGCAGTGGGCTTTGGGCTTGAGGCGTCTTCGTGAACACTTCAGCGGCGGAACAGGTCCTTTTCCGGTGAATCTCGTGGAACGGGCTGAATCCCTTTTCCCTGAGTTGATCGCTTCGACGGATCGGTTAGTTGTGCTGCATGGCGACCTGCATCACTGGAACATCCTTGCCGCACAGCGCCAGCCCTGGTTAACCCTGGACCCCAAGGGCGTGATCGGTGATCCTGCTTTCGAAGTCGCCGCCTGGATGGGCAATCCTATGCTCTGGCTGTTGGACCAACCCCACCCCGGGCGCATCCTCTCCCGCCGCCTGGATCAATTCAGCGAAATCCTGGGCTTCGACCGCCGCCGTTTGCACGCCTGGAGCCTGGCCCAAGCGGTGCTATCCGCCTGGTGGTGCATCGAAGATAACGCCGATTGCGTCGAAAGCGCTCTCGCCATCGCCGAAATATTATCTGCGTTCGGATAGATAGATACCCCCTTATACCGATCAAAAACCCGTCATCGGGTCGCCCGGGGTTTGCACTGAGCAAAGTCGAAGTGACGGGCTCATGATCTTTTTTGCAGCGCGGCTACTCGCCTCTTCTCCACCGAAGCTAATAAATCGGTGAACGCATCCGCAAAGGATTTCACACCGGCCTCCTCCAACTCCTGGGTGGCTTCTTCGATCAAAATGCCCAGGGCGCTCAGATAATCGAAGGTCGAACGAGCCTCTCCCAGACCAGATTCCAGGAACGGTTCGGCTACGCCGTGATCGCGGAATGCTTCCAGGGTTTTAGGAGGGATCGTATTGACGGTATTCGCGCCGATGAGCGCATCCACATACATCGTATCGTGATAGGCGGGATTTTTCGTGCTGGTCGAAGCCCATAGAGGGCGCTGAATTCGCGCGCCCCTGGCCTCGAGTCTTTTCCAACGCTCGCCGCTGAAAAGTTCTTTATGTCGGGCATAGGCCAGTTTCGCGCTGGCTATGGCCAGCTCCCCTTTCAAGGTGATTGCCCACTGGGCGTTTTCACTCGCTACGAACAACAAGGCATCTATGCGATCATCCACATTTGTATCAATGCGCGAGACGAAGAAGGAAGCTACCGAGGCCACATGAGCGATAGGCTCTCCGGCTTTCAGTCGCAGTTCGAGGCCGGAGAGATAGGCATCCACGACCTCTTCGTAGCGCTCGATGGAGAAGATCAAGGTCACATTTACATTGATCCCATCAGCGATGGATCGGGCGATGGCTGGCAGCCCCTCTTTCGTGGCAGGAATCTTGATCATCAAGTTGGGACGATCCACCCGCCGCCACAGCCGAGCCGCATCCGCACAGGCGCCTTCCGTGTCATGCGCCAGATAAGGACTGACCTCCAGGCTGACATAACCGTCACCCTGGTTGCTTTCTCTGTAGAGGGGCAGGAAGAGGTCACAAGCAGCCTGGATATCGGCGACAGCCAGGTTCTCGTAAATCTCCTCGCTGGAGAGTCCCTGTCGAGCCAGGGGGATCAAGGCCTCATCGTAATCGCTCGAGTTGGCAATGGCGTTCTTGAAAATGCTGGGGTTGGAAGTCACGCCGCGGATGTCGCCTCGCTCGATCATGGCAGCCAACTCGCCATTCAGCAGCAACCGCCGCTCGATATTGTCGTACCAGATGGATTGACCGAGGGAATGAAGTTTTTCGATAGGGTTCATTTTCTCTCTCCTATGCGGTTTTCCGCCAGAACCGAATTCAATTTTACCGTAAATGTTCCGCCTCAGTCCTTGTTACCCAGGTAACAATATTTTCCCCCAACCAGGGGTTCGATGACAAATGTCAAAAACGTTTGTGCTATAAATCACTAATACTTTATATCACTCTGCTTTATCATGACTTACGTTTTGTTGTTCTATGCTTTTTCATGAGGTGACATTCTACATAGATAAAGAATGTCGAATATCCTAATGATATAATTCACGATTGTAAATAATAGTTCATTTTGTAATTCATGCTATACTGTTGAAGAGGCGTTCTGATAAATCTAACCTATCCTTTTGTATAGGAGGTAGCATAAATGGCAGCGAATGCAGTCCCTCATTCCCCCTCTTTTACGAATACATTCTATGAAAGTCTATTCGATGTCGCCGATGGTGAAAACATCAAATCCTGCCTGCAATGCGCAAATTGCAGCGGCGTTTGCCCCTTCGGTTTCCTGATGGACTTTCCTCCAGGCAGGATGATCGCCTGGATGCGCGCGGGCATCCTCGACGAGGTCTTGGGATCCGATTCCGTCTGGATGTGCGTTTCCTGTTATGCCTGCACAGAGGTTTGCCCAAAGAAAATTCCCCTGACTCCTGGGTTGATGACTCGGGCCAAAGAAGAAGTTCTTCTGGCGGGTAATGTGCCTACTGAACTCCAAAGCGCATTGGAGTTTTCGCAGCGTTACGGCAACCCTCTAGGCGAATCGCCCCGCAAGCGCGCCGATTGGGCAGCAGATTTGCGACCTGAAGTGCCCATCATGCGCAAAGCCAGGCGCCCGGTAGACGTTCTATGGTTCGTGGGCGACTACCCCTCCTACCACCCGCGCGTGCGACAAACCACCCGGGCGCTGTACAAAATCCTCACCGCCTTAGGGATAGATTATGGCATCCTGGGGCCGGATGAGAACAGCGACGGCGATACGCAAAGGTTAGCGGGGGAGCGCGGCCTCTTCGAAGTTTTGGCCGAGAAAAATGGCAAGGCCTTCAGCTGTTATGAATTCAAAGAAATCATCACGACTGATCCCCATGCCTACAACGCTCTCAAGAACGAATACCCCAAGCTGGGCATCGAATACCCGGTGAAACACCACACCGAATTCCTGGCCGAACGGCTCGATGAACTCAAACCGCGGCTGAAAGGGAACGGAGAACTCAAAGTCACCTACCATGATCCCTGCTACCTGGGGCGCGCTAACAAAGTGTACGATCCGCCGCGCGCCCTGCTGGAAGCGATCCCTGGCCTGGAGCTGATGGAAATGCCCCACAACCGCACAACCAGTTTATGCTGCGGAGGCGGTGGAGGCGGCATGTGGTTGGACGGCTTCCAGTGGGAAAAGGCCCATGTGAGGCTTTCAGAGTGGCGCGTGCGAGAAGCGGTAAATACCGGGGCCGATGTCTTGGCTGTCGCCTGCCCCTATGAGCCGCCTCGCTTCGAAGACGCCGCCAAGATGGTCTCAGGGGCTGGAAATCTCGTCGTAAAGGATATCGTGGAACTATTGGCCGACGCCATGGAGGAATGAAAAAGGAGGAACATCATGACGCACATCCTCGTACCAGTCAAACTTGTGCCCGATCTTGTAGAAGAACTCCAGATCGCTGGCAGCGGTAATGCGTTAGACATGACCTGGTTGCGCCTGATCATCAGCGAATTCGACGACCACGCAATCGAGCAAGCCATCATTCTAAAAGAACGCAGTGGAGGTGAAGTAACCGTCATCGCCCCGGATCAAGAAGGGATGGATGATGTGTTATTCACTGCCGCCGCTAAAGGCGCCGACCGCATCACCAAACTCAGCGGTGATTTTGGAGAAGGATTCAACAATCATGCCCTGGCCCGGGCTTTCGCATCGGCGGTCGAAGGATTAGCCCCCGATCTCATCCTGACGGGAGTCCAGGGCAACAATGACTTGGATGGTTCGGTTGGCCCATGTCTGGCCGAATACTTGGGCATGGCTTACGTTGGCTATGTGGCCGGGGTTTCCCTCGAAGGCGGCAAAGCCGTGATCAAGAAAGAATATCCGGGCGGCTTGATCGCCGAGATGGAAGTTGCCCTTCCGGCAGTATTGGGGATTCAGGCCGCCGAGCAGCCGCCTCGCTATGTGGCTGTCAGCAAGGTGCGCCAGATGATGAAAGAAACCTCCATCGTCGAGATAGATGCGGGCGATCTGGATCCCAGCGGTGGGCTGGACGTCAGCAGAATGTACCTGCCCGAGGCGGCTGAGCGAGCGGAAATGCTGCAAGGGAATGAAAAGGAAGTCGCCGCCAGGCTGGTCGAAATTTTCAAAGAAATCGGCGTGATCTGAGAGGAGGAGAGCGATGAATAACGACATCTATGTAGTAATCGAACACTTACGCGGTCAAGTTGCCGATATCTCCTACATCATGCTGGCCGCAGGGCGCGACCTGGCTCGAGAAACCGGCGGAAAGCTGGCGGCCGTACTACTTGGGCAAAATGCGCAGGCATTGGCCGAAAATCTGGCTGCTGATCAGGTGCTCTATGGCGAAAACGCCGCCCTGGCTGAATTCACCTCGGACGCCTATCAACAAGCCCTGGCCGGTCTGATCAGCGAGAACCAGCCGCGCGCGGCATTCTTTGGCAGCACAACCATTGGCACCGATGTTGCCGGCACACTCTCTGCCCGCCTGAATATCCCCCTGGTTAGCTCCTGCTCGAAGATCAGCGATGGGATGATCGTCAGCCAGATCTGCGGCGGCAAGATCATGGCCGAAACCAAACTGGCCGACACAACCACCCTCATCACCATGATCCCCGGAGGGTACAAACCCGAACAAGGTCGGGGCGGTCCCCCCGAAGTCAAGCCCGTCCCGGTGTCTGTGGCTGACCTGAAAGTCGCCCTGAATCAATATATCGAACCTGAAGTCGCCGATGTGGACATCACAAAAGAGAAAGTCCTTATCTCCATCGGGCGTGGAATCCAAACTGCGGACAACATCGAGCTGGCCCAGGCATTGGCCGATCTATTGGGCGGCGCGGTGAGCGCTTCCCGGCCAGTCGTTGACCAGGGCTGGCTGCCGACCAGTCGCATGGTAGGGAAATCTGGTCAACGCGTGAAGCCAAAGCTCTATCTGGCCTTAGGCATCAGCGGCGCGCCCGAACATGTGGAAGGCATGGCGGATGCTGAGAACATCATCGCCATCAACATAGATCCCGGCGCGCCCCTCTTCGATGTCGCCAAGTATGGCGTGAATGTTGATCTCTTCGACTTGATAGACCCCCTGATCGAGGCTATCGAGGCAGCAAAATGAATGATCTGAAAGCGTAGACAGGAGAGAAAACGATGCCTGAACGAGTCAATTATTGGGGTATCCCCCATGAGTGGGGCCCGCCGGAATACTACGTCTATACGATCATGTTCCTGGCTGCCCTCATCATGCTATTCCGCTTCTACCAACGCGCCCGCATCTGGTGGAAAGTGGGACGTCCAGAACCGCGCTGGGATAAACTGCACATCCGTCTTTGGAAATTGATCCAATACGGCATCGTGCAAATCAAGGTATTGAATGAGCGGTATCCAGGCATCATGCATGTGGCTATCGCCTGGAGCTATTTCGTATTCTTCCTGGGAACAGCGCTGGCAACCATCCACGACCACTTCTTCGAATTCCTGTATGGCAATGTGCTGTTAGCCTATAAGTTCGTGCTCGACCTCTTCACAATCGTCTTCTTCGTCGGCGCGATCATGGCCCTTATCCGGCGCTACCTCCAAAAGCCCAAACGCCTGACGCTCAACGCTGACTTTACATTCTCCCTTGTGATGATCATCATGATCGTCCTTGGCGGTTTGGTCACCGAGTCCCTGCGGCTGGCGTTCGATCAACCGGAATGGGCCTGGGCCTCCCCAGCGGGCTGGGCGGTGGCGCAATTGTGGATCGTCGCTGGCGCATCTGACGCCGCGCTGATCAACTGGCACCTGGGCGTGTGGACCTTCCACCTGCTCAGCGTAGCCATCACGATCATCACTCTGCCGGTTGGAACCCTGCTGCATAGCCTGACCGGCCCGTTAAACTGCTTCTTCTCCGAATTGGACAAACCCACAGGAAAGCTCTCCCCCATCGCGCTCGATGCAAAGGGCAACCTCGTTTACGTCAATAAGCTCAGCGACCTGACCTGGAAACAGTTGTTAGATGGAGATGCCTGCACCGAATGTGGGCGCTGCCAGGATGCCTGTCCGGCCTATGCCGCGGGCACTCCGCTCAACCCCAAAGAGTTGATCCTGAACATTCGGGAGGCGCTACGCTCGGACGCTGCGCCGGCGATGGCCGGAAACGCCCCCCTGCTGGTCGGCGAGAAGATCCAAGCAGACATGCTCTGGGCCTGCACAACCTGCGGCGCGTGTGTGAACGTCTGCCCGGTGATGATCGAGCATGTTGGCGCTATCGTGGATATGCGCCGCTATCTTGTCATCGAGGGCGCAGTAGACGCCGAACTCCAGACCGCGCTTTCCAACCTGAGTCGTTACGGCAATTCCTTCGGCAAATCGGATCGTATGCGCGCTCGCTGGTCGCAAGAGATCCAACCCGCGATCAAAGACGCCGGACGGGAAGAGGTCGAATACCTGTGGTTCGTTGGCGACTATGCGTCCTACAGCCCCACCCTGACCGAGATCACCCAGAAGACAGCCAGGGTCTTCCAGCAAGCCGGCCTGGATTTTGGCATCCTCTACAAGGGAGAGAGCCACTCTGGGAACGATGTCCGCCGCGCAGGAGAAGAGGGTCTCTTCGAGATGCTGGTCGAAAACAATATAAAATCCTTTAGCGGAAGCAAGTTCAAGTCTATCGTCACCACCGACCCACACTCCTATAACACGCTCAAAAACGAATACCCCGCCTTCGGCGACGGGGACGGCGAATGGAACGTGATGCATTACAGCGAGTTGCTCGACCAATTGATCTCGACTGGCAAGCTCCAATTCAACAAGAAGCTAGGTTACAAGGTCACCTATCACGATCCCTGCTACCTGGGCCGCTACAACGGCATCTTCGACGCCCCCCGGCGCGTCATCGAGGCGACAGGATGTGAAATCGTCGAAATGCCGCGCAACCGCGAACGGGGCTTTTGCTGCGGCGCGGGCGGCGGTCGCATCTGGATGGAAGAAGGCAAAGTGACGGAGAGGCCCTCCGAATCACGTATTCGCGAGGCCGTTGGTCTCGATGGAGTCACCCAATTCGTTGTCGCCTGCCCCAAAGATGTCACCATGTACTCAGACGCAGTCAAGACTACCGGGCAAGAAGCAAACATCGTCGTCAAAGACTTGATCGAATTAGTTTACGAGGCTATGTGATTAAAGAACCAAACCATGACCAGCGCTACGAAACCGATCTCTGAGCAGCGCAAACGGACAGACGCAATCCCCATTTTGCGCAGGATCAGCATACCCATAGCGACCAAGCTGATCTTGAGTTTCTTGCTGGTTATTCTGATCATCAGCGCTGTTTTCGTGGTGTTCGGCGTACGGCTGATCAACGATCTTATCCTCGATGAGGCGCAAGAAAAAGTACGCAATGACCTGAATGCAGCCAGAGAAATCTATCTCAGTGAGCTGAAGCGTATTGATTACGTCGTGCGAAGCACAGCACAACGCTTCTTCTTGAAAGACGCGCTCATCGCCGGAGACATAGACTCGGCCATTAACGAACTGATACGGGTAAAAGATGCAGAAAACCTGGATATCCTCGGGATCACCGACGAGTACGGCTATGTCTTGATCCGCACATGTAACCCCGACCACGCCGGAGATAACCAGGGACACGACGAACTCATTCATCGTGCGCTATACAGCAAGGAACCTGCCGCCGCGACCATTGTCGTCAGCGGCGAGGACCTTGCCAAGGATATGCCAGAACTTGCCGAGCAAGCGTATATCGAAATCATCGAGACTCCGCTGGCGCGCCAGACAGATCGAACACAACTACTCGATGGCATGATGCTCAAATCTGTTGCGCCGATCTTCGATTACGAGAACAATCTACTGGGCGTTGTGTACGGCGGCGTCTTGCTCAATAAGAATTACGAGATCGTAGACAAGATCAAGCATACCGTCTACGAAAATGTAATCTACAAAGGACAAGACATCGGTACGGCCACCATCTTCCTGGATGACGTCAGGATTTCGACGAATGTAAAAAACGAAGATGGCACGCGAGCGATTGGCACCCTCATCTCCGAAGAGGTCTACAACCAGGTCGTCCTGAACGGGCAGCCCTGGATCGCCCAGGCCTATGTCGTCAACAACTGGTATATCACCGCCTATGAGCCTATCCGAGACGTTTATGATCGCATCATCGGCGTTCTCTACGTCGGCATACTCGAACAGAAATATCTGGACATTCAACAACAAACCGTTTTGACATTCCTAGCAATCGCCTCTCTTGGCGCTGTGGTTACCATGGCGGTTTCCTATATCGTCAGCCAGCGAATCCTGATCCCCATCAACAAGTTGGTTTTCGCTTCGAAAGAATTAGCCGGCGGCAACCTGGATGCCAGAGTAGGGATCACTACCAACGATGAGCTGCAATACTTGGCCGAATCGTTCAATGAAATGGCGTTGGCGCTAAAGCGACGCGATGAGCAATTGAAAGACTTTGCCACTCAAAAAATCATGGAGTCCGAACGCCTGGCGTTGGTCGGTCAACTTGCAGCCAATGTCGCCCATGAGTTGAACAACCCTCTTCAAGGGATCGTGACCTTCTCGCATCTGCTCCTGGAGGATAGCGCGTGTAAAGACGCCACCACGCAGTTTTCGCTGGAAAAGATCGTCGGGCAGGCCAACCGCTGCAGAGATATCATCCGCGGATTGCTGGATTTCTCCCGGCAACGCAAGCCCGATAAAACGTTATGCAATGTCAACGAAGTGCTCCACGAATGCGTTTCTTTAGTAGAACATCAGGCGCTATTCCACAATATCGAGGTCGTGAAACACTTCCAGGAAGACCTGCCAATGGCTATCATTGATGCATCACAGATCGAGCGAGTCTTCATCAATATGATCATCAACGCGGCAGAAGCCATGGAAGGCGGTGGCCACCTGAATATCAGCACTCGCTACAGCAAAAGGAGAGATAGTATCGAAATTGCCTTTTCAGACACCGGACCTGGGATCAGCGAAGAGAATCTCAAACGTATATTCGATCCCTTCTTTACGACCAAGGATGTCGGCCATGGCACCGGCCTGGGCCTGGCGATCAGTTATGGCATCGTCAAAGGGCATAAGGGCACCATCAAAGTAGACAGCGTGGTTGGGCAAGGCACGACTTTCATCGTGGCGTTACCGGTAAAAAGCAATGGAGAAGAAACAACGAATGAATGAGACGCCGAGAATTCTAATCATTGATGATGAGGAAATCGTTCGTGATTCCTGCACCCAAATCTTGATGAAGAAGAACTACGAAATCAAGACAGCCTGCAATGGCATGGATGGATTAGAGCTGTTGAAGGAATTCGAACCTGACCTGGCCTTCGTTGATCTAAAAATGCCGGGGATCTCTGGCTTCGAGGTGATCGAACAGATCCATGCCTTCGATCCGACCATTGTGACGATTGTGATCACCGGTTTCGCAACAGTGGACTCGGCTGTGGACGCCATGAAGAAAGGCTCCTATGACTTTCTACCCAAGCCCTTCACCCCAGACGAGTTACGCCTGATCACTCAGCGCGGCCTGGAGCGAAGAAAGTTCGCCCTGGAAGCCATCACCCTGCGACGGGAAAAAGAAATGCTGCGAGAACATTTCGCCGCCATCGTCTCCCACGAGTTGAAATCACCTTTGGGAGCCGTCCAAACCAACTTATTCGTGCTGGCCGACGACCTGAAAGATAAGCTGACCGAAGAGCAAAAAGAGAAATTCGAACGACTGCAATCCCGGATTGGAGAGCTAGTTAAATTGATCAACACCTGGCTACGGGCAATCTCGGTGGATATCAATCGTATTCGCGACCAATTCGGGCCGATTTGCATCAAGACAGTGATCGAAAAAGCGGTCGAAAATACACAACCACACGCCATCCGCAAAGCAATCGAGATCGAAACCTCTATCGCCGAAGACCTTAAATCCGTCAATGGCGATGAAGGCACACTGGTAGAAGCAGTGGTGAACATCACCGGAAACGCAGTCAAATACACTCGCATAAATGGGGAAGTCAAAATAGATGTCCAGGAGCAAGGCGATGAGATCGTCATCACAGTGACAGATAATGGTGTGGGTATCGCGAAAGAAGATATTCCACACTTGTTCGAGGACTTTTATGTCGGTAAAGCCAAGACCGAAGGTGAAAGGAGGTCCGGCGTCGGCCTGGCGATTACCCGGCGCATCATCGAAGCTCACGATGGAACGATCAGCGTAGAAAGTGAGCTTGGCAAAGGCAGTACGTTTGCAATCCATTTGCCTGTTTCGAAAGGTTAGAAGAGTGACCCAAATACTCAGTAGATCACGAAAAAGATCAAAAGCCCATCCCCGGGCGACCCGAGGCCTGTGCTGAGTGAACCGAAGCAACGGGTCTTCGATCCAGTTTTCGTGAAGTACTGATACTAGAACCAAGGAGGTTCCTAATGACACAAACGAAACTTTTGATCATAGACGACGATCCCGATTATGTTGACGGAATCAAGTCTATCCTCGAAAAAGCAGACTACTCAGTAGATGTAGCCTACAACCCCAAAGATGGCTTCAAGGCTTTGGAATCGGGCAACTACGATCTGCTGCTGCTCGATATCATGATGGGACGAGGCGCTGAGGGGGTCATGGTCGCCCGTAAGATCAACAAGGACCCCAAGCTACGCAACATCCCCGTGCTGATCATCACCGGCATCCGTGAGCAAATTGCGTTCCTCTTCCCAGGCCAACCCGTTCATCCACGCTTCTTACCCACAGATGAATTGCTCGAAAAACCTGTGGATCCCAAGTTTCTTCTGGAGAAAGTAGCCGCCCTTCTCGAAGAAGCGAAAGCGAAGAAAGCAGAATAGGATAAGCCTATGGCAGCCAAACCCACGTTCAGCCAAGAGATTTCTAACTTGCTGTACGCATCTCATGGAAATCCACTGAAGACCTGCATACAGTGTGGTACCTGCTCTGGCACATGCCCGGTGGCCGAATTCATGGATCAGACGCCGCGACGGCTGATTGGTATGATCAATGCTGATCTCAAAGAAGATGTCTTGAAATGCAATACCTACTGGTTCTGCGCATCTTGTTTTCACTGCACGGTACGCTGTCCGGCAGGGATAGACATTGCTGACGCCATGTACGCGGTGAAACGTTATTCCATCTGGCATAAGACATACAGCGAAGACCTGGTTGGGCCTACCTTCTCCGAGACGTTCGTGAAAACGATCGCCCGCAGTGGTAGATCTTATGAACCCATCCTGGCTCCCACCTATATGTTCAGTATGGGGATCAAGGAAGTTCTCCAAGAAGCCTACATGGCCACGCAAATGATGCTCAAAGGCAGAATGCCGGTGCTCCCCGCCAAGATCAAACGATTGGATAACTTCAAGGAAATGATCCGTCGGATCATCCCTGTGGGAGGTGCAGAATGAAGAAATTTGCCTACTTCCCGGGTTGTTCGCTCGATAAGATTGCGCTGAGCTACAACCATTCTTCTGTAGATACGGCCAAATTACTGGGCGTCGAACTGCAAGAATTAGATGATTGGAATTGCTGTGGAGCGACTACCTACTTCCATGTAGACCAGCTTCTGGCCTACACGCTCGTCGCTCGCAATCTTGCGCAGGCCGAGAAAGCAGGCCTGGACCTTGTTGCCCCTTGCAGCGCCTGCTACAAGAACGCTTACTTCACCAATAAATACATCAAAGAAGACCCTGACCTTGCCGAGCACATCAACTTTGCCCTCGAAGGGGACGATCTGCAGTTCAATGGAAAGATCAACGTTCACCACATCATCGAAATCTTCGTCAACGAAGTCGGCGTCGAAGAAATAAAAGCCAAAGTCACGAATCCGCTCGAAGGATTGAAAGTAGCCCCCTACTATGGTTGTCAGATCGTGCGCCCCCGCAAGGATGGCGAAAATCTCGAAAACCCACATTTCTTCGAGGAGCTGGTAGAGGCCATGGGCGCGGAAGCCGTTGACTTCCCCTATCGTCTACGCTGCTGCGGCGGATCCCTGATCATGACTAGCCGCCACGCCGCCCTGGATATGGTGCGTAAGTTGTTGCAAAACGCCGTCGATTCTGGAGCAGATGTGATCGCCACCGCCTGTCCACTCTGCCAGGTCAACCTGGAATGCTACCAGTTACAGGTCAACGACGAATTTGGCACAACCTTCAAGATGCCGGTCATGTATTTCACTCAGCTCCTGGGTTTGTCTTTAGGCCTTTCGAAGAAAAAACTCGGCATTGGGTCTGAGCTGGTATCGGCTGTGCCGGTGCTCAAATAAGCCGGCCAACAAATGAAGCAGAGGTCTTGTAAAAGTTCATCATATAGTTCGAATAGGAGAGAGACCTATGAGTGAAAAAGTTAATCCAGTGGGAGGCGAACGGGTCGGAGTCTACATCTGCCACTGCGGCTCGAATATCGCCAAAGTCGTGGATGTGGCAGGAGTCGCCGAATGGGCTGGAAAGCTTCCTCAAGTGGAAGTAGCTCGTGATTACAAATTCATGTGTTCCAGCCTGGGCCAGGACTTGATCGAAGAAGACATCAAGGAAAGAGGCCTGACCAAAGTTGTGGTGGCATCCTGTTCGCCCCACATGCACGAAAAAACATTCAGAACGGCCTGCGAACGAGGCGGATTGAATCCCTTTATGTTCGAGATGGCCAATATCCGCGAGCACGACTCCTGGACCACCGACGACGAAGCAGCCGCAACGCTGAAGGCGAAAGCTCTCACCAGCGCTGCGGTCGAGCGCGTTGTCCATCACCAACCCCTGGAGCCTCTGCCTGTGGAGATCAACCCCAATACCCTGGTCGTTGGCGGAGGGATCGCTGGCATCAGCGCAGCCCTCGAACTGGCCAATGCGGGACATCATGTGTATATCGTGGAAAGAGAACCCTCCATCGGCGGCCACATGGCGCAGTTGGATAAAACCTTCCCCACCCTGGACTGCTCGGCTTGTATCTTGACCCCCAAGATGGTAGATGTCGGCCAGCATCCCAACATCACACTGCTGACCTGGAGCGAAGTGGAGAAGCTCGATGGCTACCTGGGCAACTTCACAGTTTCAGTCCGCAAGAAGGCCCGTTACGTTAACGAGGAGCACTGCACCGGCTGCGGTATCTGCATCGAGAAGTGTCCTTTCAAAGTGGTTGACGAGGTATTCGAGGCTGGCCTGGGCGAGCGCAAGGTCATCTATCGTCCCTTCCCGCAAGCTGTGCCCAAATACCCCGTCATAGACAAAGAGAACTGCGTCTACTTCTTACGAGGGAAATGTAAAGCCTGCCAGAAGTTCTGCCCCACCGAACCAAATTCGATAGACTTCGAGCAAGAAGACCAGATGCTCACATTCCAGGTAGGCAACGTCATCCTGGCTACCGGCTACGATCTGTTCGATGTCAAGCGCATCCCGCAGTACGGCTACGGCAAGCTGGCTAATGTCTTCACCAGCCTGGAATTCGAGCGAATGGTCAACGCCGCTGGCCCCACCGAGGGTAAGATCATGCTCCGGGATATGGAAACCAGCCCAAAGAGCGTCGCCATCGTCCACTGTGTTGGCTCGCGCGACGAGAACTATCACAAGTACTGCTCCAAAATCTGCTGCATGTACTCGCTGAAGTTCGCCCACCTGATCCATGAGCGCCTCCCAGATGCCGAAGTCTACAACTGCTACATTGACATGCGCACACCCGGCAAGGGTTACGAAGAGTTCTATAACCGTTTGCTCAAGGAAGGCACACACTTCATCCGCGGGAAAGTGGCCGACGTCACCAACGCCGCCCGCATTCCAGAAGAAGAGGGCAAGCTCATCGTCCAGGTTGAAGATACCCTGATCGGCCGCCAACGCCGTATACCGGTGGATATGGTAATCCTCAGCCCGGCCATGGAAGCAAAACTGGACTCCAAAGAGGTGTCCCAGCTCTTCAAGATGGGCTGCGACTTCGACGGTTTCTTCGTCGAGCGTCACCCCAAGCTGGACCCGGTTGCCACGATGACCGAGGGCATCTTCATCGCCGGCGCATGCCAGGGCCCAAAAGATGTCCCCGACAGTGTGTCCCAGGGCGCAGCAGCCGCCGCTCGTGTGGCCGGCCTGATCAATCTCGGCACAGTGATGATGGAACCCATCCGGGCAAGCATCAACCAGGACCTATGCTCTGGCTGCAAGATCTGCAACAATATGTGCCCCTACAACGCCATCATCTTCCACGAAGACCGCAAGGTCTCGGAAGTGCTCACAGCCCTCTGCCAGGGCTGCGGCACCTGTGTTGCAGCCTGCCCAAGCGGCGTCATCAGCGGCGCTCACTTTACCAACGAGCAACTGTTCTCGCAGATCGAAGGTATTCTGTGGGACGTGAGGCCTGTGAAGGAGTTGGTGGCTGTGTAGACTGTGTCAGGTGTCAAGTGTCGCGTGACACGTGGCGAGTGAATCCTGGTACATGATACAAATACACGGAGAGAAAACTATGACTGAACAATTCGAACCCGTAATCGTTGGTTTTCTTTGTAACTGGTGCTCTTACCGCGCCGCCGATCTGGCAGGGACAGCCCGTATTCATTACGCCCCCAATATGCGCCCCATCCGCGTGATGTGCAGCGGGCGCGTCGATCCCCAGTTCGTGCTCAAAGCGCTGCGCGAAGGCGCCGATGGCGTGATGATTGCTGGCTGCCATCCCGGTGAGTGCCATTACGTGAATGGAAATATAAAAGCCCTACGCCGATTTATCCTACTCAAGAGCATGCTTCGCCAACTGGGCGTCGAGGAAGGACGAGTGCAGCTCGTTTGGGCCTCGGCCTCAGAAGGGATCATCCTGGCTGAAAAAGTCAACAAGATGACCGAAGAAGTCCGTGCACTTGGCCCGCTCAATTGGAGTGAAAAGGTCCTTGGCGGCAACGGCCACAAAATCGCCGAAAGCGTTCCCGTGGCGGAGGAGGTGTGACAATGTCTTCGAAACCCAAACTAGCCATGTACTGGGGCGCTGCTTGTGGAGGCTGCGAAATCTCAGTACTGAACATCCACGAACATATCTTGAAAGTGGATGAAATCTTCGACGTAGCTTTCTTCCCCTGCATCGCCGACTTCAAAGTCCATCACGTCGAAAGCTATCCTGATGGCTACATTGATGTCTGCCTGTGGAATGGCGCCATCCGCAACTCGGAGAACGAGGAGATGGCACACCTGCTGCGCAAGAAATCCAAGGTGCTCGTAGCCTATGGTTCCTGCGCCTATGAGGGCTGCATCCCGGCGCTTTCCAACCTGACATCCAAAGAAGCCACCTTCAAAACCGTATACCACGACAATCCATCGCTCGACAACCCCGAGGGGATCATCCCCCTGACGAAGGTCGAAGTTGCCGAAGGCGTATTGACTCTACCGGAGTTCTACCACACGGTGAAGTCGCTGGATCAGGTTGTGGATGTGGATTATTACCTGCCCGGCTGTCCCCCTGAACCGCCTCAAATTTGGGCTGTTCTGCAGGTGGTGGTGGCGGGCTTGCTCGAAGGCGCTCCGCTACCCCCGGCGGGCTCTATCGTTGGAGTCACGAACAAAGCCGTCTGCGAAGAGTGCGAGCGCGTGAAGAGCGAGAAATGCATCGAAAGGTTCTACCGCCCCTATCAGATCGTCCCCGATCCAGAGCAGTGCCTGCTGGAGCAAGGCCTTATCTGCATGGGCCTGGCAACCAATGGCGGCTGCGGCGCGCTCTGCCCGAAGGTTGGTATGGGCTGCCGCGGCTGCTACGGGCCGCTGCCTGGTGTAGAGGATCAAGGCGCCAAGATGCTCTCAGCAGTAGCCTCCGTGATCGCTGCGGGCGAGCCTGGTATGGAGGAGGCCGAATTGGAGAAGAAGATTCAGGCCGTCGTAGATACCATTGCCGACCCCGTCGGCACATTCTATCGTTTCAGCATGGCTCACTCGATGCTCCGCCGAGCAAAAGTGAGTGGTAGTAATGGGAAAGGAGAGGCCTAAATGTCACGCATAACCATAGACCCCATTACCCGTCTCGAAGGCCACGGGAAGATCGAAATCTTCTTGGACAAGGAAGGTAACGTCGAGAACGCCTATCTCCAGATCCCTGAATTGCGTGGCTTCGAGCAGTTCTCCGTAGGCCGCCCAGCCGAGGAGATGCCGCGCATCACCAATCGCATCTGCGGCGTCTGCCCCGAGGCGCACCACATGGCCGGAACCAAGGCTCTGGATGCGCTCTTCGACATCGAACCTGCCCCGGTGGTCAAGAAGATCCGTGAGATGTTCTATAACTCTTTCTATTGCACGGATCACACAGTCCACTTCTACGCCCTGGGTGGACCCGATTTCGTCATCGGCCCCGACGGCCCCCCGGCAGAACGCAACGTGTTGGGCGTAATCCACAAAGTCGGCCTGGAGATCGGCGGACAGGTGATCGCCTGCCGCAAGCGCAACCACGAAGTCATCCAATGGCTGGGCGGGCGCGGCGTGCATCCGGTCGCTGGTCTGCCCGGCGGCTGGAGTGTGGCTGTCACCGAGGAGATGCGCCAGAAAATCGAAGCCATCGCCAAAGAAAACGTGGCATTCGCGCTCTTCAGCCTCAAGCTCTTCGAGGATGTCGTCCTGGCGAACAAAGCGTATGTTGACCTGATCCTTTCCGACGCCTACGCCCATAGAACTTACTACATGGGCACCGTAGACGAGAACAACCATCTCAACTTCTACGATGGCATGATCCGCGTCACCGACCCCGAAGGCAAGGAATTCGTCAAGTACGAAGCCAAAGATTACATGAAGCACGTCGCCGAGCACGTCGAACCCTGGTCGTACCTCAAGTTCCCCTACTTGAAGAACATCGGCTGGAAGGGCTTCACTGACGGCATGGACAGCGGCGTCTACTGCGCCACCCCGCTCTCGCGGCTCAACGCCGCCGACGGCATGGCCACCCCCAAGGCGCAAGAATTCTTCGAGAAATTCTACGAGACCCTGGGCAGCAAGAAGGTCAAAGGACGCTATCAACCGGTGCACGCCCGTCTGGCGACCCACTGGGCTCGCCTGGTCGAGCTGCTCTATGCGGCCGAGCGCATGTTAGAGCTGGCGACCGACCCGGAGATCACCGACCCCCATGTCCGGCCAATCGTCACTAACACCCCCACCGAGGGTGTAGGCTGCGTCGAAGCGCCGCGCGGCACCCTGACGCATCACTACAAAACCGACGAGAAGGGCATCCTGACCAGGGTCAACCTGATCGTGGGCACCACCAACAACAACGCCCCCATCGCTATGTCCATCAAGAAGGCGGCCCAAGGGCTGATCAAGAAAGGCGTCGAAGTGACGGAACCCATCCTCAACATGATCGAGATGGCCTTCCGCAACTACGACCCCTGCATGTCCTGCGCCACGCACTCGCTGCCAGGGCAGATGCCCCTCGAGGTGACCATCCGCGACGCCGACGGCGAAGTGATCGAGGTGGTGAGTCAGTTTGTTCAATAAGAAGTAGGCAGAAAGCAGTACACAGGTGTCAAATTATTTCTGCCTCCTGCCTACCGCCTACCGCCTACTGCCTACTGCCCACTGATTCCTGGTATGAAGACTCTTATCGTCGGACTCGGCAACCCCATCCTCACCGACGACGGCGTGGGCGTGAAAGTCGCCTATGCGGTGGAGGAGGCGCTGAGAAGAAACCCGTTTTCTGACAGAAAACGGGTTTCGAAGGATGATCTCACCATCACCGAAGCCAGCGTTGGGGGGCTGCGTCTGATGGAGATGATGATCGGCTATGATCGGGTCATCCTCATAGACGCCATCATGCGCCATAACGGCCACAAGCCAGGCGACATCTTCCGCTTGAGCACGCATGATCTGCGTGAGATCAGCCTCACCCAGCATAACGCCTCCGCCCACGACACCACCCTGGCAACAGCCCTGGAGGTCGCAGAGCGGATGGGACAGCCCCTTCCCAAGGAAGTGATCATCTTCGCCGTCGAGGTCGAAGAGATTTTCGTGTTCAGCGATGAACCGACGCCGGCAGTCGCTGCGGCGATTCCGAAAGTAGCGAAGATGGTGTTGGAAGAGATTTTTAAAACGTAAAGAGTGAAACGTAAAACGTGATTACTCTTTACGTTTCACGTTTTACGTTTACATTTCTACACACAAAACGGGTTTCCCCAGATTAAGAAATTTGTCACGGGAAACCCGTTTTGTTAGATGATACAATCGGCGCATGGCAGAAATCCTCTCTCAAGAATTGTACATCGTCATTAAATCCAACCGAGGTGACCTCCTATGAATCTACTCCACCGTCGAATTCTCCTGGGCTTTGCCGCCTTCGTGCTGATAGGGGCGCTGCTCTTACTCTTCGCCCATCAGAGCCAGGCCAGGGTTGTCGAACCGAATTGGGAGCTGGCCAGGCAGAGCGCCGGTCTGCCTCCGGCTTCGGTCTCGCCCGACCTGCCCGGCTTGCCGCCTCCCCCCCGGCAAGACCCCTGCCTGCACTGCCACATCGCTGGAGAGGAAAAAGGTCTCTGGACTCCCCTGGTGCGCTGGCTGGTCTTTGGCGCTGCCGGGCTTGTGCTGGTCTTTGGGGTCGTCCAAAGCGTCAGCATGTGGAAGACGCGCGCCCCATGGAAGCCGCTCATGGCTCGCGCCGGCGCCTGGATCGAGGAGCGCTATGAGATCGCCGCTCCGCTCGAAAAACTGCTCAATAAACCAGTCCCCGATTGGCAGCGGCGATGGTGGTACTGCCTGGGCGGCATTACCTCCTTCCTCTTCGTCGTGCAGTGCATCACCGGCATCATGCTGGCTTTTTACTATCAACCCACGCCCGAGGCTGCTTACGCAAGCATCCAATTTATCGAGAGCGAGGTGCGCTTCGGAGCAGCTATCCGCATGATCCATCACTGGTCGGCCAACGGCATGATCGTGATGTGCACCGCTCACATGCTGCGCGTCTTCATCATCGGCGCTTACAAAAAGCCGCGCGAACTCAACTGGGTCACCGGAGTCAGCCTCTTGATCCTGACCCTGGCTTTCGGCCTGACCGGCTACCTGCTGCCCTGGGATCAGCGAGCCTATTGGGCCTCCACCGTCGCCACCGAGATCGCCGGGAGCATGCCCGCCATCGGCGACCTGGCCCTGGTATACCTCCGCGTCGGCTGGAATCTTGGCGCTCAGACCCTCAGCCGCTTCTACGCCCTGCACGTGCTGATCATTCCCCTGGCCACAGTAACTTTCATGGGGCTGCACTTCATGATGGTGCGGCGGCAGGGGATTATGAAGCCGTTATGAAACTGGAGATCACCCATGACTGAAAACACATCGCCTGACGAAAAAACCATCCCCTTCTACCCCGACCACGTGACCAACGAGGCCAAGGTTGCTCTCGGCATTGGCGTCCTATTGATCATCATCGGGGTCATCGGCCTGTCCGTGCCGGTAGGCCTGCAACCTCCCGCCGATCCAATGGACACCCCCGCCCATGTCAAGCCGGAGTGGTATTTCCTGGCTCTCTACCAGATCATCAAGTTCCTGCCCAAGAGCACCGGCGCGGTGCTGCCGGTGATCTTTGCCATCCTCGTCATGATCTGGCCGTTCCTGGATAATAAACCCGACAAAACGAAGAAAGCCGCCCGCGTGCGCTTCATCGTCACCGCCGTTCTGATGGTCATCCTGATCGCCCTGACCGTTTGGGGAGAGGTGAGTTAACTATGAGCAAAATAACCCGTCGCGATTTCCTCAAGCTCGTCAACCGGGTAATGGCCGCCGCTGGGCTTGCCGCCGTGCTGGGTCCAGTCCTGGCCTATTTCTACCCGTCGGATCTGACAGAGACCCCCGCCGAACCGGTGCTGGTTGCGCCCGAGGCCGATATGCCCGTCGGCGAATCCCGCACGGTTTCCTTCGGTCGCTACTCCGCCCTGGTGATCAACACACCCGCCGGGCTGAAAGCCTACTCGGCCGTCTGCACCCATTTCGCCTGCATCGCCAAGTGGGATGCCGAAAAACGAAGCATCGTCTGCCCCTGTCACGACGGTTACTTCGATCCGCTCGACGGCAGCGTAATTTCTGGGCCGCCCCCCACAGGCCTCAAACCTCTCCAAACAGAGATCAAAGATGGCGTCATCTACGTCAGCGCCGGAGAAGAATCATGAGCACAGCGACTAATACCCAATACCCAATATCCAACAAACAATGGCCTGCAGCCCTGCAAGATTTCTTCCTCCACGCTACCGTCCAGGCGCGCATTTGGAAAAAGGTCTACGCTGGGGTGATGCACTTCTTGATCTTCTGGGGCGTGGCCATCCAGGTTGTCGGCACAGCCATCAACCTGATGCAGATGGCGCTCTTCACGCCTTTTGCTTTGGAAAATTTTCCTCGAGGGAATTGGTACTTTGCCTATGAATTCCTCATGGATTTGGCAGGGCTGTTCATCCTGGCGGGTGTGGTGATGGCTGCTTTCCGAAGGCTGGCCCTACGACCGAAGAGCCTGCCCACTGCCTGGGATGACACCTATGCTCTATCTACGCTGATGCTCTTGCCCATCGTCGGGTTCTTCACCGAATCGATGCGCCTGATCTCAGCCGCCCCGCCGTGGGCGCGCTATTCCTTCGCTGGCAATTGGCTGGCAGACATCCTGAAAAGTTGGGGCTTGAATGCCGATACAGCCTTCAGCCTTCACCCCTATCTGTTATTGACGCACATCTTCCTGGCCCTGACCCTGATCGCCAGCATCCCCTTCACCAAGATGCGCCACCTGCTCTACGGGCCATTGAATATCATCCTGCACCCCCGCCGCGCTTACGGCGCGCTGACCAAGATCGAGGGCCTGGAGACTGCTGAAGTCCTGGGGGTTGGCAAGATCAGCGATTTCACATCCCAAAACCTGCTCGAATTCGACGCCTGCCTGCGCTGCGGGCGCTGTGAAGAGGTCTGCCCGGCGACCTTCAGCGGAATGGATTACTCGCCAAAAACGCTGTTGATTCAGTTGCGCGACGCCATGACCGACGCGCTGGGGACGCCTGGCAAGAATGGAAACGGCTCGAAGGAATTGCCCGTGCATCTCTTCGAAGACGAGAGCCTGTGGTCGTGCACCACCTGCGGGGCCTGTCTGACGCGCTGCCCGGTCTTCATCCGCCCCCCTGAGAGGGTGGTGGATATGCGCCGCTACCAGATCCTGACCACCGGCGAGATGCCCAAGTCGGTTGGCGACACCCTGCGCAATATGGAACGCCAGGGCAACCCGTGGGGGATGCCGCCGCAGGATCGCATGAAGTGGGCCGAAGGATTGAACGTGCGCGAGCTGGCCCCCGGTGACGAGGTGGATGTGCTGCTCTTCATGGGCTGCGCCGCGGCCTATGACGAGCGCAGCAAGAAAGTCGCCCGATCTTTCGTGCGTTTGCTGCAAAAGGCGAATGTCAATTTCGGCGTGCTCGGTCTCGACGAATCCTGCTGCGGCGAGACCGCCCGGCGCATGGGGCACGAATATATCTTCCAGGTTTCCGCCGCGCAGAATATCGAAACTTTCAACTCGGTCGAATTCAAGCGCATCATCACCCAATGCCCGCACTGCTTCAATACGCTGAAAAACGAATACCCGCAGATGGGCGGCGAGTACGAAGTAATGCACCATACGGAGTTGTTGGTCGAAATGAATGCGGTGGGAGCATGGGAGCAAGAGAGCAAGGGAGATGCCTCCCAGCATCCAAACACCCCAGCACCTAAGCTTACCTACCACGACTCCTGCTACCTGGGACGGTACAACGGAATCTACAAAGCCCCCCGCCAACTCCTGGATCAGGCCAAAGTGGATCGAGTGGAGCTGAAACGCCATGGCGAGAACAGCTTCTGCTGCGGCGCGGGCGGCGGCGGCATGTGGCTCGAGACCGATCCCAATAAGCGCATCAACCATCGCCGTTTGCAAGAAGCCCTGGACGCCCAGGCCGAGACCGTCGCCACTGCCTGCCCCTATTGCCTGAGCATGTTCGAAGACGCCATCAGCTCCAAGGGTCTCGGCGAACGAATTCAGGCGATGGATATCGCGGAAGTATTGGAACAGCAGATGGGGGATTAATTCGACGAAGAAGGTCAGGTAACCGAAGAGAAAGATCAGCCAGGGCGCGCCCCGGTTCCACCACGGCCAGTCCCAGGTGAGGGCGCCGGCGGCGTTGAGGAAGTACTCGACGAAGACGCAGAAGGCCGATCCAGCAATAGCCACGAACCAGCGGTTGGGGATGCCGAGGATCTTCGCCTTCTTGTCCGGTTAGAACCAATCTAGCTTTTTCAACACCAGGGCTACTCCCAGGGAAATAAAGAGGGAAAGTAGCAAGATCAGGAAGAACGACACTGGATGTGCATCGAGCAACGGCAAAGATACATTCATCCCGAAGAAGCTGGCGACGATCGTCGGGAAGCTCAGCACGATCGTGAAGGAGGTCAGCAGCTTGATGACCTGATTCTGATTGTTCGAGATGATCGAGGCGAAGGCATCCATCATGCTGCTGAGAATATTGCTCTGGATGTTGACCATGCCGATCGCTTGCTGGTTTTCGGTCAATACATCATCCAATAAATCCTCGTCCTCTGGATAGGTATTGAATATCCGGCTGCGATCTAAGCGTTCCAATAATAATTCATTGGTTCTGAGGGCGGTTGTGAAATAAGTGAGACTCTTTTCGTACTTGAGCAGCTCGAGCACTTCTCGATTGCGGATCGAAAGCTGCAATTGGTCCTCGAGGCGGTCCACCGCCCTGGTGATTTCTCTCAAGTAGTGTAGATATTTATTGGCTGTAGCCAACAACACCCGCAGAATAAAGCGATATCGCTTGGCGGACGAAAAGTCCTTCATGCGGCCAGAAGCAAAATCGTTGATGATATCATTCGCCTTCCTGCAAACAGTTATGATGTAACTTTCAGTTAGAATAATACCTAAGGGGATCGTAATATAAGGAATATCCACGTCTTTACCCTCGAAATACGGGATGCGAAAAATAACCAACATCTGGCCATTTTCCCGTTCGATGCGAGGGCGTTCGTCCATGTCGAGAGAATATGAGATGTAATCGGATGGAATGCCAAGTTCCTTCAAACGGAGCTTTTCTTCGGGGGTAGGATCAACGATGTTAATCCAGCTCTCCTGGGTTGGTTCTTGAAGACGATCGAGCTGGTTTCCATTATTCTTGTATATCGTAATCATATTAGCCTCCTAAAAAAAATCCCGGAAGGCAAAACCTTCCGGGAAGCAGAGACTAATGACCAGGCCTCCAGGTTATGCCTTCCTGATAGGACATAAAATGTCGAGAAGTTCCCTCGCGCCAAAGGTTGGATCGTGGTAACGTTGACTATCTTCGCCGTCGTCTGAAGGGACGGCGGTCTCAGCCGAATACATTAAGTCACTCCTGGATAGATACATCGTTAATAAAATCTCGAAGCGAAGTATAGCACTATAGTTCGATCCGGGCAAGGCGCGGATTTTTCCGTTGCCCTGCTTGCCGTCGCGGCTGCGCCAGGCGCCTGAACGAAACCTGTTAATCCTCAGAGACAAGCGCTTTCCAGGTCTTTGGCCCAACGATGCCGTCCACCTGTAAGCCATAGTCTGTTTGGAAATCTTTCACGGCCTGATCTGTATTAGGGCCGAAGATGCCATCAACTGCGATGCCGTAACCGAATTTATCCACCAAAAGCTGCTGCACACCCCTCACGGCATCGCCTATGCTGCCATTTTGCACCGTTTTGCCGCTGATCAGCGCGCTCCAGGTTTGCGGCCCGACGATGCCGTCTACCGTCAGTCCCTTATCGCCTTGAAACTGTATCACCTGAGATTTGGTTTGTGGGCCAAAGATGCCATCAACAACCAGATTGTAATTGTGAGAACGGAGTAAATATTGGATGGCGTAGACCTCCGCGCCCTGGTCGCCCTGGCTGATGATCGGCCAATCCTGCGCCGCTGGAGGAGGGGGCGCCACAGCTTCTACATTGATCTTGACCCAGAAAGCAGCCGTTCCTTGAGCGCCAACGCCGAAGACGATTCCGTCGGAGTTGCGCAATTTCCAAAACCCCTGGTACGTGCCAGCATTTCCAGGAGCGGTCAGGTTGACTGACGCATCCACTGTACCCCCGGGTGGGACGCTGCCATTCGTCAATTGAGTCGAGGCCGGACCGCCCATCTGATCCCCATGATCGAATACCAGGCTGTAACCCGAAGTCCAGGTACAGGAGCCATTGTTCTGTAGCCGCCAGGTCTTGGTAAAAGCCTCCCCGGCCGATAGCTTGGCGCCGTCAGGAATGGTGACATCCGATACGAAACTCGCCCGATCACAGGGAAGAGGGGTAACCGTAGGTGAAGCGGTGGAGGTAGGCGATGGGGAGGGAGACGGAGTGGGTAATGGATTGGTAGGCGTGGATGTCGAGGTAGGCGTCTCTAGCGTCTCGGCGCCGATAGCAGGGGTAGTAGCTTCTGCCATTTTACTGACGGCGGTCAATTCGGCTGCCAGCGCGTCCACTGTTGCCTGAGAGCTGCTCATCGGAAAAGGCAGGTTGCATGTCAGCGTCATCAGGGAGAGCAAGATGAGGAGAAATATCAAACGTTTCATGCCCAACTCCTTCCCAATAAAAGTACACCTTAAGTCGCCATTATTGCATGTATTGAGTCCACTGAAAAAACTCCAGAACGAGGCGGCGGGGCGGCATATATGGGGGTGCGTGCTGCGTACGCACCCCCATATATGCCGCCCCGAATCCTCTACATGTGGTTTTTGCAGTGGATTCATGTATTGATAGTATTGCACGGTTCATTCCGATTCATCCTCAGCCCCGTCCGCGGGGCGCCCGAGGATGGGCTTCCGAATGGGAATACTAATTGAATCTTGAGTAGTCGTCAAGTGGCTCAAGGCGACCGCGAAAATTATCGGGGTCGTTTCATTCCGCAGGTTGCCGTTTCACCCTTCGGGAGGTCGCTCAATCGCGATTCGCCTGCCTGACCAACCATTCCATCCCCCACAGGACCAGCCCAATCAACAACAACGGCGCTGCGCCCGCAGCCAGACAGATCAATCCCATGATGGCTGATTGGCGGCCATAGAAAGCATAGATCAGCCCATCGCCGACGACGAAGAGCAACAGCAAGAAACCCACCAGCAAGCGGGTGTTGGTCTGGCGAGCGTATTTGCGCAGATCACGGGTCATGTCAGCTTGCAAACGAGAATTCGCGAACTTCTATTTGCAACTGGTTGCCCAATTCATCACTTGCTTGTGTCAAGAAATTACCCAATACCCTTTCAAGGCGCCACCCCCGTCCCCTGGATCGAGAAAGTATATGGGTTCTCGTCGCTATCGTCGTTGGCGATGCTGACCGTCGCCTGGCGCAAGCCGGCGGCGCTGGGGTCGAAGGTGATCTGGAAGGTAGTCTCTCCGCCGCCGCTCGATACCGGCGTAGCGGCGTCTGTCGTCAGAAGGAAATCCGCCGCATGATCGCCGCCGAGGGTCACGATGGGGCTGCCCAACAGATTGAGAACTACGCTGCCGGTGTTGCGGATGGTGAAGGTGTAAGTGACCGAACCGCCAGCGACGTTCACATCGCCGAAATCCGTCTGATCCGCTGTATCCGGCGAGCCGTCGCCAGAGGGGATGGAGATGCCATTGCCCAGCACATCCATCTCGGGCGCAGGGCCAGTCCCGCTGCCCTCGATACTGAAGGTGTAGGGAGACTCGTCGCCATCGTTGCTGGCGATGCTGATCACTGCCTGCCTGGCGCCGGCGTCGCTGGGGTCGAAGGTAATCGTAAAGGTGGTCTCCCCACCCGCGGGTACAGGCGTCGTCGCGTCCACAGTGAGGGTGAAGTCCGCGGCATGTGCGCCGCCAATCGTGACGATCGGGGAACCGCTCAATGTCAGGTCAGCCGTGCCGTTGTTCTGGATCGTGAAAGCGCGCGTGACTGTCGCGCCGTTCACATCCACATCCCCAAAATCGGTGTGATCGTCAGCATCGGGGGTGGTATCGCCGCTGAAGACGATGCGGTCGTTGCCCAACACTTCCATCTCTGGAATCGTCGCCCCGTTCCCGATGATCTGGATATCATAGGGGTTTTCGTCGCCGTCGTTATCGAGGATGTCAATATCTAGACTGAAAGCCCCTGCGCCTACGTCGAAGGAAATCTCGAAGGTCCCCGTTTCGCCGGCAGCCACGTCAATGGGGGTGGCCGTATGCAAGGCGAAATCGGTGACGTTGCTCAGATTGGCGGCCGTGACATTGCTGACGCTGAGCTGGCCTGTGCCGGCGGTGTTATCGAGCGTGTATCGAAGATTGACCGTGCCCGTAGATTGATCCCCGAGGTCGTCGGCGCCGCCATCGGGGATGGGGTTGCCAGCCGGCCGTTGGACGTCTATCTCCGGCCCGACGCCCGTGCAATAGAGATCGAAATTGTACGGGTTTTCATCGGAATCGTTGTTGGCAATCGAGACCGTGGCGGCGCGGGCGCCTGCGCTGGTGGGCGCGCAGCGCACGACGAACGTCAGGTCAGCGCCGCCCGCCGGGATCGAAGCTGCTCCCGGTTGGGTCTGGATCGAAAAATCGCCCGATCCGGATAGGGTCACTGCGGCGGGGAAACCGGTCAGAGTCAATGCGCCGCCGCCCGAGTTCTGGATGGCAAAGGCGCGGTCGAGGGCGCTGCCCGTGTTGACATCCCCAAAATCGGTGTGGTCCGCGGGATTAGGGGAATCATCCCCATCGGCAATCGAGACGCCGTTGCCCTCCACATCCATCTCAGGGCCAGGCGGAGGGGCGAATGTAGCCGTGCAATTCTTATCCCCGTTCATCGTCAGGCTGCCGCTCAGGTTGCTCCCGAAGCCCGCGCAATCGCCGCCCCATCCCACGAAACTGGACGATGCATCCACTGTGACATTCAGGGTCACGATGTCGTCCAAAAGGAAGTCGGTATCGCAGCGCGTTGATGGACAGTTGATCGGCCCATCCGCGGGCGTTCCGCCGGTCGAGGTCGCCGCGTCTGCGCCCACATTCCCCACAAGGTTGACGACCAGAGTGGGGATGACGATATTCACGCTCAGCGCCGGGGAGCTGACGCTGGCATTTCCGGCAACGTCAACCTGGCTCGCGCTGATATTGTGCATCGTCTCGCTCAAGACGCTGGTGAGGATGATGTCGAACGCGCCGCCCGCACAAGTTCCCGTGGGCGCAAGGACCCCGGCGACCGAACTGCTGAGGGTGACCACGGCATTCGTCTCGCAAGAGCCGGTGAACTGGGGAGTCGCGTCGGCGGTGATATTATCCGTGTTGGAACTGCCCGTATCGCTGCCCGCGGCCAGATCGGGCGTCCCGGGCGCGGCGGGCGCATTCACATCTATCGTGACGCTCAACGCGCCGGATGCCGGGCTGACGCCTTCCACATCAGTGGCGGTGGCGGTGATGTTGTGCGTCGTCGCTGTGAGCGTGCTGGTCAGGGTGATGTCATACCCGCCGCCCGAACAGACCGTATTGGAGGGATTCAGCGCGCCATCCACACTGCTGCTCAGGTTGATCTTTTTGCCATCCACGCATGTGCCGGTGAATCTGGGGGAAGTTAGTTTGGTGATATTGTCCGTGTTGGAAACACCCGTGTCGCTGCCTGCCGCCAGATCGGGAGCGCCGGGCGCGGCCGGGGTGGTTGGCCCAACCGTCACACTCAGGCCCGCGGAGGCAGAGGAGATATTACCAGCCAGGTCAATCGCGATCGCGGTGATCGAATGGGTCGCCTGACTGAGCGCGCTGGTGACCGTGATGTCGTAACTGTTCCCCGAACAAATGGCGTCCGAGGGGCTTAGCTCGCCAATGACGCTGCTGCGCAGATTGATCTCGTCGCCGGTCAGACAGGTTCCTCTGAATCTCGGGGTCGTATCGCTGGTGATGTTGTCGGTGTTGGAGCTGCCGGTGTCGCTGCCCGCGTCCAGATCGGGAGTCCCCGGCGCAGATGGCGGGACGGTATCCACGGTCACACCCAGGCCCCCAGAGGCGGCGCTGGTATTGCCTGCCGCGTCGGTCGCCTGCGCGTAAATACTATGCACGACCTCGCTGAGGAGGCTGTTGACAGTGATATCGTATCCGCCCCCCGAGCAGAATACATTCGATGGACTCAGCGCGCCGCCAGAACTGCTGACCAGGCTGACGCGGTTGCCATCTGGACAGGTTCCGGTAAATCGGGGTGAGGTCATCCTGGTGATATTGTCGGAATTCGAACGGCCGCTGTCGCTGCCCCCGGCCAGGTCAGGCGCGCCCGGTATCCCGGGGGGAGTCGTATCCACGACCAGGTACAGATCCAACGAGCTGCTCCTGTTCCCGGCGCTATCTCTGGCTTTGGCTGTCATCGAGTGGGCACCTTCGCGCAGCGCGCTGGTCAGGGTGATATCATAATGCCCATCCACGCAGGCCGCCTCGGGGGAGCGGTCCCCATCGAGTGAGCTGTAGATGGAGATCACATCGCCCGAGTTGCAGACCCCGGTCAAGCGTGGGGTAGCGTCGTTGGTGATATTGTCAATGTTCGAAATGCCGGTGTCGCTCTCCGCAGCCAGATCAGGCGCGCCGGGCGCGTTGGGGGCAATCGTCTCGATGGTCACAGCCAGCGCGAGGGATGTGCTCGTATTCCCCGCTGGATCCATAGCCTGGGCGGAGATCGAATGGGCGACCTCGCTGAGGTTGCTGGTCAGGGTGATGTCGTAGCCCCCTGATGTGCAGACCTGTTCAGGGAGTCGACTGCCATCCAACGAACTGAGGATGGTAATCGTGTCGCCCGGGGTACACGTGCCTGTGAATCGTGGGGTGATGTCGCTGGTGATATTATCAGTCTTGGAACTTCCGGTATCGCTCTCCTCCGCCAGATCAGGGATGCTCGGGGCGACGGGAGGGGTGGTATCCATGGTGATGGTCAACGCGCTCGAGGGCTGGCCGATATTTCCCGCCGGGTCCGTGGCGATGGCGCTGATGCTGTGAACGCCATCGCTGAGCGCGCTCGTCAGGGCGATGGCGTAGTTACTCCCCGAACAAACGGTCTCGGCGTGGCTCAAAGCCCCATGGATGCTGCTGATCAAGTTGATCTTGTCATCGTTGCGGCAGATACCCGTGAATTGGGGGGTGTTGATGCGAGTGATATTGTCTGAGTTGGAAATGCCGCTATCGCTGCCCGCCGCCAGATCAGGGGCGCCCGGCGTCCCGATGGCAGCGCCAGTGTCCGCTGAAACATCTCCATCATCGAGAATCGATTGCGTTGGGATAGGTTCGGGAGGCTGGAGGACAAAACGATACAGGATCAACCCCGCGACCGCGCAAGTCGCCGTCGCCAGCGTGATGATGAGGATAAAGATAAATACCCGGGCGCGAAGAGAAAGGTTGGTAAACATATTTGCAGCCTAGATGATAACACCAGCGCCCGTCTGATACAAGGAGGTGAGATTCAATTGGCCTCTTGCAGGAGCACCTACAGAAAATGACCGCCACGCCCCGCCGCCCCTATGTTAGAATAAAGTTGCGCTTTGCTATACTCAGTACTTCACGAAAGATGATCCAAGACCCGTCTGCGGGTCGCCCGGCGACGGGCTCCTGATCGTTTTTATGATCTACTGATACTCCTACGGCGACGATCGCTTTGCACAGTGACTGTCGCCTTGAACACCCAGGAGCCTGCCTTATGTCCTCACAACTCAAGCCAAAGAAAAACGCCCCGCAGGCGGACGAAGAACGCCGCCTGGCCATCGGTGGGGAACAAACCCCAGATGCGCCGCTGCGCGTGCTCACCGTGGCGGCGCGCCCGCTGAACGCCAGCGAACTGCCGGAGATCGCCGACGCCTGGGCGTTGACGGACGGCTTGATGTCTGTGGACGCGCCAGTGGAGGCGCACTTCATCCGCCCGCCGACGGTGAAACAACTGGAGGCGGAGATTGACGGCGGCTGCGACATCCTGCATTTCGACGGCCACGGCACAGCGGAATTAGGCGGCTTCCTGGACTTCGAGAAGGAAGACGGCCTGGCAGAACCCCTGCCTGCGCAGATGTTCATCGAGAAACTCAAGAACGCCGGTCAGCCGCCGAGGCTGCTCATCCTTTCAGCCTGCCAGTCAGCCAAGGGAGAGAAGGATGGATTGGCCGGGCGGATCGCCCGTGAAGCCAAAATCCCGGCGGTGATCGGGTTCAGCGAAACCGTCCCGGTGAACGTGACCATGGACTTCGTCAAGCGCCTGTACGCCGCGCTGGGGACAGGTCGCACGGTCCAGGAGGCGTTCGAGGCCGCCCGCGCTTCGCTGGGCAAGGCGATAGTACTCCTTCCGCCGGAAAAGGCAGGCGAACCGGCGCGCGAAATCCGCGCCGCCGACCTGCCCGTTCTGACCGGCAAAGGAATCAAGCAGCCGTTGTGCAAGCCGCAGCGCGGACGGCCGCAGGTGGAACGCGAACCACTGGTGGGCGTGCCTTCGCCCTCAGAATCCGGCCGCTTCCACGGCGTGTACGATGCGCGCACCGACCCACCAAGCGGTCGCAAAGCCCTGTTGGTGGAATCTGCCCAATCTCTCCTGCGCGGAGAAAAAGTTGTCGTCCTGACTGGTGTGGGCGGCATCGGCAAGACCGCCCTGGCCGCGGCGCTGGCGCGCCGGCTGGCCTGGCGTTTCCCCGGCGGGGTCTTCTGGGCCAACGGGGCGGACTACGTCGAGAGCGGCATGAGCCTGGATGACGCCCTGTCACCCTTTGCGGCTGCCTTCGGGCAGGATTTCCTGAAATTCCCGGCCGCTCAGAAACGACAGGCGGTGCTGGCTTATTTCGAGCGGATGGAAGCTCCGGCGCTGTGGGTGGTGGACAACGCCGATGTAGCCGCCGAGGAGGTATGGCGCATGGCGCGGCAGGCGCCGGGACGCAGCGCCGTCCTGCTGACCAGCCGCGAGCGCCCCGAATATGGCGGTTGTGTGATTTCGGTGGAAGGCATGGCAGGGGAGGAGGCTTTGCTGTTCCTGTCCCAGGAAACGATGCGGCGCAAGAATCAGTGGCTGACATTTGACAAAGAGGCATTTCGGACCTTTTTCGAAATCGCCGGGCTGCTGGACGGCCACGCCCTGGCTCTGATGCACGCCGCCGCTTTGATCGCGGACGAGGGACTGGATGCGGCCCTGAAAGCCGTACGCGCCAACCCGGCGCGCGGCGAGACCGGCCGCCGCTTCGACTTTTCCTACGGGCGGTTGACGGTGGATGAGAAACGCTTGCTGCACCGCCTGGCAGCATTCGCCGCCGATTTCGATGCGCAGGCGGTCGAGGTGGTTTGCACCGCGCCGCTGGATGAGCGGGACAAAGACCTGCTCCCGACCTGGGAGGAAGGGCTGCGCTCTTTGGCGCGCAAATCGTTCATCGAAGTGCATCTCTGGAGCGATGATTATCGCCGCTATCGCCTGCACCCGGTGCTGCGCGAATATGTCAGGGGGAAAGGTGATAGGGGGATAGGGGATAGGGGCGAGTGGCGCATGGCGCAATATTACCTGGCCATAGCCGATGCCGCACATGGCCTGCTCGGCGACACCGAAAAAGCCCTCGGCGCGGTGCAGTTTGCCGAAATCGAGCGTATTAATTTGCTGGCCGGACAAGAGGCCTGTCTGAAGCAGGAGCGCTGGGAAGAAGCAATTTCCTTTGCCTATCGGCTGGATGATCTTTTCAAGCGCAGCGGGCGTTGGGACTTCCGTCGCCGTTCATTGGAGATGGGGTTGGCCGCGGGAAAAAAAGCAGGCGGTCATGAGCATGCTGCCATGCTTCACAACCTGTCTATGCTGGCGCAGGCCACGGGCGATTACGCCGAGGCGCGCCGCCTGTACCAGGAAAGCCTGAAAATATTGGAGCAGTTGGGGGACAAGTCGGGCGTTTCGAGCAGCCTGCATCAGTTGGGCATGCTGGCGCAGGCCACGGGCGATTACGCCGAGGCGCGCCGCCTGTACCAGGAAAGCCTGAATATCAAGGAGCAGTTGGGGGACAAGTCGGGCGTTTCGCGCAGCCTGCATCAGTTGGGCATGCTGGCGAAGGCCACGGGCGATTACGCCGAGGCGCGCCGCCTGTACCAGGAAAGCCTGAAAATATTGGAGCAGTTGGGGGACAAGTCGGGCGTTGCATCGAGCAAGGCGCAGTTATCGTTGCTTGAGGAGAAAGAAGGAAATCTCAAGCAAGCGCTGGCCTTGATCACCGAAGCCGAGGCCATTTTCACCGCCCTGGGCGCTCCCCAGCGCAAGGAGGCCCGCCAAGATCGCGAGCGGATCGAGGGCAAATTGAGAAGGAAACGATGACAACCGCAAATGGGACGCCATCCATGCCGAAGAAAGGCGCTTGCTGCGGATCATCTCCCCGGAGGAGGGAGCGCGACAATTTTTCTCGTTGATGGCAGAATTCGAACCCTGGTTAGGGGTGCTGTTTTACTGTCCACTGATAACTCCCTACTGCTTACTTCTTATGTATCAGCGCCGCATGGGCCGCCGCCAACCTGGCGACGGGCACGCGGAAGGGCGAACAGCTCACATAGTTCAACCCGATCAGGTGGCA
>Ga0194126_10000912_pt1 | contig 50379 bp, 33 predicted proteins | sample TA2KigC150mmetaG_FD_148641 | JGI IMG/M metagenome (GOLD analysis project Ga0194126, IMG submission 148641) | Freshwater microbial communities from Lake Tanganyika, Tanzania - TA2015035 Kigoma Deep Cast 150m | ecosystem: Environmental > Aquatic > Freshwater > Lake | place: Tanzania: Lake... | reverse complement strand
CCTGGAGGCCTCCTTGGGGTTTCCCACCCGGAGGAGAAGGAGCGCCTCCTCGGCACCTACCGGGAGCGTCTCCTCGGTGTCGATCATCCTCCGGAGAGCGAGATCCGTGTCGTCCGCCGGGACGGCCACGTTCGTTGGCTCCGAGTCTACTCGGCGGCGATCGAGTACGGCGGTGAGCCGGCCGTCCAGCTCCTCTGCATCGACAACACGGCGCGGAAGAAGGCCGAGGAGGCGCTCCGTCGGAGCGAGGAGAACTACCGCACGCTTGCCGAGTCCTCGCCCGACTTCATCTTCGTCATCGATGCGGATCTTCGGGTGAAGTACATCAACACGGCGGCGGGACAGGCGGTCGGCCTGACCCCGGAGGAGGCGCTTGGCAGGCGGCTCGATCAAGTCTTCGAGGCGCCGGTCGCAGAGGAATACGCGGCCGGGATCCTCCGGGTGATGCAAACCGGAAGCACGACGACCGCTGAGCGCTTCTTCCGAACCGCGCACCGAGCGCTCTGGATCGCCACGACCCTTGTGCCGATCCGGTCGGAGGACGGAAAGGTCCGAGCCATTCTCGGCGTCTCGCGCGACATCACCGAGCGAAAGAAGGCGGAAGAGCAGATGCGGGCGCACGGCGAGAAGCTCGAGGTCCTCGTCCGCGAGCGGACCGAGCGGGTCCGAACCCTCGAGAGGCGTCAGGCGGAGATCGAGAAGCTCGCGGCGACGGGACGAATGGCCGCCCGCGTCGCGCACGAGATCAACAATCCTCTCGCCGGCATCCGGAACTCCTTCGTTCTCATCAAGGACGCGATCCCCTCGGAGAACTCGTACGCTCGTTACGTTCCGATCATTCTAAGGGAGATCGACAGCATCGCCTTCATCGTTTCGCAGATGTCCTCGCTGCATGCCCCTGAGGTCGGCGCCCCCTCCCGCTTTCCTCCGGCACGATCCGCGGAAGAGGTCGCGACGCTTCTTCGCCGCACGTGCGAGAAGCGGGGCGTGCGCCTCGAGCTCGATCTCGGGGATGGTCGCGCCGCGTTCACGATGACGGAGCCTCTTCTTCGCCAGATCCTTTATAATTTGATTCTCAATGCGATCGAGGCCTCTCCTTCCGAGGGGAGGGTCTCCGTCCGCACGAGGGTTCTCGACGACGGGGTCCTTCTGTTGGAGGTCGCGGACGAGGGGCCCGGCATCCCCGAGGAGAACCGATGGAAGATCTACGAGCCCCTCTTCACGACGAAGTCTCCCGGCGAGACCGGAGGCCTCGGGCTCGGCCTCCCCGTCGTCAAGTCCATCATCGAAGCCCTGAAGGGCTCCATCGATTTCGAGTGCACGCCCGGCGGCGGGACCGTGTTCCGGGTTCTCATCCCGCCGGACCAAGAAGGGGGTCAGGCATCATGAACCAAACCGGACGCATTCTCATCGCCGACGACGCGGAGGTGTTTCTCGAATCGACCGCGGATCTTCTCCGCCGCGCGGGGTACGCATGCGACACCGCCCCCGACGCGATCCGCGCGAAAGAGATGCTCCGCGGCGCTTCCTACGATCTCCTCATCGCGGACATCCACATGAACGGAAACATCGATCTCGAGCTGATCAAGGAGATGCCCGAGATCGCCGAGGGGGTCCCGGTCATCATCGTGACCGGTTACCCTTCCGTGAAAACAGCCGTGGACGCGATCCGTCTCCCAGTCGAGGCGTACCTCCTCAAGCCGTTCGAGGAGCAGCAGCTGCTCGCCGAAGTGAAGCACGCGATGCTCCGCTCGCGGACGCGCGAGGCGATTCGGAGCGCTCGAACCCAGCTCATGGAGTGGACGGCGGATCTCGAGAAGATGCTCGATGAGACCAAAGCCGAGCCCGCGGCCGGGCGGTCGCTTCCCGTCGACGCGTTCGTCGGGCTCACCTTCCGAAACATCATCGCGTCGCTCTCGGGTCTTCGCCTCCTCGCCGAGTCCTTGCTTCGCCAAGACGGGAGGCCCCCGATGGAGGCGTGCCGCCTCTTCGACTGCCCGCGGCTCGACGAGATGACTCAGGCGATCGTCGAGACCGTGGACGACATCTGGGCGACGCGAAACTCCTTCAAGTCGGTCGTGCTCGCCGAACGGAGGAAGAAATTGCAAACTCTTCTCCGGAGGATGGGCGTCGGCCCGTACGGCAAGGTCCCGCCGATCCCCGAGGATGCGAACTAGTGTCGTGTCCCGTGGGTGACTTGGCAGTTTCCGGCGAGACCTCGTGGTTCCTGGCGAGGCGCGACGACGACCGCGTATCCAAAGAGATACGCCGAGGAGGAGCAACGAAGCCAGGGGCCGCGAGGGTCGTCGAAAACGTCAAGGAATCCGCGGGACACGACACCTAGAGCGAGAGCGCGCGGACCGATCGATGAGGAAACAGACCCAGGCGTACCTCTTCGCCGTAGGCGCCGTTCTTTGCTGGTCCACCGTCGCTTCGGCGTTCAAGCTCACGCTTCGAGAGACCGATCCGATCACGATGCTTCTCTACGCGTCCTTCTTCTCGGCCGCGTTTCTTCTCGCCGTCCGGTTCGGGCGAAAACGCGAGAGAGGCGGCGGCAGCGGAACGCCGAGAGGAACGGCGTGGCGTCGATCGGCCGCCGGCGGGTTCTTGAATCCCTTCCTCTATTATGTCGTTCTCTTCCAGGCGTACGATCTCCTCCCGGCGCAAGAGGCGCAGCCGCTGAACTACACGTGGCCGATCATGGTGGTCCTTCTCTCCGCCCCTCTCCTCGGACAGAGGATTCGCCCGCTCGGGTTCGCGGCGATCCTCGTGAGCTTCCTCGGGGTGATCGTGATCTCCACGCACGGGAACCTCCGCGAGCTTCGCTTCACGAACGGACCCGGCGCGCTCCTCGCGCTCGGGAGCTCCGCGATCTGGGCTCTCTATTGGCTGCGGAACGTGAAGGACCCGCGGGACGACGCGGAGAAGCTCGCGTGGAACTTCGTCTTCGGCGCCGCGTACGTGCTTGTCCTTCATCTCGCGCTCGGGAAGGACCTCCGGATCTCGCCGCGCGGGCTCGCCGGGTGCCTCTACATCGGGCTCTTCGAGATGGGCCTCGCGTTCCTCTTCTGGCTCCGCGCGCTCCGCCTCTCCGAGACGTCGGCGAAAGTGAGCAACATCGTCTTTCTCTCCCCCTTCCTCTCGCTCTTCTTCATTCGTTCCGTAATCGGAGAGCGGATCCTCCCCTCGTCGGTCGCGGGGCTCGCGCTGATCGTTCTCGGGATATGGATTCAGCGGCGGTCGTAGGAAGACGGGACGCCGATCACTCGACGTGCACGACGTGAAAGAACGCGAGCGATCCGTACTCGCCGGGGAACTCGCGGTACGCGGGAGCGGGAGCGTTCCTCAGCCGATCCGCGACCTCGCTCGCCTCGCGGAGAGCGCGCGCGTACTCCGCACGCTTCTCCCGCTCCGGGAGGGGGGGCGTTTCGCGCGCTTCGGGCCGCAGGGCCTCGCTGACGCCGAAGGGAGGAGCGCTCTTCGGCGGCTCGTCCACGTGGCTCCACGTCCCGGTCCTCGCGCTGAAACGGTAGAGCGGAAGAAAGAGCGGGCCGTTCTCGGCCAGGAACTCCGTTGCGTCGAGAACGTACTCGAGGTCGCTCTCGTCCATCGTGTAATGAAAACCGAGCCGCACCCAGCCCGGCTTGATGCCGAGATACCCCGCGTTGATCTGACATCGGTATCTCTCGGAAAGGTCGTCGTCGATGCGAAGAAGGTGATGGCCGTACGGCCCCGCGCAGGAACAGCCCGCGCGCGATTGGATCCCGAACAGATCGTTGAAGAGCCGCGTGACGAATTTCGAGTGGAGATAACGGTCTCCGTGGCGAATGTTGAAGGAGAAGATCGAGATGTGCGTGCCGGGACGCGGATCGCCCAGGATCTCGAGCTTCGAATGGCCGGCGAAGCGGGCGTTGAAACGGCGGATGAACTCGTGCTCCCGCTCCTCGATCGCCCGAACGCCGATTCTCTCCTTGAGCTCGATCGCGAGCGCCGCCTTCATGATCTGAAGGGTGCCCGGAGTTCCCGGCTTCTCCCGCGCCTCGATGTCGGCCGTGTAGTCGTGGCCGTGTCTCCCGACGTAGTCGACCGTGCCCCCCGCCCCGAACGTCGGCGGGAGATCGAGCCGGTAGACCCGGCTGTTGAAGAGGAGAATCCCCGCCGATCCCGGGCCGCCGAGGAACTTGTGGGGAGAGAGATAGATCGCGTCGAAGTACGACTCGGCGTCGCGGTTCATGTCGATGGCGACGTACGGCGCGCTCGCCGCGAAATCGAAGCAGGCGAGCGCTCCGTTCCGGTGAAGAATCCGCGCCGTCTCGTATACCGGGGTCTTCACCCCGGTCACGTTCGACGCGGCCGAGAAGGAACCGATCTTGAGACAATTCCCGTACTTCGGATCGGAGACCTTCCTCTCGAGATCCGCCCGGTCGAGGCCTCCTTGTTCGTCGAGGGCGATCTCGACGACCTCGGCGAGAGACTCGCGCCACGAGACCTCGTTGGAATGATGCTCGTACGGGCCGACGAACACGACCGGTCTTGAGTCGCTCAAGAAGCTTCGGAATCCGGAGTCATCGAAGCCGATTTCCCGCGCGTACTGCTCGGCCTCTTTTCGCAGACGTTCGCGCGTCGCGGGAGGAATGTAGACGCCGAGGATCTCTTGGAGCTTCTGGATCGCTCCGGTGCATCCGGTTCCCGCGGCGACGATGCAGGTCGACGAGTCGCCGTTCACCGCGCGCTTGATGATCCGCTCCGCGGCGTGAAGCATTTCCGTCGTGCTCCGGCCGGTCTCATCGTCCTCGGTGTGCGTGTTCGCGTAGTTCTCCTGGATCTTCGCCAGGTAGCGCTCGATGAAACGGACGCCTCGCCCGGAGGCGGTGTAGTCGGCGTAGACCATCAGGCGCATCCCGAACGGCGTCCGGAAGCGGAAGCCCGCGCCGATGATCTCCTCTCGAAGATCGGAGATCGAGAGACGGGGGCCCGCGATCTCGCTCTCGGCCCGCATGCCGTCGGAAACGGTCTTCTCTCTCTTCACGAAATCACCTCCGCGACCGGCGCCCTCCGAGTATACGACAAGAGGAGCACGAACCCAACCGGCGGCCGCCTTCTTGACCCGAGGGCGAGGGCTTGCGAGAATAGCCGAGAGACACCGCCCGGCCGCGCCGAAGAAAGGAGCCCGCTTGCGACCGACCCTCCGGCTTCTCTCCGATGATCTCGCCGACCGCATTCTCGGCGAGGCGCGCGACGTCCTCCGAGAGATCGGCGTCACGATCCAAAACGACTCGGTCGTCTCCCTCCTCGCGGAACACGGCGCGCTCGTCGATCGCGAGACCCGCAGGGTCCGCATCGGGGATGCGCTTCTCGACCGTTCGCTCCGCGCCGCGCCCCGATCGTTCAAGCTGTACGACGTTCTCGGCCGGGAGACGAACGACTTCTCCGGGGACAACGTCCACTTCACCCCCGGTTCCGCGGCTCTTCACGTCCTCGATCCCGAGACGGACGCGATCCGAAAGCCCCTCACGCACGACTACGTCCGCTACGCGAAGCTGATGGGGGGCCTCGAGCATCTCGCCTCGCAAAGCACCGCCTTCATCCCGTCCGATGTTCCCGAGAAGATATCCGACAGCTACCGCTTGTTTCTCAGCCTGCTCTACTGCGAGAAGCCGGTCGTCACGGGAACCTTCACCATTGAATCGTTCGCCGTGATGCGCGACATGCAGATCGCGGTGCGCGGATCGGAGCGCGCGCTCGAGGAGAAGCCGCTCGCCGTGTTCTCTTGCTGCCCGACCTCGCCCCTCAAGTGGAGCGACGTGACGTCGGAGAACGTGGTCGACTGCGCGCGATCCCTCATCCCCGTCGAGTTCATTGCGATGCCCCTCTCCGGCTTTCTCGCGCCGGTCACGCTCGTCGGCACGCTCGTGCAGCACACCGCCGAGACGCTGAGCGGCGTCGTGATCGCCCAGTGCGCGAGAGCGGGGGCGCCGATCCTCTACGGAGGCTCGCCGGCCGCCTTCGACGTCCGCTACGAAACGACCCCGATGGGCGCGATCGAGACGCAAATGATCGACTGCGCGGCCAACGAGATCGGAAAGCGCCTCGGGCTGCCGACGCAGGCGTACATCGCGCTCTCCGACGCGAAGCTCCTCGACGCGCAGGCCGGGCTCGAATCCGCGATGGGGGCCGTTCTCGCGGCGCTCTCCGGCATCAACAACATCTCCGGCCCCGGCATGCTCGACTTCGAGAGCTGCCAGAGCCTCGAGAAGCTTGTCGTCGACAACGAGATCTGCGGAATGGTCCTCCGCCTCGTCCGCGGCATCGAGCCGAGGGAGGATTTCCCGTCGCGGCCGATCTTCGAGGAGCTTCTTCGCGAGAATCATCTCCTCATCTCCGCGCACACGCGGCGCCACCTCCGCGAGGAGCATCTTTTCCCGGGTCCCGTGATCGATCGCGCGAACCGGCCCCGGTGGATCGAGGAGGGGAGCCGTACGCTTCTGGAGAGAGCGCGCGCCGAGGTGGACGCGCGGATCGCGCGGCACGAGCCGCCCGCGATCGACGATGGCGTGCGGAGAGAGCTCGTGCGCCTCATGGAGCGCGAGGCCCGGCGGGCGGGAGCGAACGCGCTCCCCTCGCGGGAGTGAGCGATGCGAAAGTCGCTGGTCTTTCGCCCCGCGCTCCTTCGACCCGCTTCCGAGGACGTGATGGCCGCGCAGGGGATTCCGCGCGGCGCGGCCCCTTCGCCCCGCATCGCGGAGCTTCACGAGGAGGCGGAGAAGCTCTTCCTCCGGCACGCGAGACCCGCGGGGGTTCTCGCCGAAATTCCCGCGGAGGAATTCCTCGACGTCTTTCGGGGAGAAGGAAAGAACGAACCCGGCGCGCCGCTCGAGAAGATCGCCCCGCGGGCGCGCCGCCTCGCTCTCTTCGCCGCGACGATCGGCGAGGAGATCTCCTCGGCGATCCAAGGTCTCTTCGAAGCGAACGATCCGGCGCTCGCCGGCATGCTCGACTCGGTCGCTTCGGCCGCGGCCGACCGCGCCGCCTCGCTCATGGAAGAACGTTATCACCAGTATCTCGCCGCCGGCGGAGACGCGGGACCCGGCACGGAGACGCTCGCCTACAGTCCCGGCTACTGCGGCTGGGACATCACCGGCCAGAGAAGACTCTTCGCGCGCTTGAAGCCGGAAGGCGCCGGCATCGCGCTCGGCCCAAGTTGTTTGATGCGGCCGATCAAATCGGTTTCCGGTGTTCTCGTGTCGGGACCCGCTGAGATTCACGTCTTCGCCCCCGACCATCCTTTCTGCCGCGAATGCCGAGCCCCGGGATGCCGGGCGAGAGCGGAAAAGAAATAGCGCCTCGCGCGCCGCTTCGATCGAGAGCGGCGGGCGCCGCGGAGCGCGAAAGGAGCCGTCGATGGAGATCTTGGGGCGAATCGCATCCTGCGTCGAGAAGGGCGAGCCCGACGACGTTCTCCGCCTCGTGCGCGAAGCCGCCGCCGCGGGCTTTCCCGCGGCGAGCATCCTAAACGAAGGGCTCGTCGCCGGGATGAACGTCGTCGGGGAAAAGTTCAGGGTTCATGAGATCTTTCTCCCCGACGTTCTTCTCGCCGCGAAGGCGATGGTCGCCGGAGTGGAAGAGCTCCGGCCGCATCTCGCGTCCGAACGGCCGACGACCCGAGGCACGATCGTCCTCGGCTCCGTTCAGGGCGACCTTCACGACATCGGCAAGAACCTCGTGGGAATCCTTCTCAAAGGGGCCGGCTTCGAGGTGATCGATCTCGGGCACGATGTGGCGCCCGAGCGGTTCGTCGAGGCGGCGGAGCGGGAGGGAGCGGCGGTCATCGGGATGTCCGCGCTTCTTACGACCACGATGGTGAACATGCGAAAGACGATCGAGCTTCTGGAGGAGCGGGGCCTCCGAAAGCGCTTTCTGGTGATCATCGGCGGCGCGCCGGTCTCCCGCGACTTCGCCCACGAGATCGGCGCCGACGCCTATGCCTACGACGCCGCGAACGCCGTCGATCGCTTGAGGGAGCTGACCGCGGAGAAGGCGCGATGAGGCTTCTTCTCGACCGCGTGCGCGCGGGCGAGTGCCTCGTCGCGGACGGCGCGATCGGCACCTCTCTTCTTCGCGAGGGAGTTCCCGCGGGCGCATCGCTCGAGAAGCTGAACCTCGAGGAGCCGGCGCGCATCGAGGCGATCAGCCGCGCCTTCCTCGACGCGGGAGCCGAGATTCTTCAGACGAATACCTTCGGCGCGTCGGCGCTCTGTCTCGCGCGGCACCGCCTCGAAGCCGAGACGGAGGAGATCAACCGGACCGCCGTGAGGATCGCGCGCCGGGCTGCCGCGGGCCGCGCGTACGTCGCCGCCTCGTGCGGTCCGTCGGGACGGCTTCTCAAGCCCCACGGGGACGCCGACCCTGGGCTCGTCGCCGATTCCTTCCGCCGGCAGATGAGCGCGCTCGCCGCCGAGGGGGTCGATCTTTTCTGCATCGAGACGATGACGGATCTTGTGGAGGCGTCGCTTGCGGTGCGGGCCGCGCGCGAGGTCGCGCCCGGCGTGGCGGTCTCCGCGAGCATGACGTTCGATGCCACGCCGCGCGGTCTCTTCACCGTGATGGGGATCGACGTCGCGCGGGCGGCGCGCGGACTGGAGGAGGCGGGCGCCGACATCGTCGGATCGAACTGCGGAAACGGGATCGAGATTCTTGTGCGCGTCGCGCGCGAGTTTCGCCGGCATACGCGGCTCCCGCTTCTCATCCGCCCGAACGCCGGGCTTCCACGAATCGAGGAGGGCGCCGCGGTCTATCCGGAGACGCCGGAGTTCTTCGAGGAGAAGGGGGAGGAGCTCCTCGCGCTCGGCGTGTCGATTCTCGGGGGGTGCTGCGGCGCCGGGCCCGAGCATGTCCAAGCCTTCCGCCGCCTCATCGACCGGCGGCGAAGAAGCGAACGCTGACCCTTCTCACCGGCGAGCCCGAAAGAACACCGGAAGCTCACAGATCGTAACTGCTTTCACGGCTTGCGGTTCGAGCGTCGCCCCGGCGGGCGCACGCGCCGTTTCAGCCCTTTGCGGACCCGGCCGAACATTAGATCGCGCGGACGCTCCGCGCCGCGCGATCCGCGGCGGATGGCGGGGCGGATCCGTTCGCCCCGGGGTTCCCGGCCCGCCCGCGCAAGGATCGGATGCTTATGAATCAGGATTTCGGCGGCTACCAGATCGTCAAGAAGATCGGCGTCGGCGGCATGGCGACCGTCTACACGGCGATTCAGAAGTCGCTCGGCCGCACGGTTGTCCTCAAGACGATGCACGAGCATCTTCGCGAGGACAAGACGTTCGTCGCCCGCTTCGAACGAGAGGCGAAGGCGGCGGCCGCGATGAGCCACGAGAACATCGTCAAGATCATCGATTACGGGCTCGCCGACGATACCTGGTACATCGCGATGGAATACGTAAACGGTTGGGATCTCAAGAAGTGGATCGAGCTGCACGGCTCGCTCCCGACCGAGATCGGGACGCTCGTCCTCTACGACGTGTGCGCGGGGCTCGCGCACGCGCACGCGCACCACATCATCCACCGCGACATCAAGCCGGCGAACATTATGCTCTCGCCGACCGGCGTCCCGAAGATCGCCGACTTCGGGCTCGCCAAGCAGACGCAGGAATCGACGGTTCTCACGGTGCACGAGACCATGATCGGAACCGTCCCGTATATGTCGCCGGAGCACGCGACCGGCCAGCACGTGGACGAGCGCTCCGACATCTTCTCGCTCGGCGTGGTCGCCTACGAGATCTTCGGCGGAAGGCGTCCCTTTCCGGGGAGCAGCTCGGCGAGCGTGATCCACGCGATCGTGACGCTCGATCCGCTCCCCCTCGTCAACCTGAACCCCCTCGTCACCGACGAGCTTCACCACATCGTCTCGAAGATGCTCCACAAGGACCCCGCGAAGCGCTATCAGAGCGCGGACGCGGTCCGAAGAGACCTCGAGCCGGTGATCGATCATTGGGGCGTGACGCGGGGGACGGATCTCATCGCCGAGTATCTGGCGAAACCGGACGAGGTGAAGAAAACGCTTTCCGTCCGGCGTTTCAAGGAGCACCTGAACCGCGCGTATCAGTACAAGAGCATGGGGCTCGAGAAGATCGACGACGCGATCAAGGAGTTCGAGCGGGCGCACTATCTCGCGCCCGAGAACGACGAGGTCACCCGTCATCTCGAAGAGCTCCGCGCGCAGAAGGCGCCGCGCGGAAGCCGGGGGGCGCGCGGAGAAGGCGGCTTCTCGTCCGTTCTCCGGAGTCCGGGGAGACGCGCGCGCGCGCTTTCGATCGCCGGCGCGGCTCTCGTCGTTTTAGCCGCCGGAGGCGCTTGGCTCGTCGGCGGCGGAAGGGACGCCGCGCGCGAGGACGACTCGCGATCGCCCCTTTCGTCGAGCGAGAGGAATCCTTCTCTCGTCGCGGCGGCGGCATCGGTTGGACTGGCGGCGACAGAGGCGGCCGACGTGAATGCGCGGCACGAACCCCCGCCGATCGAAGAGCGCGCCGCGGAACGCTCCCGACCCGAGAAGAACGAGCCGGCGATCGCTTCCGCGCCGCGGAGCGAATCGGTCACCGCTCCGGCCGCTCCCGCCGACCCGCCGAAGCCGGCGAGCCGCGAGGAAGCTCCCGCCGAAGCGCCCGCGAACGGAACGCTCGATATCACCGCCAAGCCGTCCGCGACCTTCGTCGTGAACGGCCGCGTGATCGCCGAGAACGTCTCGGCGGTCTCGCTCCTCTTCGCGCCCGGCGCCTACGACGTCCGGCTCGAGAACCCGTTCTACGGAACGAAAACGTGGAACAAGGTCGCGCTTCCGTCGAACCAAACGGTCGCCCTCGCGCACGACTTCACGAAGGAAGCGAAGGGCGCCTTTCTCACGGTGACCACGAACCGGATCCCCGCGATGATCTGGATCGACGACGCGCCGACCGACAAGTGGACCCCGCAGAGAGAAATCCCCATCGCCCCGGGGCTTCATCGCGTCACGGTGAAGAAGGAGGGGTTCCGGGTCGAGGAAGGGATCGTCGAGGCGGCGATCCGCGACGGCGCGATGATCGAGCTTTCCTTCACGCTTCAGGAAATCACGGAACCATAGTCACGAGGCCGCGATCCGCAGCCGCTCCATTCGGGGCAGCCTGGATCCTGCACGCGTCTTCGTCGCGAGTCCGCGATCCGCAGCCGCAGCAGAAAACGCGGGCAGGATCCAGGCTACCGATGCGGGGGCTCCGGGAAACCGGGGAGATCGCTGGGCGTCTCTCCGCCGCCGTCCCCGCCGCCTCCGGCGAGCGCGAGCAGGAGGCCCACGCCGAACACACCCCCCGCCGTCACCTGCACCCACCGCTTCTTCCAGAAGGGCGCCGGCCCGCGATGCTCCTCGATCGGAACGAGGACAAGGTCGAGCGCGGCGATTTCGGCGGCGGCGATCGTCACAACCGTGTCCCGCGCCGCGTATCCATCCCTCTCGACCCGAACCCGATGCTCTCCGGCGGGGATCCGCTCGATCGTGACCGGTGTCGGCTCCTTCTCGAGCTCGCCGTCGAGCACAACGTTCGCGCGCGTCGGATCGGTGCGCACGCTGAGGGCGCCGAGGTTCTCGTTTTCGTACTCTTCGAGCGCCGCTTCGAACGCGCTCATCTCGGGGCCGGCGACGACCTTCGTGTCCGGCCTCCAGTCGGGACGGATCCGAAGAAGCGCCTTGAACGCCTCGCGGCCGCGATCTTCCTCGCCGAGCCGAACAAGCGAGCGCGCGAGGTACTCGCGAGCGAGAATCTCTTTCTCGCCTTCGAGCGAATCGGCGAGCGGATCGAGCGCGGCGACCGCATCCGAGAAGAGACCGTCCCAGTAATGTCCGATCGCTCGATCGAGCGCGGCCGTCTCCTCTCCGGCCGAGGCTCCGTTTGCCGAGCCTGCCAGGACAAGAAGGAAGACGGCGGCCGCAACGAGACAAGGCATCGACCGTTGTCCGAGAGTCATGATGGAACCTCCGTTCCTTCGACTATCAACGATCATTGCTTGTTACCGCCCTTCCTCGAGGACGCTAACGCGCGCTTCGAGCGCTTCGATCGTCGCTTGCTGTTCCTGCACGATCTTCGCGAGGATCGCGACGAGATCGAGAGGTCTGTAGCCGTTCTTGTTCGGCGTCGTCACGAGGTCGGGGAGCTCGGAGGCGAAGAAACCGAGCTTCGCGGTCTCCTCTCCTTCCTTCCCCTCCTCCGTGTCGACCATCCGGATCACGCGAGGCTGAAGGGCCGCGAGAACTTGCTTGGCCTGGTCGGAGGTCAAGGCCTCGCCCCCGCCTCCCGTGAAGGGAGGCGCCGGGCTGAGATCGACGAGAAGACCCGAGTAGTAGATGTCATGGCCGACTTCGAAGTCGTACCCGACGAAGAGGTCGCCCGGACTGATCATGTCCCCCGACGAGGGGGTCGATCCCGATGGGCCCAAGTAGTTGTACGCGCGCGTCGCGCCCGTGAGGCCGCTCGGGTAACCCGCGTAGAGCACGCCGCCGATCGCGAAGTCGTCCGAAATCTCGAGACGGTCCTGTGTGTTGTCCCAGACGATCTCGTCGCCCTTCTGGTCGAAGAAGATCGTGTCGTTGTCGGAGTCGCTCGCATCTCCGACGGAGATCCCCTGCCCGACGTCCATCCCGTTTTCGACGTGAAGCTTCTTCACGTATGCGTCGTCTCCGACCTCGAGATCCCACTGCACGTAGAGATCCCCCGAGGAGTTCATCTCCACGGATGTCGGCGTGGGCATGGCGGCGTTCGTGGCCTGGTTGTACGCGACCGGCGCGAGGCTCCGGCTCGTCGTGCCGGCGGAGAGAACACCCTCGATGACGAGATCGTCGGTCAGCTCGAAACGCGTCTCGGTGTTGTCCCACTCGAGGAACTCGGCTCCGTCGTCCATAAAGACCATATCGTTGTCGCTTCCGCTCTCGGAGCCGACGTACAGGTTCTTCTGCACCATCAGATCCCCGTTCACGTCGAGCTTCTTCTCCGGCGCGTTCGTTCCGATCCCGACGTCGCCCCCGTCCTTCACCCAGACGCCGAGAACGCCCCCGTCGTCGCGGAACCCGACCCCGTTCCCGTCGCGCGCGTAGACGCCGCCGCCGATCGCCATCCCGCCCACGACGTCGAGCTTCCGCGTCGGGCTCGACGTTCCGATGCCGACGTTGCCCGAGACCGCGCTGTACATGTCGGTCCCGGACACGGTCCAATCGCCGTCTCCCCCGGGATGCGTGTGGTTCCCCGCCGAGACCGTGCCGGCGGTCGTGCCGACCGGAAGCCGCCCGTACGCGATTGTCCCGCTCGTGATCGCGCCGGCGTCGTGGTCGTGGGATGCGGGCGCGAAGAAGAGCGCGTCCTTCCCCTGCAGGAAGTTCGCGTTTAGGTTCGGAACCATCGTGCTCGACGAGACTTCGAGAGGCGGCGCTCCGACCCCGACCGTGGAGACGAGCTTCCCCGAAGTGCGTATATCCCCTCCAGAGACGTCGAGCTTCGCGCCCGGAGATGCCGTGCCGACACCGACGTTCCCCGCGGGGATGGAGTACATGTTCGCTCCGACGACCTCCCAGTCCGAATCGGTCCCGCTTCCCCCCGCGGTCGCCGAGATCTGGATGACACTGTCGAGCGTGGTCACCGTCACGTTGCTCCCTGCTTGAAGACTCACGCCGTCCCGAAGACCGTTGATGTGCCGCACCACCTGGTCCGGCGCGATCTTGACCGAGCTCACCGCGCCGTCGGCGATCTTCTCGTTGATGATCGAGAGGTCCGCGATCTTGTCCTCGTTCACCGCATCATCCCCGATCTTCTCGCGCGTCACCGCCCCCACCGCCAGCTTGGCGGTCGAGACCCCGAGGTCGGCAAGCTCGAGCCGCACGCCGAGGCTGTCGCTCGTTCCGGCGAGCCCGTCTCCCGCGGTCACGCGCGTCTTCGCGCTCCGCATCGCGTAGGGAGCGCTCGCGAGCCGCTTCTTCGGGCCGAGCGGCGCCCCATCGACGACGATCTGGAGAAAGTAGGCCGTGTCGAAGGAGAGAGCGGCCACATCGAAGTCCAGCTCGTACCAACCGTTGATCACCGGCACATTCGCGTTTGTATGGGTCCAGACCGGCGCCAGCGTCGTGTCCGCGTACAAGCGAGCAGTCATCGACAGCGTGTCCGTCACCGGAAGACCGTCGTCGTCGGTCAGCACTCCCTGGTAGTGCAGGACTGCCGGAACCTGCGCATCGATCCCCGGCGCGAACGCAAGGAGCACGAGCATCGCCCCGGCAACGATCGAACTTCTATGTCTCATCTCTCACTCCTTTCCTGTTTCTACCTATCGGAACACAACGACGCGCGCCGTCCTTGTTTCTCCCATTCGATCGAGACGGAAGAAGTAGACGCCCGGCGCCGCCCGGCGCCCTCGGGCGTCCTTCCCGTCCCACGAGGCGATGTGTTCCCCCGCCTCCAGGCTCCCGCTCGCGAGATCGCGAACGAGCCGCCCTTCGATGTTGAACAGTTGAAGCTGGATGTTTTCGGTTTCGGGAATCGCGAATCGGATCGTCGTTCCGTCCCTTGCCGGGTTCGGGAAGGGCCTCTCGAGCGCGAAACGCGCTTCCGGAAGAAGCAGCTCGTATCCTTCCGCGCCGAGCTCCTCGGCGGGGCCGATCGCGAGCCGCATCTGGCGAAGCTCCTCGCCCGGATACGGAACGGCGCGGTAGGACGCTCCGCGCTCGAGCGCGGCGACCGCGCCGGTCCTCGTGTCCTCGAGAAGCGCCGCGTACCCCGCGGGAAGCGCGCCGATCGCCTCGATGGAAAGACGCGTCTCCTTCCCTCCCTCGAAGCGCACCGCGAGATCCCACAGGGCGATGCCCGGCCGAACCGCGCGAAGATCGGCGCAAAGGTCGCCCGGGGCCGGCATTCGGTCCGACGCGCGAATCGCGAGAAGGGGCGCCGCTCCGTCGGGCGCGGGCGGCAAGTAGTGGTCGAAAGAATCCCATCCGTCGCGGGCGTCCTTCCTTTCGCCGACGAGGATCGATGCGGAGCGCGTCGTCGCGGCGGCGCGCACGGGAAGCTCCCATTCCCCTTCGCGCGCGGAGAGAGGAGTCGGCGCGTGAATCGCCTTCGCAGGGGACGCTTCCTCCATCGGCACGAGAAGCTCGAGGTCGCCGCCAGAGAGGTTGTTCACGAAGTACCCGCGCCACGGCGCGAGGACCGAGGAGTGTTCGTAGCGCCCTTCATTTCCTTCATACACATAAGAATAGGCTGCGTTCTCGACGAGCCCCTGGATCGCCGCGCGCTCCATCGTGTGGATCCTTCGATCCGCGTCGCGGATCAAGCAATCGGACCAGGAGACCGGATAGGCGAACGGATGCCCGATTTGGATCCACCAGACGCTTCCGGCCCCTCCGGCGAGACGAATCGGGAAATGCCGCTCCGCGTCGGGAGGGAAAACGGAAAGACCGCCTGTCCCGAATTTCCTGTCTTCCCGCGTGATGATCCAGAAGCCAAAGCCCGCGTCGAGCGGCGCCCCGAGATCGTCCGGATGCTCCCGATACCTTCCTTCTTCCTGCGACCATCTTCCGAGACGCCAGGAGGAGGGGCTCGGCTCCCCGAGATCGTCTTCGAGGATGTCTGCGACGCTCGCGCCTTCCGCGGCAAGCGGGATCGAGACCATCTGGTACTGCCCCGCAGCGAGGGCGGGGGACGAGACATGCTTGCACCGAACGGCGATGCGCTTCGGCTTTTCCACGAGCGGCTTCGGGTCGACGACGGTCCGGCCGCCCGCGTGCACCATCACGTAGCTCTCGAGGCCCCGGATGTCGAAGACCGATCCCGAAAGAGTCGCGATGAGCGCGCCGCCCGTCCCGCCGGTCATCCGAACGCTTTCGAAGACTCCCGCGCCGCTCTTGCGATAGAAAACGCGCCCCGAGTCGGGCTCGAGGCTCGCCGCCGCGCGAACCTCCGCCGCCCCGCCCGCCTCGACGACCGCCGGAGTCCAAGAAACTTGAATGGAAAACGGTTCAACCGTAAGAAGAATCATGACCGAGTCGACGGCGAGCGGGCGCTCCTTGTTCGCGAGACGGATCGCCGCGCGGTACTCGCCGGCCGAAAGGCCCTGGTGGCGCGCTCCGATGTCGAGAGCCGTCGAGTTCCCGGGAAGAACGCTCCCCGAGTCGGGCTCGATCTCGATCCAAGAGGCGCCCGGCGCAGAGGCTTCCCAGCGAAGCGTCTCGGCCCCCTCGTTACGGATGCGGATTGGCTGTTCGGGAGGCGCCGGTCCGTCTTCCGCCGCGTCGAAGAAGAGCTGCTTGTCCGAGGGCTCGGTGATCGCGAGCATCGCCGGGACGCGCCCCGTGAGAAGAACGACCGCGGGTGCCGTGTGCGCCGGGTCGTTGCTCGGAACGAAGAGCGTGTCCCGGTAGACCTCGGCCGCGTCGGGATCAAACCAGACGCTGAGATCGTGCGCGCCACCGGGCGGCACCGTGAGGGCCGCCGTGCTTACCTCGAACGCGGAGCGGCTCGTCGTCATCGGGCCGACATCGAGGGTCGCCCCTCCCGTGTTCCGGATCGTGAGAGCCCGGACCGCCATCGAGTCGATCGGCACCGATCCGAAATCGAGAGAATCGACTGAGAGCGTGAGAACGGGCCCCGCGGATCCGAGCCCCGAACCGGAAAGCGGAAGGCGCCACAGAGGCGCTGCCGGGTCGTTCGTGTTCGCGAGAAGCGTGTCGCGCCGGAGCGGCGTCGAGACGGGGGTAAAGCGCACGCCCACGACGACGCTCCCGCCCGGCGCGATCGTCGCGTCCGACCCGCCCGATTCGATCGCGAAGGGCCCGGGCGTCCCGGACGAGGCGAGACGGACGTCCGAGAGGAGAAGGGACACACCGCCGTAGTTGCTCACCGTCGCGGAACGAACGAGCGATCCGCCCAAGGCGACGACCCCGAAGCCGAGCGCGCTCGGGTCCGCGCCGAGCATCGGCTGCCCATAGAAGGCAAGAAAGCCCTCCTGCGCGGCGTGCGCGTTCGAAGCGCTCGTTCCGGATGTCTGCGAGCCGAGAGAGGCGACGGATCGGTAGACGCCCCCCGAAAGAAGACCGCCCCCGGAGTCGAAACCGCCGAGCGTTCCCTTGTACGTGTGTCCGGGCGGCGCGGCGCCCAGAAGGAGAAGAAGAACGGCGAAGACCGCCGGACCGAGCGCGCGACGAGAGGACCCCATGTTGCCCCCCAAGAGAATTCCGGATGGAACCGGACCATTTCGTTCGATCCGCTTCGCTGGAAGCGGCGACCCAAACGACCGAGCAGAAGCTCTCTCGCAAAGGATCGGCAGGACCCTCGTCCTTTTTGAACGGTTTCTTCGCCTGGGCCACGCGGGAGGGTGGGATGGACGAGAGGGGAAGAGAGCGTCTTTCGGCGGCCGGCGGCGGGAGTCCGGGCGCGACCGGTTGACTTTATTGCAGTTGTCTTTCCTGCTGGGTCGCGGGCCCGACGGGGATGCGCTCGCGGGACGGGGGCGCCGGAGCGCCCATCCTCAAGGGGACGCCGCGCCCGAATCGCCCCGGATTTCCCCGGCACCGCCGAGCCCCGAGGCTCCTCGCACCCCCGGCCTACATGGGCTATCCCCTTGATTTTCAAATAGAAATCCGCGGCAGAGGTGTGGTAGAATTGTTCCGAAAAGAAGGGAACCCCATCGGCGTTGCGAACGATCGGCGCTCGAGGGAACCGCGGCGTCAGGGAGGACGCGCGGTTTCTTCATGCGTCCCGAGTTGTCTCCCCACCCGCGCATGATGGGCACCTCCGCTTCCAACGGCGGAGGGAGTTGGGTCACCTTGCTTCCTTTGGAGGGGAAGAACGATGCGTCTCCGTAATAGTCTGATGCTCGGAGTGCTGCTCGCCCTTATCGGCGCGAGCGCGGCCGCCGCGGCCGTTCACCCGATCCCGCTCGCGGCAGAGGAATCTGCGCTGGCTCTTGTCGAGCAGACGCGCGACGAGTTCCGGTTCCGCGTGGAGATCGGCGAGCTCTCCGGTCTCGACGTGGAGACTCCGGAAGGAACCTTCACGCAGCTGCTGATCACCGGATTCCACTCCTCGAAGAAGGTCGGCGAGCCGGAGCTGCCGATGATGAACCGGCTGATCGAGATTCCGTACGGCGCCTCGCCCCGCGTCGAGGTCGTGTCCGTCGAGAGCCGCACGATCCGCCTGGCGGATTTCGGAATCCTGCACCGCATTTTGCCGGCGCAGCCGAGCTTGTCGAAGAGCGAGGACCCCGCGAACGTTCCCTTCGCGTTCAACGAAGGAAGCTACTCCGTCGAGCGCGTGGCCCAGGATCTCGTCCGGACCGAGGATCTCGGCATGCTCCGCGCCGTTCGCATCGGACGGGTCGAGGTCTCGCCGGTCGAGTACTTCCCAGAGCGCGGCGAGATCGTTGTGCACGAGGCGATCGAGTTCCGAGTGGTCTTCGATGGCGCGGACCACGCAGAAGGCGACGCTCTCAAGGCGCGTCTCTGGAGCCCGTTCTTCGAGCCGGTCTATGGACAGGTCGCCGGCTACCAGACGCGCACTCCCCACGACGACCATCCGGATCTCGTTCGCGATGTCGTGACCTACGTCATCATCACGCCCGCGCAGTTCGAGGCGACCCTGCAGGACTTCGTCGCTTGGAAGACCGAGCGCGGCTTCGTGACGGTCGTCGGCGTGATCGGCACGCCTGAGGTCGGGACCACGACGACGTCGATCCAATCGTACATCCGCGGTCTCTATAACAACCCGACCCCCGAGAGGCCCGCTCCGAGTTTCGTTCTCTTCGTCGGCGACGTCGAGCAGTGCCCGACCTTCACGATGAGCGGCGACGCGACCGACCGGCCTTACTGCGAGATCACCGGCGACATCGCGCCCGAGATCTACTACGGACGCTTCTCCGCCACGAACACGTCGCAGCTTCAGGCGATTCTCGACAAGACGATGATGTACGACCAGTTCACCATGCCGAACCCGGCCTATCTCGGCGAGGTCGTGATGATCGCCGGCATGGACGCCTCGTACGGCCAAGTTTGGGCGAACGGCCAGATCAACTACGGAACGACGCACTACTTCAACTCGGCGCACGGCATCCTGAGCCACACGCACCTCTATCCGCAGTCGGGGGGCCAGGCCGCGCAGATCGTCCAGGAAGTATCGAACGGCTGCTCCTACGTGAACTACACCGCGCACGGGAGCACGACCTCCTGGTCCGACCCGTCCTTCACGCAAGCCAACATCCGCGGCCTCCAGAACAACGGCGAGTACTGCTTGGCGGTCGGCAACTGCTGCCTCACGAGCAGCTACCAGATCAGCGAGTGCTTCGCCGAGACGTGGCTCCGCGAGGCGAACAAGGGCGCGATCGGCTACATCGGCGGGAGCAACTCGACCTACTGGAACGAGGACTACTGGTGGGGGGTCGGCTACGGCACCGTCGTGCAGTACCCCGTGTACGAGAACTTCGGCATGGGCGCCTACGACGGCCTCTTCCACGACCACGGCGAGCCGATGAGCAATTGGTACGTGACGAACGACGCGATCATCTTCTGCGGCAACCTCGCCGTCATGCAGTCCGGGTCCTCGCGGATCACGTACTACTGGAACATCTACAACCTGATGGGCGATCCGTCGCTCTCCACGTATCTCGGCGTGCCGACCGAGAACGCCGTCTCTCATCTCCCGATTCTCTACACGACCTCGCCGTCGGTCGCGGTCGACGCGGCTCCCGGTAGCTACTGCGGCCTCACACAGAACGGCGCGATCGTCGGCGCGGGAACCGTGGATGAGAGCGGATCGCTCGTGATGGATCTCTGGGATCTCCTGACGCCCGGCACCGCGCGGCTCGTCGTGACGATGCAGAACAAGGAACCGTACATCACCGATATCCCGGTGATCGTGCCGGCCACGATCCTAATCGATCCGGACACGATCCATGCGGCGGTCGAAACCGAGATCGTCGTCACGGTTCTCGAGGCGGACGGCATCACGCCCAAGCCGGGGATCGACGTTTGGGCGGACGGCCTCGGTTACCAGACGACCCCGGTCGCGACGAACGCCGCGGGTGTCTGCACGCTCACTGTGAACTACCCGTACGGCCCGTCGCTCGACATCATCGGCAAGGATCCCGCGGAAACCTGGAACCTCTTCCGCGAGCCGATCGTCGTTCTCGCCGGGACGATGACGAACCCGAATCTTTGGGTGACCACGGAGATCGGCCTCTCGGACACATTCGCGCTGAACCTGCCCGGCGTTCTCCACATGAGCGTGGGCGGGCACTGGACGACGACGCTCTTCGCGATTCTTCCCGACGGAACGGAGCTCCAGACGGCGGAAACGACGATGGAGATCACGCCGAGCACCGCGGGAGCCGTCACCGGCGCGATCGCGATCAGCGGATTTAATGTTTACACAGAAACCTTCCCGATTATCGAGGCGTACGGAACGCTTGCCGGGCACGTCGACGCCGCCGGATCGCCGGCCGTCGGCGCGGTGGTCAAGGGCTTCGACATGGACATGGCCGAGAAGTGGAGCGCCACCGCGAACTCGCTCGGGAACTACACCGTCGGCGAGGAGATCCTCGTCGCGCCGTACATCGTGACGGTCGACTTCTTCGGCTACCTGCACTACCAAGACACGATGTTCGTGAACTATGGGGCGAACACGTACAACATCGACCTCGCTGCGGCGCCGAGCGGCGTTCTCACGGGCATCATCACGGACGAGGTGTCCGAAGATCCTCTCCTTGCGAGCGTGAAGGTGTACCGAAGCGACAACATGTCGCTCTACACGCAGACCGTGAGCGACTCGATGACCGGCGCGTACACCACCTCGTCCCTCCCGTATTTCGATTACACGGTGGTCGTGAAGGCGTTCCGCCACAAGACGCTCACGATCGGCATCACGATTGACGAGCCGCTCGTCGAGAAGGACTTCGTTCTCGAGCCCACCGTGGGCGATATCCTCGTGCTGAACGACGGGGCGAAGGGGGCGTACAACCCGCCCAAGACCGAGGAGAAGGCGGGAGCGATGATCGCCGACGGCTATCTTTCCGACGACTGCAAGGCGGCCGCCGACATCGTGGCGGACCTCGAGGACATCGGCTACTCGGTGACTCTCGAAGCGGCGACCGCAAGCGATCCGGGGACGTGGCCGAACTACGACCTGCTTATCCTCACGACGGGGAGCAACGTCTCGCCAATCACGAGCGCGGCGCTCCGCTCGAACATCGAGAGCTACGTCCTCGCCGGCGGACACATCCTCGTCGAGGGGGGCGAGATCGGATACGACGCGGCGTCGTATCCTGCCTATCCGACGTTCGCGACGAACGTCCTTCACTCGAACGACTGGAACCACGACCAGAGCGGCAACGTGACGGTCTCCGATCCGACGCATTACGTGATGAGCGTGCCGAACGCCATCACCGGGACGATCACGATGAGCTACTCGGGCTACGGGGATCAGGACGCGATGGTTCCGAACCCCGACGCGCGCAGGGTCGCGTCTTGGTCGACCTACCCGACCGACGCGAGCATCATCGTGTACGACACGAACCCGGCTCCCGAGGGCGGCCAGATCGTCTTCTTCTGCTTCAACTACTCCACGATGGACGCCGCGGTTCGCCCGCTCCTTCTCGAGAACGCGGTGAACTGGCTCATCACGCCGGAGTTCGGCAACTGCTCCGTCTCCGGAACCGCGATCCTCGCCGGGCAGTCGGATCATTCCGGCATCAAGGTTTCGGCGGTTCCGAACGGCGGGTATGTCTACACCGGGCCGACCGGCGCGTACGAGCTGACCGGTCTCTTCGCCGGAACGTACAACATCGTCGCGACCAAGACCGGCTGGGCGACCGACGCGGAAGAGGTGTCGCTCACCTCCGGGCAGCACATGACCGACATCGACTTCGTCCTCACGCCGACCGCGACGGATGACTTCTGCGAAAGCCCGAACCTGTCGATTCCGGACTCGAACCCGGTCGGCGTTCGCGACACGATCCACGTCGTCTCCAAGACGGCCACGGTGAGCGACATCGAGGTGTTCGTGGATATTCTTCACACGTACATCGGCGACCTCATCGTCAACCTGACCTCGCCGGGCGGGACGAATGTGGTTCTGCACAACCGGACGGGAGGAAGCGCGGACAACATCTACGGGTGGTATCCGACGCAGCTCACGCCCGCCGGAAATCTCGACGACTTTATCGGGGACCCGATGAGCGAGAGGTGGATCATTCACGTGTCGGATAATGCCGGGGCCGATCTCGGCACGCTCCGGACATGGTGCGTCCGCATCACCCACGGCATCGAGACCGGCGTCGCGGGCGACAAGCCGGGCGTGCCGAAGACGCTCGCGCTGAAGGGGAACGTCCCGAACCCGTTCAACCCCGCGACGACCATCCTCTTCGATCTGCCGGAAGCGGCTCCGCTCACGCTCGCCGTCTACGAGCCTTCGGGGCGGAAGGTCGCGACGCTCCTTTCCGGACGAATGGAAGCCGGGAGTTATCAGGTACGGTGGATGGGAATCGACGACGAAGGGAAGACGGTCGGAAGCGGCGTCTACTTCTACCGGCTCGAGACCGCCGGCAAGGCGCTCACCGGAAAGATGGTGCTCGTGAAGTAGCGGCGCGAGGACTTTCGTAGGTTTCGGGAGAGCCGGCTGTCGCGGCGGAGGAGTCGCGGCAGCCGCTCCCCGTTTCAAGGAGAGCAGGATGCGCAAGGATTCGACCGGACAAGCTCCCCCGCTTGTTGCGACCGTCATCGCGTTCGCGGTTCTTCTCGCGGCCCTCCCGTGCGGCGCGCGGGCGGACGCGATCCCCTTCGACGCGGTGGGGCTTCCTCTCTGGGAGATCCGCGCGTACGACGACTTCCCGGTGCGGCTCGAGGTCGGGAGCTTCGAGGATCTCGAGGCTTTGCTGAAAGAGGCGCCGATCGCCTATTTCGACAGGGAACACATCCGAATCGTGCGCGAGGCGGAGGATGCCTATCGGCTCGTGATCGAGACGCGCGTCACCGATGCCGAGGCGCGCTCGCTCACGAGGGCGGGCTACGCTTACGAGCGACTCCCCGACGTCGAGCAGCACGTACGGCGCGAAATGGAGGCGCTGTGGGCCGAGCAGGCGCGCGAAGGGGGCGACCGCCTGAAGTTCGGCGACCGTGGCGTCTATCACACCTATGCGCAGATCGGGCAGATTCTCTATCAGGCGATGATCGACCATCCGGCGATCGCAGACACCTTCATCATCGGGAACACCGTTCAGGGGCGCCCCATCTACGGCATTCGAATCTCCGACAACGTGGGGAGCGAGGAAGCAGAGCCCGAGGTTCGCCTCGCGAGCACGATGCACGGCAACGAGCCGCCGGGGCTTGAAATGCTCCTCTATCTGGTCGAGTTTCTCACGAACGAGTATGGGACCGATGCGGACGCGACGTTTCTTGTGAACAACTTCGAGCTGCACATCATCCCGTGCATCAACCCGGACGGCCGCGTCGCCGGCACGCGCAACAACGCGAACGGCGTCGACCTCAATCGGAACTTCCCGGTCCCCGACGGATCGATCGGCGACGACGGCACCTACACCGAGCAGATCGAAACGATCCATTTCAAGAACTACGGCTACGACCATCACTTCGTGATCAGCGAGAACGGTCACAGCGGGGCGCTGGTCGTGAACTATCCTTGGGACTACACCTACACGCTCGCCCCCGACAACAACGCGATCATCAAGATGAGCCTCGAGTACTCGACTTACAACCTGCCGATGTACAACGGCTCCTTCCCGCAGGGGATCACGAACGGCGCTCAATGGTACGTCGTGAAGGGAAGCTTGCAGGACTGGTCGTACCACGAGACCGGCGCGATCGACGTCACGATCGAGTACAGCAACTCGTTCCAGCCGCCGGCGAGCGCGCTTGACTCGCTCTGGACGATCGACAACAAACAGAGCTTCATTCACTTCATCAAGTCGGCCCGCTACTGCGTGAACGGAATCGTGACCGGATCGGACACCGGGCTCCCGCTCAACGCGGAGATCACGGTCGCAGGAATCACCAAGCGGGTCTTCACCGATCCCGATTTCGGCGACTACTATAAACTCCTCGACACAGGGACGTACGACATCTCGTTCGCCGCCGCCGGCTACATCACGAAGACCTACTACGGCGTCTCGGTCGTTTGGGGAACGCCGGCGGTCTTTAACGTCGTGCTCGATCCGATCGCCTACGGCGACGTCTCGGGGTACGTGCGCGAGGTGGGGAGCGGCGCCGGCCTCACCGCCTCGATCGAGATCCGCACCTATCCGGGGAACCAGTACGTCGCCACGGTCCAGTCGAGCGCCGCGAACGGCGGCTATTACACGGTGAACCTCATGTACGGGGAGTACAAGTTCCGCGTCTCCGCGACCGGGCACACGACCGAAGAGCGCGTCGTCGCCGTGGATGAGCCGTCGGAAACGGAGGACTTCCTTCTCGGCATCGTTCAAGAGGCGATTCTCTTCCAGGATGATTTCGAGGGCGGCGCCGCGAAGTGGACCGGGGACTGGGCCCTCACGACCGAGTCGAGCCATACGCCGTCCCATTCGATGACCGACAGCCCCGGGGGGAATTACCCGGCGAACGACAGCTCGGTCACGACGATGGCGTACTCCGTCGACCTCTCGTCCGCGGAGAGCTGCTCGCTCTCTTTCTGGGCCAAGTGGGTGATCGAGCTGAACTGGGACTGCGTGAAGCTGCAGATCTCGACGAACGGCGGTTCGACATGGACCTCGATCGCAACGAACTACACGCAGCCCGCCAGCGGCCAGGGGAAGCAGAAGCCGAGCGGGTCGCCGGTCTTCGAGGGGACGCAGACGGCGTGGGTCGAGAACCGCGTCGATCTCTCGCCCTGGCAAACGGCGTCGGACGTCCGGTTCCGGTTCGTTCTTCTTTCCGACGGATCGACGCAGAAAGACGGTTTCTACTTCGACGACTTCGTCATCAAGGGAGTTCAGGTGATCGTCGGCGTCGCGGGCGCGCCTCCGGCCGCCACGCATCTCCTCGGGAACGTCCCGAACCCGTTCAACCCGGCGACGTCGATCCGCTTCGACCTCGCGACGGACTTCGCCGTAGACCTTCTCGTCTACGATCCCGCGGGGCGTCTCGTGCGGACGCTGCTTTCCTCCGAGCGTCTCGGAGCGGGCGCGCATGCGATTTCTTGGGATGGGAGAAACGACCGGGGCGAGGCGGTCTCCTCCGGCGTCTATCTCTTCCGCATGACGGCGGACGGCAAGGGCGAGACGCGCAAGATGACGTTGGTTCGGTAGGAGTCCGGGGGGACACCTTACCGATTTCATTGCTTCTGTGAGCGGGGCGGCGCGCGCACCGTCCCGTGTCTCGTGATATCGGTAGAGCGCCCCCCGGACTACGGGACCCAGACGAGCCGGACGACCGGCGAGGACATGTCCGCCTTGCGCGAGCGGATCTCGGTCTTCTCGATCTCGAGCGCCGCGGGGTCGATCGCCTCTTGAAGCCGCGCCGTCTCCGCCTCGAACTCCTTCTCGAGCGCGGCCAGCTTTTCGAGGAGAGCCTCCCGGCTTTCCATCGCGCGCGCGACATCCCCTTTCTCGCGCGCGGCGCGCCCGATCCCGCGGGCGGCGGTCGTCGCGCGCCCCACGTTCCCGGCGCTCACGATCTTCCGTCCGAGCATCGCGCCGAGAAGCGTCGCGCCGAAGGAGATCGCGCTTTGCGTTCTCTGGCTCTTGTATTGCGATTCCTCGCGCTTCACCCTCTCCTCGGCCGCGCGGATCCTCTCCTCGAGCTGCGCGAGCCTGGGAGCGTAGCGCGCGCGAAGCTTCTCGACCTCCGCGTCCCTCTTCTCGCGCGCCGTCTGCGCGAGGCGCGCGCGGAAGTCGCGCTCCGTCTCCTCCGGAGAGGAGACCGCGCCGAACGCCGCGCTTCTCCACACCGCGCAGGTTTCCGAACGATAGAGGAAATCCGCAAGGGCTCGCGTCCAGGGGGGGTAGCTCTTCGGAGAGGCGGCCTCGGCGGGGAGCGGAGCGAAGCGCCCCCGCGGATCCGGTTCCTTATGGAGTTCCGCCTCGTCGATCGCGATCGCCTCGGAAAGCGCCCAAGGATCCTCCGGGCTCCCACCGAGTGGCGCGAGGCGCGCGACCTCCCGCCACTGATCGACCCCTTCGCGTTTCGACACGAAATGAACCCTCGCCGTTCCGAGGAGCGCGGGTCGATAGACGAAGCTCTCCTCTTCCGCGAGCGGGCGGGCGGCGGCGAGAAAGAAGTCCTGAATGCCCGGACCGAGCACCGGACGGCTTTCCTCGGAAACGACGGTCTCGGCCCGCGCGGCCCGCGGCGGTCTCGGTTCGGTATCGGGCGCGGGAGCCGGCGGGGCAAGCGGAGCTTTTCGTTCGCGCATCAACCTTTCGATCTCGACTCGGGAGAGAGGGCCCCTCAAGTAGGAGAGCGCCCATCGGGACTGAAAGACGACCGGCCGATCCTCGTGCACGTTGTTCATGAGAAAGACGCGGCTCTTGAGCGAGGAGAGCGTTCTGTCGATCGCCGCGCGGTCCAAGCCGCCCGATGCGCCCGTCGCCCCCTCCAAGCCGTCGAGGACCTTCTCCTTGTCGCGCTCGGTTTGCAGGCGCCCGAGGAACCAGGTCCCTGCGTTCGAGAGGCCTTTGTAATCCAGATCGACCGGGTTCTGCGTCGCGAGCACGCACCCGAGGCCGAACGCGCGCGCCTGTTTGAGAAGGGTGAGCATCGGCGTCTTCGACGGCGGGTTCGCGGTCGGCGGAAAGTAGCCGAAGACCTCATCCATGTAAAGGATCGCACGGAGCGAAGATGTCCCCGGCTGCGTGCGGATCCACGCAAGAAGCTCGCCGAGAAGAATCGTCGCGAAGAACATTCGCTGCGGGTCCGGAAGGTGCGCGAGCGAGAAGATCGCGATGCGCGGCTTCCCCTCCGGAGTCCAGAGAAGGCGCGGAATGTCGAGCGGATCCCCGTCCATCCACGCGGCGAAGCCGGGCGAGGCGAGGAGGTTGTTCAGGCCGAGCGCGAGGTCGAAGCGTTCCTTCGACGGGAAGAACGTCTCGACGTCGAGAACGCCGACCCTCTCGAAGGGCGGAGAGCCGATCTCGCGGATGAGCGTCGAGAGCTCGATGCTTCGCCCTTCATTCCACGCGCGCTGCAGAATGTGCGAGAGGAGGATGTGCTCGCGGCTTCGCATCGGATCGGCGGAGATGCCGACGAGCGCGAGAAGACCGGAAACGGTCGCCTGGACCCGTTCGACGACCGCCTCGGCGTTCGAGACGAGAGCGGGGGGCGGGGCGGCAAGCGAGCGAAGAACGCTCACCGAAAATCCCGCGCGGCTCCCCGGCGTGTAGATCGCGCGCTCCGCCAAGTCCCGGAAGCGTGCGATGCGCGCCCCGTCCTGATCCCACTGGGCGAGGCCCTCTCTCCACATGGCCGCGACCTGCTCGGCGTAGGCGGCGCTCGAAAGACCCTTCCGCCGCGCTTCTCCTTCGTCCACCCACGGCTCGAAGTCCGAGGCACAAAGCTCAGGAAACGAGAGCAGAAGATTCCCGAGATCCCCCTTCGGATCGATCGCGAGAACGGGTATGCCGTCGATCGCCGCCTCCTCGATGAGCGAGAGGCAGAGCCCGGTCTTCCCGCTCCCCGTCATGCCGACGCAAACCGCGTGCGTCGTGAGATCGCGCGAATCGTACAGAAGGGGCTCGCCCGTGCGGCCGGTTTCGGGATCGACGGTTCTTCCCAGGTAGAAGGCTCCCAGCTTCTCGTACGATTGCACGGCTCCCTCCTCGCGATCCTCTCGCGCCCCGGATCGCACGGCTCCACAATAGCAGCGTTGCCGCGCCGTCCGCAATCGCGCGCGCGCGGCGCGGGCGCTCCTTCCTCGTGTCCGCGGACCCCGAGCGCGGTCTTTCCTCCACGTGGCCGTTTCGGCGGGTTCCGCAGCCCCCCACGGACGGATGAGAAGAAGGCCCCTCGTTCGAGGGGCCCACGGTCTTTCATGCCGAATCTGCTCGCTTCTCTATTTTATAAGAATCATCTTTCCGGCGGCTCGAAGATTCGTCGCCTCCGCCTGATAGAAGTAGACGCCGCTCGGGACCGGTGCGCCCCTCTCGTCCGTGCCGTCCCATACCGCGCGCACATCGCCCGCAGGGACGCGGTCTCCCGGAAGGAGGGTGCGCACGTGCCGTCCGCGCGCGTCCCGGACCTCGAGCCGAACTGGGCTGTCGAAGGGGAGCGTGAGGAGGATTTCGGTCGCCGGGTTGAACGGGTTCGGGCGGTTTTGGAGGACGAGGCTTCGCGGAACGACCCCCTCCGCCGCGCCGGTCGCGGGCGTCACCGGCTCATAGAAGTACGAGGAGCCGGAGTTCGTTCCGTTGTCGTCGTTCATGTCGGCCGCGACGAGAGCGACCGGCCCTTGGATCGCGACCGCGGCCCCGAAGTTGTCGTCCAGGTAGCCGTCCGACGCGGCGAGGCGCTCAACCTCCTCCCCCGTCGCGAGGTCGACCACGCACGCGAACCCCTCGAGCTCGGTGCCGTACCCCTGCTGCGGCGCGCCGATCACCGCGTAGCCGTCCGACAGCGCGACCGCCGCGCCGAACCAGTCGCCGCCCCCCTCCGGCTCCGCCGCGAAGATCTCGAGGAGCTGCTCCCCGGTGGTGAGATCGAACAGATAGGCGGCGCCCGCGTCGCCCCCTCCGTCGTTCGAGTCCCAGTAGCACCCGACGAGCAGGAGATCCCCCTGAATGGCGAGCGCGTTGCCGAAGCGGTCATATCCTCCCTGATCGACCGTCGTCAGCTTCCACAGCTCCTGCCCTGTGGCGGGGTCGTAGACGTAGACCGCCCCGCAGTCGGTATGGGTCGTCCCGATCCCGTCCCAGTTGGGGGCGCCCACCACCGCATAGGCGTCCGAGACCGCGACCGCGTAGCCGTACCAGTCCTGCTTCCCCGCGTCCGAGGCGGTCAGCTTGCGGATCTGCGCGCCGGTCGCGGCGTCGAAGAGGTAGGCCGCGCCGCTGTCGTAGATTGTGGAGCTCTGGTTGTACTTGTACGCGCCGACTAGAGCGTACGCGTCCGAGAGGGCGACCGCGCAGCCGAACCAGTCGTCCACCGCCGCGTCCGAGGCGACCAGCTTGTGGAGCTCCGTCCCGTCCGCGAGGTCGAAGATGTACGCGGACCCGGCATCGGTCGCGGCATGATCGTCACGAAGCGCCCCGATCAAAGCCCGGTCTCCCCAAGCCGCGACCTCGACGCCGAAGTAGTCCCCCCCGGCGCCGTCGGAAGCGTGGATCTTGCGGATCTCCGTCGCGCTCGAAAGGTCGAAAATGTACGCGGCTCCGGCGTCCCCGCCGAGGTCGTCATCCGCCTGCGCGCCGATCAGCGCGTAGGCGCCGGAGATCGCGACCCCGCTTCCGAACCGGTCGCCGAAAGCGGCGTCCGAGGCCAGGACCTTGGTCTCCACCGGCTCCGCCGCCGCTCCGATCCAGCCAAACGCGGCGAGCAGAGCGAGCGGCGCGAGCGCTCCGCGAATGGTCGGGCTTGTGCTTCCTCTCTTCATCGGCTCATTCCTCCTTCCGAGTCGTCGGAACAGGACCCCTCGACTGATAGAGCACGCTCTCCCCAAGTCGTCGGCACCTCGAGCCGGGCGGCAGGGCCAACGCTGTTCGTTCCCCATCACGCGAGAATGGTACCGGGAGCGCGTTACGCAGGCGTTACGCAGGCGTTACGCGGCGGGAGGGAGGGTATTCGGGAGCGCCTCACAAATCCCGGCGATGTCGAGGTCGAGGCATGCCGTCTCTCGCCCCGCAGCTCGTGAAACGGATCTTGTGCCGCCCGAATTCGCCCCCCGAAATCGCCCGGCCCATCTGCTATCCTTCCGACGATCGTCGATTCGCATGAAGGGGACGGCGCGCGGCGATCTGGGGCGAGAAGCGCCGCGGGCGCGCGCGCCGAAGAAAAGAAGAAGGAGGCAAGCGTTGAAGACTCGTCTCGAACGCTGGTTGGGCCGCGACCTTGCGGCGGCCCTGGTCGCCACCGCCTGTCTCTTCGCCACAGCCGCGCCCGGAGCGGCGCAGGATTCGAAAGAGAAGAAGCTCGAGACGGGCCGCTGGTATCCGAGCCTCGAAAGCGGCCTCAACATCACGCAGAGCGCCTACAGCAACAACTGGAGCGGAGGGGACAAGGGCTCCGTCGTGTGGGCGCTCATCACGAACGGGACGCTCGAGAACCAGCTCAACGAGAAGACGAACTCGAAGAGCATCCTGAAGCTCGCCTTCGGGCAAACGCACCAGCAGAAGATCCGCTCGAGCGGGACCCGCGGGTGGGACAAGCCGGAGAAGTCGACCGACCTGATCGACCTGGAGAGCGTCCTCCGCTTCACGCTCGGCTGGTTTCTCGATCCCTACGTCTCCGCTCGCTTCGAGAGCCAGTTCCAGGACGTTTCCGACACGACCGGAGGGAGATCCCTTTTCCTTAATCCTTTGAAGTTCAAGGAATCGGGGGGCGTGGCGCACGAGTTCATCAAGGAGAAGGACAGGGAGCTTCTCAGCCGATTCGGCTTCACCTTCCGTCAGAGCAGCCGGAAGTTCTTCGTCGACCCGCTCGAGGGAAACGAGACGAAGACGCTGACGACGAACGACGGCGGCCTCGAATGGGTGACCGACTACAAGACGAAGATTCTGGACGACCAGGTCGCCTGGACGTCGAAGCTGAGCCTCTACCAGCCGGTCTTCTATTCATTCAGCGACATCCTCGACGGCCTTTCGGTCGACGAGCTCGCTGCCGCGGATTTCCCCTCCGACGTCGCCGACTACCCGATGGCTCTCGACGTCGACTGGGAGAACATCTTCTCGACTCAGATCACGAAGTACCTCTCGGTCAACCTGTACCTCAGGTGGCTCTACGATAAATACGACAACACGGTCCCGCCGACCGAGGCGATCGACGGGGCGATCGAGAACCCGGGCGACGTCCGCGCGGCGATCCGAAAGGCGGGTCAGTTCAAGCAGACCCTTTCGATCGGCATCACGTACCGGTTTTTGTAGAGCGGGCGCGCAAAGCCAACTCACCATTTTGCGGCCGGTTGGCGGGGCCGTCCCCCGCCTTTCCGGTCTTCCCATCGAGGGGCCGGATCGGTTATAATCCGACTGTCGAATCCCCGGTTCGGCGCCGGGCGAAACACCCGACGGGAAGACCCGGCCGCGAACCGAGGGATCTCCCGATGATGGAAAGGAGCGATGCGAAGTGGCGAAGAAAGGCAACCGCGTCATGGTGACGCTCGAGTGCACGGAGGCGAAGAAGGAGGGGAAGCCCCCGTCTCGATACACGACGACGAAGAACAAGCAGAAGACCACGGGACGCCTCGAGCTCAAGAAGTACAACCCGTTTCTCCGCAGGCACACGGTCCACAAAGAGATCCGGTGACGAACGCCCTGGGCGGATCGCGAGGCTAGCCTGGGCGAGGGTGCCCCCGCGGGGTTCTTTGCGCCGAACGGCGCTCGCGATTCTCGGCGCGGACGCGCCCGACCGTGAGAGGAGACTTCGCATGGCCGAGACGATCTTCACGAAGATCCTGGCGGGCGAGATCCCTTGCCACAAGATCTACGAAGACGAGCGCGTGCTCGCGTTTCTCGACATCGGCCCGCTCAGCGAAGGGCACACGCTCGTCATTCCGAAGGAGCCGGCCGAGACAATCGATCGTCTCTCGGACGCGGCGGCCGCCGCGATCGGACGGGTGCTTCCGCGCCTCAGCCGCGCCGTGATGAAGGCGACCGGCGCCGCTTCCTTCAACGTTCTCCAGAACAACGGGCGGGCGGCGCATCAGTTCGTCGACCACGTCCACTTCCACATCATCCCCAAGTTCGACGACGGCTCCGGGCTCGAGATCGCGTGGAACGCCGGCAAGCTGGACGCGACCTCGGGCGCCGCGCTCGCGAAACGGATCGCCGACTGCGTGGAATAGCCTCGTGTTCCCGATCGCGCTCGGGAGGAACGCCTCTTGAGACGCGCGCTCCACGTCCACAGTAGAAAACGCTCGCCTTATCCAGTTTAAGAAGCGACGAAGTTGATGAGGCGGCCCGGCACGAAGATCACCTTGCGGATCGTCTTCCCCTCGAGGTGGCGCCGGACGCCGGGATCGGCGGATGCGCGCTCGCACACCATCTCCTCGCCGGCGTCCGCCGGGACGAGAATCTTTGCGCGGAGCTTTCCCATCACCTGAACGACGATCTCGATCTCCTCGAGGACGAGATACTTCTCGTCGCACTCCGGCCAGGACGCCACCGCGACCGACCCCTCGCCCCCGAGCGCTTCCCAGAGCTCCTCGCAGAAATGCGGCGCCATCGGCGCGAGCATGAGAACGAGCGGCTCGGCGACCGCTCGCGGGAGGCTCTCTCTCCCCACGAGCGCGTTGTTTAGCTCGATGAGGGCGGCGATCGCCGTGTTGAAGCGGAGGTTCTCGAGATCGTCCGTGACGGTTCGGATCGTTCGGTGGAGAAGACGGAGGAGGTCCTCCCCGGGGCGTTCCTCGCGGACGAGGGGCGCACCGGTCTTCTCGTCGAAGAAGTTTCTCCAAATGCGGAGAAGGAATCGGTGCATGCCGACGATCTCGTGCGTGCTCCACGCCTTCGAGACCTCGATCGGGCCCATGTACATCTCGTGCAGGCGGAAGCTGTCGCATCCGTACTCCGCGACGAGCTCGTCCGGCGTCACCGCGTTCTTCAGCGACTTTCCCATCTTCCCGTACGCGCGCGTCACCGGTTTTCCTTCGAACGTGAACTTCCCGTCCTTCTCCTCGACGACCCGGGCCGCGTCCACGTAGACGCCGCGCTCGTCCGTGTACGCGTACGCCTGGATGTAGCCCTGGTTGAAGAGGCGCCCGAACGGCTCCTTCGTCGAGAGGTACCCGAGGTCGTGGAGCAGCTTGTGCCAGAAACGCGCGTAGAGAAGGTGCAAGACCGCGTGCTCGACGCCGCCGAGGTAGAGATCGACGCCGCCCGGCGACATCCAGTAACGCTCCTTTTCCGGATCGATGAGGCGCGCGTCGTTCTTCGGATCGATGAAGCGGAGGTAGTACCAGCACGAACCGGCCCATTGCGGCATCGTGTTGTGCTCGCGCTCCCAGCGCTCCCCGTCGATCGTCACGATCCGCCATTCCTCCGGGGCGCGCGCCAACGAGGGCTTCGGCGGGGTTTCCGGATCGTCGGAGACCGCGGGGCGGAAGTCCTCCATCTCGGGAAGAACGACCGGGAGGTCCCCTTCGCCGGCGGCGCGGATCCGCCCGCCGCTCCCGTGCAGAAGCGGGAACGGCTCGCCCCAATAGCGCTGGCGGCTGAAGAGCCAGTCGCGCAGCTTGAACAGCCCCTTCGCGGCTCCGATCCCCTTCCTTTCAAGCCAGGCGACGATCGCTTCTTTCGCCCGATCCGTCGGCAACCCGTCGAGCGAAACATCGGCGTTTGAGGAGCCGACTCCCTCGCCCTCGCCGGCGAAGACCGCCTCGAACGCGGCCGGATCGCGGAGATACGCTTCGCGGGTCGTTTGTTGAGCATTCAACCATGCGTCGGCCGGGAGGACCACCGGGCGGATCGGCAGGCCGAACTCCTTCGCGAACGCGGCATCCCGCTCGTCGTGCGCCGGCACCGCCATGATCGCGCCCGTTCCGTACCCCATGAGGACGTAGTCGGCGATCCAGATCGGAATCTCCTCGTCCGTCGCCGGGTTGACCGCGCGCGCGCCGATGAAGACCCCGCTCTTCTCTCTCGCCTCCGCTTGGCGCTCGACGTCGCTCCGCCGAGCGGCGGCCTCGCGATAGGCGCGGACCTCGGCGGCCCGATCGGGAGCCGCGATCTTCTCCACGAGAGGGTGCTCGGGCGCGAGGACCATGTAGGTCGCGCCGAAGATCGTGTCCGGCCGGGTCGTGAAGACCTCGATCGGGTCGCCGGTCCCCGCGACTGCGAAGCGGACCATCGCCCCCTCGCTCCGGCCGATCCAGTTCCTCTGCATCATCTTGATCGGCTCGGGCCAATCCACGAGATCGAGGTCGTCGAGGAGCCTCTGCGCGTACGCGGTGATGCGGAGCATCCATTGCTTCAGGGGACGCTTGTAGACCGGATGGTTCCCTCTTTCGGAGCGCCCCTCCGATGTCACCTCTTCGTTGGCGAGGACGGTTCCGAGCGCGGGGCACCAGTTCACCGGAACCTCCGCGAGATAGGCGAGGCGCTGCGCGTCGACGAACGCCTCTTGTTCCTTCCTCGACAGGGAAGCCCACGGGCGCGGAGCGTCGCCGGAGGAGATCCTCGCGTCCGCGCGGATCAGGCATCCGTCCGCACCGACGAGACGCTCCCCCGACGCGAGAAGCCGCCCCAGATCGGCGATCGGCCGCGCGCGGTCGGAGCTCGTGTCGTACCAACTATCGTACATGCGAAGGAAGATCCACTGGGTCCACTTGTAGTAGCGGACGTCGATCGTCGCGACCTCGCGATCCCAATCGTAGCCGAGCCCGAGCGCGCGGAGCTGGCGGCGCATCGTCTCCATGTTCTTCTCGGTCGTGACGCGGGGATGAACGCCGTGCTCGATCGCATATTGCTCCGCGGGAAGCCCGAATGCATCGAACCCCATCGGGTGGAGAACGTTGTGCCCCCGCATGCGCTTGTAGCGGGCGACGATGTCCGTGGCGATGTACCCGAGCGGATGGCCGACGTGAAGACCCGCCCCGGACGGATACGGGAACATGTCGAGGACATAATATTTTGGACGCGAAGCATCGAAACCGGGGTCGCCCGGCCCGAGAGTCCGGAACGTTCCCTCGCGCGCCCATCTCTCTTGCCACTTTTTCTCGATCGCGCGGAAGTTGTAACGCTTCATGATCGCGCGATTATAGCACGGCCCGAGAAGGCCTCGGAAGGCGCGGAAGAGAGCGAAAACTTCCGCCCCGGACGAGCAACCCGTTGATTTGTCGTCGGTTGTGCGGTTTTCGTTGACGGGCGCCCCGCTCATCATTCATCTTGCAGAGGAAGATGCGGGGGTTTATATTCGTTCGGCATGAAAGCGGGGAAGTGTTTCGGCATGCCGGTGCCCTCCCCCGCCGGGCGTGTTGAACGGTTCAGCGCGCCGGTCCCATTTCCGGCTGGAGGTCTCGTCGCCGAGGAACGCAAAGCCCGCCGCGGGCACGGACCGATCAGGCGTGAAGGTTGAGGTCCCTGGGGCGCCGGGACGAGCCGGGCCTTCGGGGTTCTTTTCTGGTCTCTCGCCGATGGTTCGCCATCGCGGTCGGCGTCTTCGGAGGAGGCATTGTATGCGTAGAACGACCCTATGGAAACCCATGCTCCTGTTCGCGGCCGTAGCCGTGCTCGGCCTCGCCTTCACGGGCTGCGCCAAGCGTCCCGAGATGGAGATCGCGGCGGCCCGCACGGCGGTGACCGAAGCCACGACGCCGGACGCGCAGACGTATGCGCCGGACGCGCTTCGCAAGCTGCGCGAGGCGGAGCAGGCGCTCGACCGCGAGCTTGGGGTGCAGGACAAGAAGTTCGCCCTGTTCCGCAAGTACGAAGTGGCGAAGACGCTCACCGCCGACGTAGAGGCTAAGGCCCAGGAAGTGAAGAGCACCGCCGCCGCCAAGAAGGCGGAAGCTATGGCGGAAGCGACCCGTCTCCTCGACGAGGCGAAGGCTCTCCTCGTCGAAGTGCAGACGATGATCGAGAAGGCGCCGCGCGGGAAGGGGACCGCCCTCGATCTCCAGGTCATGAAGTCGGACTTGGCTTCGGTCGAGACGACGATCGCGGAAGCGGACATGAGCTTCGCGTCCGAGAAGTACCTCGAGGCCCAGAAGCAGGCGAAGCTCGCGATCAACACGGCGACGACGGTGAAGAACGAGCTGACCGCCGCGATGGAAGCGAAGAAGCGCAGATAGTTCGTTCGTCGAAAGAAGGCGCGGGGGCGCTTCCGCCGAGACCGATCGGGGGCGCCTCCGCTTCCCGGATCCCGGCGGCCCGACCGCCGGCGAGCCGGGCGCGATCCCGACTGATTCGTCCCCAGGCACGCTTGCTGGGAGCGCCGCGACAGCAAGTACGATGAAGAAGCGCTGGATTCTCATCCCGGTGGCGGTTCTCGCCGTGTTCTCCGCGGCATTCTTCTTCTCTTGGCCCATTCTGACGGGGAAGACGACTCCTCCCGAAGCGGCGAGGCACCTCGCGCTCCGCGCGATCGAGGATGCCCGGGCGCACGGCGCCGATTCGTGGGCGGCGGAGCGGTTCCGCGAGGCGGAGACGCGGCTCGCCGAGGCGCTCACCGAGTACCGGACACAAGAGGTCCGCTTCCTTCCGATGCGCGACTTTGCCGCCGCGGAGAGCGTGTTCGTGCTCGCCGAGGCGATCGCCCATGAGGCGGCCGAAGGGGCGGTTTCGTCCAAGGAGAGCGCGCGAGGATCCGCGCGTCAATCGGTGTCGAGGGCGAAGATCTCCGTGGACGCGTCGAGCGCGCTCGCCGCGACCATCCATCTTTCGCGCGAGGAACGTTCGCTCCTCAACCGGTCCAGGCTCTTCCTGTCGCGGGCGGAGGACCGGCAGCGCGACGGCCACTACGACGAGGCGCGGCAGCTGGCGGAGAAGGCCGCGGTCTGGGCGGAGGATCTCGGAACCCGTTGCGCGGAGCGCGCCGCGCGCTACACGCAGGGTCCTCTTGTGCGGAGCTGGCGCCGCATGGTCCAGGAGACGATCGAGTGGTCGCGGCGGACCGGGAAGACCGCGATCGTCGTCACGAAAGCGAATCATCGATTGATGATCTATCGCGGCGGCGTCGTGCGGGCGACCTACCCGTGCGACATCGGATACAACAACGTGAGCGACAAGCTCCGGTCCGGAGACGGCGCGACGCCCGAGGGGAAATACACGGTCGTCCAGAAGAAAGGCCGGGGACAGTCCAAGTACTACAAAGCGCTTCTGATCGACTACCCGAACAGCCTGGACAAGAAGGAGCTTCAAGAGGCGAAGAGGAAGGGGCTCGTTCCCCGTAACGCGACGCCCGGAGGCTTGATCGAGATTCACGGCGACGGCGGCCGAGGAAACGACTGGACGCAGGGGTGCGTGGCGGTCTCGAACGATCTGATGGACAAGATCTTCGACGCCGCGGAGGTTGGGACGCCGGTGACGATCGTCGGGAGCGACGGCGACGGCGGCGTCTTCCAGGAGCTCGTTCTTCGGTTCCAAGAAGCCAGGCGTGCGAGGGGAGGATGAGCGCCTCGAACGCGGACCGATCCGCGGACCTTCCGCGGGCCGCTTTCGGGCCGGCCCGGAAGTCCCCGCGGCGATTCCGGCTCGCCGCCGGACTTGCCGTAAGCGCGCTCGTTCTTGTCGTTCTCGCGTTTCTCGGAACCGGTTTCGCGTACGACCCCTACGAAAACGGCGTTTCGGGCGGCGCGAGCGACGCTCCGGACGGAGCCGCTTCAGAGCCGGACGCCGATCTCGCGAAGACGCGCTCGGACCTCCTCGCCCGCCTTCAGAAGCTCGCGCCGCGCGGCCCCTACATCGTCATCGACCAGACGCACAACCGGCTCTATCTTCGCGAGAAGGAGCGCGCGCTCCTCGACGCCGTCTGCTCGTGCGGCTCGGGGATCGTCCTCTCGCATGGAACGAAGGAGTGGGTCTTCGACACCCCGCCCGGTGTTTTCCGCGTGAACCAAAAAATCAAGGATCCCGTTTGGAGGAAGCCGGATTGGGCGTTCATCGAGGAAGGAAGGCCGATTCCAGAGGACGCGAGCGAGCGCTTCGAATACGACATGATGGGGGAGTACGCGCTCGGCTTCGGAAACAGCTACTTCATTCACGGAACCCTCTACGAACGCTTGCTCGGGCGAAGCGTCACGCACGGATGCATTCGACTGGGGCGCGCGGATCTCCGCGAGCTGTACCGGCAGGCTCATGTGGGAACACCCATCTACATCTTCTAGCCTCCCCGCCCCGGAACCGGCGGGCGGCGGCCGGAGAGCGCGGAAGCGCCTTCGGCGGGCTTCGATCGTTCTCGTCGCCGGCGCCGTTCTCGTCGCGATCGCTGTCTACCTTGACCGAAGCGGCGGGGACGGCGAGGAGCCGCCCGCGGACGCGCCGTCTCCGACGGATCATCCTCGCGAGGTTGTGCCGAGCCTCCTTTCGGGAAAGTTCTTCTATGTCGTGCTCGATCCGGAAACGAGATCTCTTCGATTGATGCTTAAAGGAGCGTTCCTCGAGGAGTACCTGGTCGAGGAGATCCGCGTGGGGAGCCCCCGCGTCCTGTTTCGCCCCTCGAAGCGGTCGGATGATTGGACGGTCCGCGTCTGGACGGACGGGCGTCTCGATCCCCCGCGCATCCAGAAGCGGATCGAGTTCACCCCTCCCGACTCGGCCCTCGCGCTCGACAGCCTGCAGCCGGCGCTCCCGATCCCTCCGACCGCGGAGGAAGCCTATCGGGTCCCGCCGGTCTACCGCATTCGCTACCGAGAGGGGCTCACGCTCGTCGTTGAGTCCTCGGCGGATTCGACCGGTCAGGGGACCTTCTCTCGCACGGAGATCGTCCGAAGCCGTGTCGAGGAACGAGTGCGCGCCCTCCGCGCTTCTTGGTCGAACGAGGGCCCGCGTGTTCTCCTTCGCATGAAGGCGGAGAACGCGCAGCGCTTCTACCGCTCCCTCCCGGGCGAGTCCTTCTTCCTCGTGGCGCCGCCGCGCCCCGCGCCCGCCGAGCCTCGGTCTTCCGGGAGCCGGTAGTCGCGTTCGCCGCGGCGCGCGCATCCTTTTGTACGGAAACGAGTTGCCGCCGGGCGCCGGCCCGGGGGGCCTGCGAGCGCCACGAAATCTTCCTGGGAGCGCGCCCAAGGCGGTGGCGTCCGGCGTCGATCTTCCTCTTGGCGAGTTCTTCCATCGTGCGGAGCCGCCCGCCAACCGTGGGCTCCCGCGAAGGTCGAATCGCGAGCACCGCTTTCGGGCGGGATTGCGGGAGCGCCGTTTCGCCCTCGCGATCGGAGCTGTCCCCCCGGCTCCGCGTGGCGCCGGGAACCCAAGGAGGATCGAGTATGCGCGACTGCTTGAAGCTGGCCCTCTCTCTCGCCTTGGCCGCGACGCCGTGCCTCGCGAACCAGGTCGAGAACGCCAACACCGCTGTGTTCACGTACAACCCGCCGGTCCCGGGACCGACCTGGTCGATGCCGCGGGCCGTTCTCTACGACAACGGGCCCCTCGTCAACAGCCCGGGAACCGGCTTCGGCGGAGCGGACGAGTCGGTTCTTCAGAGCAACCTCGGGATGAACACGCTCGGCTTCGGACACCAAGCCCAGCTCCAGTACCTGGTCACCGATGACTTCACGGTGCCGCCGGGAGACTCGTGGAACATCAGCACGATCACGTTCTTCGCCTACCAGACAAACGCGGTGACGAACCCCTCCACGATGACCGCGGTCTACGTCGAGATCTGGAACGGCGTTCCCGATGCTCCGGGCGCGGTCCGGATCTTCGGCGACAAGACGACGAACCGGCTCGTGTCGTCTCAGTGGTCGAACATCTACCGAGTGAGCTCGACCGCTCAAGGCGCGACCAACCGTCCGATCATGGCGAACGTGTGCAGCGCCCCCGTCGTTCTCGGTCCGGGCACCTATTGGATCGCCTGGATGACCGACGGCACGCTCTCATCCGGCCCGTGGGCGCCCCCGATCACGATCAACGGACAGACGACGACGGGGAACGGCGAGCAGTCGCTGGACAACGGAGCGACCTTCGAGCCCGCTCTTGACTCGGGAACCTCGACGCCCCAGGGTTTTCCCTTTGTGATTGAAGGAACCTCCGGCTCCACATCGGTCGAGGAGAAGAGCTGGGGGGCCGTGAAGTCGCAGTTCCGTCGTTAGCCCGAACGCGTTCGCGTTCCTTACGCCGGTCGCGGATGGCGGCGTCTCTTCCGCGCCGCTTCTTCGACATCGCGCCGCACGAACAGCCGGGCCCCGGGAGAACCGGGGCCCTTCTCGTCGTCGCTACGCCTTGCCGGCGAGCCTCTACCGCCCGCCGGTGATGTACTTCTCCAAAACTTCAATCGTGAACTGTTGGTCGGCGATCACCTTCTTGACGGCGTCGCCGATGCTCACGATCCCGACGAGACGCCCCTCCTCCAGCACCGGGAGATGGCGAACGCGCTTCTCCGTCATCAGCTTCATGCACTCCTCGACCGTCTCGGCCGGGCTCACGAAGAGCACGCGCGCGGTCATCATCTCCCGAACCGGCGAAGTCCTCGACGACTTCCCCTTGAGGACCACCTTGCGCGCGTAGTCTCGCTCCGAGAAGATGCCGACGACCCTCCCCCCCTCGACGACGGGAAGAGCGCCCACGTCCTTCTCGGCCATCATCTGAAGAGCTTCGTAGACGAGCGCGTCTGGCCGAACGGTCCAGACCTCGGCGTTCTTCGCCTGCAAGAGCTGCCGCACGGTGGTCATCTTCTCTTCCCTCCTTCTGTCGCACCGGGGGCCCGCGCGCGGGGGTGCTGCGCGGGCCGATCGTTCTTCATCATAGATCATGCGCGGCCGTTCGCGGAGAGTGAAGCGGCTGCGCCGGGAGCGCGCGCCGGGTCGATCGTCTCCTGTCCCGCTTGACGCCAGAAATCGATCGTGGAAAATACGAAGAGCCGCGCGCGGCAAGAAAGGAGACGGTGCCCATGCGCGCCCGCCGCCGAATGACCGACCCCGCGCTTCTCGTTCTGCTCGCCTTGTGCGTCGCCGGCTGCTCGAACCCGAGCGACGAGGACGCGCCGCGCCCGCGGACCCGCGAGGAAGCGATCCCCTCCGGCGCGGTCAAGATGACCCCCGAAACGGATCTCTACCCGCCGATCTTGCACGTGTCCGAATGGTTCGACCCGGAGCCGATGGAGGGCCCCGTCAACACGGCGGGCGCGGAAGACGCGCCGGTCGTCTCGCTTGACGGGAACACGTTCCTCTTCTTCTTCACGCCCGGGGTGAGCGTTCCGCCCGAACGCCAACTCCTCGACGGGATCACCGGCATCTGGTGGACCACGAAGACCGGCGGCGAGTGGAGCGAGCCGGAGCGGGCGGTTCTGAACCACGCGATCTCCCTCGACGGGCCGCTCTGCATCCAGGGAGATCTCCTCTGGTTCGCTTCGTTCCGGCAGGGGATGTACGGCGCGGACGGGGATATCTACACCGCGACTCTCCGCGGCGGCGCATGGACCGATTGGCGGAACGCCGGCGCGAAGCTGAACAGCGAGTACAACGTCGGCGAGCTGTACACGGACGAGAGCGGAACCCGGATGTGCTTCCATCGGCTCGAGCAGAGCATGGGCGGCTACGATCTTTGGATGACCGAGAAGGTCTCCGGCGAGTGGACGCCGCCGGTCAACCTCGGAGCGCCCGTGAACAGCCCGAATGACGAGGGATGGCCCTGGCTTTCCCCCGACGGATCCGAGCTCTGGTTCACCGCATGGAGCGGTCTCGGCCACCCCGGCCCCGCTCTCTTTCGGACCTTCCGGCAAGGAGACGGCTCGTGGAGCGAGCCCGAGGAAATTGTTTCGAGCTTCGCGGGAGACCCGGCGCTCGACCGCGAGGGGAACATTTACTTCACTCATCATTTTTTCGACTCCGAAATGAAGATGATCGAGGCGGACATCTACGTCGCAAAGAGGAAGGCCGCCCCGTAACCTCTGCGAAGGGAAGCCGCGCGGAGTGCTCGGGAGATCGCGCCTCGGGAGCACCTTTCCCGACAGAGCGGAGACGGGGGGCGCACCGGCCGCGGGAGAAGCGCGGGCGCGGCTAATGCATTAGATTGCAGTCAAGGAAACCCTCTTAGGGGGCGACCGGCCCGGGGTCTCTCTTCACCGGCCGCGGGTTTCCTTTCTTCGAAAGGGGGGAGAAACGATGGGCGGGGCCGAGTGGGTTCATGTCGCGACGCTCGGGGGCGGGTGCTTCTGGTGCCTCGAGGCGCTCTTCGGGCAGCTTCACGGCGTGGTCGGCGTGCAGTCCGGCTACGCGGGCGGGACCGCGCCGAACCCGACCTATGAGGAGGTGTGCGACGGAACGACCGGGCACGCCGAGGTCGTTCAGATCGAGTACGACTCGAGGGAGATCTCCTTTCGAGAGATCCTCGAGGTCTTCTTCTCCGTCCACGACCCGACCACGCCGAACCGCCAGGGAGCGGACGAGGGGACCCAGTACCGCTCGATCATCCTCTTTCACACGCCGGATCAGAAGGGGACGGCCGAGATCCTGATTCACGAGCTTGCCGAGGAGAAGGTCTGGCGCAACCCGATCGTCACCGAGGTCGTCCCTTTTGAGGCGTTCTATCCCGCCGCAAAATACCACCAGGAGTACTACTTCAAGAACCGGAACCAGCCCTACTGCCGCGTCGTGATCGACCCGAAGGTCGCCGCTTTCCGCGAGAAGTTCGCAGGCAAGCTGAAGCACGATCCGGCGAAGTAGAGAGCGAACTCAATCATTCTCCGCGCGATGAAGCTGATCCCAGAGCACCTCGGCGACGACCCGGATGCCGACCGGAATCGCCGCTTCGTCCGGATCGAAGGTTGAACTATGAAGCGCCATCTCGACCCCCTCCCGCCCGACGCCGAGACGGAACTGGAAGCCGGGGACGATTCGACCGAAGTAGGAGAAATCCTCGCCGCCCATTCCCGGTTCGTAGACGAGATCGTTCTCCTCGCCGAGCACGCGCCGGAAGACCTCGCGCGCCTCGGCGACGAGCTTCGGATCATTGTAGCCGGCGGGCGTGCCGAGGAAGTACTCGAGAACCGGCTCGGGAGCGCCCGCTGCGGCGGCGTGGCCGCGCGCGGTCCGCTCGATCCGCGCTTGGAGTTCCGCCCTCGTCTCGTCGTCGCGGCTCCGAACCGTCGCCGAGAGGACGACCTCGTCCGGGATCGCGCTGCTCTTCGAGCCTCCGTGGATGCTCCCCACCGAGATCACCGCGGGACGGTCGACGGAGATCTCGCGCGCGACGATCGTCTGAAGCGCGAGCACGATCTCCGCGGCGAGCGTCACCGGATCGATCGTCTCGTGCGGGTACGCGCCGTGCCCACCTTTCCCCTTCACCGTGAGGCGAAAGGCGTCCACGTTCGCGCTCGCGTAACCGGCGCACGAACCGACGCGGCCTGCGAGAAGCGTCGGATGATCGTGCAGCGCGAGGATGCACTTCGGGAGGCGTCCGTCCTCGAAGACACCCGCCTCGATCATCTGCGCCGCGCCCGCGCCGGTTTCCTCCGCCGGTTGAAAGATAAAGAGAATAGAGCCTCGCATCATCGCGCGTGCGTCCGAGAGAACGCGCGCCGCGCCGAGAGCGACGCTCATGTGGATGTCGTGGCCGCACGCGTGCATGAGGCCGACCGTGCGCCCCTCGGACGTGTCGGTCCTCGTCGACGCGAACGACCGCCCGGTCTCCTCGGCGATGGGGAGCGCGTCCATGTCCGCGCGCCAGGCGACGAGCGGTCCGGGTTCGTCTCCCCGGAGGATCGCGACGACGCCGGTCCCCCAATCCCCGTCGACGATCTCGATTCCCGAAAACTCGGCGAGTGCCGCGAGAATGTGCGCCCGTGTTTCGGTCTCGCGAAGGGCGAGCTCCGGATGCGCGTGAAACCAGCGCCGCTCCTCGATCGCGCGCGCCTCGTGCTTCGCGACGAACGCGGCGAAATCGGGAGCGTTTCTCTCCGCGTGGGCCGCGGCCCAGTGGGGGAGCAGGGCGAGAAAGAACGCGGCGACTCCTTTTCGTCTCATGATCCTCTCCTCGGAAGCAGGAACCTCGCTCCATCGTAAACGATCCGCCGTGGTATAATGAAGCGCGAACCTCCCCCGCGCCCGGCCGAACCCGAGGAACGCGCATGCCGAACGCGAGACTTCTTCTTGTGCTTCTTCTATCGGCCCTCGCCGCCGGCGCTCCATTCGCCGCGACGCGCGGGGTGATCATCGAGGACTTCGAGAGCGGCTCCGTCGCCCTCGAAAGCTATCCGGGGCAGGACGCCGATCCGTCCGACTGGACCGTGACATCGAGCAATCCGTACGCAGGCTCCTACGCCCTTCGCCTCTTCGGAAACACGTGGAAGATCCAGCGGATCCCGGCGATCGCTATCGCGGAAGAGACCGTCTGGCAGGCGGCTGCGTTTGTCGAGCGGCTTGGCGAGATGCAGGCCTTCGGCGTCGGCGATTCGCTGAACGAGCTCTTCTACACGTTCGCGGGGGAGCAGCTCCCGCAGGAATCGAAGTGGTGGACCGTCTACCAGGGGGCCTTCCCGGAGGACGAGTGGTACGCCTATCTCCTCCCGATCGGCCGCGACTGGAAGGCGACCTACGGCTACCTCCCGACCATCGACCGCCTCTTCTACGCGAACGACGACGACGAGGGAACGACCGGAATCGTTCTCTTCGACGAGATCGCCGACGTGACCGAGGCTCTCCCCGTGCCGCCCGAGCCGAGCATCTCGTATGTCGTGGAGAAGACCGTGCCGGTCGCGAAGAACCTCTTCCTCGTCGGCGTTCAGTTCTACGCGAACGTCTTCGATCCCGACTCGGATGTCCACACCTTCTCCTGGGACTTCGGAGACGGAGGGACGAGCGGCGAGCGGAACCCGACCCACGAGTTCCTCGTCGAGGCGCATTACACGTACACGGTGGGGCTCCTCGTCCGCGACGAGAGCGCCCTCGCCGGGACCGACACGTGCCAGGTGCGCGTCGAGCCGGGCGCGGGCGACCTTCCGATCACGGTGAACTTCGTCGGGGATGTTTTCACCGGGCGCGGCTACGAAACACCGGGAGGGATCATCGCCACGCAGGGGATCGAGGCGCTCTTCGAGCCGACCCTTTCGATCTTCGGAAACGCCGCGGACGTGAATGTTTGCAATCTCGAATGTGCGTATACCAACCAGGGGACGCCGCACCCGACGAAGAGCGTGGTCTTTCGAAGCCGCCCGGAGAACATCGCGGGGATCGCGTACGCCGGCGTGGACCTCGTGACGACCGCCAACAACCACATCATCGACTACGGCGAGGAGGGGATGCTCCAGACGTTTCGTCTCCTCGACAGCCTCGATATCCGGCATTCCGGCGCGGGAACGAACGAGTACTTCGCGCTCCTTCCGACGTTCTACTCGAAGAACGGCGTCCGGATGGCGTTTCTTGGACAGTGCAATCGATGCGGCCGGAAGTGGAACTATCAGCCATTCCTCGACGCGGGGGCGAGCAAGCCCGGCTTCGCGTACTTTCTCGCGCACAACGTCGAGGCGGCGGTCGCCTCGGCGCGCGAGGCGGCCGACATCGTCGTCATCCAAACGCACAGCGGCGACGAGTACGACACCGCGCCGCCGGAGAAAGGCGGGCGTCTCGCGGAACCGTTCCCCGTCGAGGCGAACGCAATCGGTCCGGGCGACCCCGACTTCCGCTTCCGCGTGGAGCCGAGCCCGGGCGATCGGGCCCTTCGCCGTCTCGCGGCGGACCTCGGGGCGGACGTCGTCATCAACCATCATCCGCACGTGCTGCAAGGGTTCGAGTCGCACAACGGAAAGCTCATCGCGCACAGCCTCGGGAACTTCGTTTTCGATCTGTACTATCCCGAGACGATGCCGACGATCGTTCTCACGCTCGCCATCGACAAGGAGGGGATCGTCGGCTACTCCTTCGTTCCGGCGTGGATCGACGATTGGATTCCGAGGCCGGCGACCGGAACGCTCGGACGCGAGATCGTGGACCGGATGGCCGACTACTCGCGTCCGATGGGCGCCATCGTCGCCCCCTTCTTCGACAAGGCGGGGGCGCGTATCTATCTCGACCGGGCCGCGACCGACTCGACCGTCACCCCCGCGACGATCGTCGACTCGCTCTTCGTTGCGAGCGGAGGCCGCACGACGCCGCCTCTCGCGCTCGAGGGGAAGGGAAACCTCTCCGCGATTCGATCGATCGAGGGGCCGGGGAGCGGCTGGGAGGTGCGCTGGGGGAGAGAGATCCTTTGGCACGGGGTTTTCGAGGAGGAGGGCGCGACCTTCTGGGACCTGAACTCGGCGGACGAGTGGCTCGACACCAACGCCGCGCACTCCGGCGCGCGCTCGCTCGCGCTCCGGCGCTCCTCGGGAAGCAGCGGCGCGGTCGGCGCCGATCTCGAGAAACACCTCCCTTGCGATCCCGCGAATGCCCACTCGATTCTCGGCTACATGAAGGCGGAGAACGCCGGCGGCGCGTGGATGAGCGCCCGCTTCTACTCGACCCGCCACTCGGAGACGCCAGTCGCGAGCACGAACGCCGCGCCGTCTTTCTCCGGAACATGCGATTGGGTCCGCCAGTGGAAGGACCTCGACACGCCGTCGAACGGCGTATACTTCGAGGTGCGCTGCTCGAACGATCGTCCCGCGAGCGGAACCGGACACGCGTGGTTCGACGACCTCGCGTTCATCGAGTGGGAGCCGTGGGTCGCCTGGAACGGCGAGAGCGCGATTCCTTCACCCAACAACTTCCGTTTCCTTCAGGTGCGAAGCATGAGCGCCGGGCCGGGGAGCGTGATCGTCGAGTACTCCGAGACCGCTTACGAACCGTCGGCGACATCCGTCGGCGGCCGGCCGCCCGCGCCGGCTGCGCCGCTTCTTCAGAACTTCCCGAACCCGTTCAACGCGCGCACGACGATCGAGCTCTCGATCCCGGGAGAGGGGAAGGCCGACGTGCGGATCGAGATCTTCGACATCCGCGGGCGGAGAATCGCGACGGTTCACCAAGGGGAAGCGGAGGGCGGAACGAAGCTCGGCGTCGTCTGGAAGGGGACGGACGCGCGCGGCCGCGAGGTTCCGAGCGGCGTCTACCTCGTCCGCGCGGCGATCGACGGGCGCGCGCTCACGGGCAAGATCGTCCTGTTGAGATGAGACCGCTCGACCTCCCCTACCCCGGCTCTTGGTCCACGCCCCCATCACACGCGTGATCCGAGCGGTCCGGCTCGACGTGCACGACGACGTCCCGAATCGGCAGATAGGATTCCGTGAGACGGTCCTTCACCTCGTGACCGATGCGGTGGCCCTCACGCACGCTGATCCGGCCCTCCACCACGACGTGAATGTCCATGAGGAGTCCGAGGCCGCTCTTTCGCACGCGGCACTTCTCGACCTCCACCACACCAGGCACCTTCGCGGCGATCGCGCGGATTTCCGTCTCGACCTCGCCGGACACCGCCGCGTCCATCACCTCGTCCACCGCCGGCCGGAGAAGCCGAACGCCGTTGTAGAGGATGATGCCGCACGCGAGGAGCGCCGCCCAATCGTCCGCGGCCTCGTAGCCCTTCCCGCCGATCAGCGCGACCGAGATCCCGACGAACGCGGCGAGCGATGTGATCGCGTCCGATCGATGGTGCCAGGCGTCCCCTTGCAGCGCGCGGCTGTTCAGCGTGCGCCCGATCCGAAGGTTCCTCCGGTACATCGTCTCCTTGATCCCGACGACGAGAGCGAGAACGGCGAGCGTGTACCACTCCGGCGCGCGGTGCGGCTCGTGGATTCCCCGAACGCTCTGAACAGCGATGAGGGTCGCCGCGAGCATGATCGCGACCGCGACCAGGACCCCGGCCAGCGATTCCGCCTTGCCGTGCCCATAGGGATGCGTGCGGTCCGGCGGGCGCGCGGAGATGCGGAGCCCGCCCCAGACGATCGCCGAGGAGACGACGTCCGCCGTCGATTCGATTCCGTCCGCGATGAGCGCGTACGAGTTTCCGACGATCCCCGTGAAGACCTTGGCGAGCGCAAGGGCGAGGTTGACCCCGATCGAGAGCCCCGATGCGCGGATGCCCGTGTCGAAACGATCCATGCGACGCACCCGCCGGGTGGAAAGCCGAATCGGCCGCGGGGAGCCCAGGCGCTCCCGGCCCGCCCCATCGTAGACCCGGACCAACGGAGCGGCAAGGGAAACCGCGACTGGCGCGAGGCCCGCTCTCTTCCTATCTCTATCTCAAGAGCCCGCCCCCCGAGACATCCGGGTCGTCCGGGCGATCCATCCCTCCGACGAGCAACGGGAGAGGTTATGATCTTCCGGTTGATGGCGATCGCGCTCGCGGGCGCCGCCCTTCTTGCCTCGACCGGGGCGGCTCACGCCGTCCCGCGCTACTCCGCCCGCTACGGGCAGCGCTGCCAGCTCTGCCACGAGGATCCCTCCGGGGGTGGGATGCGGAGCGCCTACGCGAGCGAGTATCTCCTCCCGAACGAAATCGCGATGCGCCCCTCGTTCGACGAGGGCGTCGAGAGGATTGAGCGCGCCCTCACCCGGAGCGTGATCCTCGGAGCCGACATGCGCACGCTCGCCGCCTACTCCCGCGAACACAAACAGACGAACAACTTCTTTCAGATGCAGGGAGACGTGTATCTGCACGTTCAGATGGAACCCCGCTTCGCCGTCTACGCGGAACGCGGCATCACCGGTTCCTACGAGCTCTTCGCGACCGCATCGATTCTCCCCGCGAACGGAACCCTCAAGGTCGGCCGATTCGCCCCGGCCTACGGCTGGCGGCGGCCCGACCACACGGCCTTCACGCGCGCGACGCTCGGTTACTTCACGCCCCCGGCGCACACCGACGTCGGGATCGAGCTCGGCTTGTTTCCGATCAATATGAGCCTCAACCTTTCGATCTTGAACGGAGCGCCCGGGCGGCTTCGCGATTCGGACGGCGCGCGGGCGTATGTTTTCCGTGTCGAGAAGAGGGTCCGCGCCGGTCCTCTCCGGGCGGCGATCGGCGGCTCTCTTCTCGAGGACGCGCCGACAAGCGTCGCCGATTGGACGGCCGGTCCGTTCGCCTCCCTCTCGTGGGGACCTTTCGCGTGGATCGGCGAGTGCGACTGGCAGCGAGCGGCGGGCGAAGTCGAGACCACTTCCTTCGCGATCTCTCACGAGGTTTCGGGGAGGTTGGCGCAGGGGATCGACCTCCTCGCGACCTACGATCTCCACGACCCCGACATCGATCGGGCGAACGGCGCGCACCGCCGAGTCGGGATCGGTATCGACGCGCTTCCGCTCCCCTTCGCCGGCATCCTCGGCATGGTCTACTTTCACGACTTCGACGAAGGGCCCGCATTCACGGAAAAGGACGATGCGGAGGCCCTGCTTGTCGTTCATTTCTTCTACTAGAGGAGAAGACATGCGAAGAGGCGCGGCGACGCGCGCGGTGCTCGTTCTCACTCTCCTCGCGCCGGGGGCGTTCGCGGAGCGCTTCGAGATCCGGTCCGGCGAGGAGGAGAATCTCGTCCGGTTTCGATCGTCCGCTCCGCTCGAGAGCTTCGACGGAAAGACGCGCGCGGTATCGGGATGGATTCGTGCGGATCTTCCCGCTCTCTCCGAATCGGTCGTGGTCTTCGTCGAGGCGGACCTCGCGACGCTGGACACCGGAATCGACCTTCGAAACGCGCACATGCGGGAGAACCATCTCCACACCGACGATTTCCCGAAGGCGGTCTTCCGCGGTGGACGAATCGTCGATCCGATCGAGGGGAGCTGGGACTCGGAGGGCCGGGCACGCTTCTCGCTCGCCGGAATGTTCTCGCTCCACGGCGTGACCCGTCCGCTTGCGGTCCCGGTCGAGATCCGACGCGGGAAGAACGGGTCTCTCCTCATCGAGACCGCGTTCGAGATCCGCCTCTCCGACTTCGAGATCCCGCGCCCGCAGTTTCTCCTGCTCCGGCTGAATGAAGTCCAGCGCGTTCACGTACGGATCGTCGCCCATCCGCTCGCCGCCGAACAAGAGGAGGCGCCATGAAGAAGATGAAACCGCTTGTCCTCGCCGCCGCGATCCATGTCTTCGCCGGATGCTCGGATCAGGGCGGCCCTGTCGATCCCGGGAACACGAACGGCAACGGGAATCCGGCCCCCGCGGTCTCCTACCGCGAAGATGTGCAGCCGATCTGGAACGCGAACTGCGCCGGATGCCACGGTACGAGCGGCGGGCTCACCCTCGTCGGAGGAAACAGCCGTTCCGCTCTCGTCGGCGTGGTCTCGGTCGGATACGCGCCCGAGGTTCGCGTCGTCCCGGGGGACCCCGGGCGCTCGGTCCTCTACCAGAAGCTTCTCGGCAACCCGGACTTCGGCCAGAGAATGCCCGCCGGAGGGGCGCTTGGCGGCGAGGATCTCGAGACGATCCGCGCGTGGATCGCGGAGGGCGCGGCGGACAACTGATCCCCCCTCCAGCCTTCGCCCCGGGGCCTTTTCCTGATATCCTCTCGGCCGGGATTCTTGCGCCCGGGGATCGGAATGCTCGGAACACGGCTTCGGCGATTTCTCGCCCCGGCGGTTCGCGCGGTTCGCGTCATCGCCTCGGCGATCGTCGGCCTCGATCGCGCGCGCGGCCTCGAGGCGGCGGCGACGATGGCGTTCTTCGCCCTCTTCTCGCTCTTCCCGC
>Ga0194126_10000909_pt1 | contig 50405 bp, 53 predicted proteins | sample TA2KigC150mmetaG_FD_148641 | JGI IMG/M metagenome (GOLD analysis project Ga0194126, IMG submission 148641) | Freshwater microbial communities from Lake Tanganyika, Tanzania - TA2015035 Kigoma Deep Cast 150m | ecosystem: Environmental > Aquatic > Freshwater > Lake | place: Tanzania: Lake... | reverse complement strand
CCGTTGTTGTCTTGCCATTGGTTCCAGTAACAGCTATTGTATTTTTTTTCTGTTTTAAATCCAAAAAACTCCAGGCAAATTCAATTTCGCTCCATACAGGAATTTTTTTCCTGTCTGCCTCAAGCATTATCGGTATGTCATTCGGAATGCCCGGGCTTACAATGACAAGATCCACCCCATCCAGGATTTTAATGCTGCTGTTTATATCCTTATCTGCAATAAGTTCAAATTCAAATTCTTTTTTGCTTATCCGCCTTTTTATTGCATGCACCTTAATTGACTCATCGCTGTCTGCAGCAATTACCCGGCAATTTAACTCTGAAAGTTTTTTTAAAACGCTTATGCCGCTTTTTCCAAGACCTAAAACCAGCACTTTTTTTGCAGCCAGTACTGGAATTTTATCCTCACCGTGCTCACTGAATAACTGAAGGGGTTCTGGACAATCATAATAAGCGGCATCACTATTCTTTAAGTCTTTTTTCCCTGTAATTTTAAATTTATTTTTCAAACTCATTTTTAATTTCTTAATTATAAAATATTAGAGGTTCTATCCTATAAATTTCAAATAATATATGAAAAAACCAGTACCTGCAAAAAGTGTACATATTATCCAAAATCTTATTATAACTTTTATTTCCGGCCATCCAAGCAATTCAAAATGGTGGTGAAGCGGTGCCATTTTGAAAACACGCTTTTTTTTCAGCTTGAACCATAATACCTGGATAATTACAGATAGGGCCTCCATTGTAAACAGTCCGCCAATAATGATAAGTAATATTTCCTGCTTGAGCACCACTGCTGCAGAGGCTATAAGTCCCCCGAGACCGAAAGAGCCCGTATCCCCCATAAATATTTCTGCAGGAGAAGTGTTCCACCAGAGAAACCCCGCGCACGCTGCAAGAGCTGCCCCGCATATAACAGCAGTATCTATTCCAAAATTTACTTCAAGTATTGACCACTCAAGAAAAGCAATGTAACAAAAAACTGCAAGCACTATGGAAGAAGACCCGCCTGCAAGACCGTCAAGTCCATCTGTTAAGTTTACTGCATTTGTTGTGGATATAAGTATTAGAGCAGGTAATATAAAATACCATTGCCCCAGTTCAATATTAATGCCGGCAAATGGAACAGTAATATATGTGTCAATTTTTAATATAAACCTTGCAAAAAGAACGAAGTAAACGCATACCGCTACAAGCATGATTATTTTTATCCATCCCCTGAGGCCAAGGTTTCTTTTTTTCTTCAAGGCAATATAATCATCAATAAATCCTATCAGCCCGCAGAGAACAAACACAGAAACTATGAAAATCCCTTCAAGGCTGAAGTCAGCGTATCTGTAATATTTTATCACTGAAACAACAGCATAGGACAGGATTGCAGCAAAAATGAAAATAATCCCGCCCATTGTGGGCGTGCCTGATTTTGTAGAATGTGTTTGGGGACCGTCAACTCTTATTTTCTGGCCAATCTGTTTTTTACGGCAAAACCGTATAAACAGGGGCGTAAGTACCAGTGATATAAGCCCTCCCAGAACAATTGCCGTAAATATCCAGTTCATCCTGCTCCTTTTATTTCACATTAAATATATTCAATAACATTTTCAAGGCTGTTTGCTCTTGAACCCTTTATAAGCACAACATCTTCCTTTTTTAGTATTTTGCAGATTTGCCCACACAGTTTTTTCATATCATTAAAATGATAAATATTCTTTTTGCCTGTTTTTCTTTTATCTTCAGAAAGCGCCTGTTCATATCCCAGGCATATATTTTCAGCAAGTTTTCCGTATGATATAATAATATTTATATCATTATTGGCCAGATACCGGCCTATTTCAAAATGCAGTTTTTTTGAATCTGGCCCAAGCTCCAGCATGTCTGCAAGCAAAGCAACGCTCCTGGCTTTCTTTTTACCGGCAACCATTTTTAGTGTATCAATTGCACATTTCATTGAATCAGGGCTGGCATTGTAGCAATCATCTATTATAATTATACCTTCTTTGCTAAAAACCCTCATCCTGCTGCCTTCAGGGACCGTGGCCTCTATTCCTTTTGCAATTGATTTTGCAGAAGCTCCAAGATAAAAACTTATTGCTGCGGCGCAGCATGCATTGTATATATTGTGAAATCCCGGTACAGGCATTTTTATTTCCGAAATTTTTTTACTGCCCTTATATAAATCAAAAACATACCTGCCATATGAATCAGCGCTTTTTTCAATGAAACTGAAATCATTTTCACTGCTTCTGCCAAATTTCTTTATGTTCACTTCAAGTTTTTTATCCCAAAAATGTTTTATTATGAATTGTGTCCATTTATCATCGCTGTTTAAAAACAGCACGCCATTGTTTGAGCTGATAATATCTGCAATTTCCGCCTTAGCAAGTGCTATTTGGGATACATCATTGAAAAATTCAAGATGAGCCTTGCCAACTGAAGTAATTGCGCCGGTGCTTACATTTATAATCCCGGATAATTTTTTGACCTGCCCCTTTGCGCGCATTCCTATTTCAGCAATAAAAAACTGTGTTTGCCCGTCAATTTCAAGGACAGCTTTAGAAAGCCCGAGTTCAGTGTTATAGTTTTTTTGAGTAAGAGCAATTTTAAAATCCTGCGCCATAATACTGGCAATAAATTCTTTAGTTGTTGTTTTCCCGGCGCTTCCTGTTATGCCTATTGTTTTAACAGTAAAATCCCTGATATAGCCTGCGCATAAATCAAGCAGAAAAGAAATATTGCTGCTGCTTTTTAAAAGGAGCAGTTTCCTGGTTTTTTCCTTGCTGTATTTTTTTAAATAATTTTCAATCTTTTTTTCATTTTCTTTTTCAAAAACAAATCCCCTGCAGCCCTTATTTAAGGCTTCAGGTATAAAATCATGGCCATCAAAATTATCTCCTCTAACGGGGACAAAAAAATCACCTTTTTCAATCGTCCTTGTGTCTGTGGACAAAGTTTCAATAAATATGTTTTCCCTGTGTTCTATTATTTCAGGAGACAGGATTTTTACATCTGTGTGTTTTAAAATACTTTCCAGGCAAATTCTTTTTCCTGTTTTCAATTAACGTTCCACTCCCTTACAGTTTCCTGGTCGCTAAAATGTATCCTGCGCCCATTAAACTCCTGGTAATTTTCATGGCCCTTTCCTGCAATAAGGACGATATCATTATTGCGTGCCATTGAAAGTGCCATATAGATTGCCTTTTTACGGTCCGCCTCAATATAATAAACTGTTTCTTTGTGCTGCTTAAATCCTTTTTCAATCATTGCTATTATACTGAGCGGATCCTCACTTCTTGGATTATCTGAAGTTATTATTGAAAAATCTGCAAGCAAAGCAGCAATGCTGCCCATTATTTTCCTTTTCTTTGTATCCCTGTCTCCTCCGCATCCAAAAACACAAATAAGACTTGAGCCCGGCTTTAGCAGCGAGTTTGCAGTTTTTAAAACATTTTCAAGGCCGTCAGGCGTATGGGCATAATCTACTATTGCATAAATATTTTTATCAAGTTTTATTTTTTCAAAACGTCCTGTAACTCCCTGCATCGCTTCCACACCATGAATAATATCTGCAGTATTAATGCCTGATGCACATGCTGCGCAAATCGCGGCAAGAATATTATATACATTAAAAAAACCGCATAAATTTGAATTTACTGAAAACTTTGAAGGTTTTAAATTACTATGTGCGGGAGGGTTTATAATAACATCCATTTTTATACCATCAATAGAGCTGGAAATATTATCAGGGCAGATGCTGGCGTTTTTGTCTCTTATGGAATATGTGAAAAGCTTAAGATCGGTATATTCTGCAATTTTTTTTCCATATGGATCATCTATATTTACCGCTGCATATTTACCCCCGTAAATATGCCTGAAAACGGGATTAAACAGCCTTTTTTTAACTTCAAAATAATTTTCCATATCTTTATGATAATCAAGATGATCCTGTGTGAGATTGGTAAAAACCAGGGTTTCAAAATTTAGCCAGTCCACACGGCTCAGATCTATGGAATGTGATGAGACCTCCATGCAGGCGCAGTCAGCTCCTGCCAGCACACTTGCAGAAAAAAACCTGTTAAGGTCATTAGACTCAGGCGTGGTCCTTTCAAATTCCATGGGGCGGCCCGCCATTTCCGCTTTAACTGTAGTTATAAAAGATGTTTTGAGTCCGGCAGCCTTAAAAATCGAATCTGTAAGAAACACTGTTGTTGTCTTGCCGTTAGTTCCTGTAATGCCGCACAATCTTAAAAGCCCGGTTGGATTACCGTAATAATTCCTGGATACTGCCGGCAGTGCTTTCCTGCAGTTTTTTACAAGCACCTGCGTTGTTTGCCCTTCAAGTTCCAGGAATTTTTCAGTAAGTATTGCAGCAGCGCCCATGCCAGCAGCTTCAGCAGCAAAATCGTGGCCATCCTTTTTAAACCCGGTTATTGCTGCAAAAAGACAGTTTTTAAAAACCTTCTTGGAATTTATTTCAATTCCTTTTATTTCAATATCTTTGTTTCCTAAAATATTTAAAACATTTACATTTTTCAGCAATTCTTCAAGTTTCATGCAGCCGTTTCCCCGCTTTCATCACTATCTTCAAAACTATTATTTTCCAGTTGAATTCTAAGTCTTTTTAATGAAAAACTCATTATATTTTTAAAAACAGGAGCAGCAACAGTGCCTCCCCAGATTTCATTATTTGATCCATGCGGTTCATCAACAACAACAATTATAGCTATCTGCGGATTATCATATGGCGCAAATCCCAGAAATGATGTTATTACTCTTTTTTCAGTATAGCCTATCCCGTTCTGGTTTGCTTTCTGCGCCGTACCTGTTTTACCGCATACTTTTACATTTTCAAGCTGTGCCCTTTTCCCGGTTCCGTCCACAACACATTCAAGCATCATATCTTTTACTGCATCAGCTGCCTGGTTGCTGATTATGCTCAGGCTATCGGTCTGTTCAGGATTTTTTATCACTTCATTTGCCATCCTGATTTCTTTTGTTATAACAGGCTTCACAAGATAACCGCCGTTTGCAATAACGCATGCTGCCCTTACAAGCTGGAGGGGCGTTACTGAAATGCTCTGCCCGATTGCCAGAGCCCCTATCATTGAAGAAGGCCATTTTTCATATTGATAAAGAAAGCCCGGTTCTTCACCCGGCAGAGATGCGCCCGTAACACTGCCAAAACCGAACTGCTTCATTGAATCATAAAAATGCTGTTTGCCCATTGAAAGAGCTGCTACAACTGCGCCGACATTGCTTGAGTACTTTATTATTTGGCTTGTATTGTAATTAATGCTGTATGTCCTGAAAATTTCTTTAATATATTTATCCCCAACCTGAATGCTGGAGGGCAATAAAAATTCCTGGTCAATGCCTATGCTGCCTTTATCTATGGCAGAGGATATATTTACAATCTTAAAAGTTGATCCGGGCTCATATGTATAAGATATGGCATAGTTTTTATAAAGGGAAGGATCATAGTCCTGGTAATTATTTGGGTCAAAACCCGGATATGAAGCCATTGCATAAATTTCCCCGTTAACGGGATTCATTACAACAGCAATTGCCCTTAATGCATTATAGTTCTTAACAACATCTTCAAGATTTTTTTGTGCAATATATTGTATTTGTGAGTCAATTGTGAGCACAATATCGCTTCCGTTTACAGGTTCTATGTAATCATTTTTATTCCCAGGTATAATATTGCCGTATATATCCTTTTCAACCCTGTATTTCCCATCAATACCTCTTAACAGCTTTTCCTGCTCAAGCTCAACACCATATAAACCTGTGTTATCAAGGCCTGTAAATCCGATGATTGATGCTGCAATATCGCCCTGGGGATAATATCTTTTATTTTCATTCTGTATAAAAATGCCCGGCAGGTTAAGCTGGCTTATAAAGTCTGCGGTCTCGGAGCTAATCTGCCGTTTTATATATACGAACCCTAGCTGTTTATTTTCAAGCTTTGCCTTAAGATCATAATAATCAATCTCAAGTATTCCGGAAAGAGCTTTTGCTTGCATTCCCGCATCAATTACAAGCATGGGGTTTGCATAAACTGTTTTTTCCTGGAGGCTTAAAGCAAGCTCTGTTCCATTTCTGTCAAGGATTTTTCCCCTCTTCGCATTTATTACAAATTCCTCCATATGCTGATACTGGGCATGTTCTTTGTATTTTGATGCATACACATACTGTATCGAGATAAGGTTATATATTATATACCCGAAACCGGCAATAAATAAAAAAAACAGGAAATATATTCTTTTCCTGTTTATAATGTTCTTGATTTCTCTAATCATTTTAACATTTTTTAATTATAATTTATGGTATAAAAAATGTTAACACCCCTTCTGAAACTACCATAACTATATCCCTGATATTATAAATTGCAGCAATAAAACTGTCATAGACCTGCACCTGGCCAGATGTTTTTTCAGCAGTATAATTAACTGCGCTATAGACGCCTGGTGTTTTTATTCCACTCACCTGCATGATCATGATATCGTCTGAAATTTGCATTCCCAGGTTTTTTTCAGCAGTTTCAATTATTCTTGACGGACTTTTTAATTCAGATATTTTCAGCAGGACGCGATCCGAGCGCTCCTGTTCCATTGCTATATTTTTATTTATCTCTATTATCTTCCTTTCATAATTAATTGCCTGTATTTTTAATCCTATATTAATAAGGACAGCAATACTGAAAAAAATAACAATTACAGCCATAACATAAAAAATGCCCGAACGTGATTGTACTATTTTTTCAGGGCCGTATTTTTGCGGTTTTTTAACAAGGTAGAGCAGAGGATATGCCCTCCTGTTAAAGATCTGTTCTTCTGCAAGTCTTGTATTCATTTTTTGATGCCCTGTTTAATATATTTTCATACTGCCGTTTAATCATAAAAATTTAACCGGCCTTTATATTTTTTCAAATACTCTTAATTTAGCACTTTTTGCCCTTGGGTTTTTCTTCAGCTCCGCTTCTGAAGGCTTGACAGGTTTTTTAGTTACAATATTGCCCCTTTTTTTTGCCCCGCATATGCAAACAGGCATTCCTGGAGGGCATTTACACCTGCCGGCAAAAGTTTCAAAATATTCTTTAACAATCCTGTCTTCAAGCGAGTGAAAGGAAATTATTGCCATCCTTGCACCGGGAACCAGTAATTCAAGTCCGTCACAAAGAGCTGTTTTAAGATTTTCCAGTTCACAGTTTGTTTCAATCCTTATTGCCTGGAATACTCTTTTTGCTGGATGGCCCCTGCGCCTGTACTTCAAAGGAATTGAGTTTTTTATTATTTCAACGAGCTCATCAGTAAATTCTACAGGTTTTACTTTTCTTCTTTTAATTATTTCCGCTGCAATCCTTGCTGCCCATGGTTCCTCGCCAAATTTATAAAAGATTTCTTTAAGCCTGTCTTCTTGATAATTATTTACTATATCAAAAGCACTTATATCTGATTCTTCATCAAATCTCATATCCAGCTTTTCTTTTCTCATATAACTGAACCCTTTTCCTGACTCTCCCAGCTGGATTGAAGAAAGCCCCAGATCAAGAAGAAAACCATTTATCTGCCGGATTTTTAAAGCATTAAGGATTTTTTTAATATTTGAATAATTCCCCTTTATTATATGCGCTAAGCCGCCAAATCCGGCATATTCAATATTTCTGGCGGCGGTGCCTGTAGCCTGGCTATCAAGATCTACTCCAATTATTTTGCCTGTGGGGGCAATGGCTTTGATTATTTCTATTGTATGGCCGGCACCGCCAAGTGTTCCATCAAATACAATGTCTCCGTTCTTAAGATTTAAATAATGCACCACCTCCTTTCTCAAGACAGGTAAGTGTTTATACTGCATTTCTTTAAAAACCCAGTTCCTCAAAAGTGCCGCTGTCTCCCATAAACCTTGAATCGGCACTCTTATAATATATTTGCCAGTTTTCTTTTGACCATATTTCAATCCTGTCAGAGACGCCAATTAAAACTATTTCTTTCCCAAGTCCTGCATGTTCTTCAAGAAGAGGGGGGATTTTTATCCTGCCCTGTACATCTGTTTCAACCTCCCTGGCTGAAGAAAAAAACCACCTTGAAAATTCCTGCAGGTTTTTTCTTGCAATAGGCCCGGACAGGATTTTTTCCTGCAATTTCTGCCAGTTTTGTTTTGAAAATAAAAAAAGGCATTTTTCATCAAATCCTTTTGACACAATCATGCCGTCAGCAAGTTCTTCACGGAAATTTGATGGAATAAAGACTCTGCCTTTATTATCTTTTGTCCTTAAATATTCTCCTAAAAACATTTTTTTAAAAAATATTTCAATAGTTTTTTAGTAAGAAAAACAGTAAAAAAATGTATTTCACAATACTTTTTCCCCATTTCTCCCCACTTTTAACCAAAAGATAGCACATTTAATGCATTTTGTAAATATTTTTGTGATTTTATTTTAAAAAATATTTAATAAATATTTATATAAATATGTGAATATAAAAGTAAATGTTTGCGGATGGTCCCACGCAGGGGCGAGGTTCTAAAAATCTGTTGATGCTAAAAACATTAAGAAATTGCCTCCGCTTCAGTTCTGGCGGCATATTTTCATGAAATGAATTACCTGTGCTATTGAATATTTTTAATTATTAAAACTGTATGTATTGCCAGCAAGTTTATTATTTAATCTTTTAACTCAATTTCTTTTGCAATAAGGCTGCCATCTTTTGTCCTGGTAAGCTCTTCAATCCTTTTTTCTGCTTCATTGAGTTTATTAAGACAGTGGCCCGACAGTTTTACCCCCTCCTCAAATTTGCTTATCGACTCAGAAAGGGCAATATTTTCGTCCTCAAGCTCCTTAACAATTCCTTCAAGCTTTTCCAGCGCCTGTTCAAAAGATAATTTTTCAATTCCATTGGTCATTTTTTCCATCCCAGTCCGGTTTTTTATTTATTTTTTCCAGTATCCTGGATAATAGGCTGCCATCTTTTAAAAATATATTTATTTCCTGGCCTTCATTAACCTCAGAGATACTCTTTATATATTTTTTATTTTCAGTATCAGTTAAAACTGCAAAACCCTTCTCAACAGCTTTTACAGGATTTAATGAATTCAAATCATTTAAAAGCATATTTAATCTGTTTTTTTTATTGGCAAAATCCAGGTTCAGCAGAGGATGCAGTTTTTTATAATGATTGCCAACAGCTATTCTTGAATTATTTATCCTGGATATGATGTATTTTCTGTCCAGCAGTTTAATTGTATGATTAAGTATTGATGTTTTGTTTTTAAAAACTGTTTCAGACTTTTCCAGAAAATATTTATTTGTCATTTCAAAGTCCTGGATATTTTTTAATATTATGGATTTCGGTTTCCTGAAAATCCGTCTTTGTATAAGATAATCTATTTCCCTGAAGGCCCGGTTTATTTTGTTTTTTTGAACTTTATACATCCTGCCATTTATTTCAGAAATTTTTATAATAAAATCATTTTTATTCATAATTGATAGAGCTGCTGCAACAGACGGAGTGGCGGCCCTTACATCTGCCACATCATCGCAAATCGTGCGATCCGTTTCATGCCCCACAGCAGATATTACAGGAATTTTGCAGTCAAAAACCTTTTTTGCAACTTTTTCCGTATTAAAGGCCCACAAATCTTCAAAAGAGCCCCCTCCTCTTGCAATTATTATTACATCTACTCCAAATTCTTCCAGGTCATCAAGTGCCTCGCAGATTTCATCTGCAGAGGTCTTGCCCTGGACATTGACATTTCTAACAATAAGGTGGAAATTTCCAAATCTTTTATCTAAGACAGTTATTATATCATGCAGAACCGATCCTCCCACGGATGTGACAGCGCCTATTTTCTGCGGTAAAAGCGGCACAGGTTTTTTACATGCAGGATCAAAATAACCGAGTTTATTTAATTTTTTCCTGAGCTCTTCAAGTGCAAGAAGCAGCTCACCGCTGCTGACTTTTTGGGCTTTTTCAGCAATTAGCTGGTACTCTCCCCTTTTTTCATAAACAGAAATGCTGCCAAATAAATTAAGGAGCAGTCCGTTTTCTATTTTAAAATCAAGGTTTACTGTATCACTGTAAAACATAACGGCCCTTATTTTGGCATTTGCATCATTTAAATCAAAATAAAGGTGCCTTTTATTGTGACAGTAAAAATTGCTTACCTCCCCCCTTACCCATAAACCGGTAAAATGATTGCTCAAAGTGTTTTTAATCCTTGCGGTAAGCTCGCTTACTGAAAGCGCTTCCTGTGAATTATTATTGATATTATTTAAAAAGTATTCCATGAAAGATTATATAAAACCATAATTTATCAGTATTCTTACAATAATATAAATGCAGAAAATTATTTCAATTGCTGCCATTATTATACTTAATACGCTTTCAAACCCTTTCATCCTCTCCTTAAGATATTCTGAGGGTTTGCTGTAAAACTTTTTTATATTCGGCACAAATTTTGAAATCGAGTAAAGTGAGTATCCGATAAGAATTGAACTTCCAACAGTTATTATCATGCCGCCAAGAAAATAAACGCATGCAACAAAATACCCGATTTCAATAAGGTTTAAGAGAATAATTATTGCAAAAGATACCAGCCCCGGCCCGGACGAAAGTGAGACTTTTCTCTGTTCTTCAGGAATCATCTCCTCTATTTTTCTTGTTTCTTCAATTACAGTATCGCCGGTATTGGATTTTATTAAAAACCTGAGGCTTGATATATGAACCCATATCAAAATAACTGATAGAATTGCAATAAGAATCATTACTTAATTATAGCAGTATAAAAATAAATTATAAAAACAAAAATACAAAAATTGCTATGTTTTTACTTCATTTTTTACATCTTTGCCCGGGCTTTTTACGGAAGTGTCTGCAGCCTTTGCAGCCGGGGATTCCGGTTTGCTTTCTTTCTGCTGGGAAGAATCGTCCTTTTTTTCTTCTTTTTTTGAATCCGCACTGAAATTTGCTTTATTTGAACCGGATTTATAATCAGTTGTGTAAAAACCGGAACCTTTAAATATTATACCTGCAGGCGTAAAAAGACGGTCGGCATCTGCGCTGCAGTACTGGCAGACCTCGCTTCCGTTTGAACCCGCCTTTTTCATTATTTCAAAAACTTCTCCGCATTTTCTGCATCTATATGTATAAATTGGCATATACTAATCACTCCTCAAAAATCATTAAGAAAATATATATCAATAAATTTATTTAGTCAATATAATAATTTTCATTGGTTTGAGACAGCATAAATGCTGCAATTTAGCGTAAATTATGAAATTTATAAGAAAATATTTTTAAAAAAAATAAAATTCAATATAATAGCTACAATATCGAAGTCAATGAAAATAAACGGAACCCAGTGATAAGAAGTGGTAATAAATGAGGAAAAATCTGCTATTAATATTATCTGTAATTTTTTCAGTCAAAAAGCAAATTTCCTTGTTAATATGTGCATTATATTATTAATTGCTATTACTCAATAAGGGGAAAGAAATGAAAAAAACTTCAATTGTTTTTCTGGTTACAGTTCTTGCTGTTATGCTTCTTTCAGGCACTGCAATGCTTATTAAGCCTGAAAGTGCAAGCATCAGCAGAAATTGTTCTGATGTTTTTAATCCGGCAGCAATGGGCAGCGGAAGGCCAGTAGCTATTATGGTGGAAAACAGCTTTGCGGCAAGGCCCCAGTCCGGCCTTTATCTTGCAGATGTTGTATTTGAAATTATTGCTGAATACGGCATTACAAGATTTGTAGCAGTATTTAATACTCGTGATGCAGCAATTGTCGGTCCCTTCAGGAGCGCAAGGCCCCATTTTGCAGAGATAGCACGTTCCTTTGATCCCATTTACTGTTTTTTTGGCACATACCCCCAGTGTTACCAGTATATTGAAAGCATGGGAATGTATGCAATGAGTGCAATGAAGGACCGTTCCGGGCTCAGCAGCATTACCGGGATTTGCCCTTACTGGAGAGACTGGAGCAGGAGCAAAGTCCAGGAACATACTGCTTTTACCTCCACATTGCAGATTAAGCAGAGGGCACAGGAAGTGGGATACTCGCTGGACGGCGCAGGGATTCCATTTGAATACAAAGGCGATACCCCGTCAGGCGGAGTTAATAATATTTATGTTGATTTCGGGACCGCAGCATACGCGCCAAAGGGTTTTAATGTAAACTTCAAATATGATGCAGCCTCAAACAGTTACCTGAGATATATGGGCGGAAAAGCCCATACTGACCATGAAACCGGTCAAATCATATCTGTAAAGAATGTAGTTGTGCTTACCACAGATATTGAAGGGCCGATTGACCGGTATAAACATATGTATGTAAGAACCACAGGCTCAGGCCAGGGATTTTACTTCAGCGACGGACAAGCTGTGCAGGGAACCTGGGAAAGAGGAGGAGTTGCCAATCCTTTTGTTTTTAAGGATGGAAGCGGTAATGTATATAGATTGAATGCCGGTAATACCTGGGTATGCATGGTTATGCCAGGAAAAGTCGGATGGGAATAAGGGCACTATTTTATCTTAATAGCAGTAACAAGCATAATCTTATAATAATAGGATACACTTATAAAAATCTACAGTATGAGTAATATCTGACAGTATAAAAAATATTTAATTGCAAGGGCGCATGCAGTATTTTTGGAGCAAATACCTTGAATTCTATAAAGTTCAAAATTATATTGACATACATTCCGGAGTGGCTGGCCATAGCAAACTAAGTTCGAACCAGGGCATTAACCTGTAGATAATAATGAAGGTGACATTTTCGCTGAATAAAACATGTATTTCAGGTGACACAATCGCTGAATACTAGCACATAATAATTTTCATTCTTAACCAATGAAGGAAATCCTTGAATATAAAGCTTTAATAATATATCTTATAAAAAATGAGCAGGAACAATATAATAATTTTACTGATTATTGCAGTAATATTTGCTGCAATAGTTTTTACTCTTTTCCAGAAAAATCCGGCAATTGAAAAAGTATTAATATCTGAAGATGCTGAAGCTGTAAACCCACATCCAAATGCCAGCACATCCCCTGATACGGTTTTTAGTAAAGAAAGCCAGCTGTATGCAATAGTTTTTATCAATAATGCGTCAACTGATGACATTATAAATATGAAATGGACAATTAAAAATAATGGTTCTGAAGAAATCATACAGGAAAACCAGCTCACTATAAAAAATGACAAAGGGAGCGGCAAGATCATATTTTCCCTTGCTAAAAAAGATAATACTTACACCCAGGGAAACCATATTGTAAAAATAATTTATAAACAACAGGAAATAGTCAGTGAATTTGAAATAAAATGATTGCCAAAACAGGATAAGTGCTGCAATATTTAAAGTGTCTGACCTTTTAATTACTTTAAACTAAATCCTGAATAAAGGTTTTTGCATTTAACGGGGGCTTGCAATCATGACCTGATTTTACTGAATTCTTTTCTAACCCTCTGAAACAGGATTTCAAGAACCTCCCCGACTGCATTATCAAGATTATAATTCTCAATTATGGGAACTTCATTATTTGCAGCAAGATCTTCTATGTATTTCTGTATCATGTGTATTTTGTCAAGTTGGTCAATATATTTCTGCATGGGTCTTGAGCCCTGGGTCTCAGTTGTTCTTTTGGAAAAATGCTCTTTATGTATCTCCTTATCTGCAACAGTAAATACAATTTCCTGTAAAATTGCTTTTGAGCTGTAATCGTCCAGATTCATGTAACCGGGCACAACATGCGCGCCTTCAATGATTATATCGTTTTTTTCAAGTATGCTTCTTTTGATTATTGCCTCAATGCCAACAATTACTGTCATTACCTGTTCCCTGAAACCCAGTATTACAGGGTCAACCCCTACAGGCGGCAGTGTAAGATATTTATAAGCATTATATGATGAGCCTCTTATAGCGCGAATCACTTTATCAGATACGGTTGCCCTCATTACTTCCCTTATTGCATCTGTTGAAGCAACTCTTGTTATATTTAACCTGGTGGCAAGTATTGTCGCAATTGTTGATTTTCCGACTCCTGTTGCCCCTCCTATAAGTATTATTATAGGTTTTTTAAGTTTTCCCACTGACTGCCATAGCAGGTATTTCTCAGCATGTTCAATGTTTACTGTATCTTTTATAAACCTGAAAACAAGTGAGCGAAGCTCATCCATTGGAATATTATTAATATTATGATCAATAAGATATTGTTCCACGTCAAGAGCAATCTTGTGGCATAATACTATATCAAGCCCTGTAACTGCAATCGATGATGCCAGTATGCCCTTGGAAAAAGGTAGTCCTGAAGATTTATCGCTGATAACTATAACAGAATTCCTTAAATCATTATTTTCCATTTTATAAATATTCCTTTCACTTCGCTTAAAGGCATAAAACGGTATTAAAAAAGAGAACTGTCTCCCGGATTTACTCCATTTTAAAAATCAAGTCATCCGGACAGGACCTTTATTTTGATTTTGAGGTTTCTTTAATAAATTTATCATTTAATTTGCTTTTGCCGCTTTTTCTTTCTAGGCCGATTATTTTTTCTATCCTGTCAAAGGGAAACCTCCTGTATATATCTATCTCATTTTCCCTGACATAAATTATATTATAGTTTGGTTCAATTTTACCTCTTAACCTGAGGCTTGAAACAGTTCCTGCTGTTATAATATACATGTCCTCCACGCGCCATATATAAGGGACATGTTTGTGCCCGCATAAAACAATATCAACATTGCAGTCAACAAGAACTTCAAGGACATCTCCTGCATCATGCACAATATTCCTTTCCCGGCCAGTTCCCGGTATGGGTATTAGATGATGATGCATAGAGAAAATTTTAAGGTCCTGTGGTTCAGATTTCTTGAATTCACCTGATATCCATTTATAATATTCCCTTCCAATCTGGCCATTGTCCAGATCAGGTTCACTGGAATCAGCGGCTACAATAATAAGGTCATCCGTTTTTAAGCTCGAATACCTCTGGCCAAAAACATCTTCAAAATGCATATAACCAACATTTCTTGAATCATGATTTCCAGGCTGTGTAATTATGTTCTTACATTTAATTGGCTGGAGATAATTCCTGACCGTATCATACTCACGCCTGTAGCCCATACCAGTGAAATCGCCGGTGATCATAACAATATCAGGCTTTAATTCATTAATTTCATCCACGCATCTTGTAAGAAGGCTTGGCACAAATTCAGCCTCTCCCACATGAATATCAGATATCTGGACTATTACAGTTTCATTATTGTTTTCACTCATATTTATAATCATTCCTTTCGCTTCTTTTGGGGGCCAAAACAGTATAAAAAAAAGTTAACCTCCCCATTAATTTCTTCCAGGTTTTCTCCTTGCAGTTAATTTTATTTCTTGTTTATAAATATCCAGTATTAAAACATATGTTTTTAAATATTATAACAGATTATGCTTTTTAATTATTTCATTATAATATCTGTCTAATTCAAAAATGTTTGCCAGAATTAATTACATTCTAAAATACCAGTATTTTTCATTATTGTAATACTTTAACAGCTTAAAAAATAATTAAAAAATCATTAAAACTTCAGAAGTTTCAGCCTTTGCATAACATTGCCATAGGATTTTTCCCCCCTCAGGATTTTACAGCAGGATGAGAAAACAGAGTCACTTTCCGTGATGATTTTATAGAATATATTTATTGATCCGTAAAATATTTTTGTCAAAAGAATTGAAGATTTGATTTCACCCAGGATTTCATTATTTACTTTCTCGGAATAATCACTGAATGAAAAATCTGAATAATTCAGCGCTTTAATTATACTTCCGCTTGCAATTAAAGAACTTTTAAGACAATTATATATCCCTTCACCAGTAAACCCGTCTGCAAGGCATGCAGCATCCCCGGTATTTAATACTCTCTCAGAGCATAAAGGCATGTTTTTGGCGGATACTGGTATGCCGTGGGCACTTATTTGCATATTTTTAAAATTTCTGCCGGAATGATTTCTTTGCCCGTAAAACTTTTCAAGAAATACACTTAAGTATTGCCTTGCTTTTTTCGCATTTGATGATGGTGAGCCTATTCCGCAGGAAAGGATTTCATTTTTTGGAAATACCCAGCAATACCCTCTTTTAATTCCTCCAAAATCCAGGCGGATATTATCAGTAAAGTCAAAAATATTGCCGGCGCCGTCACTGTAAATGTTTGCGGTTTTATTTTTGTTTTCACTATTATTATTTGCATTTATTTCGACCTCATAACCAATTATCCTGTTTATTTTCCTGTTTTTTATCATATGCCTGTGCACCGCACCCCTGATACCGTCAGCCCCCACAAGTATCCTGGATTTATATTCATTTAAATCGGTAAATACATTTATATGATTTTTGGCCAGCTCAAATTTAAGCATTTTCTCGCCAAATTTTATCTCACAACCAATACCTGCAGCTTTTTGGGCGCATAAATTATCAAAAGCAGATCTTTTTACTGTATACATTACCGGGCTGCTGTATTTTTTCAATAAAATATTTTTGTTTTTAAAAGAAAAATAAATACCGCTTATTGTCCTTTCAATTACAGGAGAAATATCATATGGCAGCAGCCCGAGAGCCCTGTGCTGTATGCCGCCGGCGCATGTCTTATGCCTCGGAAAACACTCTTTTTCAACTATTAAAGTTTTAATTGAATTCTGTGCAAGCAGGTATCCGAGAAGACTTCCGGAAGGACCGCATCCGGAGATTATGACATCATAAGTGTTTTTATTCATGAAATAATTTTATATAAAATTAAATTAAAGAACAAATCCTTCAGGGCTAAAACAGTGTCCGGCTTTTTAAGCCGGACACTGTTTATAAAAGTATTAAAATATTTTAAATATCGCCCTTATATGTATGCTTTTTCAGTCTGTTTATCAAAAAGATGGAGCTTTTCAAGATCTACATGTAAATCTATTGTTTTGCCCACATGGGCAGCTGATCTTGGATTAACCCTTGCAGTTATTAGCACGCCTTCTATATCTATATAAACATATATCTCTGCCCCCATGGGCTCTGTTACCTCAACAGGAGCATTTATAATAGCGTTGTCATGTTTGTCATGAACAAATGCATTATCCTCAAGATCTTCCGGACGTATCCCTACAACTGCTTCTTTGCCTACAAGGCCGTTATCTTTAATCACTTTTTTAATATTTTCTGCAGTACTTATTTCAAATTTCGGGTTTTTCAGTGTGTAGTTATCTGTAATAGTCACATCAAGAAAATTCATGGCAGGGCTGCCAATAAATCCCGCTACAAACATATTTGCAGGGTGGTCATAAACTGTCTGCGGATCCCCTGCCTGCTGTACAAGCCCGTCTTTCATTATTATTATCTTGTCTGCCATTGTCATGGCTTCTGTCTGGTCATGCGTTACGTAAACAATAGTCGCGCTGAGCCTTTCATGAAGTTTTGCTATTTCTGTCCTCATCTGCACCCTGAGTTTGGCATCAAGGTTTGACAGCGGCTCATCCATTAAAAAAACCTTGGGATTTCGCACAATTGCGCGCCCGAGCGCAACCCTTTGGCGCTGGCCGCCTGAAAGCTGCTTTGGTTTTCTTTTTAAAAGCTCTTCGATTTTTAATATCTTTGCAGCTTCATTTACCCTTGAAATTATTTCCGCCTTTGGAGTCCTGCGAAGCTTTAAGCCGAATGCCATATTATCATAGACATTCATATGGGGATAAAGCGCATAGTTCTGGAAAACCATTGCTATATCCCTGTCTTTTGGGGGGACATTGTTAACAAGCCTGTCACCAATGTATATTTCCCCGCTGGTTGCCTCTTCAAGGCCCGCTATCATGCGAAGAGTTGTAGTTTTTCCGCAACCCGAAGGGCCGACCAGCACTACAAACTGCTGGTCCTCTATAGTGGAGTTTATATTATCCACAGCCACCACTTCATCGAACTTCTTTGTCAAATCCTTGAGCACTACCTGAGCCATTTTTTGTCTCCTTTTTTTTGGATATTATACAAAAGTCCCGCAACCAAAAAGCAATATGCGGGCACAGATAAAGCCATATCCGCCTCTTTATCAATATAAGATTATAGAAGATATTAAGTAACAATTCAATAAAAAAAGCCATATAAACTTCCGCCGCCTTTTTAAAGGCATTTACATGGCTTTTTTTATTTCAAAAATTTTGTCGCCTGAAATTACAGGTATATTATTTTTTCCTGTAATCAGATATATAAATCATTCCATAAGGGTCCCTTCCTGCAAGAAAATCTGCAGCCTTCATTGCAGGAACAAGCCCTTTAATCAAAGGATCTGTTATCGGAGCAGTAAGCCCGTTAATAATTGACATTGTTATAAAATGAATGTTAAGCAATTCCCTGTTCGGCATACCAAAACTTATATTGGATGCGCCCATAGTTGTAGCAACCCCGAATTCATTTACAACCTGCTTCATTGTTTCAAGCGTTACTTTTCCGGAATTTACATCCGTTGAAGCAGTCATGACAAGGCAGTCAACAACAATATCATCACGGCTTATTCCCAGGGAATCTGCCCTCTGTATTATCTTCCTTGCAACATTTACCCTTGACTGCACATCATTTTTTATGCCTGACTCATCCATTGTAAGGCACACAACTGCGCAGCCGCTTTCTTTTACAAGGGGAAGTATTTCTTCCATTGATTCTTCCTTGCCGTTTACAGAATTAATCAGTGCTTTGTAAGGATAAACTTCAAGAGCCGCTTTGATCGCCTTATGGTTTGCAGAATCAATGCATATCGGCTGGTCTGTCACTTCCATTACAGTTTTTAAAGCTATGGGCAGCATTTTTACTTCATCCACTCCTACAGCCCCCACATTCACATCAATTATATGCGCCCCTGCTTCTGTCTGTTTGATTGCGTCATTTCTGACAATGTCAAGCTTTCCGGCTTTTAGCTCTTCTGCAAGCTCTTTGCGGCCTGTGGGATTAATCCTTTCAGCAATTATTACTGTAGGAAGCCCCTGCCCGAATTTTACCTCTGTGTTTTTACCTGTTACAATTGTTGCCATTTCATGTTTCCTTTCCTTCCTGTTAAATATTTTAAAAATACAGTGCCAGACTTTATAATAAACAAAGACCGGCCAATCTTATTTTTTCCCGTAGAAATAATTATATATTTCAGAGAATTTTTTAATGAATTTTTCATTTACATCCGGCACAGATACAGTAACCCTTATATATTCATTAAAACCAAGATTTGCGCCCGGCCTGACAATAAAACCGCTTTCAAGCAGCCCTTTTACAATGCCTGCGCTTTTGCTGCCTGTCTTTATAAGTATAAAATTGGCATATGATTTGATATATTCTATTTTAGCGCTGTCAAGAAATCTGTAGAACTTATCTTTTTCTTCATTTATGCTATCCCTTATGCGCTCGATATACCAGTCGTTTTCAATTGCTGTCGCCGCAGCTTTTTGAGCAATAAGGCTCGTATTAAAAGGCAGCCTTATTTTATTTAATGCGTCTATTATATTCTTGTCTGCAATACCATAACCTATTCTAAGCCCCGCAAGACCGTATATTTTTGAAAATGTCCTCAAAGAAACCAGGTTCGGGTATTCTTTTATATATTTAATTGTGTCTGGCCTGAAAGAATCTTCAAGATATTCATAATAGGCTTCATCAATTACAATCAGTACATCATCCGGTATGTTTTGTAAAATAAAAACTAAATCTTTTTCGCAAATTATAGTTCCTGTCGGGTTATGGGGGCTTGCAAGAAATACTATTCTTGTCCTGTCATTAACAGCTTTTACAATTTTCTGCCCATCCTGGCTAAAATCTTCTTTTTTGAGGGCAACCTTTACAGCTTGTCCTCCGCATTTCAATGCCGCCTTTTCATAAATAATAAAATTGGGATCAGCATTTACAATATTATCGCCCTCCATTATAAAACAGTCGCATATCATCTCAATTATCTGGTCGGTGCCGTTGCCCATTATAATATTGCCTGCTTCAATCCCGCATTTTGAAGCTATTGCCTCCCTTACTGCTGCCGCATCGCTGTCCGGATAATAATTTATATCATCAAGATTTTCCTTAATGTACTTGCGCACCTGGCTGCACGGGCCAAGTATATTTTCATTTGAAGCCATTTTATGGACTTCATTTAATTTAAACTCCTTTTTTATTTCCTCAATTGTCCTGCCTGCAACATATCCGGGGAGGCTGTTTATCCATGGCTTTAATTTTAATTTCATTTTTATTATCATTCCTTTCCCTGTGCTTAAGGCATAATACTTCGTTTAAAAAGAAAAATGTCCTTTTTTTCAGGTTTTAAACCTTATCTCTATGGAATTTTTATGCGCTACCAGGTTTTCAAAATCTGAAAAAACGCTAATATGCCCTGCTTCACTTTCAAGTGACTGCCTGTCGTAATTTGCCACACTGCTTTTTTTCATAAAATCATAAACCCCCAGCGGCGATGAAAACCTTGCATTCTGAGCGGTGGGTATTACATGATTTGTCCCGCATAAATAATCTCCTGCAGCAACAGGGCTGTAATTCCCTATAAATATGGCGCCTGCATTTTTAATCTGCTGAAGTATGCTTTCATAATCATTTACCATAAGCTCAAGATGTTCCGGGGCAAAAAGATTGCATGCGTCAATGCATAAACCCATACTTTGGCTGAAAAATATCCTGCACCGCTTTTTTAAAGTTTTGACTACAGTTTCCCTGTCAAACCTGTCTTTATAATTTTCTGAAATAAAATCAACCTGCCTGCATATTTCTTTTATAGTATTTTCAGCAATGCCTTCATCGGTACTTAAAAGTAAGCAGGAAGATTGCGGATCGTGTTCTGCCTGCGAAATAAGATCAGAAGCAATGTATGCCGGGTTTGCGCTTTTATCAGCAATTACCATCACTTCACTTGGGCCGGCAAGACTGTCAATGCCAACACTTCCGTATACCAGTTTTTTTGCAGCTGTAACATAAATATTTCCGGGCCCTGCTATTTTATCAACCTTTTTAATATCCTCTGTGCCGTAAGCAAGCACAGCTATTGCCTGGGCGCCCCCGATTTTATATACTTCATAAATTCCAAGCATTGAAAAAATATATAAAAGAAGCCCGCTTATTTGTCCATCACGTCCAGGGGGAGTGCATACTGCTATATCCTTAACACCCGCTATTTTTGCAGGAACTGCGCTCATAAGTATGGATGAGGGGTACAGAAACCTTCCGCCTGGTATATACAGTCCCGCCCTTTCAAGCGGCCGCACAATCTGCCCTAAAATCTTTTTATTTTCTTTGCCCGTCTTAAAATACCAGGTTTTGGGTTCATTTTTTATTTGAAAGCTGTGATATAACTCAAGATTTTTTACTGCAGTTTTTATTGCGTCAACAAGTCCGGGATATTTAAGCGGAATGCTGTCTGAAGCTTTTTCAAATTCCTCTTTACAGACTTTTATATCCTCAAGCTTTTTAGCTTTTATGCCATCATATTTGCTGCAGTATTTAAACAATGCCTGCTGGCCGGACAATCTTATATCTTCAATTATACCGGAAACAGTTTTTATTATTTGAGGCTTTATAGAGCTTGACCTGGCAGCAAACTCTCTTACCTGGCCCAGGTCTTTTATTTTGCTAACTTTTAAGAAGTCTTTAAGCATAGTTAATAATTATTTTCTTTGAAAACACATTCATGTAATATATTAAAAAAAAATAATAAATACAAGAATAAAATGAGAGATGAAAAACTTGCCTTTATGCCCAAAATGCTTTTGCATGTTTGCTGCGCAAACTGTCTTTTATATCCCTATGATTTGCTTAAAAATGATTACCGGATAACTTTTTATTTCTACAATCCCAATATTTATCCGGAAGGCGAGTATAAAAAAAGGCTGGCAGAAGTCACCAGGATATCAAAAAAACTTAAAGTTGCCTTGATTGCCGGACAGTATGATTTCAGGCGCTGGGAAAAAGCTGTAGAAGGATTTGCAGATGAGCCCGAGGGCCAAAAAAGGTGCATCATATGTTTTAAAGTAAGATTAAAAAGAACAACCCTGGCTGCGGAAAACAATAAGCATGATTTTTTTGCAACAACCCTTTCAGTAAGTCCCCATAAAAATGCTGAAATAATAAATGCTGCAGGGGCTGAAGTTTCAAATCTTAATAAGGTAAAATATTTTCCTGCAAACTTCAAGAAAAATGACGGGTTTAAAAAGACCATACAGATGGCAAAAGAATGCAATATATACAGGCAGGATTACTGCGGCTGCAAATACAGCATCAGGGATGCAATTAACAATTTATGAAAAATATTCTTATTCCGGCTAAGATTACTCTTCAGATTTTTCCATCTCCTGGCGCATTTTTTTAAGCCTGAACTTCTTTACAAGATTATTTGCTATTATAAGCGCTGCAATCAAAGCTATGGCATCAAGAATATATACTACTTTTATGCCCAAAAATTCGCTGCTGTCAAGCCTGTAGTATTCAATTACAGTCCTGTAAATGGCATAAACCCCAAGATAGGTTACAAATATAAGCCCGTTGGGAAATTTGTCGGGCCTTTTTTTATAAAACCTGTGAATTAAAAGAAGCAGGCCAAAAAGAATGAGATTTGCTAAAAATTCATAAAAAAAAGTTGGATGGAAAAATTCTGAATTTGAATAAGCGGCAGGCCTGTATGGGGCTTCAATAAATATTTTCCAGGGCAAGCTTGTCGGCAGCCCGAACGCTTCCTGGTTAAAATAATTGCCCCATCTTCCTATAGCCTGGCCAAGTATTAATGCCGGGGATATGATATCTGCCCATAGCCAGAAATCAAGTTTCCTTATTTTACAGAATACAAGCAATGCAATAACGCCACCAAGCATAACTCCCTGTATTGCAAGGCCACCCCTCCTGAATGCAAAAATATAGGAAAGATTGGCGCTATAGTATGACCAGTTGACTATAACATGCAAAATCCTTGCCCCTAATACCCCGAATATAACTGCAAAAGGTGCAAAATTAACAACTTCTTCAGGTTTTTGGCCCCTGTATTTTGCAAGAAAATATGAAACAAAAATACCAATAAGTAGAGCTGCCGCAATTAAAATACCGTACCATCTTATTTCAAAATTCCCGAAACTAAAAGCAATTGGATTTACTGCTGACAATTGTATTCTCCCTGCTATTATTTTTAATAAATTAAAAAACTGCTTAATTATAAAAACACTGAAAAATGATAGCATATTTTAAAAAAAACTGATATTTCAAATTTTTTGAAATCCATGATTTTTGTTAGCATATAAAATTCCGGGATAGCGATGAAATTAAAACATTAAGGCCGGGATGGGTAGTTCAAAAACACGCAGGCTTTTTCCCCGGCAAGAAAAAGCCCGCTCAAATTTTTATAAATTCTGGTATAATTAGCTATATTAATAAGTATATTTTAAATTGCTAAAGTTAATTTATATACTTAAACAAGGTTGTCATAATTATATTAAAAAAAGTAAAATGGCTGGTAAAAATAAATTTTTATCTTTTAAATGCTTGTTGATTATTGCAACAGCAATATTTCTTATACTTGCTTTTTCTATTCTTTCTTGCCAAATCAGCGATGCCCAAATATCTGCTCAAAATTCAAATTCAAATATTTTAAATACAGAAGACATGGAAAATAGGGAAAATATAATTAAACTTGCCAAAATCCCGGAAACAAACAAATATGCTCTTTGCGATGCTTTACTTAACAGGAGATCTGTAAGGGATTTTTCCGGCCGGGAAATTGAATTTGAAAAGATATCAATGCTGCTGTGGGCTGCCCAGGGTATTACAGAAAAAGATAAAGGTTTCCGCACAGCACCTTCAGCAGGCGCGCTTTATCCCTTAGATGTTTTTCTTTTTAATAAAGATGGAGTATTTAAATACCTGCCTGATGAACATAAGCTTTTACAGTTAAGGCCAAACGATATGCGTAATGAATTATATAAAGCCTGCCTGTCGCAGGGCTCTGTTGCCAGAGCAGATTCAGTAATAGCCATAACTGCAGTTTATGAAAGAACTACAGGCAAATATGGAAGCCGCGGAATAAGATATGCCGATATTGAGGCAGGCCATGTCTGCCAGAATATACTGCTTACTGCTGTGTCGCTTGAACTTGGAGCCGTACCAATAGGGGCATTTGAAGACGATAAAATACTTGAAATTATTAATTTATCTAAAAAATACACTCCTATTTATATAATACCTATTGGCTATCCGGTAGAATAAGTATTTTATTTTATCTGAGATTAAACAAAGCAATCCAGGCAGCAAGGCTGGGATTTTACCTTCTTAGCAACAGGTTAAATTTGTAAAGCCATTAAATATATTTTTTTTAGTAAAAGCTTATTTTTGAAAGAAAAGGGAGTCTTGAAAGCAGGAAATTCATTATTTTAAGCATTGAATCAGTAACAAAAATAATACCAAGGGCAATAAGGAAAACCCCGGATATTATTGATATTATATTTAAATGCCTGTTGATTTTTTTAAGGAATCTTGAAGAAAAACCAACAAACAGGCTTGCCAATATAAATGGGAGCCCGAGCCCTGCAGAAAATATCAAAAGAAGAGTTATTCCCTGGGCAAGGGTTTCCATATTGCTTGCAAGAAGCAGGATAGCTGAAAGAATCATTCCCACGCAGGGCACCCATCCAAATGAAAAAATTACCCCGAATAAAAAGCTCCACAGATAACCGGTCCTGAGTTTTTCTGGCATCTTAAGCCTTTTTTCCATATTAAGAAAAGGTATTTTAAACAGGCCCACATAATGAAGTCCAAAAATTATAAGTATGGCTCCGCCTATGCGGCCTATAATGCCCAGGTAATTCTTCATCAACTGCCCGAATAGTGTTGCTGTTGAGCCCAGGATTATAAATACAATGGAAAAACCTGCAACAAAAAGAAGGCTGTTGAAAAACGAGTAAAGCCTGTCTGAAAGTTTTATCTTTTCACTTTTATATATTGTATTTCTTGACATTATGCCAAGATATACCGGCACAAGCGGCAGTACGCAGGGTGAAATAAATGAAAGAATCCCTGCAATAAAAGCTGAAATTATACCCACTTCAAGCATAATAAATTAATTACACCAGTGCTAATAAATTATATTTTACGGTTTTTAAATATTTTATCTTTTAAATTACTTTAAGGCACTGTCTATTGCGGAAGAAAGCTGGCTTTTAGACATCATTCCGGTCTGCTTAAATACTATTTCGCCTTTCCGGTTTACAATGTAAGTCTGTGGTATGGCCGAAACACCGTAGGCTTGAAAAACACTTCCTGTTTCGTCTATAAGCACCGGGTAATTAATGCCGTAATCTTCTGCAAAACCTTCCAGGAGGTTCTTATCCTCAGCGCTGATTCCCAGGAATTCAACACCCCTGCTGCTGTACATATCATAAACCTCAATAAAATCAGGTATTTCGGCCTTACAGGGCGGGCACCATGTTGCCCAGAAATTAATAACGACCACATTGCCTCTAAGGCTGCTTAAAGTTACCTGGTTTCCTTTAAGATCAGGCAGAGTAAAGTCAGGGCTGCCGCTTTCCGATGCTTGAGTGGTTTTACCGGTATTTCCAATACATCCCGTAAATGCAATAATTGCTGCAAATATAATAACTGCTGCTGCAAAAAAACCAGCTGTTTTTCTAATGTTTTTTTTCATTTTCATAGTACTTCCTTTACAAAATCACCTTTTTTGCCAAAATTATATACACTGTCAGTTATTTCCGGGTGTTTTAGCATATCACCCTTAAAATCTATATTGTTATAACAGAAATCAGCAGAATATTTTACATAAAGCACATCAAATAAAGACCTCATTACTTTTTTTGTGCAGTCAAATATATTCTCCGGATTTGAACCTGCGCATGAAAAAAGCATTCCTTTATTATTTTCCGGAGTAATTATTTTTTCCTGCAATTCATATTTAAGCGCCCAGAACCTCTGGAACCTGTCTATAAAGGACTTCAGGTAGCCTGATACAGTAGTAAAAAATACCGGGCTTGCAATGAGAATAAGGTTACAGTTAACAAGCAACGGGTATATTTCCTGCATCTTATCATTTACTATGCATTGGCCATTTTTTGAGCAGCTTCTGCATTCCCTGCATGGTGAAATATTTAGTTCTGAAACATATATTTCCTTTATCTGCAAATCTAAACATTCTTCATTGGATTCACTGCTAAAATAACGGCACTGGCGCAATCCTTCAAGGAATTTTTTTAAAAGCACATCCGTATTGCCTCCCCTTCTCGGGCTTCCGTAAACTGCTGTAACACTGTATGTTTTTTTATTTTTTTTACTTACTTTCATAATTTCCTGTCCCAGCTCAGATAAGAGCCATTTAAATTCCGCACATTTTCAAATCCGGCATTCTTTAAAATCCTGTATGCAAGATAACTTCTGTAGCTTGTTTTGCAGTTAAGCACAATGCTGCTTTTCTTATCAAGAGAGTTTAGCCTTTCCCTCAAATCATCAACTGCTATGTTGACAGCGCCTTCAATATGGCCCGCCACAAATTCTTTTTCACTTCTAACATCAATAATTACAATATCATCTTTTTTCTTTATTAAATCCCTTAATTCTTCTACATCAATAAAGCTGTTCTCGCCTTTTTCAATATTCTGGCCAATCATGCCAAGAATATTTACAGGGTCTTTTGCTGAGCCATATTCAGGATGATAGCAAAGATTAAGCTCAAGCAATTCCCATATTTTCATTTTTGCCCTTATTGCAACAGAGATTATGTCTGTCTTTTTGTCAATACCGTCTTTACCTATTGCTTCAAATCCAAGCACTATGCCGGTTACCCTGTCATAAATCAGGAGCATATGCATCATAGAGGCGCCCGGGTAGTATCCTGCATGGTTTAAAGCGTGAAGCTCAATTTTTGCAGCATTTAATTGAAGTTTTTTTGCCATGTAAAAACTGATGCCTGTTTTTGCTGCAGAAACGTCAACGACTTTAATTATAGATGTGGGAATACTGTCTGTAAATCTCAAATCCCCGCCTGCAGCATTGTATCCTGCGCACCTGCCCTGAATATTAGCTATTGACGCAAGAAAATATGACTGGCGTATGCCGCTAACAAAATCCCTGCACTCGCAGCAGTCCCCTGCTGCATAAACATCTGCGTGGCTGGTCTGCATATATTCATTAACAATAATAGCTCCTGAAGTTCCAGTAAAAAGCCCGCACTTTTTTGCAAGCCGGGTATCTGGCCTGGCGCCTATTCCAAGAAATATAAGGTCACTTTTAAGTTTGCGGCCTCCAGAAAGGCGGACTTCTTTAATCGCTTTACTACCGTCCTGTTCAAAACTTTCCACTTCAGTATTTTTAAGTATTTTTACACCCCTGCTATTAAGGTAATTCTCAAGATATTCAATAATTTCATAGTCAAAGACCGGGAGTATATGATCCATTTTCTCAATTATTGTTACTTCAAAGTCTTTTAAGAGAAACGCATCTATAAGTTCAAGGCCAATGTATCCGCCCCCGATTATCACAGCACAGGGGCGCCTGTTATAAGTGGCGCCTGTGCCTGAAACAGTATTTTTACTTGTTAAAATACTGATATATTCTTTAAGATTGCATGCATCGTCAATAGTCCTGAGTGAAAATACATTTTTTGCTCTGCTGAGACTTTCATCTGGGATAAGCGGGGTGGTTCCTGTGGCAATTATTAGTTTATCATAGTTATCAGTAAATTCTTTTTGCGTGCCTAAATCCCTGATCTTAACTGTTTTTGCCTGCGGATCAATATTTATTACTTCATGCAGCACCCTGACCTTTATATTAAATCTTCTTTCAAACTGCTCTACGGTATTGATTATCAATTTATCAATACTGCTTATCTTCCCGCTGACAAAATATGGAAGGCCGCATGTGCCGTAAGAAATATATTTGTATTTATCGTAAATTATAATCTCTGCATCTTCAGACTTTCTTCTTGCCTTTACTGCAGCCGATGTGCCTGCTGCAACTCCCCCGATTATAATTATTTTTCCATTAAAATTATCATTGTTATATTTTTCCTGCATATCTTGCTTTTCCGTAAAATTATATCAGCTACACATTATATATTGAAACATGCACTGCTTGTTTTGGTAAAAATTGCCTTACAGCTGGTTTTGCCCATTTACTAATTAGACTGCCCAATAAAATTTTATGGCAATACATTAGGATAATTAACTTGAGCACCTTTTTAAATAAAGGCAATTATTTCTATTTATAATTGCCTTTATTATATTATTAAAAATAAACCTGTAAAAAAACTGCTTTATTTATTTCCTACTATTGCATCATTTACAGTTCTCTGCTTGTTTTGGAATAATTCCTGCATAACCTCACTTAAAAGGTCATAAGCTTGCAGAATTTTCGGGTTAGATATCGAATAAAATATATTATTTCCATCTCTTCTCGTATTAACAACTCCTTTTGACCGGAGAATTGAAAGATGCTGCGAAAGATTTGCCTGGGAAATACCTGTTTTTTTTATAAGTTCAGTTACCGACATTTCAGTATCCCTGAGATTGTCCAGTATTGCCTGCCTGTTAGGATTTGAAATGGTCTTGCAAATATCCGCATGCATATTATAAAAATCTTTTTTATACATATTTTCCCCGATCCCGATAAGGAATTTTATTTAATATAACAATATTATAATATATTAATAATTTATATTTTAAAATATTTTTTGTCAAGATTTATTTTTCAAAAAAACAAAGACACTGATAACCGCATATCGGGTCTGCGAAGTATTATTTTAGAAAATAATAAAAAATGAGTCTGCATTGTATTAAAATTAGCGCTATTCTTTCCCTGCATCAGACAACATTGACTTAAGTATATCTGCGCGGGCAACTATCCCGATGACTTTATTGTTTTCATCAACCACAGGTATCCTGTTAATCCTGTCTTTTACAAGTATTTTTACTGTATCGCTGACTGTAGTGTCTTTTTTAACTGTCTTTACCCTTCTTGTCATTATCTCTTCGACTTTGATATTAAGATATTCTTTAATATCTTTTTTATACTTCTCGAAATTTTCCATAAATGCATAACTGACAATTAAAGGATCAAAAAACAGGGGAAAGATCGGTTCAATATCTTCAGTAATAATATCAGCATCAGTAACCATTCCCTGGAGCACTCCTTCTTCATCAACTACCGGAACTCCCGTTATATTATTTTTCAGAAGTATTTTTGAAAGCTCGCCTACTGAAGTATCTTTTCTGGCAGTAATTACTTTTTTAGTCATAACATCCTTTACAAGTTTATCTTCCACTTATTATACCTCCATTATTTATTTTGCATTCTTATAAAACTGTTATTTCACTGCATGCGAACACAACCATTTTATTTATTTTTTTCTGCAAAAGCTTTGAATTTTTCAAGCCACTGGGGGTAGCCGTCGGGTTCGCTGTCAATAAACTTCATTAATTTAATAATTCTTTCTAAAGTATTTTTGCTTATATAATGCTCTATGCCACATGCATCCTGGCTTGCAGTTTCATCATCCATTCCAAGAAAATAGCTTAAAAACCTGAAAACCTCCTCGTGTTTCTTATATATAATTTTTGCAGCATCGTAACCTTGCCTTGTGAGATTCAGGTATCCATATTTTTCATGGCTCACAAGATTTCTTTCTGTAAGCTTGGATATAGCATCAACCACTGAAGGCATCTTTACATCAAGGTAACCGGCAACCTCTTTTACTCTTACAACTGTCTTTTGCATTCCTATTACATATATTGCCTCTAGATAATCTTCAAGGCTGTGGCTGAGCGGAGTCAATATTATCACCCTGTCTTTTATAACTTAAAATTTGTATGTTAGTTTTAGATGCACCATTATTTTTTTGGCCCGTTTTACAGTTTTTATTATTTATTTAATGCTGGTACTTATAATTATTTCTTTGCCTTGAACTGCGCATAAATGCGAAACTGCTGCCGGCCTGTTTTTTAGAAGAACTGCAGAAAAACCATATTAAAAATTCTGCTCACTTACTTCGATTTTATGTGCAATTCCTCTTCCAAGAGCTATTTTTGCACCCTTTACTGCCAGTGTCATGGGTCCTCCATAACCCTGGTAAATAACCTTTACAATATCACCGGGAACAATGCCCAATGAATTTAAACGCAAATTCATGCAGTGACCGCCATTAATATTTTCAATCCTGTATTTCTTCCCCTGTTTTGTATGGGCAAGAGGAATTATAATCTTTAGATTTTCATGCTTATCAGTATCATGTGCGGAAATATTTTTATTATCACCGGGATTTACTGTTTTTTCTTCTATTTCTTCTGTATTTTTTACAGTTCCGCTTAGATCCATTTAAAACCCTCTTTAATTTTAAAACAATTATTGATAATAAATATAAACAAATAAATATTATATATATCTATTATTGTTAGACAAGTCTAATTTTATTGGTTTTTCAGCAAAAGTCAATACACCTTCAAATACTATTTTTATTGCATAACTGCCGTCTTGTTAATAATTACATTTTGGATTTAAATAAAAGACTGCGTGTTTTTAAAATACCCATCATAGCATTTAAAATACCAGTTTATTGCTGTCACAAAATTTTAGATGCTTACAATGGTTTTTATGAGCTTGCAAAACATAATACTTATAATTATTATGATATTTTGGGTGAAAATATTTTTTATATCCCAGGAAGATGAATAATTTGAAATTTAATAAAGAAAAAATTTTTATTGCGATAAGAATAGTTGTAAGCGTGTCTTTACTTTCATACCTTATAATAAGGAATTATTCAACAATAAAAAATTTAATCCCGGCTTTAAAAGGTTTTAATCATTACTATTTTATAGCTGCTGTCCTTTTATTTGCGCTTGGCATTTTTATAACCATGCTCAGGTGGGATATACTTTTAAGAGCCCGGGGGATATTTATTTTTAAAGGATTTTTACTGCAGTCATATTATGTAGGTTATTTTTACAGCAACATACTGCCTTCAAATATAGGCGGGGATATATACAGGCCCTATGATTTGCATAAAAGCAAAGGTGTTGACCTTCATAAAAACCTTTCAGTTATTATAATGGAAAGATTTATAGCTTCAGTTGTGGGAACACTTTCTATATTTATATCTTTTTTCCTCATCTATAAATATATAAGTATAAAAATAATAATTGGTTTTCTTTTACTGCCTGTTTTAATGTTTATTATTTTCCTGATTATAATCCGCCCGGATATATTCAAACTTTACAGGCTTTTTGCTAAATTTAGGAGACTTAAAAACCTGGAAAAAAAGTTTAATGAATTCAGGAACAGTTTTTTTGAATTCAAGAATAAGCTTAAATTTATTTTTGCAAGTATTGCAGCAGCAATTGCAGCGCATCTGATTTTTATAACAAGCTACTGGTTTGCAAATTTATATGCCCGGGTAAACCTTAATTTTACTTCATTCTTTTTTTTAAACCCGGTGATAATACTGTCCGCAAATATTCCTGTTTCAGTGGGTGGAATAGGCGTCAGGGAAAATATTACTGTTGTCATATTAAAACAGTTCGGGATTGCTGATTACGAGGCTGTGATTTTTACCCTTGTAATACTGGCAATAATAATTTTAAACACTCTTGCAGGAGGGATTATTTACCTTATCAGGACTATTTTTTATAAAAACAGGGCCATGATTTAGCCGAATTTTATTACTACTTTTTTGCGGCCATTATTTTTTCTATTATCGCATCAGCCATATGGCTCGTTCCTACTGCGGATGGATCATCGGGAGCAGGTTTTAAATCATATGTTACATTGACACCTTCCCTGATAACTGCAGCTATTGCATTTTCCATTAAGTCCGCACAGTTTTGCTGTCCTATATAAGAAAGCATCATTACAGCAGAAAGCATCTGGGCAACAGGATTGACTTTGTTCATACCCTTATACCTGGGGGCGCTTCCGTGAGTCGGCTCAAAAAGCGCTATGTCTTTTCCAATATTGCCGCCAGGCGCAACACCAAGTCCTCCGACCAGGCCTGCAGCAAGATCAGAAATTATATCGCCATAAAGATTGGGAAGCACAAGAACGTCATAAAGATGGGGTTTCTGGACAAGCTGCATGCACATATTATCAACAATCCTGTCTTCAGACTCTATTTCCGGATACTGCTCAGCAACTTTTTTAAAGACTTCCAGGTAAAGGCCGTCTGTGTATTTCATAATATTTGCCTTATGTACACCTGTTACTTTTTTCCTGTTATTTTTTTTCGCATATTCAAATGCAAATCTTATTATTCTTTCAGAGCCTGTCACTGAAAGGGGCTTTATTGATATGCCGCTGTCTTTTCTGATTTGGGAACCGCTTATTTTTTCAATAAAACCTATAAGCTCTTCTGTTTCTTTTTTGCCCTGCTCAAACTCAATGCCGGCATAAAGGTCTTCTGTATTTTCCCTTATAATAACTAAATCTATATCCTCATACCTGCTTCTTACCCCTTCATAACTTTTACATGGCCTTACACATGCATAAAGATCAAATATTTTCCTGAGAGCCACATTTACGCTCCGAAATCCAGTACCCACAGGCGTGGTTATTGGCCCCTTTAACCCGACTTTATTATCTTTTAATGATTCCAGGACAGCATCCGGAAGCACAGTCCCGTTTTTTTCATAAACATCCGCTCCGGCATGAACGATATCCCATTGGATATTTGCGCCTGTAGCTTCCACAACCCTTTTTGTTGCTTCACTTATCTCATAACCTGTTCCATCCCCTGGAATAAGAGTGACCCTGGTTTTTCCGCTTCCCATTATTGCCAGCCTTTCATAAATTAAAACCTTTATTTTTTGTTATATGTTCAACAAGCCCCCCGTCTGAAAGTATCTTTATCATTACATCAGGAAGAGGGTTAAATTTTATTTCAGTATTTTTACTTATATTTTTAATTATGCCACTTTTTAAATCTATCTTAAGGCTGTCTCCCTGATCTATTGAAGAGGTGTCGCATACAAGCACAGGCAGGCCGATATTTATGCTGTTACGGAAAAATATGCGGGCAAATGAATCTGCAAGAACCGCACCCACTCCGGCAAGTTTCATAATAGTGGGGGCATGCTCCCGGCTTGAGCCAAGGCCGAAGTTCTTGCCTGCAACAACTATGTCGCCCATTTTTACTTTTTCTGCAAACTGGGGGTCTGCATCCTCAAGAACATGTTTTGCAAGCTCGGGTAGATTTGACCTTAAATGAAAATACCTGCCCGGCGCTATAAGATCAGTTGAAATATTATCACCGAACTTAAAAGCCCGGCCATTTAATATACCATCGCTGTTGCCAGGGTTTTTCACAAAGCTCTTGTCAATTAAATTATCATTCATTTATTTTAGCGCCTCCCTTGGATCAGAAATATAGCCCTTGACTGCGCTCCATGCCGCAGTTGCAGGAGAAGACAAATATATAAACCCTCCAGGATTGCCCATCCTGCCTTTAAAATTCCTGTTCTGGGTTGATAGGCACACCTCGCCTTCTGCAAGCGCACCCTGGTGAACACCAACACATGGACCGCATCCAGGGTTTGTAATTGTTGCACCGCTTTTAATAAAGATTTCTATTAGACCCTCTTTAATTGCATCAAGATAGACATCTGCTGATGCAGGAACAATAATGAGCCTTAAATTTTTTGCAATTTTTTTATTCTTAAGTATGCCTGCAGCAATCCGTAAATCAGAGAGCCTTCCGTTTGTACATGTACCAATAAGCACCTGGTCAATCTTAACTTCACCTATTTTACCAACAGAGACTGCATTATCTACCGTATGGGGTTTTGAAATCATAGGCTCTATTGTTCTGCAGTCTATATTTATTACCTGTTCATAAACCGCATCATTATCTGCAAATATTTCCCTGAAACAATCACCTCTTTGCTGCTTTTTGAGGTAATCTGCAGTTTTGGCATCTGTGGCAAAAATACCTGCTTTGGCGCCTGCTTCAACAGCCATGTTGGAAATTGTAAGCCTTTCTTCCATTTCAAGCCCATTGCTTAAACTGCCGGAAAATTCAATTGCCCGGTAGGTGGCTCCATCAGCAGTGATTTTTTTAATAAGGTATATTATAAGGTCTTTTGCATAAACACCTTTATTAATAATACCTTCAAAATTGACTTTAATTGTATGTGGGACCATAAGCCATGTCTTTGAAAGGGCAAAACCTACTGCAATGTCAGTTGACCCCATGCCTGTTGCAAATGCTCCAAGCGCGCCAGCGGTGCAGGTGTGGGAATCTGCGCCAATTACAATATTGCCGGGACATGCATAATGCTCAGCAACTACCTGATGGCAAACTCCCCCGTTTATATCACTGAGTATTGCCCCGCTTTCACTGGCAAAACTCCGCAATACCTTATGAGAGTCAGACAGCTCTTTCCTGGGGCTTGGGGCTGCATGGTCAATAAAAAATATTGATTTTGAAGGATTTGCAACACTACTGAAATTCATTTTCCTTAGCTGGCTCACTGCAAGCGGCCCGGTTCCATCCTGCGCAAAAACCACATCAACATCAACAACTGCAATATCCCCGGCTACAAGGTCCCTGCCGGAATGCTGGCTTAAAATTTTCTCAGCAATAGTTTTTCCCAAGAGTCCTCCTGTTATTTATTTTTTATGCCTATATTATATATATTATTTAGATTATTTATAAATTATTTAGGCCTTAGTCATCTGGCGCGGCAACATGCTTCGCGCTTTTCTTTTTTTCAAGAAAGTCTTTATAAACATACATGAGCTCCTTATCAAATAAAGGCCTTTTAAGATCTACAGACATTGCCCTTGACATTGCAAGCAGCTCATTTGCTTCATTTGATGTAAGGTCTATGCCAAATTCCTTGAACTTGTGAAGTATTGTATGTGAGCCAGAATGCTTGCCTACAACCAGCTGCCGGGTTAGCCCGACTTCCCCCGGTTCAAACACTTCATAATTCCTGGGATTTTTAAGTACGCCATCAGCATGGATGCCTGATTCATGGGCAAATACGTTTGTTCCTACAATTGCTTTCCAAACAGGTATTGCCCTGGCTGAGGCTTTTGCAACATATTCTGAAATTTCCCTGAACTTGGACGTATCTATTCCAAGATCAACTTCTTCAATATACTTTAAAGCCATCACTATTTCTTCAAATGCCGCATTGCCGGTTCCTTCACCTATTCCGTTTATGCTTGTAACAAGGCTTACAGCGCCTGCTCTCAAAGAAGCCAGGGCATTTGCGCTGGCCATTCCAAAATCATTATGATTATACACCTCTACAGGAAAATCAACCGTATTTAAAATCGTACTGATTAGCATAAATGTCCTGAAGGGGTCAAGCCTTGAGACAGTGTCACAAATCCTGAACCTGTAAGCTCCCCTCTTCTGCGCAAGATAGAGCACTTTCAGTAAAAATTCCAGGTCTGTCCTTGTTGCATCCTCAGCGCTTATTATAAAATCCAGGTCACTGTGTTTTGCTTCACTGATTGTTTCCCTGAGCTGGTTTAATGCCCATGTCCTGTTTTTACCATATTTCACTTTTATGTGAAGATCTGATGTGGAAATATTTATTATTATATTTTTTATACCGCAATCAACAGCATGAGCAATATTTTCGGGAAAAGCTTCACAATAGGTAAAGAGTTTTGCCTTCGGTTTTGTTGCAACTATCTCCCTGATGATATCCTTTTCAATCTCACCTATTGATGGGGTGCCGATTTCTATTTCCGGCACACCGATTTCATCCAGTAATTTTGTAATCCTGAGCTTTTCATGCTTGGAAAACACAACTCCTGCAGCCTGTTCGCCATTTCTCATTGTGGTGTCGATAATATTAATAAATTTTTTATCTTTTAATTCCGCAGTCATTTATTTTCCTCCTTTGCTCTTTGTATCGCCTTTGTAAGATTTGTATGTATCTACAATTTCACTGTCAAAAAGCGCCCTTTTTAATGCAAGTGACTTGTCCCTTATTATTTCTGATAATTCAAAAGCATCTTTCTCATTTATTATATAACCAAGATCTTTTAATTTTAACGTCAGCGTATTTACTCCGCTGCTTTTGCCAATTATCAGCTTTCTTTCAAGCCCGACATCCTGGGGGCCAAAAAGTTCAAAGGTTGCGGGGTTTTTAAATACTGTTGAAGCCCTTATTTCACTTTCATAGACAAAAAGGTTTGACCCCACAACAGGTTTCCATGCCGGAATAAATCTCCCGCTTGCAGCTGCTACATATTCTGAGAGTTCTTTAAACAGATGAGTATCCATCCCAAGATCAACATTTTCCAGGTATTTAAGAGCCATAACAAATTCTTCAAATGATGCATTGCCGGCGCGCTCACCGAGCCCGTTTATTGTGGTATTTACATATGTTGCTCCTGCTTTTATTCCTGCAATGGCATTTGCTATAGCCATTCCAAAATCGTTATGAGTGTGCATTTCAATATCTATGCCGATTATTTCAACAATTGTCCTTACGCGCATAAAAGTCTCAAAAGGGTCAAGTATGCCAAGTGTATCGCAGTAACGCATCCTGTCGGCGCCTACTTCCTTTGCGGTCCTTGCAAATTGCAGTAAAAACTCCATGTCGGACCTTGATGCATCTTCAGCATTTACAGAAACATAAAGATTATATTTTTTGGCATAATCAACTGAAGTCCTTACACTGTCAAGAACCCATTCACGGCTTTTCCTTAATTTATGCTCAATATGTATATCTGATGAAGATATTGATATTGCTACAGCATCTACCCCGCACTCAATTGAATCATCAATATCAGAAACCACGGCCCTGTTCCAGCCAAGAATGCTGCAGTTTAAATTCAGGGCCGTTATAGCCTTAATAGCATCTTTCTCATCCCCGCCCATTGTCGGTATGCCTGCTTCTATCTGGTGCACGCCTACCTTATCAAGCATTTTTGCAATATGTATTTTTTCATCATTTGCAAAAACAACTCCAGCAGTCTGCTCACCGTCACGAAGCGTGGTATCATCTATTTTTATATTTTTCGGCTCCAATTTTGTGCCCGTTTTTTTTGAAAAATCTGTAAGCAGATTTAATCCTTTCATAAAAATCACCTCATTTAAAAAGATTTATAATCACATAAACCAGCTTATAATAAAAAGTAAATCATAAAATATATTAATAATTTATAATATTATTAAATATTTTAATGATATTACTGTAATTTTTTAATTATTTGCTAAAATTATTTAAATTTTAATATTTTTTTATAAATAATCATAATATTTAAAATTTTTATGATTATACCATATATTTTTAAAAATTTCACTTTTTATTTTTAAAATTTAGAAATATTAGAAATAAATAAGAATTTAAAAGATAATAATTATTATATTTATTATTATTTCCTGCATGAATAAATACTAGTTCTAAGGGGTAGTATTTAAAAGTAATTTTTTTAACCTTTAATCACACTAAGGGGCTCAAGCTTTGCAACCTTATCCGATATTTTTGCGCTTTGAGCTATCTCCACAACTTTTTCAACATCCTTATAGGCATCAGGAGCTTCTTCTGCAAGGCCTGCCAGGCTCTGTGCAAAGATAATTATGCCTTTACTGTCAAAAAGCATGTTTTTTAATTTTACAGGATCGATTACCTTTTTTGCTTTTGAACGGCTCATCAGACGTCCTGCACCATGGCAAGTTGAACCAAAACTTTCATGCATTGCAGTTTGTGTCCCTGTCATAATAAATGAGTACCTTCCCATATCGCCGGGAACTATTACCGGCTGTCCGATTTCTTTGTATATTTGCGGGACTTGCGGCGCACCCGGGCCAAATGCCCTTGTTGCTCCCTTCCTGTGAACGCAAACATCTTTCCTGGTATTATTGCTTATTAAATGATTCTCTATTTTGGCTATATTATGTGAAACGTCATATAGTGTGCTCATACCAAGTTTTTCTGCAGATTTAGAAAAAAAAGATTCAAAAACATTTCTTACCCAGTGTGCAAGGCAGTGCCTGTTTACCATTGCAAAATTTACTGCGCATACCATTGCAGAAAAGTACCTCCTGCCCTCATCAGATTTAAGCGGTGCGCAGGCAAGCTGCCTGTCAGGGAGTTTTATTTTGTTCATATATAAAGAGCCCTGCATTATTTTAAGATAATCGCTGCAAACCTGGTGCCCGAGCCCCCTTGACCCGGAGTGTATCATTACAAGAACCTGGCCTTTATGAATTCCCATTGCGCAGGCAGCTTTTTCATTATATATTTGGCTGACCTTCTGTATTTCAATAAAATGATTACCTGAGCCAAGGCTTCCCACCTGGTCGCTGCCCCTGTTAATTGCAAGCCTGCTGACATAATCAGGATTGCCTCCATGCATGCATCCTTCTTCTTCAGTAAAATATTTATCTTCCTCCCAGCCGTAACCATTTTTTACGCCCCAATTAACTCCCTCTTTAAAAATCTTTTTTATTTCTTTGGAAGACAGTTTTATCCGCCCGCTCTTTCCCACACCCTTGGGCACTGCTGTGTAAAGAGATGATGTCAGTTCCTGCAGAACAGGCTTAATCTCGGATGCTTCAATATTTGTGCGCAGGAGCCGTACTCCGCAGGCTATGTCAAAACCGACTCCACCGGGAGATATAACTCCGTCTTCGGCATCAGTTGCGGCAACTCCGCCTATGCAAAACCCGTACCCGAAATGTATATCAGGCATTGCATATGATGCATTAAGTATCCCGGGAAGATTTGCAACATTTATTACCTGGACAATAGTTTTTTCTTTCACTGCATTCTCAAGTATTTCCTCATCTGCAAATATAATTCCGGGAACCTTCATGCCTGCGCTTTTATCACATATTATTTCCCACTTAAAATCATTTATTTTACGGATATTTGAATATTTCATTTCAGCCATTTTTAACCTTTTAATACGGAAGTTTTTAAAATTTTTAAAAATATTTTTCTTTTTTTTAATAATAACAGCTACAATTAAGGCTTTTTGCTTACACTATTTTAAACATCAAATATTACTCCTGCTTTCCAGTATCCAGTTTTTATTTCACGCTGCACTTTCAGTTTATGATAAGTTGTTGCTTTTATTGCAATATAAAGTTCATGCAGCCTGAAATCCACTTGCTGCCCGAATACTTCAGCAATAATAATTGAACCGGCTGTTTTTGAATCAATACATCCTGTGTTTCCGGGATAAATTTTATTGCATGGCGTATTTTCATTATATAAAGGTAAATCTCTGCATGGCAGCGCTGTTTGGAGTTTCTTGATCTTAAAACCTGAAAAAAGCATTTTCTCAGTTTCATGAATATATAGCAGCCTTTCCAGCCAGCTTACCAGCAAAATATCAGGAAAAAGCATTTTTTTTTCGCGAATTATAATTTTTTTTACTTTATCCTGTTTCACTGCAGAAATATCACAAATTATAGCAAACATGGCGATTGCGCATATTTCAAAAAGAGATTCAAGCGTTTTTGCATAAACTTTTATACCCGTGTCTGAAGGGTGGCCAATTATTTTATAGCTGTTCGGTCTCATCTCAACAGGCTTCTTAATTCTATTTAAGTTATATATACTGGCTTATAATTATATACGTTATCTGCAAAAAATATAAATATCATTAAAACCTGCACAAATTCCTGTATAATATTGCTCAATAAAGATTTTTTTTGGCAAAAAATCATTGATAGACGCTAAAAACAGTTTATTATAAAAAAAGTATTTTAAAATGTTTTTAAAGTAGTAAAATGAATGTTTTAATATGTTGGGGCATTATTACTTAATTTATAAACTGTTATGAAAGAAATACCGGTTATTTCTTCAAAAACCCAAAAGCAGATCGGCATTCAGGTAATGGCCGCTTTTGCAATCGCTATACTGGCCGGCACCCTGCTGCTGTTACTGCCGCAGATGACAGTTGGCTCTAAAATCAGTTTTATTGATGCCCTGTTTACTGCTACTTCAGGTATATGCGTGACAGGGCTTGCGGTGCAGGATACTTCCACTTTTTTTACAGATCTTGGCAAAACCGTCATACTGATACTATTGCAGCTTGGCGGACTCGGAATAATGACTGTAGGTTCAATTTTTGGCCTTATTCTTGGAAAAAAAATACAGGTAAAAGATAAATTTTATATTGAATCCAGTTTTGGCCCAAGACAGCCTTTTGTTGCCACAAGGTTTTTTGCCACAATTGTAGCAGTAACTGCAGTCATTGAAATTACAGGTTTTATAATATTGTTTTTTGTTTTTTATTTCAGGTATGGACAGCCTTTAAGATCTGCCGCGGCTTCCGGTGTCTTCCACAGTGTAAGCGCATTTAACAATGCCGGCTTTTCACTTTATTCAAACAGCCTTGAAGCTTTTAGCTCAGATATAATAATTAATATCAGCATCATGGTTTTAATTATACTTGGCGGTCTTGGATTTCCTGTTATAGCCGAGATTATTAATTTAAGGCGCACCAGGAAACTCTCTCTTCATGCCAAAATTGTTTTTACAGTAACTGCATTTCTTATTTTTGCCGGCGCTTTGCTTTTCTTTATTTTTGAGTTTAATAACGCTGAGACTCTAAGCAATAAACCATTTGGGACCAAAATACTTGCAAGCTTTTTCCAGTCAGTAACAGCAAGAACAGCGGGATTTAATACTGTGCCTTCCGGAAAGCTTGCCCAGCCAACCCTGTTTTTCATGATACTTTTAATGTTTATCGGGGCATCACCGGGAGGCTCAGGCGGAGGTATCAGGACAACCACTTTTGCTGTTGTGACAATGGGTGCGCTCGGTTCGCTGCTGGGAAGAGCCCAGGTGGTTATGTTTAAAAAAAGGCTCCCGCAGGGACTTTTTTCAAGAGCGCTGACAATTGTTTTTACAGCCATCGTCATTATATTCTTTGCATCAGTTTTACTTCTTGTCTTTGAGAAGTGCACTCTTACTGAAGCACTTTTTGAAGTTGCATCCGCCTTTGGAACAGTAGGATTAAGTACAGGCATTACTCCTGGCCTGACTACAGCAAGCAAGGCTGTATTGATACTTTGCATGTATATTGGTAGAATTGGCATCAGCACTTTAGCCCTTGCAATTGCTTTGAGAAGCAGTTCTGACAGAGCTTTTCATACTGAAGAAACAATTACTATAGGCTAAGAAAAAAACAGGCAGGAAAGAATGAAAAAACAATTTTTAATAATCGGTCTTGGCAGGTTCGGAGCAAGCATTGCAAGGACACTGTCCAAGGCAGGACACAGTGTAATAGGAATTGACCAATCTGAAGACAGGATTCAGCGGGTTGCGGCTGAAATAAATGATGCGTTAAAATGCAATGCAACAGATGCTGAAATACTGGAATCCCTGAGCATAAGGGATTTTGATGCAACAATAGTTGCAATAGGTGAAAAATATATACAGAATTCAATTCTTGTAACTCTTATATTAAAGGAAAAAGGTTCAAAAAAAATTATAGCAAAGGCCGGCACACTAACCCAGGGCCGGGTTCTTTCAAAAGTGGGTGCCGATGTTATTGTTTATCCTGAAAAAGACATGGGTGAAAGAGTCGCAAAAAACCTTATAAGTACAAATGTGCTTGATTTTTTAGAAATAGGGCCGGAAATCAGCATTATTGAAATAATGACGCCAAAACTTATGGTGGGGCAGAACCTGATAGAGCTAAATTTAAGGCATAAATACGGAATTACAATAATTGCAGTCAAAAACAATAAAAATGAAATAAAAATTCCGCCTGACATCAATTACAGATTCCAGCCCGATGATGTTGTTACACTTATTGGTGAAAACAGGCAATTGAAAAAACTTCATTTTATAGAGTAATTTATTTTTTCTGTAAAAATGTTTCCTGGAAAAATTTGAACTTTATTTTTAATTAAGTTAAAATACATCTATTCTAATAAGGACAGTAAGGATTTTAAATAATATAAAGGCTCTAAAAGCATCTTAAAAGTTCCTCTAATAAGGTTTAATCCCTTTTGAAGTTAATGTATATTATTTTGCCCCTGTTTACTTATAACTGATTATTATAAAAAGAAAGGAAAAAATCAGTGAATAAAAAAATGTATGTTGGAAATCTTGAATACTCGACTTCCGAAGCAGAGCTGCAGGCACTTTTTGAAGAATTTGGAGCTGTTGTGAGCGCCAAAGTCATAAATGGTGCAGACGGAAGGCCCAGGGGGTTTGGTTTTGTCGAGATGGAGGCAGAGGAATCTGCAAAAAACGCTATGGAAAAATTAAACCAGAGCACATTCAAGAACAGGGTTATTGTCGTAAATGAAGCAAAAGAAATGAAAAGCAGAAGCTTTAGTCCGAGGGACAACAGAAATTCCGGCGGTGGTTATGACAGAAGACCAAAAGATGACCTCAACTCAAAGCTGAAAGAATTAAGGAAAAGATTCGGCTAAAATCATCGAGTTTACTTAAAATATTTTCCCGGTGTTTGATTACCAGTTAGCATCATCGGGAAATACATTTGTATATTTAATGCTTTTTCTTGGAACAGACATCATATTTTCAACTGTATTTTTCCATTTGTTATAATGTGCTGTCTGTTTATGCCTGGAAATTGCATCTTCATTTTTATAGGCTTCAACCAGTAAGAAATCATAAGAGCTGTCTGCCTGGCGGATAAAATCAAATCTTATTATGCCCGGTTCATTTGTGCTGCTTTTTGCATTTTCCTTAGTAGCCCCTATGAAGTCTTGCACCATTTCCGGCTTAACACTTACTGAAACAGTTACAATTATCATTTGCCCTTCCTCCAATCATAAGAATTGATATTTTTTTAATTTTCAAAAGACAATTTTTAAATTTACTAAAGTTCAAGCAGGGGCCCATTATTTTTAAGCCACTTTTTATGTTTTTTATAACCAGGCATAATAGTCTCTACACAGTTCCAGAACTGCCTTGAATGGTCCTGGTAAACAAGATGGCACAGTTCATGAACAATTACATAATCTATGGCCTCCAGAGGCGCCATTATTATGCGCCAGTTAAAATATATATTTCTTTGTGAGGTGCATGTCCCCCATCTTCTTTTCTGCTCTTTAACTTTGATTTTCAATGGACTTATATTAAATTTATGCCTGTATTTTTCAAAACGCTGGAATATAATTTTTTCTGCATCCCTGCGGTACAGCTTTTCTGCCAGTTTTTTCAGGATTATATGATCCTGAACCGGGGTATTAAAAATAAAAACATCTCCTGAAAACTTGGCTGTAAGCCACTTAAAATCTTTATTAAAATTTATCTGAACCGGGTACAACTTGCCAAGATAAAGAAGTTTTCCTCCTTCTGCAATCCGGCGGTCTTCCTTAAGATTTCCAATTCTATTGAAATGGATGATTTTTTTAGCTATCCACCCCGCCTTTTTTTCGACCCTGCTTTTTATTTCACCGGGAGACAAACCTGGAGGCGAAAGAACTGTGACAACCCCCGGCGCGGCTATCTGTATAGCCAGTGTGGCCCGGTTGCGGTATTTTACCTCAAATTCTATCCTGGAATTTCCATACATGCATGATAGATTCATAATTTATAATTATTTTTAAATTGTATAAAACCTTAAATTTCTTCTAAAAAAATATCCAGGATTTTTCTAAAAATATTTTAATATTTCAACATTTTATTTTTAAATTATCAACAACTTTATAAATATGCAGGATTAATCTAAGATGTAATACAAAAAATAATTCCATTTGCCCGATTATTTTACTGCAGCTTCATAAGGCAGGTGTGAAATGTATTTACCATCAGGTTAAAATCATGGGTTTTAAATATATAACAGAAAGTTTTATGCTTTTAGAGGCATTAATGCTGAAGCCTTATGATAACAAGGCCGTGCTCATTAAGGGGAGCAATACTGCCATCAGTAATAATTAATGCCCTGTCTATAAAAGTTCCAAAAACTTTATGGCCGGTAACACCAGTTATAATAAATGGCACAAAAGCGAGTATTGTAACTTCATCCCTGCCATTTGGCACCCAGTCAATTAAGGGGCACATGACAAACTGGCTGTCAGAGCTGTTTTTGAGCACATATTTGCCGTTTACCAGGTCGGTAAGCTCTTCAAAAGAATTAAAAGTATAATCCGCGTAATTGTATATCCTGTCATTTGTTCCCTGAAGAGTCGGTCCCCTCATATTGCCTGGCTCAGTTTCAACGACATCGCCAATCTGTAAATTACCAGGATACCCTTCCCTTATATTTTTCCTGTAATTGTTTGCTCCTGGCCCTCCAAGAGCAAGCGCGCCGAAATTTCCGGTATTTCCGGGGGGTCCCCATTTAAGCTCATATTCCTCACCAGGCACCCAGTCATCTGCAAGGATGCCGAATGGCACAATATTGTTGACAAAAGACGGGGATCCTATTATTGCCGCAGCATCAGCTCCCACAGGTGTGGTATTATTACCGAAGATCCCGCCAAAAAACAGCTCTTTATTCAAATCCTGCGCAGTAACTTTAATAGTATCATTTGCAACAAAAGTGCTTTCGACTGAAACTGTAATGCCCTCAGGCGGAACTTCATGCAGCTGGGCATATTCGACTGCTGCCTGCTCTGCAGCAGCTGCGTTTGGAAGCTCCTGGGCGCCTGCAAGAGCTGCAGCATCAGCTACGGTCTGGAAAGACCTGCGCGATTCATATATATTTCCCGTATCCACAACGTATGCAAGCATTCCAACAAGTGCTGCCAGCATTACACCAACTATTATGGCGACCTGTCCGCTTTGTTTTTTAAATTTTCTTTTAATTTTTTTTAATTCAATAAACATTATTAATTAAATACTGCTAACATTTTCTGGGTTTATATAATTTATCAACAAAAACCATAATAAATAAACTAATAATCTAGTAATTATATAGATATTATTGTATATTTATATATAATAATATCTATATTTATATAATAATTTTATATATATATTTAATTATACATATTTTAATAAAATAATCAATACTCTAGGATTTATAATTTTTACATGAAATATATTTGCAATATCCTTGCACAATATAATACTATTTATCTCCAAAAACAATTACCTTGACTTTAATATATGTTTTCAGTTAAATTCATGTCCTGCCTGTAAATTTTTGTAAAAGACTTAACATATTAACTGATATAAATTGAAAAAAAATAAAATATTTTTAAATTATTTCCTGGAAACTCCAAATTTCCTGTCAATTTTTTTATACCCGATTTTTCTGGTATCAATAAGCCCAGTGCTTCTTGATATAAGCAATGAACTGGGCATTGCACCGGCAAGTCTTAACCTTGTTCTTTCTTTTCTTATAATAGGAAATATAGCGGGACAGCTAACCTCTTCTTTATATAACATTAAATTCAGGAAATTTACTGTTATATTTATGCTGTATATTATCCTGCTGCCCCTGGCTGTCTCTCTGTTTTTTATAACAAAGCTTTATTTATTCTATATTGTCTATTTTGCATGCGGTTATATACTTGGTGTTATTTGGATACAAGCAAATGCTTTTCTGCTTGATTCAAAAATTGAAAATAAGAACAGGCTGATTAACGTAGCGCTTATTTTTTTCCCTGTCGGGGCAATAATAGCGCCACTTTTAAGTATTGCAGTATCAGCATTAAATCTGAGCTGGAGATATCTTTATGCTGTAATTATTTTCCTTATTGCCTTTACCCTGGCATCATACCTGGTTTTAAAGAGAAAAAACAAAAATGAGGCTTCAGAAGTAGAAGACAAATTCAATTTTAAAGAAGTATTTGCCTATAAATACCAAAACAGGATCTTTTTAATTTCTGTACTTACACTATTTTTCTACGGAATTTCTGAAACAGTCATTTATACCTGGTCACCCACTTTTTTCAGGCTCGACAGGCTAATGCCCCCCTGAATTTGCCGGCCTTATGATAAACATGAACATCAAATATTCAATATCAGTATCCCCGGTATTTATGTCTGTTGTACTTTTGCTGATAATATTAAATATGATTAACTATAAAAAATACATCAGGAACCAGAACGTCTGCTGAGAAGCCTTTTAAAAAATTAATTATTTATAGTAAATATATATATTTAACAAGATATTGGTGCCCCAGAGAATTGAAGAATCTAACAAAATTTTGGAAGAAATATTAAAATTAAAAAATATTCTCGTTTAAAATTTAGTTGATTAAAGATTTTTTTGCAGCAGACTTTAAAATTAAATCATTGCACTTTACTGTTCATTGAAATCTTCTTTTACCGGAAAAGGAATAACCTTCGGGTTCTTTTTCTCAGCCTCCCATAAATCCAGCTTAGTTTGCATATTCAGCCAACTCTGCGGTGAAGTCCTTGTCGCTTTTCCTATTCTTACAGCCATCTCAGGGCTTAAAGAAGAACGGCCATTTAAAAACTCAGATAAAGCTTTTCTGGATATCCCAAGGGCTATTGCTGCCTGAGTCACAGTAAACCCTAATGGAACCAGGACTTCCTCTTTAAAAAGATTCCCCGGATGAACAGGTTTTCTTTTTATTAACACTTATACCTCCTAGTGATAGTCAAGATAATCAACAACATAAGCATCTCCTTGTTCAAAGTAGAAAGTTATCCTCCAATTTCCATTTACCCACACTGACCAGATATTTTTATCTTTTCCAGAAAGTTTGTGAAGTTTAAATCCTGGAAGATCCATATCTTTTACAGACAATGATGCATCCAAACGATCTAATATCCTGGCAATTTTTGCTGCATGATCAGGTATTATCCCTTTTAGTACATTATTAAGGAAAAAATCTTCGAGACCCTTATGTCTAAATGATTTTATCATTATGGTAAGTGTAACCTATAACGTGACAGGTGTCAAGGGTTTGTTGGTGCCCCTGAGCTTTTTAAAGTCGAACAAAATTTTGGAAGAATTAATGATTATAAGAGAATTTGATATTTAAAAAATCTATCTGAAGTTTAAAGACCCTACCTTAAGCAATTTCTTTTTTAATCATATTAATTATTTTTTCAGCAGTTGACAAACTACTTTCAGCATCTTTTTTTTCAGGTAATCCTTCCGGCAGACTTCCCGGAACTCCATCCGGATATCTCGTAGGAATATAAAATGCATCAAGAAGTTTTATTTCATCAACATGTTCTTTTAATAGTTCCACCAGTTTTACATTACTATTTATGATATCAATTATTTTATGTGTCTTAGGGTAGTTAAGTTTATTAAAAACCAAAAACGCCTTACACATCTTCTCAACAGCCTGCTGGGAAAGAAAACAAACATGAGAATAGAAACTTTCCTTTAAACCAGATCTTGCAAAATTTAAATCCTGTTCAGCAAAATAAATCCATTTATTAAAAATATCATTTTGCATAAATAACTTTTCCTTTAGATACGACTTCCTCTTTAAAAAATAAATTATTGTTTAATTGATCTTCATACTCTTCAGGTGTATAAATTAAAAAATCTACTCCTATATCATAATTACATATTTTTGTGACTTCTCTTAATCTATCGAAAAATTTGCTTTTAGTATCCTTTATTATCAATAAATCGAGATCACTGAAATTTTTTATCTTACCCGAAGCATAGGAACCAAAAAGAATAACTTTATTAGGATTATATTTTTCCTTAAGGTCTAATATTATTCTTTCTAAATTTTCTTTTAATGCTTTTTCTCTTTTATTTATCATTTAGTCAAATTCTTTTTAAGTTTTATGATTATTATATCACAATAATTATAAGGATTTCATTCAATAAGACTTATTAGAAATTTTTCTCATAAGAATAAAAAAACAGAGGTTAGCTTTCGCTAACCTCGTACTCTAGCTCGAAAGCCAGAGGAATTGTTGGTGCCCGAGGCCGGAATCGAACCGGCACGAGGATAAACCTCAACGGATTTTAAGTCCGTTGCGTCTACCAATTCCGCCACTCGGGCCAAAGACTTAAAAAGATGATTTTATGGAAATGCAGTCTAAAATCCCGTATTCTGCAATTTCACAATAAAACAAGTCATAAATAACTGGATAATTTTAACAGAATTAAAAAATACTGTAAATAATTCCATCCAAAATATCATTCTCGCTTACTGTAATTTGCTGTAATTTAAGGCCTTTCATAATTTCAATTAGTATTGCAGTTCCGCCAATTATAATATCTGCCCTTTCAGGCTCAAGTCCTGTTATTTTTTTCCTGTCCTCAAGCGCAAGGCTGCAGAATCTTTCCTGTATAGCCATTATATTTTTAAAATCAAGCTTATGCCCATTAAGCCTTTTCATATCATACTTTTTCAGATTCATATCAACTGATGCAAGGGCAGAGACAGTGCCGGCAAGCCCGATTACTTTTTTAAATTGTTTTTTCCTGATTACCTGCATACTGCCCTCAATTTCTCCTCTTATAAATTCCCCCATTTTACTTAACTCTCCAGGACTGGGCAAAAAATCACTTATAAATTTTTCAGAAATATTTACAGAGCCCATATTTATACTTTCAGTAAAAGTTATTCCTTGTGACAGGCTGCCCAAAATAAATTCGGTACTGCCTCCCCCAATATCCAGTACAAGAATTTCCCTGCCAGTGTTTTTGCTGCAAACTTTTCCATTGCCGGTGACTATTTTTTCCTTATCCCCGGGATAAGTGTTGTGAAAATAGGGCAAAGAGCCTGAAGCATTTCCAGGTATCAGGATGTTATTTTTTTTTAATAAAAATCCAGGTTCCACAGACCCGGCAGCTCCAGTAAAGCTGAGCATGGCTTCTTCCACATGACTTATTATTTCAAGTTCAAGCCCAAGTAAATCCATGACATAGCCTTTGAACCACGCAGCGTTGGCTGCATGCCTTAAGGCACGGGTTCCCACTGCCCTGTATCTTCTGACTTTATAATAACTTATCAAATCAAGATATTTTTTTAAAACTGATACTGTTTTATCCGCATTATTCTTATCTATCATTCCAGTTTTATCCAGGTTTTTGCCCAGCCTGGTAATATGCATCTCTCTTATGATATCGGCGGAGGCAAATTCTTCTTTTATGGCTGATGTTATTTCAGTAATTAGAAGTCTTGTTGAGTTAGTGCCCGTGTCTATAGCTGCAAATCTCATAAATTGAGTATTTACTAAATAATATTATTTTATGAAGTGTAATTTAATTTTGAAGCTTTAATCAATCTTTTATCTCATTCTCATACAGTATCTTGATATTCTGCCACAAATCAGACTCCACATAAACTTTATTGGTATATTCAGCAGAAAAGCCATTGGAAGAATTACCGCTATTTTCATCCTGGCCGGTAAGTTCCACAAAATAATTTGTTTCCTGGCCTTTTGTCATATTAAACTGTTTTCTTGCTTCAGCTTCTATGGCCTGCTCATCATAAAGTGATTTTTCTTCAGCAAGAAGCTTTATATTTTCCTGCCTGTAATAATTAAGCTTTTGCTCCAGTTCCAGTATGCGCTCACGATTGGCCACTATGTTTGAAACCTGCCTGATAGAGGAAAAAACTGCAATAACAATAAATGCGATAAAAATTGCAATAAATATATTTATTTTTGCTTTGCGGGACAACCCGCCAAGTTCTTTTACATTTTTATCCATTTTAAATTAACTACTTATTTTATATCTGCACATCTTAAAATAAGGACAGCTGCAAACATTATTTCATAAATTATAACATTATTTGGATTTTTCCAGGATACTTTTAATATAAGATGCTGCCGGTACTCATACAGGCCCGCTGGGTTTACGCCTGGAAATTATAATTTTTTTTTCCGTGTATCATTTTTAGCTATCTCCCAGAGCAGGTCTTTTTCATCAAGAGGCAGGCTTTTAAAATCAATGCCTCTTTTATCAGCATATTCTTCCATGCAGTCAAACCGGGTTATAAATTTTGCGCATGTTTGCCTTAAGCATTGCTCGCTGTCCAGTCCAAGATGCCTGCTCAGATTGACAATACTGAAAAGCAAATCACCAAGTTCTTCACTTATGCCGGCATCATTTGTTGCAGGAATTTTATTTACTCCGTGCATTGTTTTCATACTTTTATTATTTGAATCCATTGCAGCTGCCAGCTCTTTTATTTCTTCATTTATTTTTTCAACAACACCTTCAATGCTGTCCCAGTCAAATCCAAGCCTTGCGGCCCTGTCCTGTATTTCGCAGGCATAGTGCAGTGAAGGCAACATTGCTGGAATATTGGAAAACAGTGATAAACTGGCGCTATTTTTCTCTTTTCTTTCTGATTTCTTGATGCTTTCCCAGTTTTGCAGTATATCTTGGCTGTTTTGAACCTTTTTATCGCCAAATACGTGCGGATGCCTTCTTATCAGTTTTTTAATTATGGCACTTATTACATCATTTATTTCAAATTCTTTATTATCTTCAGCAATTCTGCTGTGAAAAACTACCTGCAGCAGTATATCTCCAAGCTCTTCTTTTAATTCGCTGTAATTACTGTCTTCTATAGATTCG